>JACDJC010000750.1_pt1 | contig 34176 bp, 31 predicted proteins | sample 7454191 | NCBI WGS metagenome assembly JACDJC01 (sample SAMN14253291, study PRJNA609438) | sludge metagenome | isolation source: sludge after 25d culture with pyrite and EDTA | collected 2018-12-20
TATGCGGTTACTTGAGCAGGCTGTTATTGCAGAGCCTGTGACATATGATAAAATTATTAACGAAAATCACGGGTATTGATTGGATACCCCATTTAATTAAAATACTTGCTGCCTAATGCTCCAGGTCTTTAATCCGTTTTTCGATGTCCAGCAGCGAGCTTTTAATATCTTCAGCTTGTGATTTCAACATACGGGCTTCATCTTTTTTGCTCAGCATTTGGGCACCGCCGAAAAAGCTACCAAAAACATTTCCTCCTCTGAAGCCTTGTCCACGGCCGAAACCCCTACCGCGGCCCATACCACCACCGTGCCATCTGCCCATACCACCACCCCTGCCATAATTATTCATGTAACCCGGTGTGTCATCTCCCTGGCAAAAACCTAACCCTCTTCCGGTCATGGGACCTTGTCCCATGGGTCCTTTACGATTTCCTTTTGGCATAATACTTAATTTTAGTTGATTTCACTTGTCCCCCAAAGTTAATAAAAAATTAGTCCCAAATGAACAAATGCTCAATTAAAATTAGTATATTAGTGATAATTGCATTAAGATATCAGTGTATATCTAACTGTTAATGAACAACTCGTAACTTCATACACCTACTTATCTTAACCTTGCCAATGCAGAGAAAACGCATAAGAGCTGCTGACCGGTTGCTCGCAGGGTTGTGGTGAGAGAGACTCATAAACAACGCAATTTGGGCAGAAGGAGCAGCCTGTATATATTTTGAACAGCTCCTGAATAAAATTCTAAATAGACAACAATTATGTTACAGTGGTGCAAAAACAGATCGCAAGTCAACCTAATCATCGATGCTTTTATGTTCATAATGGCTTCAGTAATAGCAGGAATAGGTCTTTTACTTAAATATGTATTGCTTCCCGGAAGAAGCGCCCGGGTTATCTATGGAGAAAGGACAGAGCTTTTTTATCTGGGGCTTAACAGGCATGATTGGGGAGCTGTCCATTTTTGGGCAGGACTCATCTTTATTCTATTATTAATAGTCCATATCATTCTTCATTGGAGAATGATAGGTTGCATATTCAGACGTATGTTTGAGAAATCACTCACCCGATGGATTCTCATTATGTTGGTAGGCATTGTGCCACTCTTATTCGTGGCAGCTCCCCTCTTTATCACTCCTGACGTAAGACCATTAACTCCCAATTATTATCATAATCCGCGGATTGAAGAGTATCCCCGAAAAGAGGAAACACCTGAAATTAAAAATAAACCCGTCAACAAGCCGGAACCTGCCGACAAACTTGAAAAGGAACGAGGAACAGGAAGAAGAGGTGGAGGAAGAGGAAGGTCCTGACGCGGATAAATATAGAGCGGAATCCAAACAGATAATTCCACAACCCCCTATTTTAAAAAATCTTCTCGAAGGGGTGTAAAGACATCAAGCACTGCACCCGCCTCTAAGCAAATCACGCCATGACGGATATCGGGAGCAACATAGAAGGCATCTCCCTTTTTCAGCACCTTCTTTACACCATCGATGGTAACTTCAAATGCACCCGAAGTCACGTAAGATACCTGACGGTGTGGGTGATGGTGGGCATAGCCGATGGCACCCTGCTCAAAAAGAACTTTTACCATCATAATTTCATCGTCGTAAACCATAACCTGTCGGGTAACGCCTCCACCCAGGTCATCGAAAGCCCACTTATCAGAGTTGTAAAAAGCAATTTCCTTTTGGCTCATAATTTCTATTCTTTAGGTGCCCAGTTGTTAGCTGTGCCGTTAATTAAAATGAAGGTAAATAACCTTCTCAAATATACGAATTCAATCGACAATTGGTTGTGTTGCTTCTACCAGCTTTTTTTGCTTTCAGCTTTCGGCTTTGAACCCTGTGCGTCGCCTGCGGTTGCATTCCATCAGATTTTTGAATATTTTGCAGAAAAAAAGAAATGCGTACTCGTCCCCTCCTTCTCTCACTCATATATTTTCTCCTTTTTCATATAGCCGTTTCCACTGCTCATGGCCAATCCACCCAATGGATCAATGCGGAGTCCCTAAAAATAGAAGGGCAAGGGTGGACAGACACGGCACATCCGTTTGACCGGCTTCCTGCCCGTGCCGAGCAGATGGTTAGAAAACCATTGTGGGAGCTCTCGCACCATACAGCGGGTATGTGTCTGCATTTTAGTACCAATTCAAAATCGGTAAAAGCAAGGTACACCAACCGGTTTAATTCGGGAATGCCCCACATGAGTGACGTGGGTGTGAAATGTGTGGATTTATATGTGAAAAAGGAAGGGATTTGGCACTGGGCAGGCGCCTCCAAAACCAGTGAACCCGTCTGGGAGGGAACACTGATAGATGAATTGGAACCAAAGATGAGAGAATTCAGACTCTACCTGCCCACCTATGATGGCATTGAGTCGTTGGCGCTGGGCATAGATTCAACAGCTCGGCTCATCTCATTAAAAGATGAAAACAGCGATGGCACTCTGGTCTTTTATGGCACATCCATCATGCAGGGATGTTCGGTGTCGCGTCCGGGCATGGTGCCTACCGCTATCATCGGGCGGCATCTTAACCTCATCACCATTAACCTTGGCTTTAGCGGCAACGGGAAGCTGGAACCCGCCCTGGCCCGACTCATGGGAGAGCTCGGTGCTTCGTGCTATGTGATAGATTGCACACCAAATTTGGACGCCGAAGATATAGAGGAAAAGACCATCTCGTTCGTGAAACTTTTAAGGGAGCTGAAGCCCGATGTTCCCATCGTATTGGTTGGCAATGCAGGGGACCAAAAGCGGTTTGTTTTGCCGTCGCAGCAAAACATACACCATGCCAAAAACAGTGCCCTGAAGAGTGCCTGTAACCATCTGAAAAAGGATAGGTTTAAGGAGATATTTCTTGTAAAAGACAACGATTTGATAGGCATCGACGGTGAAGCAACCATCGACGGCATACATTACACCGATTTGGGCTTTATGCGCTATGCAGAAGCGGTTAAGCCGGCAATTAAAAAAGCATTAAAACGGACTAAATAGATGGGCTAATGCATAATAAATGCCGACACGATGGTCCCCACCCCCGTAAATACATTCACCAGCATCACTATCCTTTTAAATTTTTCGGCATTAATGCGGTAAGCAAACCGGTTACCCAGGGAGGAGCCAATTAAAAGCAAAGGAGAAAAGTACAACGCCAGCTCATAGGAGGGTTTGGTTAACAAGCCATTGGCATAAAAGCCTGCCAAAGCAAAAAAGGCACTAAAAGTGCTGAACCAGGCAAATACCCCACGAAACAACTCCTTTCCATATCCTTTACGGTTCATGGCAATTACCAAAGGCGGGCCGCCTGCCGAGATACTTCCGGAAAGCACTCCGCTTAAAAAGCCGGCAAAAACAATGGGTTTTTCGCGAAAGCGACGCGCCAGGGGAATGCCCGACAGCATCTTAAGCGATACAGCCACGAGCATCACTCCAATGATGACGCGCAGGGCCGTTTCATCTAAAAAATCAAGCATATATATACCGAGAGGAATACCGGCCAGGCTGGCCAGAAACATAGGAATAAAGTAGCGCCAGGCGATTCGCTCCCTTATTTTAAGAAGCAACAAAGCACTGGTTATCAAGTTGAAAACTGCCATAGCCGGCACCAGCGTCCTTACCGGATAGATAAGAGACAGAAAGGGAATGGCTAATAGGGCGAAACCAAATCCGGTCATCCCTTTCAGCAACGCCGACATAAGTATTACTACGCCACTCAAAACCAACAACAAAACCGTCGTATTCTCTATCATCACACACAAGGTATTAAATATCACATCAGAATTGCGAAAATTATTTTTTCAACCAGCTTGCACCTGCAAAAACCATACAATAGTAATAAGTATGTACAAAAAATATTGATGAATCCCAAATGCATTAAATCATCAGATTTTACCGAACTATTGAAACATACTAGTGTTAAGTCAAGCATAATTTATCGCCTAAAATATCTGCACGCGGGCGGAGTTCTCCCTTTCAGAGCCCGTTCCGATTTATCGGAAGGAGTTACCTGTCTGCCGCCAGGCAGGGAGGGGTGAGCGCAGGATTGGATAGTTCTTGCTTGACATGACACTAGTTTGTAATTCCCTGATGACTTCGTGCTCATCTATTTCCGTAGAGCACTCAACCATGAAAATGAAACCAAAAAGCAATATTTTATTACGAAACTCATATAAAAAACGACGTTTTTATTACATTTGCAAACCAAAAATAGAAATCAACAACTTATTCTTGAACATATGAACGACGCCAAAACTTCCGCTTTTATTGAAAAATTTATGATTGGGGTAAAAAACAGAAATCCTCACGAACCAGAGTTTCATCAGGCTGTTCATGAAGTAGTTGAAACACTGGCTCCCTTTGTACTTGAAAATCCTATCCTTATAAAAAATAAGATTTTGGAAAGGCTGACGGAGGCCGACCGGATCATCTCTTTTAGGGTTCCCTGGCTCGACGACCAGGGCGAAATTCAGATCAATCGCGGCTACCGCATCCAGATGAACAACTCAATTGGTCCCTATAAAGGAGGACTTCGATTCCATCCATCGGTTAACCAGAGCATTCTGAAATTTTTAGCATTTGAGCAGGTTTTTAAAAACAGTCTCACCTCCCTGCCTATGGGCGGCGGCAAAGGCGGTTCCGACTTTAACCCCAAGGGTAAATCCGACGCTGAGACGATGAAGTTTTGCCAGTCGTTTGCTATAGAACTCGAAAGGCATGTTGGCCCCGACATAGATGTGCCCGCCGGCGATATTGGCGTGGGTGGACGTGAGATTGGTTTTATCTTTGGGCAGTACAAACGGTTGTCGAACAATTTTCACGGGGCTTTTACCGGCAAAGGAAGCGAATGGGGCGGCAGCCCGCTGCGGCCCGAAGCCACAGGGTATGGGGCCACCTATTTTGCACAGGAGATGCTGGCCATGAAAGGTGACAGCATCAACGGAAAGACCGTGACCATTAGCGGATCGGGAAACGTGGCCCAGTACGCCGTTGAGAAAGTGCTCGAAATGGGCGGTAAGCCGGTTACCCTGAGTGATTCCAACGGAACCATCTACGATCCGGCGGGCATTACTACCGAAAAGCTGGAATATGTGAAACTGCTGAAAAACGCTATCCGCGGTCGCATCAGAGAGTATGCCGCGAAATATCCCGGCGTGGAATATTTTGAAGGGGAAAGGCCCTGGAAAATAAAATGCGACATGGCCATGCCCTGTGCCACTCAAAACGAATTAAATGCCGATGATGCCCGTACACTCATCGAAAATGGATGCATCTGTGTGTCCGAAGGGGCCAACATGCCCTCTACCCCCGAAGCTGTAAAAATATTTCAGCAGCACAAAATATTGTTTGGCCCCGGCAAAGCAGCCAATGCCGGTGGCGTGGCCGTGTCGGGTCTCGAAATGAGCCAGAATTCCATGCGGCTGGTCTGGACCCGGGATGAAGTGGACACCAGACTGAAAAGTATTATGAAAAACATTCATGCCGCCTGCACAAAAAACGGGCAGGAACCCGGAGGATACATCAATTACGTGAAGGGCGCCAATATCAGCGGATTCATCAAGGTGGCCAATTCAATGATTGCTCATGGAGTGGTATAACTATCTTTTGGTGACACTACCTCCACCCGACTTGCTGATTGCTTTTTTAGCCGGCGAGCCATAGTAATATATGTCGCCGCCGCCGCTGGCATGGGCTTTTATCTCTTCAGAAGCATTCACCGAGACATCGGCGCCACCAGAGGCCTCCACCACTGCTTTTTGAGCCTTTAAATTTCCAGCATCGATATCTGCTCCACCGCTGGCCGAAGCATTCAGGGTGAGGGTTTCACCTTTAATATCAATGTCGGCGCCACCACTGGCACTGAGGTAAACATCACTGGCTAAGACAGAGAGGTAAACATCTGCCCCACCCGAACAATCTACGCGTATCTGTTGGGTGTTGATGGTGGCAGTACCTCTTATGTCTGCACCACCAGAGGCTGTAAGCCGGGCTATTTCGGGCATAGTTACAAACACCTTTACCGTACGGGTGCGCACCCATCGCACATTGTTTCGCATGTACACCTTTAAAACGCCCTCTTCCACTTTAGTTTCAATCCTGTCAATATCCCGGTCGTTGGCTTCAACGGTAACATTAACGGGCTCACCCTGTGTAAGAAAAAGATCAATTCCCGAACCTACACTTACCTTTGTGAAAGGCGCCGGGACAGACCTTACCTCCTGCTCCTGCGATTGCATAGCGGCCACGCAACCAAGAGCGAGGAAAAGAATTAACAATACTGAATAATGGTTAGTTTTCATCTCAAATTGCTTTAGATGGTGATCAGAGCCTCGTTCGTCCATCGAACAAATGACGCTGAAGCATTAAGAATACTTTATATGACGCTCCCTCCTCTATTAAAGTTACAAACGGTATCTTTTCTCCTCATTATCCCTCCCTACGGGCGATTTAGTGAGAACTACCGGGTGGTATTGGCAAAAATATTCCATGGATTTTAACATTTATACAGTAATATCTCCCAGGGTTTTATATTTTCGTAGCCAAACAATGTTGTTATTATCCTATTAAAATTTAGATTTGTAACATGTATTACAACGCTATGTCTAAACAACTTTTTCTTTTGATTCTTTCCGGGCTCATGCTCACCGGTTCTGTTTTCGGCCAAAGCCCAAAACGGGAGATGCGGGCTGTATGGATCGCCTCAGTGGCCAACATTGACTGGCCCTCCAGGGCTGGGCTCACCACACAACAGCAAAAAGAGGAGATGCTGGAGCTTCTCGACCTGGCCAGGGCCTACAACATGAATACGGTAATCTTTCAGGTGCGGCCCGCCGCCGATGCTTTTTTCCTATCGGAGCTTGAACCCTGGTCACAATGGCTGACGGGGAAACAGGGGCTTGCCCCCGACCCGTTTTACGATCCCCTGGATTTTACCATCCGGGCCTGTCGCGAGCGCGGTCTTGATATCCATGTGTGGCTCAACCCCTATCGCGCTGTCTCCGATACGGCACGCTCTTCAATCTCTCCCAACCACCCTGTAAACCAACATCCCGAATGGTTTGCAACCTACGGCAAATCCCGGTATTTTAACCCGGGATTACCCGAAACCCGGAATCATGTAGCCACAGTAGTGGCAGATTTAATACGCCGCTACGATGTGGACGCCATTCATTTCGACGATTATTTTTATCCTTATAAGATTACCGGCCAGGAGTTTCCCGATGAGGCAGCCTTCGAGCAGTATCCCCGTGGATTTACTGCGACTGAAAAGGAGGATTGGCGACGCGACAATGTGGATCTCATCATCCGGCAACTGCACGATACCATAAAGGCTGTTAATCCGCATGTTGAGTTTGGGATTTCCCCTTTCGGCGTGTGGCGAAACATCGACAAAGACCCTTTGGGATCGCGTACCCGTGCCGGTCAAACCAATTACGACGACCTCTATGCAGATATTCTGAAATGGCAAAAAGAAGGCTGGATAGACTATGTAACGCCTCAAATATACTGGCACATTGGGAAAGAGGTGGCCGACTATGCCATTATTGCCGATTGGTGGAGTAAAAATGCAGATGGTTGCCGCCTCTACACAGGCCAGGCCTTTTACAGGATAGATAAAAAATCGAAAGATCGGGAATGGCGTTCTTCGCGGCAGCTCATCAAACAGGTTAAGCTCAACCGCACCTACCCCAACATCGATGGCAGCATGTACTTCAGCGCCAAGAGCCTGAGGTCTAATCCCCTGAGACTGAAACAAAAATTGGAGCGAAGGCTCTACCGCCACCAGGCACTGCCTCCGGTGAATCCGCGTGTAGCTCAGGTTACTGCCGAACCACCGCAGCATCCGGTGATTGGGCTGAAAGGCGATTATCTGCATTTAACCTGGGAAAAGGGTAAAAACAACGAAAAATATGTGGTCTATAAATTTAAACGCGGCAAGCGCGCCTCCATCGAGAACCCGGAAAATATTGTTTTGGTGACGGGACAAACCAGTGCTTCCACCAAAATAGAGCGAAAAACCAGACCTCAACGTTATTATTACGCCATCACCGCTTTGAGCACCACCAATATGGAATCGGTAAGTGTGGTGTTTGTGGATGAAAAGAACAACTGATACACAAACAGCATGAGCACAACTCTGGTTTTTCTGGTGATAGCGGCCTATTTCCTGGTATTGTTTTTAATCTCGTGGTTTTCGTCGCGCGGAGCCAACAGCGAGACCTTCTTTACCGGCAACCGGCAATCACCCTGGTATCTGGTAGCGTTTGGCATGATTGGCGCCACCATTTCGGGTGTCACCTTTATTTCGGTGCCGGGGGAGGTAGGCAGCAGCGCCTGGAGCTATTTTCAGTTTATCATGGGTAACTTCGTGGGATACTGGATCATTGCACTGGTGTTGCTGCCACTCTATTATCGCCTCAATCTGGTCTCCATTTACACCTATCTGGATCAGCGTTTTGGTTTACGCTCCTACAAAACAGGCTCTTTCTTCTTTATCCTGTCGCAAACTATTGGCGCCTCTTTCCGGCTCTATCTGGTGGCCGGTGTGCTTCAAATAGCCTTTTTCGATGCGCTGGGCATCCCCTTTTGGCTCACTGTGCTCACCACCATCACCCTTATTTGGCTCTACACCTTCAAAGCAGGCATCAAAACCATTGTATGGACCGATACCCTTCAAACCCTGTTTATTCTGTTATCGGTGGGCATCACCATTGCAGTGATTTTACAACAGCTTAATATGAATATGGGCGAAATGCTCTCCACCATCGGCAACCATCCCTACAGCAAAATTTTTGACTGGAACTGGCGATCGAACACCAACTTCTTTAAGCAATTTATTGCAGGCATCGGCATCACCATCGTGATGACCGGTCTGGATCAAAACATGATGCAAAAAAACCTCACCTGTAAAAACAAGGGTGAGGCACAAAAAAATCTCTTCTGGTTCAGTTTCGCCTTCATCCTCACCAATCTGCTGTTTTTGGCATTGGGTGTGATGCTGTATCACTATGCAGCTGTACAGGGCATTGCACTTCCCGAAAGAACCGACGACCTGTTTCCTCTTCTGGCCATCCGCTATTTTGGAACCATGGCCGGAGTGGTATTTCTATTAGGCATTATAGCCGCAGCCTATTCCAGCGCCGATTCAGCACTCACGGCACTCACCACGGCCTTCTCCATCGACTTTTTAAATCTTGACCCGGCCTCCGCTAAGAGCAAGCGCACCCGCATAAAAGTTCACATAGCCTTCTCCTTCATTATGTTTCTGGTTATTGTACTTTTTCGCATTATCAACGATGAGAGTGTGGTGAACTCGGTTTTTACAGCTGCCGGCTACACCTATGGTCCGCTTCTGGGTCTGTTCAGCTTTGGAATATTAACGCACCGGCAAACCAGAGACCGGGCGGTTCCCTTTATCAGCGTACTTTCACCGGTTATCTGCTACATCATAAGTGCCAAGTCCGAAGCATGGCTGGGAGGCTATAAATTCGGATTTGAATTGCTTCTGCTAAATGGATTATTAGTATATTTAGGCCGGTTTATCTTCTCAAAAAAATAACCCTATGAACTCATCACAACGTTACCTGGCTCTGGATGTATTACGCGGCATGACCATTGCCCTGATGATTACGGTAAATACCCCCGGAAGCTGGAAATATGTTTATCCGCCATTGAGGCACTCCGCCTGGCACGGCTGTACACCCACCGATCTGGTATTCCCCTTTTTCCTCTTTGTGGTTGGGGTATCCATGTTTTTCTCTTTCCAAAAATATGGAAACACTCTCAATACCAGTTCGCTCCTAAAGGTAGGCAGGCGCACCCTGCTCATCTTCATCATAGGGCTGTTTCTCAACTCCTTTCCACAATGGCAATTCGACTTTTCACACCTGCGCATCATGGGTGTACTGCAACGCATTGCCCTGGCCTATGGCATCGGATCGCTTATTGTGCTGGCCGCTCCGCGCAAATATATTCCCTATATTGGCTTCGCCATTCTGTTCTTTTATTGGGGCCTGCTTTACCTGCTTGGAGGTGATAACCCGTTCAGCCTCGAGGGCAATGCCACCATTCCCTTCGACAGGGCTTTGCTGGGAGAACAGCATCTCTACCGCGGTTTTGGTATTCCCTTCGACCCTGAAGGGCTCCTAAGTACCATACCAGCTGTGGTTACTGTGCTGTTTGGTTACCTGGCAGGAGCACTCATCAGAAGCACCGAAAAGCTGAAAGTACCCCGAATGCTGATTCTATATGGACTCATCGGAACCGCAGCCGGATGGATGTGGGGCTATATCTTCCCAATTAATAAGCCATTGTGGACCAGCTCGTATGTGCTCTATACCGCCGGACTGGCAGCCCTTGTGCTGGCCATTCTGGTCTTTATCATCGACCTGAAGGGTTACAAAAAGTGGACTTCATTCTTTGTGGTATTTGGTATGAATCCCCTTTTTATCTATGCTCTTTCAGGATTGTGGGCACGAACTCTTTCCGGCTTGATACGCATCGAAACTACCCAGGGAGAGACGATGGCCGGAAGCACCTGGCTTTATGAAAATGTATTTGTCCCGCTGGCCGGCAATATGAATGGTTCACTGCTCTATGCCCTCACGCACATATTCTTCTTTTGGCTGATAGGCTATATTTTGTATAAATACAGAATTTTTATAAAAGTCTAAGTAACCGGCGGGTTGAGCAGATAACATGTGCAAACCTCTACCTATTGAAAAATTAGTGTTTATATTGTACCTTTTTTGCCACAACAACTTTCATACTCCATTTTGCAGGGACACAACGGCGTGGAGAGAACTTAAGTGGCACGTCAATTGTTAGTCTTAAATTGCTTTTTGTTATCGGGCATTAAAAAATACTATTTTCGTACCACTCATTTGACCCAGATTATGCTAATAAACGCAGGAGATAAAACAGCCATCACATATGGCTCACAAAACATAAACTACGAGAGTCTTTTAAAAAAGATTACGCAATATGCGTTACTCCTGGATATAAAGCCACATCAAAACGTAGTGGTCTTTATGGAAAACCGGCCCGGATGGATATATGCTTTTTATGCCATCTGGCACAACCAGGGAATAGCTGTTCCCGTGGACCATCTGGCCACTGCTGACGAAGTGGCCTTTATCCTCAACGATTGCCGGCCTGCAGCCATCTTCACCTCTGCCCAAAGTGAGCCTGTAATGCTCGAAGCGATGAAGACTGCCCGTCTGAACGTGCCGGTTATCAAAGGCGACCTTCACGAATCACATCCCACCGGTAATGAACCGGCCGCCAATATGCCGGTTCCACCGGACAACGATACTGCCCTCATCATATACACCTCAGGAACCACCGGCAGTCCCAAAGGGGTAATGCTCTCATACGATAACCTGATGGCCAATTTTGAGGGGGTGGCACAACACATCCCTATCTACACTTCACAAAGCAGGGTGATGATACTGCTGCCGCTTCACCATATATTTCCCCTGTTGGGCTCACTCGTAATACCACTGTATGTTGGCGGAAGTGTGGCAATGAGTCCCTCAATGGCATCTGAGGATATTATTAAGACTTTGCAGGACAATAAAATAACCATTATAATTGGAGTGCCGCGTCTCTATGCAGCCATTCGCAAAGGCATTAAAAACAAAATTGAAAAAAGCGCCGTAGCACGACTGCTTTTCGCGCTGGCTGATAAAGCCAACAGCATGACGCTCTCGCGATTTCTTTTCACATCGGTTCATAAAAAGTTGGGAGGTGCCATAAAAAGCCTTGTGGCAGGTGGCGCTGCCCTGGATGTAGATGTGGCACGCGATTATCAAATTTTGGGTTTTGAAGTTTTAGAAGGCTATGGGATGACCGAAACAGCCCCTATGATTACATTTACACGCCCGGGCCGGGTAAGAGTAGGTTCCCCCGGGGAGGCGCTGCATGGCACTGAAATAAGAATTAACGATGGTGAAATAACGGTAAGAGGCCGCCAGGTGATGCAGGGGTATTACAAACGCCCGGAGGAGACCGCAGAGGTGATTCGCGAGGGGTGGCTGCACACAGGTGATCTGGGCTATTTGGACAAAGAGGGTTTCCTCTATATAACCGGTCGTAAAAAGGAGATTATCGTTCTCTCCAACGGAAAAAATGTAAACCCGGCTGAACCCGAGCTGAAACTGGAAGAATCTCCACTGGTGAGAGAGTGTGGAGTATTTTTTAAAAACGACCTGCTTCAGGCAGTGATAGTACCCGAAAAGAGTGCCATAATTCAAACCGACAATGCCAGCATCGAGGATATCATCCGCTGGCAGGTGATAGATAAGTACAACCAGAGTGTCTCCTCGTACAAAAAGATAATGCGCTTTTATATCTCCGATCAGGAATTACCGCGCACGCGACTCTCAAAACTGCAACGCTTCAAGTTAGACTCTTTTGCAGTGGATAATGATCGTAAGCAGGAGCAACCTGCAATTCCCGACTTTGAGGAATATAATATGATCAGCGCATACCTCGAAAAGGAGAAAAGCCGGGATGTTTTGCCACACCACCATCTGGAAATGGACCTCGGACTGGATTCGCTGGACAAGGTAAGCTTCCAGAGCTATCTGCACCAGGCTTTTGGAGTTAAGATGGAACCTTCGGAGATGCTCAAGTTTAACAACATATCGTTGCTCGCCCAACATGTGCAAACGGTTAAAACCAAAACAGAGGAGCAAAAGGTTAACTGGACCGAAATTCTTAAGGAGAAGGTGCAACTGAAACTCCCCAAAACCTGGTTCACGGGGAGCCTGATGGTAAAATCATCACGCCTGTTCTTTCAACTCTATTTTCGCTTCAAAGCACGGGGGATGAGCAACATACCGGAGGGCCCCTGCATTATAGCACCCAACCACCAAAGCTTTTTCGACGGGTTATTTGTTGCTTCCTATTTGAAAACCAGGCAAATTAAAAAAACCTATTTCTATGCCAAGGAGAAACATGTAAAGCACTCCTGGCTAAAATTTCTGGCCAACCGCAACAACATTATTGTAATGGATTTGAACAAGGAGCTGAAGGAGTCCATTCAAAAGATGGGCGAAGTATTGAAACGGAATAAGAATCTGATTATATTCCCCGAAGGCACCCGCACAACAAACGGCAGTCTGGGTCAGTTTAAGAAGACATTTGCCATTCTCAGCAGCGAGCTCAATATACCCATTGTACCGGTTTCCATACGAGGCGCTTATAAAGCCCTGCCGCGGGGAAGCTTTTTCCCCAGACCCTTCAGCAAAGTACAGGTGGAGTTTCTGGCACCGGTTTATCCTGCAGCCCACAGCTACGATTCGCTGGCTGGAGCGGTAAAGAGAGAGATAGAAAGAAGCCTCCCCCAATAGTCCCTCCAAAAAGGGAGCAGGATGAGCGCTGAGGGAATGAATGAGATTGCTTCAGGCAGACAACAAGTTGTGGAGTTCATTATTTGCATCCCTGCATTTGTTTTTGTATTTTGGGTTATTGTCTGTTTAAATGAACATAATCATGACCAAAAAAGCAATCATATTATTCGCACCCGGATTTGAAGAGGTGGAAGCACTTACCCCGGCCGATGTGCTGCGAAGAGCCGGTATGGAAGTAAATCTGATATCCATAATTCCCAGCAAAGAGGTAACCGGTGCACACAACATCACTGTTACCTGTGAAGGTCTGTTTGAGTATCACCCCTGGGATGATCAGGACATTGTAATTTTGCCCGGCGGAATGCCCGGAGCTAAGCACCTGATGGAACATCAGGGAGTGGCCCAACTTCTCAGGAAGTTTAATGAAAACAAAAAATGGATAGCTGCCATTTGTGCTGCTCCCATGATTTTAGGAGAAATGGGTTTCCTGAAGGAGCGAAAGGCCACCTGCTTTCCGGGATTTGAACATCATCTGAAAGGCGCACACCACTATCCGGTGCCGGCCATTACCGATGGCCACATCATCACCGGCAGAGGAATTGGTGCTGCTATGGAGTTTTCACTCGAAATAGTCACTCAACTCTTCTCTTCCGATATGGCTGCCGAAATGAGGGAGAAGATGGTGGTGCCGCAGTAGAGACGTGGCATGCCTGGTCTCATGTCAGGCAAGAACTGTCCAATCCTGCGCTCACCCCTCCCTGCCTGGCGGCAGACAGGTAACTCTCCGGCAGCTGCCTGCCTGCCGGTAGGCGGGCCGGAAGAATCCCGCCCGCGTGCAGATATATTAGGCGCTAAATTATGCTTGGCTCGACACTTTTCTCTACTCAAACCCCCTAATTCCAAACAATCCATCTCCTACCAACCCATAGCAGGTAAATCTATTTATTTTTATGACTCATCAATCCCTTACCTTTGAAATCTGTGTTGACTCGGTTTTGTCGGTTCAAAATGCGGCCAATGGTGGCGCGCAACGAGTTGAATTGTGTGATAATCTTGTAGAAGGAGGCACTACACCCAGCCTGGGTATGATAGAAACGGCCCTGGCTGTTGAAGGGATTGAAGTTTTCGTGATCATCCGACCCCGTGGGGGCGACTTTTTCTATTCAGAGGAGGAGTTCCGGGTGATGGAAAAAGATGTGATTCGCGCCCGTGAAGCGGGGGCGCATGGCATTGTGTCGGGGCTGCTTCTGCCCAACGGAGATATCGATCGGGAACGAACAGCCCGGCTCATAAAACATGCCAAAGGATTGCCCTTCACCTTTCACCGGGCTTTTGATGTATGCCGAAACCCTGTCAAAGCACTAAATCAACTCATTGACCTGGGCGTAAACCGCGTGCTCACCTCTGGCGCCGAGCCTACAGCTATTCAGGGCAAAGCATTGATTGCCCGGTTGGTGGATCAAGCAGGCGATCAAATAATTATAATGCCCGGATCGGGGATTAACCGCCATAACATTGTCCCACTGATGGAGACCACAGGGGCGCAGGAGTTTCATTTCTCAGCACGTAAAGCCTTTCCTTCCAAAATGACTTTTGTCAATCCCCGGGTTTCCATGAGCGCTCCCGGAAAAAAGGACAGAGAAATCATTTTTTCCGACGTGGAAAACATTAGATTTACTATCTTAGCCGCCGAGAGTTATTTAGATGGACAAAATCTGCATTATTAAGTAAGAAACAGAGCCGTCTGTAAAAAACATCTGTAAAATTGTCACTTTTGGTGCTGATTCTGCGTATAGGCTTTTGGTAGTAATAAAAATTCTATCAATTTTACATTGTTTTAGTAAAACCCATTAAAGGCGTTTACATGCATACATCCATTAAAAGTGTAACAATCCTGATCCTTATAGTGCTGATTTCATCTCCTCTTACAGCTCAATATCGCAAAAAGGGATGGGACCAATTCAAGGAGGGTCTGTCGATTACTCCCAAAGCAGGATATAATATGTTTTTTGGAGACCTGGTTGATAAATCAAGAGGTAGTTTTTCTCTGGGTGTTCTGGCCGAAAAGGAGCTGACCACCACCTTTTCAGCGCGAGCCCAACTCATGGGCGGGCAAATGCAGGGCACTCAAATCGCACCGGGGCCCAACACGGCGTATGCCAGCTTCGACAATATCTATACCGAACTCTCGGTGGGAGCTGCTTACAGACCATTGAACGGCTTTTGGGGGTATTTTAAACAGAGACGACTCCAACCTTATGTCCACTTTAACGCAGGCCTGATTTATTACAATGCCACTGAGTACTGGGGCCCGGCCAGTGGCAATCCCGATGGCGATGTATGGCGGGAAGCCTCCGAAATAGCCCCGCTGGTATCAGCAGGTGGCGGTACTTCCATTTGGATAACTCCCACAATCAGTGCTAATCTGGAGCTTACCGGAGCGCTCCCCTTCAGCGACAAATTAGACGTGCACGACGAGTGGTACGACAATCAGGGAGGTGTCCATACCACCGATCCCTACGACTTCTACTATACTCTTACAGCCGGCATTACCATCCTTCTAAAAGATAGCCGATTCAGGAACGACCCCAAATACAACAGAAGGACCTACCTGAAGATGCGCAGTTACTACAAGTATAAAACCAGGAAACGGAGCCCGGGGATTTCTAAGAGGAAAAGGAGATAATGGAGAAAAAGAGCTCAAAGCTGTCTGCCGGCAGGCAGGAAAGCTGAAAGCAAAAAAAGACCGGAAGACGGAAGAAGATTGAAGAAAATTGAGAGAAAAGGATTGAGGAGATTGATCGAAGAAGATTAAAGAATAGCATACCGCGTTGACATTGAACGAGCTACCACTTAAGTTGCCACTTACTGTTTACTGTTTACCGTTTACACCCTTTCACTAATTGACCTCTAACTCAAAACGTGTACAGACGCAATACATTGCGTCTGTAACCCTGAACTCACAGCTCTTTGAGCTTTCAGCTATCCGCTATTTCTCTTTTCTTCTTCAGCAGCTCTTCAAGGCGATACATCTCATCGCGATACTGGGCGGCAGAGATAAAGTCAAGTTCTTTCGCGGCATCCTGCATAGCCTTTTTGGTTTTTTTCAAGGCTTTCTCCAATGCTTCAGGCTTCATATACAAAACAACAGGGTCGGCTGCTACGTCAGCACTTCCGGGGCCGGCATAGGCGCCCTCTTCCATAGGTATATCAACGGTTCGTCCCACCAGAGCAGCGCCCGCTTTTCTTACAATAGCTGCAGGAGTAATGCCATGAGCTTCGTTATAAGCCAGCTGCTTTTCACGACGATAGGTGGTCGCATCCATGGTTTCCTGCATCGAACGGGTAACTTTATCGGCGTACATAATCACCCGTCCGTTAAGGTGCCGGGCCGCACGTCCGGCTGTCTGGGTGAGTGAGCGCGTGGAACGCAAAAATCCTTCCTTATCGGCATCCAGAATAGCTACCAAAGAGACCTCCGGAAGATCGAGCCCTTCCCGTAAAAGGTTAACTCCCACAAGCACATCAAACACACCCATACGTAGATTCTCCATAATCTTAACCCGCTCAAGCGTTTCCACATCCGAATGGATGTATTCGCAACGAATGTTCAACTTTTGCAGATATTTTGTCAACTCCTCGGCCATGCGTTTGGTAAGTGTGGTTACCAACACCCTTTGGTTGGCTTTAACTCTTATCTGAATTTCTTCGATTAAATCGTCAATCTGATTGAGGCTGGGCCTGACATCAATCACCGGGTCCAATAGTCCGGTAGGCCGTATAACCTGCTCTACAACAACGCCATCGCTCTTCTCTAACTCATAGTCGGCGGGCGTTGCGCTCATAAAAACAGTCTGATGAATAATGGCTTCGAACTCCTCAAACTTAAGAGGACGGTTATCCAGAGCTGCCGGCAGTCTGAACCCATATTCCACCAGATTTTGCTTGCGGCTGTAATCACCGCCATACATGGCCCGTACCTGAGGCAGGGTAACGTGGCTCTCATCCACCACCACCAGAAAATCATTGGGGAAGTAGTCCAGCAGACAAAAGGGTCGTGTACCCGGCGGACGTCCGTCGAAATACCGGCTATAATTTTCAATGCCGGGGCAGTACCCCAGTTCCCGAATCATCTCCAGGTCGTAGCTCACACGTTCTTCCAATCGTTTGGCTTCCAAATTTTTTCCTATCTCCTTAAAAAAAGCCACCTGCTTTACCATATCGTCCTGTATCTCGCTAATGGCCCTTTGAATCCGCTCTTTAGTGGTCACAAAAATATTAGCCGGATAGATCAATATCCGATCAAGGGAAGAGAGAGTTATGTTGTTGATGGGGTCGAACGTCTCGATGGACTCTATCTCATCACCCCAAAAAATAACCCTGCAGGCATAATCGGCATAGGCCAGAAATATTTCAACAGTATTGCCTCTCACCCGAAAATGGCCCCGGTTAAATTCAATTTCGTTGCGCGAATAGAGGCCATCCACCAGGCTGCGCAAAAAAGAGTTACGTGCCAACTGCTCTCCCCTCTCCAGTGTAATAATATTGGCATGAAAATCTTCGGGATTGCCAATACCGTATATACACGACACCGACGAGACGACTATCACATCTCTTCGACCGGATAATAGTGCGGAAGTGGCACTCAGTCGCAATTTCTCAATCTCATCATTTATGGAAAGGTCCTTCTCAATATAGGTATCGGTAACCGGAAGATAGGCCTCCGGCTGATAATAGTCGTAGTATGAGACAAAGTACTCCACCGCATTTTCGGGGAAAAAGTTTTTAAACTCGCTGTAAAGCTGAGCCGCCAGTGTTTTATTGTGGCTGAGCACCAATGTAGGGCGTTGAACCTGTTCCACCACGTTGGCAATAGTAAAGGTCTTACCCGAACCTGTTACCCCTAACAATGTCTGATAGCGGTTTTGTTGCTCGATCCCGTTCACCAACTGGCGAATGGCTTCGGGCTGATCGCCGGTAGGTTTAAAGTCCGATGTTATCTTAAAATCCATTTATTCAATATCAATGTTCCCCTCAAACACCAATACTGCAGGCCCTGTAAGCCAAATATTGGTGAAAGCGGTAGCCTGGGAAGTGTCGAAGCTGACGGTAAGCTCACCGCCGGGCACCTGCATACGAAAAAGCCGGCCGGTTCCTGTTTTGAGGGAAACGGCAATGGCCGAGGCCACGGCACCGGTTCCACACGACCAGGTTTCACCTTCAACACCACGCTCATAGGTGCGCATAGGCGCCACACTTCGACTGGCTGTACGCACAAAATTCACGTTGGTACCTTCCGGTGCGAATAGCCGGTGATGACTCCATTTACTGCCTTCAGCTGCTACATCAACCGCGGCCGGGTTGTCCACAAAACGGACAAAATTGGGGGAGCCTGTATCCATAAAATACCCCTCTTCCATTTGCTTAACCTCTTTTACGTCCTTCATTTTAAGGGTTACATCACCCGCTCTTACTTCAGCCTCATGCAACCCGTCGGCGGCCTCAAATTCAAATCGCTCTGCCCGGGGCACCAATCCCAAATGCACTGCAAAAGCAGCCATACAGAGGCCTCCATTTCCACACATGAGTGCTTCGCGACCATCACTGTTGAAGTAACGCATGGCGAAGGCCCCCTTTTGAGAAGCCTCCATCAGCATCAAACCATCGGCACCAATACCAAACCTGCGCTGACACAACAGGCCGATCAATTGATTGTTCGAACCATCAAAGGCGTTATTTCGGTTATCAATCAACACGAAATCATTGCCTGTACCCTGATACTTATAAAAATGAAGCCTCTTCATAAAATAAGGATTTTAAAATAAAGCGTATGTTGTAAAACAGTTTACAGCTTATAAATGTTTACAGAGTGCCTGGCAACTACTGCACAAAGGTATAAATTGCTGCCAGATAGTAAAAGCCTCTTGACGAACCGATAAAAAGGGGTTATATTTGTATGACAAAAGGATCAATCCGGGAGTGTTTCAAAAAACATTTTAAAAGCCCCGGCAGGTTTGCGTACCGTTTTTAAGGGTTAGGGTTAACGGTAAACGACTTGTCGGGGCTCCTTTTGCGCAAAAAATCAGATGAAACGGTTGTCATACGCTCTTCCTTGCAGGGGAATATTATTGGTAAGATACCACTGCCCTTTCCTATAATAATCTTTATCTTTGCAGCTCAATCAGATAATGTGGGAAGTTTTAAAATGGGTGGAACAAAAAAGCGGGTGGTGATTGGTCTTTCGGGTGGGGTGGACTCCAGTGTGGCAGCCCGCGTACTTATCAATCAGGGTTATGAGGTGATTGGGCTTTTTATGAAAAACTGGCACGATACAACCGGTGTTCTGAAAAGCGATTGCCCCTGGCTGGATGATAAGTTCGATGCCGAAGCTGTAGCCCGCAAACTCAACATTCCTTTTCATTTTGTGGATTTAAGTCAGGCCTATCGTGCCCGCGTGGTAGATTACATGTTTTCGGAGTACGAGAGAGGCCGCACACCCAATCCAGATGTGCTGTGCAACCGCGAGATTAAGTTTGATGTGTTTATGGAGAAGGCTTTTGAGCTGGGCGCCGATTACGTGGCCACCGGGCACTATTGCCGTAAAGAAACCATTGAAACACCGGGTGGAACAATGCACCGTTTGCTGGCCGGGACAGACCCCAATAAAGATCAGAGTTACTTTTTGTGTCAGCTCTCGCAGCAGCAACTGGCCAAATCACTTTTCCCCATTGGTGATATGTTGAAACCCGAAGTGAGGCAGATGGCTGCCGAACTAAACCTGGTAACAGCACATAAGAAGGATTCCCAGGGTATCTGTTTTGTGGGAAAGGTGGATTTACCCGTCTTCCTTCAGCAAAAGCTTGCTGCCAGGGAGGGCGACGTTTTGCTGGTGCCTCCGCAATGTGAGTTGTTTAACCGCACCTGGGAGGCAGCGGAGAATCAACCCTCCGATGAAGTTCTTGAAACGCTGGCACAACCCTATGATTTTCAAGCTCATCACACTCAAAAAATTGGTATCCACAACGGGGCTCACTTTTATACCATTGGGCAACGTAAAGGCCTCAATATTGGTGGATTTCCGGAACCCCTTTTTGTCATCGGGATAAACGTGGCGCACAACCAGGTTTTTGTGGGTATGGGACAGGCGCACCCCGGATTGTTTCGCCAAGTACTAAAAATAGACAATAAAGAGGTGCATTGGATACGGCCCGATCTGGCATTAAAAACCGGACAGTCGCGAAACCTGAAAGTGCGTATCCGTTACCGCCAGACACTGCAACAAGCCATCCTGCACCGGCGCGAAAACGGATTGTTTATAGTTTTTGACCAGCCCCAGCGGGGAATTACCGCCGGTCAGTTTGCCGCCTGGTATCAGGATGATGAGCTTACAGGTTCAGGGGTAATTCATTGGTAAATTTTATTCAAAGATCTTTTTATGAAGCAATACGATCCGCACATGCATACCGCCGAACATGTGTTAAATAAAACGATGGTGCGGCTGTTTGGTTGTGAACGCTCCTTTTCCAACCATCTGGAAAGGAAGAAGTCCAAGTGTGATTATCATTTTCCGCGGGCTCTGACCCCGCCGGAGGAGACTGAAATAGCGGAACAGGTTAACCTACAGTTGTCTCGAAATATGGCTGTTGAAGAGCATTGGCTACCCCTGGAAGAGGCAGAATTAAAATACAACCTTACAAAATTACCCGAAGATGCAACAGGTAAGATACGAATTGTAACCATCGGCGACTACGACGCTTGTCCCTGCATTGGCGAACATGTTCGTAACACCTCCGAAACCGGCACCTTTGTAATGGGCTCCACCTCTTTCGACGAAGGGGTATTGCGCATCCGCTTCAAACTAAAGAGGAAGTAAATAGTGAGAATTATAAGTTAAAAATTATCCCATAAATTGTTGGATTTCTGAGAAAATAAATCTAAATTCGTCGAAATTCATTAATAAAAAGCTGAAATTGTTATAAACTCAAATCTTAGTCATCGTTGTTATGGAAAGCAATTTACAAATTGATAGTCTTGACAAGAAGATATTGTCGCTGATTACAAAAAACGCCAGAATTCCCTTTTTGGAGGTGGCCAGAGAGTGCAAAGTTTCGGGCGCAGCCATTCATCAGCGTATCCAACGGCTCACGAACATGGGCGTTATAAAAGGTTCTGAGTTTATTGTAAATCCCTCAAAAATAGGCTATCACACTTGCGCTTACATAGGTATTTTTCTTAAAAAGGCCAGCCTGTTCGATAAGGTAGTGATGATGCTGGACCAGATACCCCAAATTGTAGAGTGCCATTACACCACGGGTGAGTATGCCATCTTTATAAAAATTTATGCTCAGAGCAACGAGCACCTCAAACGAATTTTGCACGATAAATTGCAATCTATCCCGGGGATATCATCCACCGAAACCATCATTTCGCTCGATGAGATGTTTAAGCGTCAGCTTCCCATAGAGTAAACCGATTATTGAGATAATTGTCGGTTTTAAACTCCGCAGTTTGGTGAAATTTTCTCAAACCCTATTTGTCAGAGAGTTAAAGGATTGTCGCACTTGCTTATAGCTTTCTGATTCCCAACACGATGACAGTTCATGTTATTTATACCACTAAATAATTTGTACTGCCAAAGTGAAGTTTTTTATCTCTAAAGGTGAGATCGATTCGTCCCAGTCGAACGCCGCCCCATCCCATCTGATTGATGAGTACCTCGCGCCCTGCCCTGTTTTTTACCATGCGGGGTGTCTCTAAAAAGGTATGTGTATGGCCCCCTATGATGATATCAATAGACGAAGTGGCAGCTGCCACCTCTACATCCGATTCCTGGCGGCTTCCGCTGTACTCCAGGCCAAGGTGAGAAAGAGCGATTATCAGATTACAACCCTTCTCATTTTTAAGCATCAAAGCCGTCTCTTCACCTATTGCAACCGGATTCAACCATTGCATGGCACCATAGTTTTGCGGTGATACAAGTCCCTCCGGCTCAATTCCCAAACCAATAATGCCCACCCTAAAGGCTCCTTTGTCGAAAATGAGCCAGGGAGCGGTTTGGCCTTCAAGAACTGTATTCTGAAACCCGTAATTAGTGCATACAAATGGAAAAGCGGCATGTTTCATCTGTTGAGAGAGATGTTCCAATCCGTTGTCAAATTCATGATTTCCAATAGTGGCTGCATCGTACTTCATTTGCGACATGAGCTCCAGTTCAAGCCGGCCGCCAAAGAAGTTAAAATAAGGTGTTCCCTGAAAAATATCGCCAGCATCAAGCAGCAACAGATGGTCCGTTTCGGCCCTTAATTTATTGATGAGGGTCACCCGCCGTGCAAAGCCGCCCAAATTGGCCAGGTAGGGATGGTCGGCAGGAAAGGGTTCTATATGGCTGTGCACATCGTTGGTATGCAGAAGTGTAAGTGTGGAATCTTTTCGGCTGCACCCTCCAATTGAGAAAGGAACGGTTAAAGCCATACTTCCGGCAAAAGCAGTTTTTAAAAATTGTCGGCGGTCGGTTTTCATCTCAATTCTCTATTTTAATATAACACGATGTGAAGTTGAGGGATCGATCATCCGGTTGTTTTTGGTCAACTCCCGGATGTGATCAATAATAAGGTCACGTATTTTTTTGGAGGATACGTATTTTGTTTCGGCCCGGGCAAACATGGTGTAATGGTCGCCACCTGCGGCCAGGTAATCGGAGGTTACTACATAATAGTGCCCATCATCCACTATTTTCCGATTGTCCACAGTGGCAGACACCAATTGTCCATCGCTGTATTCAAGCCGGCCCCCGCCCAGCCCATCGCCATTGGAAGCACCTATATGACTGTATAAATCCCTGATGTCTTTGCCTTTCATTTCGAGAATAACCATCTGATTTTCAAAGGGCATCAGCTCAAAAATATTTCCAACATTCACCTCTCCTTCAGGCAACTGTGTACGTAAGCCTTTGATATTGACAACAGACACAGCAGGATATGTTTTCGCCTCCATTTGCCGGAGTTCTTGAAGTCCAGCCTCAAGTAATAAATCGGACACAAAATTAGAGAGCGGGGTTTCAGGCTTTTTTTTAATCAGGGCTGCCCTGTTATAACCCAGCACCTCTCCCATAACCGCTTGTAATGAATCTTTGTAAGGTGCTATGTAAGCCGCCGTTAATGCATCCCCGTTGAGGGTGCTGTCCACAGCATAAAGGTTGAAACTGGCGACCGATGGAGCAGACGGAGGCGTTTGGCATGCCAGGGTCAGGAAGAGTGCAATAAGTGTAAAAACAGAAGACAACTTCATTTTTTTTGTCAAAGCTAATAAAAATAGATCAAAAGTGGAATAAAAAAAATGAGCGACTTGTCGCCCCATGGTTGATAATATGATTATGAAACTAACGCAACCGTAAAATTGTAGCTACAAAAAAACGCTTATAACTGCGTTATCCCCGCGCGACCGACAGTCATTCTCGATACTGAATCACTGTGCCGTTTGTTTTTCAAGTTCCAGTTGCTGCATAAGTAAATCTTTAAGGGTAGCCGATTCAAAATAGTCGGAAACCACATTATTAAGTCCTCTCCAGAAGATCCTTGCCGAACAGCTGTTTAATCTTTCACATTTATAATTCAACGCCATACAATCTATTACACAAACTCCGGGTTCAAATGCATTATAAATGTCAAGTATGGTGATTTGTGAGGCCGGACGGGTTAAGATATAACCACTTTTTTTCCCTTTAACGTTAGCAATGAGACCAGCAACCTTCAAAGAGACGATGATTTGATCCAAATATTTAAAGGATAGGTCCTGACGTGAGGCAATCTCTCTCTGAAAGATTCCCTCGTCTGAACTCTCACGGGCTATCTCAATCATAGTCCTTAAACCATATCGGGTCCTCGTGTTAAATTTCAAAACTCCAGGTGTTAATTGTTAGTCGGTTAAAGTAAGCCCAAAGTTAATAAAAACTTCGTTCTTTACCTTCACTAAACCAAAAAACTTAGAGGGAGGTTCTATCCCAAAGTCATCCAAATAGAGATGCACTTCCCCAAAAACATGAATCGATTGATCTTTGCATCGCCTCAATCTTCCCGGAATCTTGTAGCTATGCGATTTGCCGGCCAATTGAACATCAATATCGGGATAAAAGGTATCACTGACCAAAGATGCCAGTTGATCTTTCCTAAGGTGCATGGTGATTTGAATAAAAGGATACTTGTCGGCCTGAATCAAATCAAGAAAATCCTCCCTCATCCTGGGATTGGAGGATTTGAAATTGCGTGCCGGGATTTTTAATTGTAAAGTGTTGGATTCTGCATCCGACTCAGATTGCAATTGCATCTTATCGGGCAAGTTCTGAACAAAATAAAATTGATTTACATTGGTTGCCCCATCAATTTGTATGAAATCGGAGCAATCGGAATGGCTGTCCGCAACGGTAAAGACAGGAATCGGCTCCATTGTAGCCTGGGCAGTTGTGCTCGGACTGCTCACTACAAAGAACAATGTAATCAACAGGGGCACAAATGCTATAGGGAGTCTGAAGGAGAGCAATTGTAACAGATGTGTTGAAATAGGGATGCAAGAGGAATGATTCGCCTCATTGCACACTTTTGTGCATTTTCTGCAAAGCAAAACATTTGCAATATTTCTGTAAATAACATCCATAATGCATCCCTATCCGGGTATTTTTTGTTAGAAGGATATTCCGGCCTCGACCATCAAGCCGTTAAACCCTGCATTATCTCCATACTTGGCGAAGTCGTTATAGTTCTGATCAACATATTCGAGTTTGGCTACAATATTTTTTGTCATAAACCAGCCAGCGCCTATCTGGATACGGTCTATAGACTGGTCATTATCGTCAGACACTGTGTTGTATCTCACTCCGGCAAATAGGTTTTCATCCTTGCCAAAACGGTAGATGCCTTCAACGGCAATCTGATCAAAATCATAATCTGCACCGCCAAAGGCAGAAGTTCCACTGGTGGTTTCGTAGGTTCCAAAAAATTCAAATCCTTTTAATTTGGCAAACAGGTTGAACATGATTGCGTTATTTTCATCGGTATTTCCGGGGCCCCAACGTCCGGTTGTATGGTCCACCGCCGGGTCGGTATCGGATGCATTGCCCGTTTCAGGTTTCATAACCAGATAGTATCTTGAACCGGTCCGGTCGCCGTTGTACAGAGACCCAAAGTGATTCTTGCTGTTGTGATAACCCGAAAGAGTCGCCCGCAACCTTACAATTTCATTCAATTGTTTGTCAAATCCTGCCTTCCAGTAAAAAGCCAGTTCATCTGCTGTATTGTAGGCCGAGTAGGAATCACTCCCGGCATTATATTTGGACAACTCGGGCTTCAACGAACCTCCGGAAAGCGCAGCCATGGCCAACCAGCCATTGTTACGAACCATAAACTCGGCAGCCACGGCGGTTGTAAAACCATCCATAATGTAATTGCCTACAAATGGATTGGAGATAACATGGCCATTATCCGAACGGCGAAAATGGGCATCACCGTAGTTTATCTCCATTACACCAACCTTTATGGTAAGATACTCCATAATATTATCCAGTGCAGGTAAATTGAGAAAAGGTAGTTGGTCCATTAAAAGATAGCCACCTTTTACCCAGGATTCCGTGTGGTGCCTAGACGAAAGGTAGGTCACCAGATTTACCTTTACACCCGGAGCGAGGTCAGCTTCGAGGTTAAGATTGGCTGTAGGAATGTTAAAGCCTTTCCCGAGAGGAATAAGCTCGACGGCATCAGCCGAGTGTTCAAGGGATTGGTACTGCATGGCAAAATCTGCCCCAATATGAGGCGTAACTTTCTCGAAGCCCTCACCGGAGAGCTTCGCTTCTTCGAACTGCTGTCCAAACATAAGGGTGGCATTCATTACCAAAGCTGGTAAAATAAAGAGTACTGATCTCATTGTTTTTTTATCAATAAAAAAGTTAGAATTAGGTATTATAGGTTATTGCGCAATCTATTAAGGAATGTAACTGATGCAACAAAGTTGCATTTCTCAACCTTCGTTTGATAATCAGGGCAGCCGGTTGCTTGATAAACGGTCCAATTGATCGTAAGTCATGTCCAGATGTATTATAACTTCATCATCGGTTTTTATGGCTCCTAACATTGCAGTGGGTGGATCCATCTTAAAATCGGACATCTTTATTTTAATGGTAGCCGTAGTTTTAAACTCATCATCCCCTATTTTTTGACCAATAGCCTCAATTTTTACAGGCCGGGTTATACCGGCAATGGTTAAATTGCCTTTCACCTCAACGGGTGCAGCTCCTTTGCCAAGATTGGCCGTAGCATCTTCAGTCTGCTTAAAAATAATCAGCGGGTTCTTGTCAGCTTTTAATGCTTCACGGGCCTTCTTCGTCATAATCGATTTATCACTCTCTATGCTGGCAGCTTTGCCAGAAAATTGCGTACCCGAAATTATGTAAGATGAGCCCTGTCCATTCTTTAGAGTGGTTGAGCTTTCAAACAAAGTGAGGGGCATTTCCCAATCGTGAAGGGAAGAGGTACCTGAAGCCTTAATTTCGCTAACGTTGCGATCAACTTTGAGCGTCTGGGCATTGGCAATACCAAAGGTTACTGTCAGCACCAGAGTCATCAAGAATGAGTAATGTCTATTTTTCATGGCTTAAATATTAAATATTAATCCTATCACAAAGGTAGTATAAAACTTTTCTTATTACAAAATAAATGAGGTTTTTTTGAATGATTAAAGTATTAACAAGTATGGGTAAAAGAGTTCATTCACTACCGCCACCTCTGTAGCTTTAAACATCTGAAGGTCAACAGGCGGGAGTGTCGGATTTTCACTTCTCACCCGGGTCAATAGAGTCTTTTATATAAGATTTTTCATCACTCCCATCGTATTTAGAAATCAATGCCGGAAAGCGCTGCTTGCCTTTATTTGATTTTCAATTCGATTAAGTCAAAATCATCAAATAAAAATCAATAATATTGTGATACCATTTAAACCTGGTATAAAGCCTGAATCATGATTATTCAATATGCCCTGATTTCCTCTGTGTTGTTACAGTTTGGTGCCTTCTTCAATACCTTGACATTGATACGCAAAACCAAATTCAACGTATCGTGGATTGCTATTTCCATCGCATTTTTACTGATGGCAGTAAGACGTTTAAGCGAGTTGGCCGCCTTTGTGACTCAATCGCAGCCCGACAAATCAGATCTTAATGGCTGGATTGCTGTTTTAATATCCCTGTTGATGTTTATCGCATCTTTCTATATAAGGCGTATTTTCAACCTTCAGGAAAGAATAAACCGCCTGCGTCGCGAAAATGAAGCCCGGGTATTGTCGGCCATCATTGCTACAGAAGAAAAGGAGAGGCAACTGTTTGCCCGTGAACTGCACGATGGGCTGGGGCCAGTTCTTTCGTCCATAAAAATGGCATTTTCGGCAATTGACTTAGCGGCAGCAGGCCCAAAGAATAAAACCATTATCGAAAAAACAGAGGCATCGGTCGATAATGCCATAACCACGGTGAGAGAAATTTCTAACAACCTGAGTCCTCATTTGCTGGAACGCTTTGGTTTAAAAAAGGCTATCCGCACCTTCTATGATTCCATTGCCAAGCCTCAGAAGCCGCAGTTCAAAATAATTACAACTCCCGATGCATTAAACCTGCCCTACAACATAGAGGTAATCCTTTATCGTATATTGTGTGAATTACTCAACAACACACTAAAACATGCATCGGCCACAAAAATAGATTTGTCGCTGGTTGATCATAAAAACAGGTTGAATTTATTATATTCCGACAATGGAAAGGGGTTTGACCCATCTCTTAAAACCATTAAGGGAACAGGATTATCGAATATCGAATCAAGAGTGAAATCACTCGACGGGCGGATGGAAATTCAGAACAAAATGAACCAGGGCTTTATTTTGAAAATTAATTTACCATTACGATGAAAATATTTATTGTTGACGACCACCAGTTGTTTCGGGAGGGTATTAAGTTCTTACTTTCAAACTGCGACTATATTTCTGGTATATATGAAGCTGGCAGCGGCGAGGAACTTCTGAGTAATATTGCACAGGTACAGCCCGATATTGTGCTTATGGATATTGAAATGCCCGGGATGAATGGTATTGAAACCACTCGTGAATGTCTTAAGATATTTCCCGAAACCAAAATCATCGCCCTGTCGATGTATGGCAACGAAAATTACTACACGGGTATGATTGATGCAGGTGCTAAAGGCTTTCTGCTCAAGAATTCCAAGTTTGACGACGTTCAACGAGCCATTGCTGAAGTGAGCCGCGGTAATAACTACTTCTCACCGGAAATCCTGAATGGCATTATCAAAAACCTGAATAAAAAACAGGATGGCGCCAAAAACAGTGACCTGACAACCCGCGAAATAGAGGTGCTCTATAATATTTGTAAAGGTATGTCCAATCAGGAGATCGCTGAAAATCTTAACCTCAGCAAACGGACTGTTGACAAACACCGTGAAAATATTCTTCTGAAAACCCAATCGGTGAATACTGCACAGATGGTGGTCTATGCCATTAAGAATAAGATTTTTGAGGTATGATTACATTCTGTACTGGTGGGTTGTGGCACTACGTATAAAAACGTATTCCTAAGCCTTTTTGCCCACTTCGCCTTTTACGCTTTAGTGCTGTTTTTAAATATTGAATTTCAGGTCAATTTTGTGGTAAGAAATAATGCAACAAAACTGATTATGGAATTGATAGAAAATATTACAATCTTCGGCGGCGTTGATAAAACAGGAAACCCTGAAACAATACGTCGTCTGGACATCAACCAGGGAGATATTACAGGTATCGTAGGTCCTACAGGCAGCGGTAAAAGCCAGTTGATAAGTGACATTGAGCAACTCTCGCAAAAAGAGAGTTCAACAGGCAGACAAGTCTTCATCAATGGTCGGATACCTTCCCACGAATTGAGAAACGACCCCCGGAAGAAAATGGTGGCACAGCTGTCTCAAAACATGAATTTTCTGGCAGACATGAGTGTGAAAGACTTTCTGTTACTTCATGCTAAATGTCGTGGCAAAAACCTGAAAAACGTGGACAGAATCATCGGTATGGCCAATGAACTGACCGGAGAACCCCTAAAGCCAGATGATAATCTCACAATTTTAAGCGGAGGACAAACGCGAGCCCTTATGGTTGCAGATGTGGCTGAAATAAGTGATTCCCCAATTGTTTTGATTGATGAAATTGAAAATGCCGGCATAAAAAAATATGAAGCACTACAGCTCCTGTCAGGCCATAACAAAATAATATTGATTGTTACCCACGATCCTGTAATGGCATTAAGCGCCGACAGAAGAATAATAATGAGAAACGGCGGGATGAAAGCCATCCGGGATGGTTGCGCAGAGGAAAAGCTGGTTTTAGAGCAGCTCAACCATATGGATCAAACTATGCTGAAATTGAGGGAATTGGTGAGAGATGGGAAGCAAATCAGAGAAATAGATATGAATAGAGCCTTACGAAACGAGCTCTTCGCTGACGCTCTCCACGCGTAACTCATGATTCACACTCATCAATTTAACCCACTACATATGAAGTTAGTTATTGTTGCCGGTACTCCCGGAGCGGGTAAAACAGCAGTGCTGTCGCACACCATAAAATCTTTAATAAAGAAGCAAACCAGGCTGGCAGTAGTTAAAATCGATTGTTTATCCACCGATGATGATAAACGCTTCGCGGCTTTGGGTGTACCCGTTCTTTTGGGATTGTCAAAAGACATGTGCCCCGACCATTTTTCAATCTATAACATGGATGAAATGGTAACTTTTGCAGAAAAGCATCATGCCGACACCCTGGTCATGGAAACCGCGGGATTGTGTCACCGATGTGCCCCATATACTGAAAATTGTCTTGGCATCTGTGTTATCGACTCAACCAGTGGGCCTAACAATCCTAAAAAGGTAGGCCCTTTTCTCAGTTGCGCCAATATAGTGGTGATTACCAAGGGAGATGTGATTTCACAGGCAGAAAGGGAAATATTCAGGGAAAGAATTCTAGAAACCAACTCTGATTGTAAAATTCTCGATGTCAATGGCCTTAATGGCCGGGGATGTGTTGAGCTGGCTAACCTTATTCTGGAGTCCAACGCCACCTTGTCCAATCACGAAAAGTTAAGACATAATGCACCATTTTCGGTATGCACACTTTGCATTGGAGAAAAACGGGTAAACCAAAAATATCACCGCGGTTTGTTGCGGAATACCGAAGGATGTCAGGAATATATAGGAGAATAAAAAGGAGCTGCCATGTTTAAATTAATAGTAGAAAACCTGCCGGGCTTTAATTGCGGCAATTGCGGATACCAAAATTGCGAAGACTTTGCCAGAGGCCTGCTGGAGAAAAAGAATGACCTGGCTGAATGCAGTGTGCTATCGCGTACGGACTACCTGGCGAGTAAAAAAACGATTGAAAAGACACTGGGTCAGCCGGGATACGTGCTCGCCATGAATAACGAACCCATCATTGGAGTGATTGACAGATACGAAGCCGACATCATTCTAAAACCTTTGAAGGGGGAAAGCAGTTGCAGAGAAGTTTTGCTGCCCTTCTATCGTGATGAGCTTAAGACAAATGAGGTCATCCGGTACCGTCCACTGGGTTGCCCCATTACGCATATAGCTAAAATTATAGAAACACAGCACTCCTTGATTACCGTTCAAATTATCGGCCCGGAAAATAACCGGAATGGTGAAAACCAGGAAATCAAAGATATTGGAATGTGCATGGTTATTGCATTTCGCGGAAGCTATGAAGGAAAATCCCTTAAAGTGGGAGAAACAATCCGCTTTTTACCCCATCATTGTATGATGCAAAAGGTTCATTCCGGGGTCGTTGTCAATTTAGAAAAGGGCAGCGTACTTATTGAAGCCATTGACCTTAAAGTATGGGGAATGGCTGAAGAGGTCACCGAAAAGGAAATTTCAACTTTGAGTCCATTCCGAAAAGTCAGAGTTCATTGATTTTCAACTTTTCTACCCCTAACCCCCAAGGGGGAACTCGTTGCAAATCAAAGAACTCTTCAAAGTCCCCTTTAGATCCTCCCGAAATGAAATCGGGACAAGTTGTCCCGGTTTATCGGGAGGATTCAGGGGTGTTTTACTTTTCGGAGTGAGCTCAACCTTGTAAATTACATTCTGCTGAAAGGTCTTCACTAATAGAACCGGGGTAAAAGTACTAGTTTCAGACGGTTTGCCTTTGCATGACAAGAACAGGAAAAGCCTGTAAATCAAGCGATTTACAGGCTTTTGAATTGACATGAATCCCAAAAAGTCGGGGTGGCGGGATTCGAACCCATCCCGCCTCTGGCGGGATCGTCCCGAACGACGCGCCCCGCCAGAGGCGGGGCTACACCCTGAATTGTTTAACCAGCATTTTAAAAGCTTCTCCACCTTTATAGCTCTTTATCTGCCTTTCCCTGGCTAATGCAGTTTTTTTATCGGGAAATTCTTCTGAATGGACTAGAACAAAAGGAATTCGAAAACGGGTAGAGCGCTGCAATCCAGCATTATGAAAATCGAGCCTTCTGGCAACATGAGAGGTTGAACCGATGTAATACTTTTTATCTTTCTGACTTTGAAGAATGTAAACAAAGTATGACATCAAACATAATGTGAAGATGGAGAAAAGTCGGGGTGGCGGGATTCGAACCCACGACCTCGTCGTCCCGAACGACGCGCGCTACCGGGCTGCGCTACACCCCGAAAAAAATAAAAAAACAAAGACCACATAAACGAAGCGCCCCGCAACAGGCGGGGCTAAACCCCGAAAAAATTAAAAAAACAAAGACCACATAAACGAAGCGCCCCGCAACAGGCGGGGCTAAACCCCGAAAAAAATAAAAAAACAAAGACCACATAAACGAAGCGTCCCGCCACAGGCGGGGCTACACCCCGAATATAAAAACTTATCTATAAAAAATACCTCGTGCAATGCGCCCCGTAAATATAATCATTAAAACATCTTTCTACGTCCCTGACAATAGCGGAGAAAGATAACGTTGTTCATGAAGTCCATCACAAAAGCAACGCAAAAGTAAATAAAATTTCCTCATTCGCCATGGTTATAGAGGTCTTTTATCCACAATTCTGTCGTTCGTCCTTAGCTCCCTCCCCCTCTTTGCAAAGTTTTGAGAAATGAAATCGGGACAGGTCGTCCCGCTATTGCGGAGAGGCTGGAGGGAGACATTCCTCTGCCGGTAGAGAAGTGGTTTTTCCAATTATCACGGCTACTGTTGCATCGCCGGTTATATTTACCACTGTGCGCAACATGTCAAGAATACGATCCACCGGCAGCACAATACCAATCCATGCGGGATTGAGGCCCACCGAAATGAGCACTATCATAAGCATTACCACACCGGCCCCGGGAATGGGCGCCGAGCCAATACTTGCAAGAATCACCGTAAGTACCACCATGAGCTGCTGTCCAAGGGTGAGGTCTATCAGGTGCATTTGCGCCAGAAAAACCACTGCCACAGCTTGATAAAGACTGGTACCATCCATATTGATCGTAGCCCCGATGGGCAATACAAAGCTGGAGATTCGCTTATCTACCTTTAGATTCTTCTCTACGCACTCGAAGGTTACAGGCAAAGTAGCAGCACTGCTGCTGGTGGAAAAAGCCAGCATTTGGGCGGGGCTGATACCGCGAAGAAACTTTTTAAAGGTGAGATCTTTAACCAATAACGACATGAGAAGCGGGTAAACCACAAAAGCCATTATCCCAAGCCCCGCAGCGACGGTAAGGGCATACCAGGTAAGCCCTTTAAAAAGTTCGAGCACATGAGCCGGATTGTCACCAGCCATCTCATTAACCATGCCAGCCATAAGGGCAAACACGAAATAGGGAGCGGCTAACATCACCAGCTCCACCATTTTTATGAAAGCACCCGCAGCCGACTCGGAGAGCTTAACCAGAGGTTTGGCCTGCTTCCCAGGCATATACAACAGTGCGATGCCAAAAAAGATAGAAAAAAATATCACCTGAAGCATATTTCGGTTATCCCCCAGGCTTAAAAAAAGATTAGAGGGTACCATCTCTTCCAGAAAAGTAAGCGGACCGGATTCATGTGTTCTTTGAGCTACTTCAATCTTTTCCTGAACCTCTCCGGCGCTGGAAACCCCAATTTTACTTTTAACCGAGTTAAAAACTGCCTTGTTTGCTGGATCAACTGAAAACCAAAGTCCATCTCGGGGTGAGAGTCCTTTATCAGAGAGCCACAGTTCATAAGCGAGGCGATTTTCAAGCCGGAGCTCATCATCCAGGGTTTTGCCTGGCTTGAATACATTTACCAACAAAAGCCCAAGAGAAATAGAAAACAGGGTAGTTACGAGATAGAGAAGCAGTGTTTTACCACCCAGCCGCCCCAGGTTACGCGGATGTCCCAAACTCACAATCCCCCCGATTATTGAGAAGAGAATAAGCGGAACAGCAATGAGTTTTAGAAGGTTGATAAAGATATGCCCGAAAGGCGCAATCCAATTTTTGGTAAAAGTACTCCACCCCAGATAACTACCGGCTACAGCCCACAGAATACCCAAAAATAATCCGATGACAATTTTCCAGTGAAGAGGGATCTTTTTCATGAAACGAAATTAATTAGCTCAAAGCTCAAAGAATATAGCTGAAAGCTGAGAGCTGCCTGCCGCCAGGCAGGAAAGCTGAAAGAAAAAAACTAAAATAATTGAGGAATTCAGGGTAAAACAACCGTCAGTTTTTAAAATGAAGCTTCAGAATAAAAACTCCTTTGAGCTTTGAGCTTACCTGCCTGGCGGCA
>JACDJC010000753.1_pt1 | contig 34130 bp, 28 predicted proteins | sample 7454191 | NCBI WGS metagenome assembly JACDJC01 (sample SAMN14253291, study PRJNA609438) | sludge metagenome | isolation source: sludge after 25d culture with pyrite and EDTA | collected 2018-12-20
ATCGCATGGTCCTCGTCCTTGAACTTCATCACCGACGCGACCGGCCCGAAGATCTCCTCCTGGAATATGCGCATGCTGTTTTCGCCGAACAGCAGGGTCGGCTTCACATAGAAGCCCTGGTCCAGGCCCTCGCCCGGCGCATTGCGGGCGCCGCCGGTCAGGCATGTCGCGCCTTCCGCCCGCCCGATGTCGATGTAAGACAGGATCTTGTCCATCTGCACCTGCGAGACCTGGGCGCCCACCATCGTATTGCTGTCCAGCGGATGTCCCGTCCGGATGGATTCCACGCGCTTGACGGCCCGTTCGATGAAGCGGTCGTAGATCGATTCCTGTATCAGCACGCGCGACGGGCAGGTGCAGACCTCGCCCTGGTTCAGCGCGAACATCGCCAGGCCTTCCAGCGCCTTGTCGAAAAACGCGTCGTCCTGGTCCATGACGTCGGCAAAGAAGATGTTCGGGCTTTTGCCGCCCAGCTCCACCGTCGAGGGAATGAGGTTGTCCGCCGCGGCATGGAGTATGTGCTTGCCGGTGGGCGTCGAACCCGTGAACGCAAGCTTGCTGATGCGCTTGCTGGTGGCCAGCGCATTGCCCGCCTCCTTGCCGAAGCCGTTGACGATGTTCAGGACGCCGGGCGGCAGGAGGTCGCCGATCAGCTCCACCAGGACCAGAATGGAGGCCGGCGTCTGCTCGGCCGGCTTGAGGACCACACAATTGCCCGCGGCGAGCGCGGGGCCCAGCTTCCAGGCGGCCATCAAGATCGGGAAGTTCCAGGGGATGATCTGCCCCACCACGCCCATCGGCTCGTGGAAATGATAGGCGACCGTGTCCTTGTCGATCTCGGATATCCCGCCTTCCTGGGCCCGTATGCAGCCCGCGAAATAGCGGAAGTGGTCGATGGCCAGGGGCAGGTCGGCGGCCATGGTTTCGCGCAGCGGCTTGCCGTTGTCGATGGACTCCGCCACCGCCAGCACTTTCAGATTCTTCTCCATGACGTCGGCGATGCGCAGCAGGATGCCGGCGCGCTCGGCCGGAGAAGTCTCGCCCCATTTGCGGCGGGCGGCGTGCGCGGCGTCCAGCGCCAGGTCCACGTCGGCGGCGTCCGACCGCGGCACTTCGCAGAAGGTCTGCCCCGTGATGGGCGACACGTTCTCGAAGTAGTTGCCCGCCACCGGCGCGACCCATCGTCCCCCAATATAGTTTTCATAGTGCTTTTTGTAGGGGTACTCGACGTCGATGCCGAAGTATTTCAGTTGAGTCAGGTCCACGTTAGTCTCCTTTGATGAAACACGCCCGCGGGATGCGGGCCCTCGTTTCCGTCAAAGCAAGATGCATGCCAATCGCCGCCCCACCCGGACCGCTGGGCAAACGATCGGGGAAGGTGTATGGTGGATCTGTTTCCAGGCCAGTATCCTGGCGGCATGATTTTTCTTATAAAACAATGGCCTGTCGCGTTTTGCGACAGTGGCGCCGGGGTTCGCGACACATCCGGCGCGCAACGCTACATAACGGAGACCATCGGCATGACCTCCTCCCGGCCTACCGTGACACGCGGGCTGTACGGCTTTGCCGCGAGCCAGCCCTCCAACTCCATCCTGCGCTCCTGGGAACGCTGCGCCGCCATGGGCGCCGGCCTGCATGCCGACCCGAACCCCATGCCGGCCCCGGAGCTGGCCGAGCGCCGCGAGCAGCATGCGCGCATACTGGAAACCGCCCGGCCCGAACTCGACACGCTTGCCGGCCTGGTCGCGGGCGCGCATGGGGTGGTCCTGCTGGCCGACCCCACCGGCCTCATACTCCAGGAAGCCGGCAGCACCGATTTCCTGCGCAAGGCGGAACGCGTGGCCTTGCGGCCCGGCGTCAGCTGGGCGGAATCCCTGCGGGGCACCAACGCCATCGGCACGGCTCTCCACGACGGGGCCGCGGTGCGCGTCCACGGCAACGAGCACTTCCTGCGCTGCAACCACATACTCAGCTGCCACGCGGCGCCCATCCGTTCGCCGCGCGGCGAGATCCTGGGGGTGCTGGACATCTCCAGCGAGGCAAGCAGCCTGCAGGACTATGCCCTGGGCCTGGCGCAGATGTGCGCGCGGCAGATCGGCAACCGCTTGCTGGACACCGCCGACGGCAGGCTCCATCGGCTGGTGTTCCAGCGCCAGCCGTCTTTGCTCGACTCCGCGGAACGCGCCATCCTGCTGCTCGAGGACGACCGCATCGTCGGCGCCAACGAGGCGGCGCTTCAATTGCTGGGCGGCGACTGGAGCCTGCTCCACGGCTCCATCGACGCCTGGATCGAAGGCTGGTCCCGGCTCGACGACACGCCGAAGCCAGTCATGACCGCCGCGGGCCTGCCTCTGGTGGCGACGCTCCGGCACGGGAAGAGCCCGGCAATCCGGCCCTTGGCGGCGCCGGCCGCTCCGCGCGCCGCCAGGCCCGGCCGGTCCCGGCCCGCCGGCCAGGAGCCGATGCAATACGATCTGGGCAGCGTGGCCAGTGCAAGCCTGCGGCCCGCCGCGGATGCCCTGGACGCGGGGCTGGCGGTGCTGCTGCAGGGCGAGACGGGCGTCGGAAAAGAAGTCTTCGCGCGGCGGCTCCATGCGCTGAGCGGCTACCGGGCCGGGCCTTTCGTGGCCGTGAATTGCGGCGCGCTTCCGGAAAGCCTGGTCGAGGCCGAGCTCTTCGGCTATGAAGGCGGCGCCTTCACGGGCGCACGCCGCGAGGGTTCGCTGGGCCGGCTGCGGGAAGCCCACGGCGGCGTCCTGTTCCTGGACGAGATCGGCGACATGCCGCTGGCCTTGCAGACCCGGCTGCTGCGCGCGCTCCAGGAGCGCGAGGTCCAGCCCTTGGGCTCGAACAAGCGCATACCCGTCGATTTCGCCCTGCTCAGCGCCACGAACCAGGATCTGGCCGCCATGCTGGCGCAAGGCAGCTTCCGGTCCGATCTGTTCTATCGGCTGCAGGATTATCGGGTATGCCTTCCGCCGCTGCGCCGGCGCCAGGATCTGCGCGGATTCGTGCGCCGCGAGTTCGAGCGCCTGGGCGGCCTGGAGCGCGCGATGTCGCTATCGGATTCGGCGCTGGATGCTCTGGCGGGCCATGCCTGGCCCGGCAACTACCGTGAACTGCGCGCCGTCCTGCGCGGCCTGCTGTTCCTGAAGCCCGCCGGCAGCCTGCTGCAGGCGGCGGACCTGCCGCCCGGACTCGGGCAAGCGGCCGCGGCCGGAGAGCCCGGCGCGGGGCCGGCATCGCCGGGCGGCGCCCCGGCGCGCGGCGAGGCGGCCGGAGGGCGCAGCCTGCGCGAATGGAATTCGCAGCTGATCCTGCGGGTCCTGGGCGAGTGCGGGAACAATGTCAGCCATGCCGCAGGGGTGCTCGGCATACATCGCAGCACCTTGCACCGCTATCTGGCCCGCAGGAAGCAGGGCCCCCACGCCCTCATTGCCCCTCGAGAAAACTCTTGAGCTTGTCGGCCCGGCTGGGATGGCGCAGCTTCCGCAGCGCCTTCGCCTCGATCTGGCGAATGCGCTCCCGCGTCACGTCGAACTGCTTGCCGACTTCTTCCAGGGTCTGATCCGTGCTCATCTCGATGCCGAAACGCATGCGCAGCACCTTGGCTTCGCGCGGCGTGAGCGAATCCAGCACTTCCTTGACCACATCGCGCATCGAGCCATGCAAGGCCCACTCGGACGGCGATAGCGTGCCCGTGTCTTCGATGAAATCGCCCAGATGGGAGTCGTCGTCGTCGCCGATCGGCGTTTCCATGGAGATCGGCTCTTTCGCGATCTTCAGAATCTTGCGGACCTTGTCCTCGGGCATGTCCATCTTCTGGGCGAGCGTGGCGGGATCGGGTTCCGACCCCGTTTCCTGCAGGATCTGGCGATTGATGCGATTCATCTTGTTGATCGTTTCGATCATGTGCACCGGAATCCGGATGGTGCGGGCCTGGTCGGCGATCGAGCGCGTGATGGCCTGGCGTATCCACCAGGTCGCGTAGGTCGAGAACTTGTAGCCGCGGCGGTATTCGAACTTGTCGACCGCCTTCATCAAGCCGATGTTGCCTTCCTGGATGAGATCCAGGAACTGCAGGCCGCGGTTGGTGTACTTCTTGGCGATGGAGATCACCAGCCGCAGGTTGGCCTCGGTCATTTCGCGCTTGGCCTTGCGGGCTTTCGCTTCGCCGGTGGCCATGCGCTTGTTGACGTCTTTCAGGTCCTTCAGGGGCAGCACGACGCTGGCTTGCAGGTCGATGAGCTTCTGCTGGATTTCCTGGACCGCCGGGACATGGCGTTCGAGGGTCTCGGAATACGAGTGGCCGGCGGCCACTTCATCGAGCACCCAGTTCAGATTGGTTTCGTTGCCCGGGAAGGCCTTGATGAAATAGGCGCGCGGCATGCCGGCGCGGTCCACGCAGGTGTGCAGGATGGCGCGTTCGTGTTTGCGGACCTCGTTGACCTGCTCGCGCAGCGTATCGGCCAGCTTTTCGACCATTTTGGCGGTGAAGCGCACGCCCATGAGCTCGTTCAGGATGGCCTCTTGCGCTTGCGCGTATTCGGGCGCCTGGTAGCCGTCTCTTTCGAAGGCGGCGCGCATTTTCTCGAACCACTCGCCGATGATCTCGAATTTCTTGAGCGACTTGGTGCGCAGGTATTCGAGCTGCTTGCTGCTCATGCCGCCGGCGGGGCCGTCTTCGTTTTCGTCGTTGTCGACGGAAACGCCGGCGCCGGCGTATTCTTCGCCTTCCTGGTCGATCAGGTCGTCCACGATTTCATCGATCTGGACGGAGCCGTCGCGCACGCGCTGCACGTGCTGCAGGATCTCGTTGACCGTGGTGGGACACGCCGCAATCGCCATGACCATGTGCTTCAGGCCGTCTTCGATGCGCTTGGCGATCTCGATTTCGCCTTCGCGGGTCAGGAGTTCGACCGTGCCCATTTCGCGCATGTACATGCGCACGGGATCGGTGGTGCGCCCGAAATCGGAATCCACCGTGGTCAGCGCGGCTTCGGCCTCGTCCTCGACGTCGTCGTCGCTGGATGCGACGGGCGCGTTGTCGCTCATGAGCAGCGTTTCAGCGTCGGGAGCCTGGTCGTAGACCGAGATGCCCATGTCGCTGAACGTGCTGATGATGCCGTCGATGGCTTCGGCGTCGACCAGGTCGTCGGGCAGGTGATCGTTGATTTCACCGTAGGTCAGGTAGCCGCGTTCCTTGCCGAGCTTGATCAGCACCTTGAGGCGGTTGCGCCGCGCTTCCTGCTCTTCGGGCGTCAGCGCGCTGCGCGCGGGCAAGTCCTTGTCGCCCTTGCCGCGCTTGCCGCCGCGCTTGGGCAGCGGCTTGAGCTCGGGAATGATCTCGGCGTCGCCGTTGTCGTCGTCGTTGAAGTCGACGGGATCCGTGTTGGCGTTCTTGGCCGGCCGGCCGGGCCTGCGCCCGGTGGGGGATTTGGCCGCCTTCTTGGCCGCGGGGGCCGCCTTGTCCACTGTTTTGCGTGCCGTCTTGGCCGCCCCGCCGGTGGCGGATTTCTTGGCGGCCTTCTTGGCGGGAGCCGTTTCTGTTGCCGATGCCGCATCAGGAGATTGCTCTGCCTTGACGCGTCCCCCGACTTTCACCGCCGCTTTGTCAACGCTTTTCGTTGCCGCAACAGATTTGGATTTCTTTGCGGTTTCATCAACCGCCTGGGGGGTCTTACCAGTCACTTGGGTCATAGTCGCTTCCGTAGACGCAAAAGCACTCGGTCCGCCTGAGGCGGACGAGTGTTGCAGGGGCAGAACTCATTCATCGCAAAGCTTCTTGTATACCGCGCCGGCAAGCTCGATTCCGGTCATGGGCCGCCTGGTGTCAGTATCCTTGGCGTATCGTGGCGTCCGTGGCGGGACCCTGCAAGGCGAAATGGCTGGCCAACCTGTGATCGAGCTGCTGCGCATCCGATTCCTCCGCCGTTTGCCGCAAGGCCCGCGCAAAACGCCTTGCAGCAAATTTTTTCAAAACGGGGAATCAGTATATAGTTACTTGACGAAAACCATCAATTTTACCTCAGTTGTCGCAAACTGGCACTATGTAGCAGCGCCAATCGGCGGGTCAACTCCTGATATCTTCTTTGAGAAGACACATCTTTCAAGCCGGCCTGCACCAAGGCGGACTGTTCCGCCTTGATCGCCTCCAGTTCGATTCGCCGCAGCGCGTCGTTCCATTCGCCCCGCGGATCCGGCAATTCTTCCTGGGCCAGCAATTCAGGCGACAGCGAAGCCAGCACGCCCGCCAGGTCGCTGCCCGGCTCGGCCGCCTGCAGCAACGCCCCGGCATGGCGGGCGCCCGACATATTGGCCAGGGTGATCAGCTCGCGCACAAGTACCAAATGGGGGCCGTGCTCGAGAATTTCAAGCTGCTGGTCCCCTAGGCCCGAGACCAGTTCGGGATGCGCCAGCAAAAGCCGCAGCAGGCGCTTGGCCATGGGCGTGACGCTGCGCGGATTGGCGCGCCGGGCGAAAGACTTGGCCGGCGCGGGCGTCTGCGGTTCGCCATGGTGAACCTCGAACCCGGGCGGCGGGTAGTCGTCGAGATCCATGGGAACCGCGTCCAGGAATCCGGGCGGTTCCTCGGCGTCGAGCCACGGCGCGCCCTGCGGCGCGAGCGCGGTGTCCTCCGCCATGGCGGGCTGCGCATCGGGAACGCCGCGGAACATCTGCGCGAGCTCTTCGGGCGTGAGCTGGACCAGCCGGGCGAATTCCCGCTCTATCTGCATGCGCAGCGCGCCGGCCGGCAAGAGATCGAACAAAGGCTTGGCTTCGTGCACGCAAGCCGCCCTGCCCTCGGGCTCGTCCATGGCATGGTGCGACGCCAGCTCCTCCAGCATGAAGCGCGACAAGGCCATGGCTTCGGCCACCGTTGCCTTGAACGCTTCGGCGCCGTATTCCCGGATGTAGGAATCCGGATCATGATCGGCCGGCAGGAACAGGAAACGCATGGATATGTCGTCCCGCAGCAGCGGCAGGCAGGCCAGCAAAGCACGCCAGGCGGCGCGGCGCCCCGCCTTGTCGCCGTCGAAGCTGAAGACGATCTTGCTGCTGGCGCGCAGCAGCTTCTGGATGTGGGCCGGCGTGGTGGCCGTGCCCAGCGTGGCCACGGCGTTCCCGACGCCGTGCTGGGCCAGCCCGACCACGTCCATGTAGCCTTCGACGACCAGCACATGGCCTTCGCCGCGGATGGCGGTGCGCGCCTCCCATAGCCCGTAGAGCTCGTTGCCCTTGGAAAACAGCGGCGTCTCGGGTGAATTCAGGTACTTGGGCTCGCCCTTGCCGATGATCCGCCCGCCAAACCCGATGAGGCTGCCGCGCTGGTTCCGGATGGGGAACATGATGCGCTCGCGGAAGCGGTCGTAGCGGCGCCCGTCTTCCGACTCGATCACCAGGCCGGACTCGACCAGCACCGGCTCTTCGTAGTTGGGAAAAACGGCCGCCAGGCCGCGGCGGTCGTGCCCGGCCCACCCCAGCCCGAAACGCGCGGCGAGCTCCCCCGTGACGCCCCGTTGCTTGAGATAGCGGACGGCTTCCGGCGATTGCTTGAGGGAGCGCGCATAATGCGCCTGAGCCATGTCCAGCACTTGCTGGTGGCGCGAGACTTCTTCTTTGCGGCGGACGTCTTCGGCCCGCTGCCGAGGGCTGCGGGGCTCTTCCGGCACGCGCATGCCCGCGCTCGCGGCCAGCGAACGCACGGCTTCGGGAAAACTCGCCCCGGTGTGCTCCACAAGGAAAGTGATGGCCGAGCCATGGGCGCCGCAGCCAAAGCAGTGATAAAACTGTTTGGTGGGGCTTACGGTGAACGAGGGGCTTTTTTCGTTGTGAAAGGGACACAGGCCGAGGAGGTTGGCCCCGCCCTTACGCAACTGTACGTATCGCCCGACGACGTCGACAACATCTATTCGGGCGAGCAGTTCCTGAATGAATGATTCAGGTATCAATCAATACAGACGCGGAGGCAGTTGTTGGCTGCGGATGCGCTTGTAGTGGCGCTTGACGGCTGCCGCATGCTTGCGCTTACGTTCGGCCGTGGGCTTCTCGTAAAATTCGCGCGAGCGCAGCTCGGTCAGAAGGCCGATTTTTTCGATGGTGCGCTTGAAGCGGCGCAGTGCGGCTTCAAACGGCTCGTTTTCTTTCAGACGAACGATAGGCATGTATTCTTGAGCCCTGGTTGAGTAAAAAAAGGTTGGAAATATCGAATGACAACCTGGGATTTTAGCATGAAAGCATGGCTGTGGGGGCAGGCCCCAAAAGGCATTGCGCGATCAGCTGCGCCGCCCCTTGCGTATCCAGGCCTCGAGCTGATGCGGCCGCAGGCTGTCATAGTCTTCGAACGGCTGATGGATCCAAGGGTTGGTCGGCAGTTTTTCCACGTAATAATCCGGCGTCGCCTGCGAATGCCCCTTCCACCACAGCACCGCCGTCCGCAGTTCCGTGATCGCCGGAAACTGCGACAGCAGATGATCCCGCACGCGGTTGAACGTCATCCCCGTATCCACCATGTCGTCCACCAGCAGCACCCGGCCGTCGAGCGTGCCGCGAGTGATGGTGATGAACTGGGCGATGTCCAGCTGCCCCTGCTGCGTGCCCGCCGCCTCCCGGTAGCTGCTCGTGGCGAGAATGCCCAAAGGCAGATCGAAGATGCGCGACAGGACGTCCCCCACGCGCACCCCGCCGCGCGCCAGGCAAACGATCTTGTCGAACCGCCAGCCGGACGCGTGGATTTCCAGCGCCAGGCGCTCGATGAGGCCGTGGTATTCGTCCCAACTGACCCAGAGATCCCTGTCCGTGCTCGAAGGCTGACTCATGTGCGGCACCTTGAGCGTCCGTCAGCCGTTGAAGGGATGGCGCAGCACGATGGTTTCCATGCGGTCCGGGCCGGTGGACACCATGTCGATGGCGACGTCGCAGACTTCGGCGATGCGTTCGAGATAGCGGCGCGCGTTGACCGGAAGCTTGTCGTACTCGGTGACGCCGACGGTGGATTCCGTCCAGCCGGGCATTTCCTCGAGCACGGGCTCGGCTTCGGCGGCGGCATGCGCGCCGTAGGGCAGGACGTCCAGGAACTCGCCCTTGTAGCGATAGCCCACGCCGATCTTGATCTGCTCGACGCCGTCGAGCACGTCGAGCTTGGTGATGCACAGCCCGGAAATGCCGTTGATCATGACCGACCGTTTCATGGCGGCGCCGTCGAACCAGCCGCAGCGGCGAGGCCGGCCGGTGACGGAGCCGAACTCCTTGCCGACGGTGGCCAGGCGCACGCCGGTGTCGTCCAGCAGCTCGGTCGGGAACGGCCCGGAGCCCACCCGGGTGGTGTAGGCCTTGGCGATGCCGAGCACGTAATTCAAGGATTGCGGGGCCACGCCGGCGCCCGCCGACGCCGCGCCGGCGACGCAGTTGCTGCTGGTGACGAAGGGGTAAGTGCCGTGGTCGATGTCCAGCAAAGCGCCTTGCGCGCCTTCGAACAGCAGCTTGTGGCCGGCCTTCCGGGCGGCATGCAGGCTGCTGGAGACGTCGGCCACCATGGGCTCGATGCTGGGCGCCAGGGCCATGGCCTGGTCGCGGACCTCGCTGGCCGACACCGCCTTCGCGCCCAGATACTGGGTCAGCACGAAGTTGTGGTAGTCGAGCGCCTCGGCCAGTTTTTCGTCGAAGATTTCAGGGTCGTAGAGATCTTGCACGCGCAAGGCCCTGCGCCCGACCTTGTCTTCGTATGCCGGGCCGATGCCGCGGCCCGTGGTGCCGATCTTGCCTTCGCCCTTGCGGGTTTCGCGCGCCTGATCGACGGCGATGTGGTAGGGCAGGATCAGCGGGCAGGCGGGGGAGATCCGCAAACGCGTGCGGACGTCCAGGCCGGCTTCTTCGAGTTCTGCGATTTCCTTCAGCAGGGCGTCGGGCGACAGCACCACCCCGTTGCCGATGTAGCAGGTCACGTGGGAATGCATGATGCCGGACGGGATCAGGCGCAGAATGGTTTTCTTGCCGTTGATCCACAAGGTGTGGCCGGCATTATGGCCGCCCTGGAAGCGCACGACGCCTTGGGCCGATTCCGCCAGCCAATCGACGATCTTTCCCTTTCCTTCGTCACCCCACTGGGTGCCGATCACCACAATATTCTTGCTCATGTTACGTATCGAAAAAATTTCGGCCCGGCAGCAACAAGGCCAAAGTAGGTTTAAATCATACGACAGATCAGGCCCGCGACGCAGGCCCTCAGATCGCCCTCACCTTCCATGTGCCGTCATCCAGAACCAGCTCCCTGTCAACGGTGAATTCATCCAGACGCTGCGGCTGACCCGGCAGCATCTGGATAACGATTTCGCCTTCGTCGCGCAGCCGGCGCAATGCCGCCACGAGATCCGCGTCGGCGCCCCAGGGCGCGCGTATGGCCTGCGCCTTGCCGGCGGGCGGCAGGCCGCCCGACAGCTTGCGCAAGTCCAGGCTGAAGCCCGTGGCGGGGCGCGCCCGGCCGAAGGCCTTGCCCACGCCGTCGTAGCGGCCGCCCCGGACCAGGGCGTCGTGCCAGCCCTGGGCGTAGATGGAAAAGACCACGCCGGAATGGTAGCCGTAGCCGCTGCCCATATCGGCCAGGTCGACGCTGAATTCATGCCCGGGCAGCGCGGCGACCAGGGCCTGGAGGTCGTCCAGCGCGCGATGCAGCGCCGGCAAGGCGGGCAGCACGCGGCGCGCCCGCGCGATGGTTTCAGTGCCCCCGTAAAGGGAGGCCAATGCCGTCAAGGCCTCGGTGGTTTCGGGGCGCAGGCCGGGATAGCGTGCCTGCAGGGCCCGCAGGCCGGGGACGTCCTTGGTGCTGAGGAGATCGTAGACTTCTTCGGATGCGCCGGCCAGGGCGGCGTCGGAGTCGACGATGGCGCGCGGCACGCCGGGATGGTTGAGGTCCAGCCGGGCCTGCGCCACGCCGGCCCGCCGCACGCTGGCCAGGGCCAGCTCGATGATTTCGATGTCGGCTTCGAAGCCGGCATGCCCGAAGATTTCGGCGCCGATCTGCAGCAGCTCGCGGTCGGACAGCAGGCCGGCCGGCCGCGCATGCAGCACGGAACCGCAGTAGCACAGGCGGGTCACGCCCGCCCGGTTCAGCAAGTGCGCATCGATGCGCGACACCTGCGGCGTCATGTCGGCCCGCACGCCCACCGTGCGCCCGGACAATTGGTCGACGAGCTTGCAGGTGCGCAGGTTGAGATCGCCGCCGGTGCCCGACAGCAGGGAATCCAGGTATTCGATCAGCGGCGGCGCAACGAGCTCGAAGCCATAGGTGCGGTACAGGTCCAGCAGGCTGCGGCGCAATTCTTCAATGCGGCGCGCTTCGGCGGGAAGGATATCGGCCAGGCTTTCGGGCAACAACCAAGTGGACATCATTCAGTCCTGAAATATGCAATGCGAACGAAAATTGCCAAACAAAAAGCGACCTGGGGCGTAAGCCCGCCAAGTCGCTTGCGGTAAAGGTAAACAAAACTTACGCGATAGTATAAACGATCGGGCCGAATAAGTGAAACAAGGCCGCGATCGGCGGCCTTGCCTGTGGCTGCGGCGCCCCGCCCTTAACGCTGCGGGACTGGCTGCGCCTGGCCTTCGGCCTGCCCCCAGTACTTGAAGAACTCGGACTTGGGGCTGATGACCAGGGCGTCGCCCTGGCCGGCGAAGGCCGCCCGGTATCCTTCCAGGCTCTTGTAGAAGGAATAGAACTCGGGGTTCTTGCCGTAGGCGTCGGCGTACAGGCCGGCGGCCCGGGCGTCGCCCTCGCCCTTGATCTGCTGCGCCTGGGCATAGGCCTTGGCCAGCAGTTCCTGGCGCTCGCGGTCGGCCTGCGCCCGGATGCGTTCGCTGTCGGCGGTACCGGTGGCGCGCAGGCGGTTGGCTTCCTGCTTGCGCTCGGCCTCCATGCGCCGGTAGACCGATTCGGAGATCTCGGGCGCGAAATCGATGCGGCGCAGGCGGACGTCGATCACTTCCACGCCCAGCGGCTTGGCGCGATCGGCCACGTTGTTGAGGATTTCGCGCATGATGGTGTCGCGCTCGTTGGACACCACTTCCTTGACCGTACGGATGTTGACGGCGGCGTTCAGCGCATCGCGGATCTGGGCCTGCAGGCGTTCGACCGCGGCGCGGTCGTTCGCGCCGAAGGTGACGTAGAACAGGCGCGGATCGGAGATGCGCCATTTCACGAAGGAGTCGATCAGCAGGTTCTTTTTTTCCGCCGTCTGGATGCGTTCCGGATCGTTGGTTTCGATGGTTTGCAGGCGCTTGTCCAGGCGCACCACGTTTTCGAAGGGCGGCGGGAACTTGAAGTAGAGCCCGGGCGTGGTGACGGTTTCACGCACTTCGCCCAGCGCGAACACCAAGACCGCGTCGCGCTCGCGCACGACGAACACACAAGAAGAAAGTACCGCCAGGACGATGACCAGGCCGATTAAAACAGGAAAGAAACGTTGCATCGCGGCCTCCTAGCGGGAATACGGGCTGACCAAAAGCGAGTTGCCGCCCGAGCCGCCGGGCGCCGTGCTGCGCGCCGGCGGGCGCGCCGGCGTCACGGGCTTGGAGGGCTGCTGGGCCGCGGCCGCCGCGGCGGCGCTGCTTTCGACGGAGGAGCTGAAGCCGGCCTGGTCGCCGGCCGCCTGGCGCATGATTTTGTCCAGGGGCAGATAAAGCATGTTGTTGCTGGCCTCGGAATCGATCATGATTTTGCTGGTGCTCTGCAGGATGTCTTGCATGGTCGACAAATACATGCGCTCGCGCGTGATGTCGGGCGCTTTCACGAATTCGGCTTCGATGCTGCTGAAGCGCGAGGTATCGCCTTCGGCGTCGCCGATGATCTTGGCTCGGTAGCCTTCGGCCTCCTGCAACATGCGGGCCACCTGGCCCTGCGCCTCGGGCAGGACCTTGTTGGAATAGGCGTTGCCTTCGTTGATCAGGCGCTCGCGGTCCTGGCCGGCCTTGACGGCGTCGTCGAAGGCCGCCTGCACCTGCTCGGGCGGCTGCACGTTCTGGATGGCCACCGTGCTGATCTGGATGCCCGTCTGGTAGCGGTCGAGTATGCTCTGGGCCAGGCGCTGCACTTCGGTCGCGACTTCGGTACGCCCCGAGTACAGCACGAAGTCCATGGGCTTCTTGCCGACGATTTCGCGCATGGCGGTTTCGGACGCCTGGCGGACGGATTCGTCCGGCTGGCTGGTCTTGAACAGATAGTCGGGCGCGCCGTTGGGCATCAGGCGGTATTGCACTACGTATTGCAGGTCGACGATGTTCTCGTCGGTGGTGAGCATGAGGGCTTCGGGCAGGACCTTGTTGCGCGCATTGCCGCGGAAACCGACTTCGAAGGTACGCAGCTGGGCGATATTGACGGTCTGGTGATCTTCGATCGGGTAGGGAACGCGCCACTGCAGGCCGGGAGACAAGGTCTTGGTGTACTGGCCGAAACGGGTGACGACCGCCACCTGCCCTTCCTGCACGATGACGAAGCCGCTGGCCAGCCACAGCCCCACCAGCAGCACGAGAATGACGGCCACCAGCTTGGGCGAGCCTTTGGGCAGTTGCGGCACGCCCATGCCGGGGCCGTCGCCCCCGCCGCCGTAGCGGTTTCCGCCACGCCTGGGCTTGCGCCCGAACAGCGCGCCCAGGCGGTTGTTGAAATCGCGCCAGACTTCATCCAGATCGGGAGGACCATCGCCCTTGTTGGGCTGGCGGGGGGGTTCGGAACCGCCGTTGTTGCCGCCCCTTCCCCAACCGGGATCATTCAAATTAAATATTTTCGACATTAAACGCATTGTTTCCCGCGATTTGACCAGATTCGACGATTGCCCCACGCAATCCATCTAGACCCAAGCGCTCCGAGGCGCTGACAAAAACTCGTGCAATCGTACCATGTTCGTTACGTTCGACCCGGGGTTCATATCCTGCCAAGTCGATTTTGTTATACACCAGAATCGTCGGGATCTCGTCGGCGCCGATGTCCGCCAGGACCTTTTCCACCTCGGCGATCTGCTCCTCCCGCTGCGGGCTTGCCGCGTCGACCACGTGCAGCAGCAGGTCGGCCTGCACGGTTTCCTCGAGGGTGGCGCGGAAGGCGGCGATCAGCGTGGGCGGCAGGTCGCGGATGAAACCCACGGTATCGGAGATCACGACCTGGCCCGCCCCTTCGATCCAGATGCGGCGGGTCGTCGTGTCGAGGGTGGCGAAGAGCTGGTCGGCGGCATAGGCGCCGGCGCGCGTCAGGGCGTTGAACAGCGTGGACTTCCCGGCGTTGGTGTAGCCGACCAGTGAAACCGACAGCGTATCCCCGCGCGAGCGGGCGCGGCGCTGGGTGGTACGCTGGCGCTGCACCCGCGCCAGGCGTTCTTTCAGCAAACGGACTTTGGCGCCTATCATGCGGCGGTCCATTTCCAGCTGCGCCTCGCCCGGACCGCGCATGCCTATCCCGCCGCGCTGGCGTTCGAGGTGGGTCCACATGCGCGTGAGGCGGGTGGACAGATGCTGGAGCTGGGCGAGCTCGACTTGCAGCTTGCCTTCATGGCTTTTGGCGCGCAGCGCGAAAATATCCAGTATCAGGGCCACGCGGTCGACCACCCGGCGGTTGAGCGTCCTTTCGATATTGCGCTGCTGGGCCGGCGACAGGGGCTGGTCGAACAGGATGATGTCGGCGCCGGCGGCGTCGGCCGCCATGGCGGCTTCCTGGAGCTTGCCGGAACCGATGAAATAGGCGGCGTCGGGGCGGGATCGCCGCGCGACGATGGTGCCGACGATGTCGGCGCCGGCCCCCTTGGCCAGCATGGCGAATTCTTCCGCGTGGGCCTGGTAATCGAGATCGCCGAGATCGACGCTGATGATGAGCGCCTTCATGCGGCGCGCCCAAACGAAATGCCCGCCAACGCGGGGCGCGTGGCGGGCGTTCGGCGGCTGGCTATGAATACTGGGCTATTCAGAAGAGTCATCCACTTGAAAATTGACGGGACGGGCCGGCACGACGGTGGAAATGGCATGCTTGTACACCATTTGCGTCACGGTATTGCGTAAAAGAACGACGTATTGGTCGAATGATTCAACCTGCCCTTGCAGTTTGATCCCATTGACCAGGTAAATCGACACGGGCACGTGATCCTTGCGCAGCGCGTTCAAAAACGGATCTTGTAGTGTTTGCCCTTTATTGCTCATTGGCTAGGCTCCAATTGTGTTGTTATAAGGTGGTACGTCTTGCTAAGACGCATACTTTACAGGGTTTTCCCTGAATGCGCACGGAGCGAGACGTCGATGTCGGGTAGCGTCACCGCAATTTTAATGTGTTTTCGTCTGGATTTTGACCAAGGTTTCACATAGAAGTTCGCATTCTTCCGGGGTGCCGACGGTAATGCGCAGGAATTGGTCGATGCGCGGCTGGCTGAAGTGGCGCACCAGGACGCCTTCTGCGCGCAGGGCCAGGGCCAGCTCGCGCGCGTCGTGGTCGGGGTGCGAGGCGAACACGAAGTTGGCCTGGCTCGGTAATACTTTGAAGCCAAGAATTTCCAATCGTTGCGTCAAGTCGGCCCGGGTCGCCATGACCAGGCGGCGGGTACGGTCGAAATATTCCACGTCCCGGATGGCGGCGGCGGCCCCTGCGTGGGCCAGGCTGTCCAGGGGATAGGAATTGAAGCTGTCCTTAACCCGGTTGAGACCGCCGATAATTTCCTCGCTCCCGATGGCGAAGCCGACCCGCAGCCCGGCCAGCGAACGCGATTTTGAAAAAGTATGGATGGCCACGAGGTTGTCGCGACGCCCCAGCAGGGCGATCGCCGATTGCGCGCCGAAATCCACATAAGCCTCGTCGATCACCACCGGCGCGTCGGGGTGGGCGGCGGCGATGGCGTCGATCTGTTCCAGCGACAAGGCCCGGCCGGTCGGCGCATTGGGGTTGGCGACGATGACGCCGGCGATGGGCGCCGGGCGGGCCGCCGCGTAGTCTTCCGGCCGGATGCCGAAATCGTCGTCCAGCGGGACCAGCTCGGCCGGCACGTCGTACAGGCGGCAGTAGGTCTTGTAGAAGCTGTAGCTGATGTCGGGCATGAGCAGCATGCGGCCCTGGCGCCGGAACAAGGCATTGAAGACATGGGCGAGTATTTCGTCGGAGCCGTTGCCGACGAACACCTGGTCCGGCTTTACGCCGTGGTGTTCCGCGATGGCGGCGCGCAGCGCCGTGCTGTCGTTGTCGGGGTAGAGCCGCAGGCGGTCGCCCACTGCCTCCCGGATGGCCTCGAGCGCCTTGGGCGAGGGGCCGTATGGGTTTTCGTTGGTATTCAGCTTCACGAGCTTCGCGATCTTGGGCTGCTCGCCCGCGACGTAGGGCGAAAGCCCGGCGACGTGATCACTCCAGAAACGGCTCACTGTGTTTCCTTTGCATAAGGATTGTGGGAGGATTTGAATTCGATGCGCAAGGGCGTTCCGTCGAGCTTGAACGCGGCCCGGAAACGCGCTTCCAGATAGCGCTTGTAGGCGTCCGGCACCGCATCCAGCGCGTTGCCGTGGATGACGACGAGCGGCGGGTTCTGCCCCCCTTGGTGCGCATAGCGCATCTTGGGCCTGAATATGCCTTTGCGGGGCGGCGGCTGCTGCTCGACGGCCGCCTGCAGCACGCGCGTCAGCTTGGGCGTGGAAAGCTTGGCGAAAGCGGCCGCATGGGCGGCGTTCACCGACTTGATCAGCGCATTGACGCCCTGCCCGTTCAGCGCCGACACGGTATGCATTTTCGCGAAGGCCAGGAAACGCAGCTTGCGCTCGTATTCGCGCAGGATGCGTTCGCGCTGATCGGCGTCGATGCCGTCCCATTTGTTGATCGCCACCACCAGCGCGCGGCCGGTCTCGAGCACGAAGCCCGCGATGTGGGCGTCCTGGTCGGAGATCTCCGACTGGGCGTCGAGCATCAGCAGCACCACGTTGCAGGCCTCGATGGCCTGCAGTGTCTTGATCACGGAGAATTTCTCGATGGTCTCGAACACTTTGCCGCGCCGGCGCAGCCCGGCGGTGTCGATCAGGGTGTAGCGCGTGCCGCCGCGCTCGAAATCGATCTCGATGGCGTCGCGGGTGGTGCCGGGCATGTCGAAGGCGATGACGCGCTCTTCGCCCAGCAGGGTATTGATGAGCGTGGACTTGCCCACGTTCGGCCGGCCGACGATGGCCAGCTTGATGCGATGCTGGACCGGCGGTTCGGCCGCGGGGGCCTCCTGCGGCGCGGCGGGCGCGTCGGCTTCGGGCTCTTCCGGTTCGCCGGCCTCGTCCAGAAAGGACAGCGCGGTTTCGATCAGCTCGACGACGCCGTCGCCGTGCGAGGCCGATATGGCGTAGGGCTGCCCGAGGCCGAGCTCGTGGAATTCGGAAATGGCGGCGTCATAGCGCATGCCTTCCGCCTTGTTGACCGCCAGGAACACCCGCTGGCCCGTCTTGCGCAGCAGCCGGGCGATCTCGTGGTCATGCGCGTTGACGCCCGCGCGCGCATCCACCAGGAAGATGACGACGTCGGATTCGGCGATGGCCTGCTGCGTCTGGCGCGCCATTTCGAGCAGGATGCCGTCCTTGGCGACCGGCTCGAAGCCGCCGGTGTCGACGGCGATGAACGGGTGCTTGCCGACGCGGCCTTCGCCGTAGTGGCGGTCGCGGGTCAGGCCGGAGAAATCGGCCACCAGCGCCGCCCGCGAGCGCGTGATCCGGTTGAACAATGTGGACTTGCCCACATTGGCGCGCCCGACCAGGGCAACGACCGGCTTGAAGGAAACGCTGTTCAATTCACACCAACCAGAACCAGATTGCCGCTGCCGGTCTGGACGACGACGCCGCGCGGCGTCGCGACCAGCGGCGACATGATGGCGTCGCCGCCCAGTTGAATGCGGCCCAGCAGCTTGCCGTCGCTGCGCGACAGGAAATGCACATAGCCTTCGAAGTCGCCCACCGCCACGGCTTGCGGCACCACGACCGGCGCCGTCAGGCGGCGATTACGCAGGCCTTCCTGCTTCCAGACCTCGTGGCCGTCGGTCAGGCCGAAGGCGTGGACGATGTCGCGCTGGTCGGCGGCGTAGGCATGCTGCCCGTCGGTGCCCATGCCCGTCTTGCTGGAGAAGCGCTGTTCCCATACCGGCCGGCCGCCCTGCGATACGTCGAAGCAGACCATGCGCCCCTGGTAGGTCACGCCGCAAAGCAGCGGGCCTTGGATCTGCGGCGTGCCGACCACGTCGTTGATGCGTTCGAGGTCGGTCGCCCCCTGGGAATGCGACACGGCGCCTTCCCACTGGACCATGCCGTTGGCGGCGTTGATGGCCATCAGCCTGCCGTTGGGCAGGCCGGCGATCAGCAGCCCTTCGACCACCAGCATCCGCATGCTGGTCTTCAGCGCCAGCGCGGGGCCCGGCCGCTGGAGGCTCCAGCGCAATTCGCCCGTGGCGGCATCGAAGGCCTGGATGCGGTAGTCGCTGCTGCGCACGGCGACGATGCCGGCGCCGACCGCGGGCGGGATGTCGACGGCGCTGCTGGCGCGGGCGCGCCATTTTTCCGCGCCCTGCTCGTTCAGGGCGATGACGGTTCCGCCCGTGGCGGCGACCGCGGTGGTGCTGCCGTCGCTGCCCACGCCCGCCGTCAGGCCGCCGTCCAGCGTCGTTTGCCAGAGCGCCCGGCCGCTGCCGAGGTCGAGCTTGCCGACCTGCCCCGCCGGCGTGGCCGCGTAGACGGCGTCGCCCAGCACGGCCGGCGCGAAGCCGTAGCCGCCCCCGCTGCCGACGGGCGCGGTCCAGGCGATGGAGGCCGACACGCCCGCCGCGTATTCCGTCAGGGGCGCGGGTTCATAGCGTGGATTCTTGTCGGCGAACATCGAGCAGCCGGCAAGGGAGAGCATCCCGACAGCCAGGACGGCGCTGCGCAAGACACGACGAGTAATGGCGATTCGCATAGATCAGGCTCCACCTAAAGCATCGATTTTCAATTGAATGATTTGCGCGAGCGGATCCGGGCCCAGGGCCTTGACGGCGCTTTCCCATTCGGCCTTGGCCTGGTCGGCCTTGCCCTGCGCGGCGAGGATGTCGCCGCGGCGGTCGGCATACAGGCCGGCAAAGGACTCCGGAGGATTGTTCAGCTGCGCCAGGGCCTGGTCGTATTGCTTTTGTTCGAGCAGCACGCCGGCCAGCCGCAGGCGCGCCAGCGGCAGCAGCGAGGCGTCCTTGCCATGGCGCGTCAGCCATTCGAGCTGTTCGCGCGCGCCGTCGACGTCGGCGCGCGCCTCGAGGGCCTTGGCGGCGATCAGCACGCCGCGCGAGGTATAGCCGGAATCGGGGAAATCCTGGCGCAGGGTGCCGCTGGCCGCCTTGATGCGGGCCACGGCGTCTTCGCCCTGCTGCCCCGCCGCGCCTTCCAGGGCTTCGAAATACCCCATGGCCTGCGTCGCCTTGTGCTGCTGGTACCACTGCCAGCCGCGCCAGCCCACGATGGCGGCCACGACGACGAACACCAGGACGACGCACAGCGTGCCATAGCGGTCCCACCATGCCCGGAGCGCATCCAGTTTTTCCTGTTCTTCCAAATCGTATGCCATGCTTCTCAAACCCTATTTTTCAAAACTGTCGTCAAGCGATCGAACCCGACCGACTCCTGTTGCGGCTGTTCGCCGGCGTCTTCCTGCCGCAGCCATTTGACGCTGGCCGAGTCCGAGGCGAGTTCGTCGTCGCCCAGGATGACCGCCGCCTTCGCGCCGCTGGCATCGGCCCTTCTGAACTGGGACTTGAACCCCGAGGAACCCGCATGCACGATGACCCGCAGGCCGGCGTCGCGCAGCTCTTCGGCCAGCAGCGCGGCGCGCCTTTGCGCCGCCTCGCCCTGGTGGATCATGTAGACCTGGCATTCGGGCGGCGCCTCGGCCTCGCCCGCCTGCGAGCAGAGGTCCAGCAGGCGTTCCATGCCGATGGCGAAACCGACGGCGGGGGCCGGCTTGCCGCCCAGCAATTCGATCAGGCCGTCATAGCGGCCGCCGCCGCATACGGTGCCCTGCGCGCCCAGCCGATCGGTGACCCACTCGAACACGGTGAGATTGTAGTAGTCCAGCCCGCGCACCAGCCTGGGGTTGAGCCGGTACGCGATGCCGGCATCCTGCAGGCGTTCGCATACGCCCTGGAAATGCGCCAGCGACGCCTCCCCCAGGAAGTCGAACAAGCGCGGCGCGTTGTCGGCCATGGCCTGCATGGCGGGATTCTTGGTGTCCAGCACGCGCAGCGGATTGGTGTACATCCGGCGCAGGGCTTCCTCGTCGAGCACGCTCTTGTGCTGCTCCAGGTATTCGATCAGGGCGGCGCGGTGCGCGGCGCGCTCATGCGCCTGGCCCAGGGAATTGAGTTCCAGCCGGATGTCGGCCAGGCCCAGCAGCTTCCAGAGGCGGGCCAGCATGACGATGAGTTCGGCATCGACGTCGGGGCCGGCGAAGCCCAGGGCCTCGACGTCGATCTGGTGGAACTGGCGGTAACGGCCGCGCTGCGGCTTTTCATGGCGGAAGACCGGACCCAGCGCATACACGCGCTGCGGCCGCTCGTACAGCATGTTGTGCTCGATGCACGCGCGTACCATGCCCGCCGTGAATTCCGGGCGCATGGTGAGCTGTTCGTCGTTCAGGCTGTCCGTGAAAGAATACATTTCCTTTTCGACGATGTCGGTGACTTCGCCGATGCCGCGGGTGAAGAGCCGGGTGTGCTCCAGCACGGGGGTGCGCATGTTGCGGTAGCCGTAGCCGGCGAGCCAGTCGCGTACGGTTGCTTCGAGCCCTTCCCACTGGGCGCTCGTGTCGGGTAGTACATCTTTCATGCCCGTCAGGGCGCGGACCTTTTGAAACGACTGCGTCATAAATGATTCTGGTTATTGGTTACCCGCTCCGTAGCGGCGTTCGACATATTGCTCGACGATCAGCTGGAATTCCTCGGCGATGGAATCGCCCTTCAGGGTGACGCTGCGTTCGCCGTCGATGTAGACGGGCGCGGAGGGGATTTCCCCCGTGCCCGGCAGGCTGATGCCGATGTCGGCGTGGCGGCTTTCGCCCGGCCCGTTGACCACACAGCCCATCACCGCGACGTTCATGGTCTCGACGCCCGGATAGCGCGTCTTCCAGACCGGCATCTGCCGGCGCAGATAGGCCTGGATGCTGTCGGTGAGTTCCTGGAAGACCGTGCTGCTGGTGCGCCCGCAGCCCGGGCAGGCCACCACCATGGGCGTGAAGGCGCGCAAGCCCATGCTTTGCAGGATTTCCTGGGCCACGATGACTTCGCGGGTCCGGTCGCCGCCCGGCTCGGGCGTGAGCGAAATGCGTATGGTGTCGCCGATGCCCTGCTGCAGCAGCACCGCCAGCGCCGCCGTCGAGGCCACGATGCCTTTGCTGCCCATGCCGGCTTCGGTCAGCCCCAGGTGCAGGGGGTAATCGCAGCGCGCGGACAGGTCCCGATAGACGGTGATCAGGTCCTGCACGTGGCTGACCTTGCACGACAGGACGATGCCGTTGGGCGACAAGCCGAGTTCCTCGGCGCGCCGGGCGTTGCTGATGGCCGAGACGACCAGCGCGTCGCGCATGACGGCCTGGGCGTCCCAGGGCCGCGCCCTTTTGCTGTTGTCGTCCATCATGCGGGCCATGAGCTCGTGGTCCAGGCTGCCCCAGTTCACGCCGATGCGCACCGGTTTTTCGTAGCGGCAGGCGACTTCGATCATCTGCGCGAAATTGTCGTCGCGTTTTTTCCCGCCGCCCATGTTGCCGGGGTTGATCCGGTACTTGGACAAGGCCTGCGCGCACTCGGGGAATTGCCCCAGCAGCTTGTGCCCGTTGTAATGGAAGTCGCCCACCAGCGGCACCGACACCCCCATGCGGTCGAGCTGCTCGCGGATGGCGGGCACTTCGCGCGCCGCTTCCGGCGTGTTCACGGTGATGCGCACGAGCTCGGAGCCGGCCTGCGCCAGTTCCTTGACCTGGATGGCCGTCGCGATGGCGTCGACCGTATCGGTGTTGGTCATGGACTGCACCACCACGGGCGCGTCGCCGCCCACCCGCACGATGCGGCCGCCCCACTCCACTTGCACCTGGCGCGTGGGGCGGCGCGGCGCCGCGCCCACCGGCAGGGGCGCGCGTACCGGTTCGAGGTCGGAATGATCGGTCATGTCTTGAGGGATTTCAGCCAGTCGAAAATCAGCCATGAATCGGGCACCCAGCCCCGTTCGATGGCGTAGAAGCCGGCGACGAACAATAATATCAGGATGACGATGATCCACCCCCAGGGGCGGTGCGCCGGCTCGCCCTGGATGGAGAGGTCGGTGGGGCCGAGCGAATTGGCGCTGGTGATGGGCACGGCCTTGGGCGCGGTGCTTCCCACCTGGGCGTCGAGCATGACCAGCAGCGCGTCGACGTCGGCTTCCAGGAAGCGGGCGTAATTCTTGACGAAGCCGCGCAGGGACATCCCGCCGGGCAGGCGGTCCCATTGTTCGGTCTCCAGCGCTTCGAGCTGGCGATGCGAAAACTTGAGCCGCGCCGAGACCTCGGCCGGCGTATAGCCCTTGGCCTGCCTGAGGTGGCGCAAGGTGGCGCCGACGCCCATGGCGGCCGTCGCGGCCGGCGCTTCGGGCTGGGCTTCTTCTTTCAGTAAAGGTTGTGTCATCCACGCTCCTGTTTTATTTCAATGACCGCGCGGTCGGGCAGACGCTCGTTGATGCGCGTTCGATCCTTGACGTCGCCCGCCAGTTGCCCGCAAGCCGCGGCAATGTCGTCGCCGCGCGTCTTGCGGACCGTCGTCACGATGCCGGCGTCCATGAGCCGCTGCGCGAAGAGACGGACGCGCGGCGCAGGCGAGCGCTTCAGGCCCGACTGCGGAAACGGATTGAATGGAATCAGATTGAATTTGCAACGCACCTGTTCCGCAATAGTAATCAATTCGCGGGCATGCTGGTCGCCGTCGTTGACGCCGTCGAGCATGATGTATTCGAAAGTGATGAAGTCGCGCGGAGCATGTTCGAGATAGCGGTTGCAGGCCGCCAGCAGTTCGGACAGCGGGTGCTTGCGGTTGAGCGGCACCAGGCGGTCGCGCAAGGCATCGTTGGGCGCATGCAGGGATACCGCCAGCGCCACCGGGCAGTCGTGCGCCAGGCGGTCCATCATGGGCACGACGCCGGAGGTGGAGACCGTGACGCGCCGGCGCGACAGCCCGTATGCGTTGTCGTCGAGCATCAGGCGCAGCGCGCCCAGCACCTGATCGTAATTGAGCAGGGGCTCGCCCATGCCCATCATCACCACATTGGTGACGATGCGCGAGGGTTCGCCCGCGGACGGCTGCCCGATGCGGGCGGCGTCGGGTTCGGCCGCCAGGGCGCGCCGCGCATGCCAGAGCTGGCCGATGATCTCGGCCGTCGTGAGATTGCGGTTGAAGCCCTGGTAGCCCGTGGAACAGAACGGGCAGGCCACCGTGCAGCCCGCCTGGCTGGATATGCACAGGGTGCCGCGGTCGTCTTCGGGAATGAACACCGCTTCGACGGCGTTGTTCTTGCCCACGTCGAAGAGCCATTTGCGGGTGCCGTCCGCGGAGCGCTGCTCGGCCGACACCGGCGGGACATGGACCGAGCAGCGTTCCGCCAGCTGCAGGCGGAAATCCCGCGCCAGGTCGGTCATCCGGTCGAAGGAATCCTCGTTGCGCTGGTGCACCCAGCGCATCAGCTGCTTGGCGCGGAACGGCTTGCAGCCCCATTGCCCCAGCAGTTCGGCCAGGGCGGATGAGTCCAGGCCCAGGAGATTGACGGATTCGGTGGATGACATGGCTTGGTCGCGGGAAATGGCGCGGTCCCGTCAGGGATCAACGGCTATAGATGTTGCTTTCGGGAAAGAAGAAGGCGATTTCGACGGCCGCGGTTTCGGAGGCGTCGGAGCCGTGCACGGCGTTGGCGTCGATGCTGTCGGCGAAATCGGCGCGGATGGTGCCCGCGGCCGCCTTCTTGGGATCGGTGGCGCCCATCAGGTCGCGATTCTTCTGGATCGCGTTTTCACCTTCGAGCACTTGCACGAACACCGGGCCCGACACCATGAAGTCGACCAGATCCTTGAAGAAGGGACGCTCTTTGTGGACAGCATAGAAGCGCTCCGCGTCGGCGCGCGACAATTGCTGCAGGCGGGCGGCGACGACTTTCAGGCCGGCCTGCTCGAAGCGGGCGACGATCTGGCCGATGACGTTCTTGGCGACTGCGTCGGGCTTGATGATGGAAAGGGTGCGTTCAATAGCCATGTAGAATCCAAAGTGTTAAAAAGAAAGGTTGTCGACACATTGCCTTGCCAAAAATAGCGCGGGCGGTACGCAGCCGCCACGCCAGCCACGATAACCAAACATGGGGCGAACATGGACCAAGCATGGGGCGCGATAACGCATCAAGCCACGCTGAAAACAAAAGTTTTCCAGTAAAAACAATGACTTTGGCAAAGTTTATGTTAACCGGGCATTTTAGCACGCCAAAGCGGGCCCGCTCCATCATAAAATACCGGACACCCGGCCCGCGGGCCCCAGAGCATCTTATTTGTACATCATGACAACGAATCGCGCATCGACCGAATCCGAACAACTCTCGAAAAGCTTCGAACCCCAGGAAATAGAAACACGCTGGTACGCCGAATGGGAACGCCGGGGCCATTTTGCGGGAGGCCGGCACGTCGAGCCCGCGAACCCCGCCGAAAGCCGCCCCTTCGTCGTCCAGTTCCCGCCGCCCAACGTCACCGGCACCCTGCACATGGGCCATGCCTTCAACCAGACGGTCATGGACGGCTTGGTCCGCTATCACCGCATGCGCGGCGACGACACCGTGTTCATTCCCGGCACGGACCACGCCGGCATCGCCACCCAGATCGTGGTCGAACGCCAGCTCGACGCCCAGAACATCTCGCGCCACGACCTCGGCCGCGAAAAATTCGTGGAAAAGGTCTGGGAATGGAAGCACAAGTCCGGCAACGCCATCACCGAACAGTTCCGCCGCCTGGGCTCATCGTGCGACTGGTCGCGCGAATACTTCACCATGGACGAAAACCTGTCGCGCGGCGTGGTCGAGACCTTCGTCCGCCTGCATGAGCAGGGGCTCATCTACCGCGGCAAGCGCCTGGTCAACTGGGACCCGGTCCTCGGCACGGCGGTGTCCGACCTGGAAGTGGTCAGCGAGGAAGAAGACGGCTCCATGTGGGAGATCCGCTACCCGCTGGCGGCGCCGGCGGGCGGCCTGACCCACCTGGTGGTGGCCACCACCCGCCCCGAGACCATGCTGGGCGACGTGGCCGTCATGGTACACCCCGAAGACGAGCGCTACGCCCACCTGATCGGGCGGCAGGTCATCCTGCCCCTGGTCGGCCGCCGCATCCCCGTCATCGCCGACGACTACGTCGACCGCGAGTTCGGCACCGGCGTGGTCAAGGTGACACCGGCCCACGATTTCAACGACTACGCCGTCGGCCAGCGCCATCAGCTGGAATCCATCAGCATCCTGACGCTGGACGCCAAGATATCCGGCGAGGCGCCCGAGGCCTATCGCGGCATGGACCGCTTCGACGCGCGCAAGCGGATCGTGGCCGATCTCGAAGCCCAGGGCCTGCTGCAAAGCGTCAAGCCGCACAAGCTGATGGTCCCGCGCGGCGACCGCACCGGCACCGTCATCGAGCCCATGCTGACCGACCAGTGGTTCGTGGCCATGAGCAAGCCCGCGCCCGAGGGCTCCATCAGCCCGGGCAAAAGCATCACCGACGTCGCGCTCGAAGTCGTCGCCGACGGCCGCATCAAGTTCTACCCGGACAACTGGACCACCACCTACAACCAGTGGCTGGAAAAAATCCAGGACTGGTGCATTTCGCGCCAGCTGTGGTGGGGCCACCAGATCCCGGCCTGGTACGCGGAAGACGGCCGCATCTTCGTCGCACGCAACGAAGAAGACGCCATCCGGCAGGCGCGCGCCGCGGGCGTCCAGGGCCCGCTCACGCGCGACCCCGACGTGCTCGACACCTGGTTCTCGTCGGCGCTGGTGCCCTTCACCGACCTGGGCTGGCCCGAACAGAATCCCGACCTGGACCGCTACCTGCCCTCCAGCGTGCTCGTCACCGGCTTCGACATCATCTTCTTCTGGGTCGCCCGCATGGTCATGATGAGCATGCACATGACCGGCAAAGTGCCCTTCCACACGGTCTACGTCCATGGCCTGGTCTGCGACATGGACGGCAAGAAAATGAGCAAGTCCAAGGGCAACACCATCGACCCGGTGGATCTCATCGACGGGGTCGGCCTGGAGGCCTTGCTGGAAAAACGCACCAGCGGGCTGATGAACCCCAAGCAGGCGGCAAGCATCCGCAAGAAGACCAGCAAGGACTATCCCAACGGCTTCCCCGCCTACGGCACCGACGCCCTGCGCTTCACCCTGGCGGCCTACGCGACCCTGGGCCGCAACATTAATTTCGACCTCAAGCGCTGCGAGGGCTATCGCAACTTCTGCAACAAGCTCTGGAACGCCACGCGCTTCGTGCTGATGAACACCGAGTCGCACGCGCTGCACGACCAGGCCGGCCAGGCGGAATCGTCGTTCGCGGACCGCTGGATCGTCAGCCGGCTGCAGCGGCTCGAAGCCGACGTCGAACGCGGCTTCGCGGACTACCGCTTCGACAACATCGCCAACGCCATCTACCATTTCGTCTGGGACGAATACTGCGACTGGTATCTGGAAATGGCTAAGGCGCAGATCCAGCACGGCGGCGCGGCCCAGCAGCTGGGCACGCGCCGCACCCTCATCCGGGTGCTGGAAACCGTGCTGCGGCTGGCGCATCCCATCATTCCGTTCATCACCGAAGAGCTGTGGCAGAAGGTATCGGTGGTGGCCGGCAAGCGCCGGCCCGGTCAGGAAATCAGCTTGTGCGTCCAGCCTTATCCGGTCGCCAACCCGGATTTCATCGATGAAGCCGCCGAGGCGCGGGTCGCGGGCCTGAAGGCGCAAATCGAAGCAGTGCGCGCGCTGCGCGGCGAAATGAATCTGTCGCCGGCGCAACGGGTGCCGTTGATCGCGCAGGGGGAAGCCGGGATGCTGGCGGAAAACAGCATGTATCTCACGGCGCTCGCCAAACTGGAAGGCGTGGAAATCGTCGACCGGTTGCCGGACATCGGCGCGCCGGTCCAGGTCGTGGGTTCGGCGCAGCTCATGCTGCGGGTCGAGATCGATGTGGAGGCCGAGCGGCTGCGTCTGGGCAAGGAGATCGAGCGCCTGGAAAACGAAATCGCGAAGGCCAACGGGAAGCTGTCGAACGCCAGTTTCATGGAGCGCGCGCCGCTCGCGGTGGTCGAGCAGGAAAAGGCGCGGGTGGCGCAGTTCGGCGAAACGCTGGCGAAAGTCCGGGAGCAGATGGCCAGGCTGCCGGCCTAAGGATTGGATTGCGGGGCGACGGCGCGGCCAGGGCCTGTTGACGCCAAAAGGTCGGCGGCGCTGGCCTTAGGCCGATACGCCGCGCCGTTGGGCGGTCAGGCCATTCCGCCGCCCAGCCCCTTCAAGAATTCTTCGTCGGCCCTCGACAGCAGCCCCGCCTCCCGAGCGGCAAGTATCAGGTCCGGGCGCCGCGCAGCCGTGAGCGCCAGCGACTGCCGCCTGCGCCACGCGGCGATGTTCGAATGGTGCCCGGACAACAGCTCCGCTGGAACCGACAGCCCCTGGTGGCATTCGGGACGCGTATAGTGCGGGCTGTCCAGCAAGCCCGTGAGCGCCTGGTTGAAAGAATCCTGCCTTGCCGACTCCGCGTCGTTCAGCACGCCGGGCAGCAGCCTGACGACGCTGTCGATGATCGCCAGCGCCGCGATCTCCCCCCCCGACAGCACGAAGTCGCCCATTGAAATTTCGTCCGTCACGCAGCGGTCGATGAAACGCTGGTCCACCCCCTCATAGCGCCCGCAGACCAGGATCGCCCCTGCGCCCCGGGCCATGTCCTCGGCCAGCGCCTGGTTATAGCGCCGGCCCGTGGGGCTCATGAGCACGACCGGCACCGAATCGCCGTCGGCGCGGCCGGCGCGGGCCACCCGCACTGCGTCTTCCAGGGGTTCGGCCAGCATCACCATGCCGGGCCCGCCTCCGTAAGGGCGGTCGTCGACCGTGCGATGCGCATCATGGGTGAAGTCGCGCGGATTCCACAGGCCGATGGACCAGACGCCCTGCTTGCGGGCGCGACCCGTCACGCCCAGCTCGCTGACGACGGAAAACATATCGGGGAACAGACTGACGACGTCGAAACGCATGGCCGGCTCCGTCAGAACTCGACCGGCCAGTTGCTTTCCAGTCGCTTGTGCGGAAGATCCACGGTATGGACGTGGGCGGCGACGAAAGGAACCAGGACTTCCTTGATCTTGCCCTTCTCGGTCAATACCGGAACGAGCTCGCCGCGTTCATCCTCGGTATGGCGCTGCACCTGCAGGACGGCGTGCGCGCCGTTGTCGATGACGTTGGCGACGATGCCGATCAGGAGCGGGCCGCCCTCATGCTCGCCGAACAGCCGGCAGCCGACCAGATCGATCCAATAGTATTCGTCTTCCCCGGCGGCGGGAAATTCGCTGCGGGGAATCCAGACGGTGTGCGCCTTCAGGGCCTCGGCCAGATTGCGGTCGGACAGGTTTTCCAGTTGCGCGACCACCGTGTCGGCGTGGGCGCGCGAGTTGACCACCTGGTAAGGCACGGCAACGGGCAAAGCGCCCAGCCTTCCCGGGGGAAGGGGCGCTCTCAGCCACCAGGTCTTTGCCGCCAGCAAAGCTTCGGCGTCGCTCGAATGGGGCTGGACTTTTATCAGCCCCCTCACGCCATATGCCGCAACGACGCGGCCAAGCTCCACCAGGTCTTCGGGCATTGTCATGCCGCGAAGCCGTATCAGGCGGCGGCCTTGGCCGAAAATTCCTTGACGAGGCGAGCCACGGCAGGCGACAGTTGCGCGCCGTTGTCGGTCCAGTGCTGAACGCGATCCAGGGCGATGCGCAGGCTCTCCTGGCCTTCGTTGGCTACGGGGTTGTAAAAGCCCACGCGCTCGATAAAACGTCCATCGCGACGATTACGCGAGTCGGCGGCTACAACGTTGTAAAACGGACGCTTCTTCGAGCCACCGCGGGCTAGACGAATCACAACCATGGTAATCCTTTGAAAATATTGTGAAAAACAAAAGATTCTAGCATTCTTGGGCGGGGTTCCGCAAACCAAACAATGCCGAACCGGTCAATAGTAAGGGAAAAGCAACACTGCCGGGTGTTTCAGCGGCGGCGCAGAAAATGCACCGCGCCGGACTCGGTTTCGATCTGGGCCTCCAGGGCATTGCCCGTCTGCTTGGCGAAGGCCTGGAAGTCCCGCAGGGCATGGGCATCGGTCGTGATGACCTTCAGCACCTGCCCGGACGCGAGCTGGGCCAGCGCCTTCTTTGCCCGCAAAATGGGCAAAGGGCATTTCAGCCCGCTGGCGTCGACCTCGAGGTCGGCCGGCGGCGGCGCGGGTTGGAAGGCGTCCGGCATGGCGGGCCGCCCTCAGGCCAGGCGCTCGCGCACCCAGGCCTCGACGCCGGCCGTGGCGCCCGCCAGCGCGGCGACGTCGGTGCCGCCGCCCATGGCCATGTCGGGCCGGCCGCCGCCCTTGCCGCCGACCTGCGCGGCCACCATGCCCACGAGTTCGCCCGCCTTGACCTTGGAGGTCAGGTCGGACGTCACACCGGACACCAGGCTGATCTTGTCGTCCGCCACGGCGGCCAGGAGCACCACCGCGGACTTGAGCTTGTCTTTGAGCTGGTCGACCATGCCCCGCAGCGCCTTGGGATCGACGCCGGCCAGATTGGCCACCAGCAGCTTCGCGCCGCCGTCCAGGGCGATGGCCTGGCCGGCCAGGTCGTTGCCCGCCGATGCGGCCAGCTTGCTCTTTGCCTGGTCCAGGTCACGCTCGAGCTGCTTCATTTGGGTCTGGAGCAAGGCGATGCGGTCCACCAGCTCGGCCGGCTGCGCGCGCAGCAAGCCCGCCGCGCGCAGCAAGGTGCCGTTCGTTTGCTGCACCCAGGCAAGGGCGTTGTCGCCGGTGATGGCTTCGACGCGGCGCACGCCGGCGGCCACGCCGCCTTCCGACACGATCTTGAACAGGCCGATGTCGCCGGTGCGCGCGACGTGCGTGCCGCCGCAGAGCTCGCGCGAGAAGCCGATGTCGAGCACGCGGACTTCGTCGCCGTATTTTTCGCCGAACAGCGCCACCGCCCCGCCCTGCACCGCTTCGTCATAAGACATGAGCCGGGCTTGCGTGGCGTGATTGGAAAGGACTTCGGCATTGACGATGCGTTCGACTTCGGCGATTTGCTCCGGGGTCATGGGGGCATCGTGCGCGAAGTCGAAGCGAGTCTTGTCGGCATCGACCAGCGAGCCGCGCTGCTGCACATGGCCGCCCAGCACCTGGCGCAACGCCTTGTGCATCAAGTGGGTGGCCGAGTGGTTGCGCACCGTGCGGGCCCGCTGCGCGATGTCGACCTGGGCGTCCACCGCGTCGCCCACCTTGAGCCCGCCTTCCACCATGCGGCCATGGTGGCCGAATACGGCGCTCTGTATTTTTTGGGTGTCCTGCACTTGGAAGCGGGCCGCGCCGGAGCGCAGCACGCCGGTATCGCCCACCTGGCCGCCCGATTCCGCATAGAAGGGCGTGGCGTCGAGCACCACGATGGCGTCCTGGCCGGCGGCGATGGCATCGACGGACGTGCCGTCGACGTACAGCGCCGTGACCTTGCCCTGCGCCTGCAGGCGCTCGTACCCTTCGAAGCGGGTAGCCACCCCGCTGTAGGACAGCCCTTCGGCGGCCTTGAATTTGCCGGCGGCGCGAGCCTGTTCGCGCTGATGATTCATGGCGGTCTCGAAGCCGTCGAGGTCCACCTGGACATTGCGCTCGCGGCAGATGTCGGCGGTCAGGTCGACCGGGAAACCGTAGGTGTCGTACAGGGTGAATAGCGTCTGGCCGTCCAGCACGCCGTTTTCGGGTATGCCGGCCAGCGCGGCGTCGAGGATCTTCATGCCGTGCTCCAGCGTTTCGCTGAAGCGCTCTTCTTCTTGCTTGAGCACCTGCTCCACGCGCGCCTGTTGGGCGGCGAGTTCGGGATAGGCGGCGCCCATTTCCTTGACGAGGTCCGCCACCAGGCGGTGGAAGAAGACCCCCGACTGCCCGAGCTTGTGGCCATGGCGCAGGGCCCGGCGGATAATGCGGCGCAGCACGTAACCGCGCCCTTCGTTGCTGGGGATCACGCCGTCGACAATCAGGAAGCTGCAGGCGCGGATGTGGTCGGCGATGACCTTGAGCGAGTTGTTGTTCAGGTCGGTGGCGCCGGTTTCGCGCGCCGCGGCCTTGATCAGCGCCTGGAAGAGATCGATTTCGTAGTTGGAATGCACGTGCTGCAGCACGGCGGCGATGCGCTCCAGGCCCATGCCGGTATCGACACAGGGCTTGGGCAGGCGCGGCATGTTGCCTTGCGCGTCGCGTTCGAACTGCATGAACACCAGGTTCCAGATCTCGATGTAGCGGTCGCCGTCTTCTTCGGGCGAGCCCGGGGGGCCTCCCCAGACTTCCGGGCCGTGGTCGTAGAAGATTTCGGAACACGGGCCGCAGGGGCCGGTGTCGGCCATCTGCCAGAAGTTGTCGGACGCATAGCGGGCGCCCTTGTTGTCGCCGATGCGCACGATACGCTCCGCCGGCACGCCGATTTCCTTGGACCAGATGTCATAGGCTTCGTCGTCTTCGTGGTAGACGGTGACCCAGAGCTTTTCCGCCGGCAGCTCGTACACCGTGGTGAGGAGTTCCCAGGCATGGTGTATGGCGTCGCGCTTGAAGTAGTCGCCAAAGCTGAAGTTGCCCAGCATCTCGAAGAAGGTGTGGTGCCTGGCGGTATAGCCCACGTTTTCCAGGTCGTTGTGCTTGCCGCCGGCGCGCACGCAGCGCTGCGCGCTGGTCGCCCTGCTGTACGGCCGCGTTTCCTTGCCGGTGAATACGTCTTTGAACTGCACCATGCCCGAGTTCGTGAACAGCAAGGTGGGGTCGTTGCCCGGCACGAGCGATGACGATGGCACGACCTGATGCCCCTTCGATTCAAAGAAGGACAGGAACTTCTGACGTATTTCTGAGGTCTTCATTGCGGAACGACGCTGGTTGATGGGTAACCAGTAATTATAGAGGCATAAAAAGCGTTTTGCGCAAAAGCGATCCAGCCGTTGCGCAGCGGAAAACGGCTGGAAAAATTCAGGCGCCCTTGAGCGAACCGTCGATGAGGTAAGTGGCGCGCAGGTCGGCTTCGTCGCAATTGGGCGCGCCGTCAACGCGGTCCACGATGATGAAGTCGCCCTGGCGGTCCAAGGTGGTCAAGGGGTGGTGCCAAGTGCCCGCGCGGTAATTCACGCCCTGGCTGCCGCTTGCGCGGAATGCCCGCAAGCCTGTTTCGTCGGGCCGGCCGTCGGGCCCGTTGGGCGCCACCACGACGAGGAAGGCGGTTTGCGTGCAGGGTATCCAGGCCTGGCTGCCGGCCGGGTGGCGTTCCAGCATGGACACGAAGACCGGATAGCTGAAGGCCTGGCCGCGCGCCATGCTGATGCCCGGGCGCCCGCCTTCCGGGCCGGCGTCTATGGGAGCGAGGTGGTGGTAGCGGCGTGTGGTGCCACCGTTGATGGGATGCCAATCGCTGCCTTCGATTTCGATGACCTCGCCGAAAGGCGCGAACGCTTCCTTGCTAAGCATTTCCAGTTTCAGGATATTCATTGCCCGCCCTTGTTGCCGATGACGCATGCGCGCCTGCCGAACCGGGCCGCGCCCGTAGCGGCATGATCGCCCGCCGGTCATGCCGTGTCAACCACGCCCCATGCCGCGGGCCGCGCCGGCCACGCCCTGGCGCCGCGGCCGGCGCGCCGCCGGGATCAATCCACGCACAGATACCCCTGTGTCCGCCCTTCCGGGAAAGCCTGGGGGCCGCTGTCGGAGATCTGGACCAGATAGGTGGCGGGCGGGCACGAGCATGAGCCGGTCAGCGGATTCGCCGTCGCCATCCCGCTGCTGTTGGCGCAGCCCCAGAACTGATTGATCGAGAACCCCCCGCCGCCCGCGCGGCTGGCCGCGCGCCAGGCTCCGTTGCGGCACATCAGCAAGCCTTTTTCGGGGTCGCGCGTGAAGGCGCCGTCCGCCGCGCAGGCCTGGTGCATGGCGCCGCCCGCCTCCATGCGCAAATAGCCCCCGAGGTCCAGGCCCGCGCCCACCCGCAGTTCGCCGGCCACGCCGGCGTCGGCGCGGAAGTCGGGATCTCGCAAGTCGCCGACCCGCAGGTATTCGAACTCGCGCAGATGCTCGCGCGTGACCGCCATGGCCACCGAGCCGGGGGCCAGCGCCGGCCCGGGCCACGAGGGATTGCCGAAACGGAAGGCGGGGCCCTGTATCCATTCCGGGCGCCGCGCGCTCACCGCCGCCCCCCACCCCTTGCTGGACAGAAGCCATTGGGCCACCATGTGCTCGTCGACCTGGCCCGAAGACCGCCGCAGGAAAGGCTGCTTGCTGTGGACCAGGCCCTCGACGTGGCAGCCCGGCCCCGGGCATGCGCCCCGCCTCAGGACCTTGATCGAGGCGCCGCCGCCCGGGGATACGTGCTCCGGAAAGCCCTGGGAGAGCAGGCGGTCCGCCTTGAGCTCATGCAGTTCCGGCGCCGACCAATCGGCATACCCGTGCGCGCCAAGGGCGGCCCGGTCTTCGGCGTGCGCGATCACGGGGCCGTATCGCTCCAGATAGCTGTGCAGGGCCTGGCGGACGGACAGCATCCAGGCCGCGCCGGACTGGGCAAGGGCTTCGTCCATGCGGTGCGCGAGCGTGCCCGCGCCCCATGCGGCAAGCAGGGTCGCCACGGCGGCCACCAGCATCAGCTCGACCAGCCCCAGCCCGCGTTGGCTTGCCATGGCCTCAGCCGGCGGTGAACACGAAGGTGTTCACGTCGCCCTTGGCGCAGCGGGATTCCGCCGCCAGGGCGCTGTACAGGACGGTGTCGCTTTTGATCACGGTGGCCCCCTGCCCGCCCGGCGCGACCGTCATGCTGTCCGACACCCGTTGCAGGATGGAAGCGATGGACGGGC
>JACDJC010000754.1_pt1 | contig 33945 bp, 34 predicted proteins | sample 7454191 | NCBI WGS metagenome assembly JACDJC01 (sample SAMN14253291, study PRJNA609438) | sludge metagenome | isolation source: sludge after 25d culture with pyrite and EDTA | collected 2018-12-20
CACAAAAGATCCATCGGCATTTAAAGAGAGTAGCTGTTTTGAGTCATTTAGTACTCTAAAAAACCTATCAACTATCAAAGTGCTAAATCTGCTATCGTTATCATAGAGTTTTTGTTTTAGGTACTCTATGATCTCATCTATGACCATATCGCTATCATAATCGCCTAGCTCTTTGGTTTTTTGTTTTATGGCATTTATATCTTTTGTAACAATAGCTTGAAATAGCTCATCGATAAATCTAGGATCTACAATGCCTAACATATCAGTAGTAGTTGCAACATCAACAAAGTTTTTTGAGTAGATTATGGCTTGATCTAGTAGTGTTAGAGTGTCTCTTAAGCTGCCATTTCCGCTTCTAGCTAAAATGCTAAGTGCCTCATCTTCATACTTTATGTTTTCAAGGTTTAGTATGTGTCTTAGGTGTGCTTCTATTTTGTTTTGTGCAATATTTTTAAACCTAAAGTGCTGAGTTCTACTTAAAATAGTTGCTGGAAGTTTTAGTGGATCGGTTGTTGCTAAGATAAACTTTATGTACTCCGGCGGCTCCTCTAGGGTTTTTAAAAGTGCATTGAAAGCTTGCGGGGTTAGCATATGAACTTCATCTATTATGAAGATTTTAAACCTTGAAGATGCAGGTCTATATTTTGTTTGCTCAACTAGTTCTCTAATGTCATCAATCCCACGATTTGAAGCAGCATCCATTTCGATGATGTCAATATGTCTATTTTCATTTGCCATCTTGCAACTATCGCACTGCTCACAAGGTTTTGAGCTTATACCTTTTTGACAAACCAAAGCTTTTGCAAAGATTCTAGCAGTTGAGGTTTTTCCACTCCCTCTTAGCCCAGAAAACAAGTAAGCATGAGAGAGTCTGTTACTATCTAGTGCTAGACTTAGAGTTTGAACTGCACCCTCTTGTCCTATGAGTTCATCAAATGATTTTGGTCTATATTTTCTTGCTAGTACTTGCGAAGTGTCCATATATTTGCCTTTTTAATGCTTAGGTTTAAACTTAAAACCACCCTCTATGAAGTGAGCTCTTAGTTTATCTTTTAGCTCCCCTTGAAACTCCATAAAACCATCTTTATAAGCTCCACCACAACCTAGCTTTTTCTTGATCTTTGATAAGAGAGTTTTTGCATCTGTCTCACTTATAAAAAACTCGCCAACTAGTGTTATTATCTTGCCATTTCGTTTCTCTTTAGAAAAATATAGCGAGTGCTTTGATGGTTCTAAAATTTCTTGATTTGTGGTGGTTTCATCTGCTACCTTGCTCCAACCATCAGCGATGTTAGCACCTATGAAAAGATCTAGTTTTTGCCCTCGACTCAAAGTATAACCTTTTGTCTTAAGATGCTCATGGAAGGCTCATTTTGTCCATTTTTTATGATCTTTTTTACATCTGTTATATTGTGTTTGGCTCTATCATAAAGTACAATTACTATCTCATCACCATCTTTTAAAAATGTAGTTTCGCCAAAGTTTGTGTACCTTGTTGCACCTATGCTAATTATGGCTTTTTGTGGAAAATCGCACTCTTTTATGTAGCTTTTTATATCTTCTAGCACTCCAAAATCTTTTTGAGAGTTGAGTTGGTTTTTAATCCACTCAAGAAGCTTTTCATAAAAGTAGCTATACCCCAAAAGTTCCACATCTTCGCCATAATCATAAAGCTCACCACTGCGGATCAAAAAAGATGCGATGGCATAACTATCTAGCTCTCCACCACTGCTAAAACTATCTATATTTAGAAGTTCATCGCTTATGCCTTTTGAGTCTTTGCCCCAGTTTTTCTTTTGGCTGATTTTTGAAGCTCCATCAACTCTGAGTGAACAGTCATTATATGCCGCAAAATGTTTTGGAGTTATCTTTTTTATAAAACCATCTTCATACTCAATGTCACAAATTAGTGCAACTTCTGGCTCTATTTGAGTGTTTGTTGCATTATCTCGTAGTTTTATGGTAGTGCTAGAGAGCGGGTAGATGTTAAGGTTGGAAGGTGCTATTTTTTTTGGTAGATAAAAGGGAAAGATCCCTTTTGGAGCGGCTTCATCAGCTGTTATGATATTTTTAAAATCTTCCTCCTCACCAGCTTGAGCTAGGTGTAGAGCAAAGTTTCCAGCTATGCCTAAGCCTAAGTAATTTTTATATTTTTCCATCAGCCTTAGCCTGAGCAAACTCCTCATAGCTCCCTTTAAAGTCTATGTAAGTTCCATCTTCTTTAAGTTCTATAACTCTAGTTGCAAAAGCATCAAGAAGCTCTCTATCGTGCGAAACACATATGACATTACCCTTAAACTCATACAAAGCTTCACCAAGTGCGATGATGGCTTCTAGGTCTAAGTGGTTGGTTGGTTCATCTAAGACTAAAAAGTTTCCACCCTCTAACATCATTTTACTTAGCATCATTCTATGTTTTTCACCACCTGAGATGCTAACAACCGATTTTTCTTGCTGTTCACCAGAAAATAGCATTCTACCAAGGCAGTTTCTAATCTCGCCAATATCTCTTTTTGGGTCAAACCCTCTTAGCCAATCATAAAGAGTTATGTCGCCTTTTATAGTGTCGGTCGTGTTTTGCGGAAAGTAGCTAGGCTCGATGGTTGCTCCCCATTTTATCTCACCACTAGTAGGTTTTAGCTCCTCCATAATGATTTTAATAAGAGTTGTTTTACCAACACCGTTTGAGCCAATAAGTGCTATTTTTTCATCTGGATCCACTTTTATGTTAATGTTGTTTAAAACACTGTTTTCGCCATAAGAGTGGTTTATGTTTTTAAGTTCGAGTGCCTCATCGCCCATAACTCTTTTTGCTTTAAAAACAATGCTAGGATCTCTTCTTGATGATGGTTTTATATCTTCTATGACTAATTTTTCAAGCTGTTTTTGTCTGCTAGTTGCTTGTTTTGCTTTTGAGGCATTTGCACTAAATCTTCTAACAAAAGACTCAAGTTGCTCTTTTTCTTTCTCTTTTTTTGCAACATCTAACTCTTGCTGTTTTGCTAAAACATTTGCAGCTATGTACCAATCATCATAGTTTCCGCTAAACTCTCTAATCTTTTGAAAATCAACATCTAGTATGTGAGTTACAACTGAGTTTAAAAAGTGTCTATCGTGAGAGATAACAACCATTGTTCCCTCATGTCTTTGCAGCTCATCTTCTAGCCAACTAATGGTTTGAATATCTAAGTTATTTGTAGGCTCATCTAAAAACAGAACATCTGGTTTTGGAAAAAGCACTTGTGCTAGTAGAACTTTAAATTTATCGGCATTATCTAGTGTGCTCATAGGCTCGTAGTGATGTGATGCTGGTATGCCAACATTTTCTAAAACTTTTGCTATGTTTACATCATACTCATAAGTTGGATCCTCTTCAACACAAATGGTTTCAAGCTCGGCTAAGCGGTTGTTTATGGCATCATCTTCAAAGTCACCATTTGCATAGATGACCTCTTTTTCTTTGATGGCATCATAGAGTCTTTTGTTACCATATAAAACCGCATCCATTATGCTAAAGTTCTCAAAAGCAAATTGGTTTTGCCCTAAAACTCCAACTTTTAGCCCATTTCCTACGCGGATCTCTCCCTCATACTCATCGATCTCACCGCTTAGTATCTTTAAAAAAGTTGTTTTACCAGCACCATTTGCACCTATTAGCCCATATCTTTTGTGGCGATCTAGTTTTAAGTTAATATTTTGAAATAGAACTCTATTTCCAAATCTCATTGTTAAGTTTTGTACAGTTACCATTGAAAATTCCGTGAAGTTAATATAAGTGCTATAATTATAGCAAATAGTGCTTTAGTGGGAGTTAAAATGCAAATAAGAGAGCTTAGTTTAATGGAGCTAGAAGAGGCTTATTTGATGATAAAAAAGCTTAGGAACATCGCTTTTGATGAGTTTGAAGATCTGATCTATGAGATGAGAAATAACTACAAAATGTTAGGAGTTTTTGAGCAAAGTGGCATTGTGGCTCTTGCTGGAGTCGGCATCATGACAACACTAAAACACAAAAGACACTTAAGAGTTTTCGAGTTTATAAGTGGCGATGAATATAAAAAAATATTGTCTGAGTATGTAGAGGATTTTTCTAAAATGGCGGGTTGTGCTAGTATAATTTTTGAGGATAGTTTTGATGAGTAGGGCTATATTTATCTCGCCAAAGAGTAAAAATGTTGGCTCACTTTTTGTTTGCCTTGGAGTTATGCAAAAGTTTTATGAGAGTTCAAAAAATATCGCATTTTTTAAGCCGATAGTTTATGATGAAAATGATTATAGCATCGCTTTTATGCAGCAAAGATTTGGCATAAAAGAGCAAAAACTCTATGTTTTTACACTAAAACAAACACTAGAGATGTTTGAGCAAAAACGATATGATGAGTTTCATTTGGCACTTATAAAAAGGTACAAAGAGCTTTTAGCTGCGTATGATTATATCTGTTGCGAGGGGTTAGCTAGAGAGGCAATCGATAGAGACATTAATTTTGATATTAACTATAAAATCGCTCAAAACTTTGCAGTTGCCCTCATAAATGTCGCTAGAGACGAGCATAGATGTTTTTATGATGAGAAGCACTACTATTTTAACATTTTAAGTAGAGTAAAAACCCAACTAAAGAGTAAAAATATCTACTCTATGCCAGAGGTTGTGGAGCTTGATTTTTTGAGTGTTGAGGATGTGCTAGAGGAGGCTAGTGTTAAGCTTTTACATAAAAATCCAAAAAGCTTAGACATAAAAAAGATAACTTTACTAGAGCAGAACATTGATGAGGCTTTAGATGATGAGCTAGTTGTCATATCAGCGAAAAATGAAAAACTACTAAATGAGTTTTTAAAAAGCCATAAAAAACCATCGATGCTTCTAATTAGTTCCGCTAAAGATGAGTTAAGGTTGGGAAAAAAGAGTTACACCATTGCAACAACTAAGAAAAATAGCTTTGAGCTCATAAAAGAGTTGCTTTTCATTAAGCCACGACTGAGGGTAAATGATGAGCCAAAAATCAAAAGAGCCCTAGAGCTTTTTAACTCAAGTGTTGAGTTTGATGTGCAAAAATTAAGTGAGTTTAAAAGCGATGTTTTAACTCCATATGCTTTTGAGTACAAACTTTTAGAACTTGCAAAAAAAGATAAAAAAAGAGTTGTGTTAGTTGAGAGTGAAGATGAACGAGTGTTAAGAGCCGCTAAAATGGCACTTGATGAAGATGCGGTTGATATTTTACTCTTAAGCAAAGATGAGTTTGAGTTAAAAACTAGAGCAAAAAATCTAGGCATAAACCTAAGTGGGGCCACTATAATTGAGTATGAAAAGTTCGAAAAACTTGACTTTATGGCAAATGAGCTTTATAACTTACGAAAATCAAAAGGTTTGAGTTTTGATGATGCAAAAAAACTACTAAGTGAGCCTAACTATTTTGCTACTATGATGGTTAAACTTGGTTTTGCTGATGGTATGTTAAGCGGTGCGATCTACTCAAGTGCAAATGTTATACGACCATCTTTGCAGATCATCAAAACAAAACCAGATGTGCTTTTGGCTTCAAGTCTGTTTTTTATGCTCTTAGAAGATAGAGTTGTAGTTTTTGGAGATTGTGCACTAAATCAAAACCCATCTTCGCAAGAGTTAGCTCAAATAGCCATCTCTTGCGCAAAAACCGCACAAGATTTTGGCATAGAACCACGAGTTGCTATGCTATCTTACTCCACAAAAGATAGCGGAAGTGGTGAAGATGTTGAGCTAGTTAAAGAGGCACTAGGTATTTTAAAACAAAGAGAACCTAATTTAAATGTTGATGGACCTATGCAGTATGATGTTGCAGTAGATAGAGCCATTGCAAAGCAAAAAAAGGTAACTTCGCTAGTTGGTGGTGATGCTAGTGTTTTTATATTTTCAGATCTAAATAGTGGCAACACAACATACAAAGCAGTGCAAAAATCGGCAAATGTTATAGCGATAGGACCAATACTTTTGGGCTTAAATGGTGCCATCAATGACCTTAGCAGGGGTTCAGGTGTTAAAGATATATACAACACCATTTTAGTAACAGCAATTCAAGGAGCCGCAAAGTGAGAGTAGGAGTGTTAAATACAGGTAGTTCATCGCTAAAGTTTAAACTTTTTGTCGATGGAGTTTTGCAAAGAAGCGTTTTAGTGCAAAACATAGGCAAAGAAAACGGAGCCATAAGCATAGATGGTGGTGATGGTTTTATGTGTAGTGTGGCTAGGCATGATGAGGCGGTTGTAGCGATTTTTAGGACTCTTGGCATCGCTTATGATGAGGTAGATTTACTAGCTCATCGCATCGTGCATGGTGGGGAGTTTTTTAGCAAGGCAACATTTGTAGATGATGAGGTTTTAAAAAAGCTTAGCTCACTAAAAAATTTAAATCCACTTCATAATGAGATCAATCTAAGCTCTATAAAACTACTAAAAAATGTGGCACCAACTCTTAAACAAGTTGCACTTTTTGACACTGCTTTTCATCAAAGTTTAAAACCACAGGCCTATCTTTATGCCATAAAAAAGGAGTTTTACCATAAGTTTGGCATTAGGCGATATGGCTTTCATGGGCTTAGTCACTCATATCTTAACAAAGCTTGTGCGAAACTACTAAACAAAAGTGTGAGTGAGCAAAATATCATAACTCTGCATCTAGGAAATGGAGCTAGTATTTGTGCTATAAAAGATGGAAAAAGCATCGATACTTCTATGGGTTTTACTCCGCTAGAGGGACTTGTTATGGGAAGTAGAAGCGGTGATATTGATGCTGGAGTACTTTTTTATATGCAGCGAGAACTTGGTATGAGTGTAGATGAGATTGATGATGAGTTAAATAAAAACTCAGGACTAAAAGCACTAGGTGGTAGCAACGATGTTAGAGAGGTCAAAGATGAGGAAGCACTTGATATTTTTGCACTTAGAGCTAAAAAATATATAGGTGCGTATATGGCACTTTTAGGCAGAGTTGATGCCATAGTTTTTAGCGGCGGCATAGGCGAACATAGTGTTTTGGTACGAGAAAAAATTATGGACAGTTTTGGTTTTGGTGTTATGTTAGATAGTAAAAAAAATGCTAAAAATGAGACTCTAATATCAAAAGATAGCAGCAGTGTGAAAATATTTGTGATAAATACAGATGAAGAGAGCGAAATGGCAAGTCAAATCGAGGAAGATCCCCGATTTAAGGATTTATAGCGCAGTTACATTCTGAGCTTGTGGACCCTTTTGACCTTCTCCTAGTTCAAAACTTACTCTTTGACCCTCTTTTAAAGTTACTCTTTCGTTACCTACTCTATTTACTTGACGAAAATGTACAAATACATCCCCTCTACCACCATCTTGAGAAATAAAGCCATAGCCCTTCTCATCATTGAACCATTTAACTGATCCCTCTAGCAATGCTGCCATTTTATGTTACCTTTGTATAAAAAATCACTGCGGGTTAAACCCATGAAGCGGAGTCAAAAAATGTAGTCTAACACAAACACAAATCTATCATCAATTGGCATTATAACCTATTTTTACTCAAACTTAATCAAAAAGTAAATGTTTTGTCTAATTAACCGATTTTATTGTTACAAAAAAATAGAAGGATTTAAAATGCAAGTATCAACGAGTATGTCTCAAAATATATCACAACTTCAACAAACAAAAGAAAAAAAGGGTTTAAGCGAGGTAAAAACTAGTTTTAGTGAAAAGATTTCAAAAGAGGATGTGGCTAACATAAAAGAGCAGATGAAGGCGAATTCACAAGCTATTATGCAAAACTCTATGCTAACTCAAAGCTCTTTGTCCATGAAGCAAGATACTTTGGATTTTGAGAGTTTTTTAAAACAGATCGGTTATGATGGTAAACCAATAGATCAGCTTAGCCAAGAAGAGGCGAGTGAGCTCATAAGTGAAGATGGTTTTTTTGGTATAAAACAGACCTCACAAAGGATCGCTGATTTTGTTATAAATGGTGCAAATGGCGATGAAAAACTACTTAGAGCTGGCAGAGAGGGGATGCTAAGGGGGTTTAGCGATGCTGAAAAAGTGTGGGGCTCAAAACTTCCTGACATATCGCAACAAACTATGAAAAGGGCCATTGAGTTAGTTGATGCTGAGTTTGCGAAAAATGGTTACTCCATACTAGATCAAGAGGTTTAAGCTTTTTAGGGTGTTATATTTTAGCCCTATAAAGAGGCTTTACTTATCCACCCACCACCTAAGAGTTTTGAGTCTTCATAAAATACTCCAGCTTGTCCTATGGCTACACCAAAAACGGGTTCAAGCAGTGTAACATAGGCTCTGTTTTTTACTATTTTAACACTGCAAGGAACCGCTTTTGTTCTATATCTTAGTTTTACTTTGCAGCTAAATTCATCTTGATCCATAAAAAGGTTTAGATTATCAAGCCAAACACTATGACAAGCTAGATCCTCTTTTTTGCCAACTGTTATGGTGTTTGTTGCAGCATCGATATTTAGTACATAGTGCGGATCATGAGCCCCTTTTACACTAAAACCTCGTCTTTTTCCTATGGTGTAGTGCATATAACCTTTATGCTCACCCACAACATTTCCATCTTTATCTACCACTTTACCGATGAGATCAACTTCCATATGCTCTTTTAAAATATCGGTGTAGCTATTTTCTACAAAACATATCTCGCTAGATTCTCTTTGAGTTGCAAAGGATTCAAGCTCTAACATAGAAGCAGCTAGGGCTTTTACCTCACTTTTTTTCATAGAAGCAAGAGGAAATATGAGTCTTGTAAGCACACTTTTTTCTATATAGAACAAAAAATAACTCTGATCTTTAGTGTCATCATCGGCTTCATACAAAAACTCGCCATCGCACTTTATGTAGTGTCCTGATGAGATGTGAGTTGCACCTATAGCATCTGCAAATTTTACCATCTCGCCAAATTTTAGATTGCGGTTGCAAAGTGCACAAGGGTTTGGAGTTTCACCTTTTGAGTAACTTGCAATAAATGGCTTAAAGACACTCTCATCAAAGCTCTTTTGAGCATCTAAAATATGAAGTTTCATACCAACAAAATCGGCCGCTTTTTTGGCTCTTTGGATGTTTTGTTTGTGATACTCATCATTTTTATGAAGGATCATATAGACACCCTCAACATCATAGCCATCTTGTTTTAGTAGGTATGCAGCCATAGTAGAATCAACTCCACCACTCATCCCTACTAAGACTTTTGTTTTTTTCACTACTTTTTCTTCTTTTTAACTCTAAATTCTCTTAGCATTTTTGCATATTTTGTATCTTGGAGCTCATTTATCTCAAGCAGTTCTATCTGCTCTTTTATGGACCTTTTTATCTCTTTACTTATATCTTCTAAATCGTCACTAAGATGGATGATACTTAGATCTTCTTTATTTATCATACCATTTGCTACTAGCTTTGTGTTTAAAAACTCTAAAAGTGGTTTATAAAAATCTACCCCAAAAACAAAGAGTTTAACACCACATGCTTTTTTGGTTTGTATGAGTGTTAACGCTTCAAAAAGCTCATCTAATGTACCATATCCACCTGGGAAAATAACATATGCCATAGAGTACTTAACTAGCATAACTTTTCTTGAGAAAAAGTAGTCAAACTCTAGTTTTGTTGTGGTATATGGGTTTATTTTTTGCTCAAATGGTAGGTCTATATTTAGTCCAATGGACTCAACTTTTTTATTTTCATATGCACCACGATTTGCAGCTTCCATGATCCCTGGTCCACCGCCTGTTATGATGTTGAAGCCATCATTTGCAAGTATAGATGCTAACTCTTGTGCTTTTTTATAGTAAAAATCATCCTCTTTGGTTCTAGCACTACCAAAAATAGTAACCGATGGTCCTAGTTCACCTAGCTCATCAAAACCTTTAACAAAATCAGATAAGATCTTAAAAACACTCCAAACATCAGCCGATTTTAGATCTTTTACATACTTTTTTGTTAAACCTGTTTTATCTTTTTTTATCATAGTTTTAACTTATTTATCCTCTCTAGTTTTGTTCCAATAGTTGTGATTTGCACTCCAAAATTACCATCTACTATGACAACTTCTCCCTCAGCAATAACTTTGTCATCAACTAGCACTTCAAGTGGGTCATTTGCTAGTTGGTTTAGCTCTACAACTGAGCCTATGTCCATACTAAGCACATCTTTTAGTAGCATTTTTTTCTTACCGATCCTAACTTTTATGGGTAGTTTTACATCTAGTATGAGTGAGATGTTGTTCATCTCTTCAGAGCTAAGAGAGGCTTTTGTGGGCACCTCATCTTCACTGTTTGTGGTTTTTGTTTGCTGCTGTTTTTTAAACATAAGACCCAACATCTCTTGGTTTAGAATGAGTATAAAACTAAAATCTTTTGAACCTAGATGAAAATTATATGTGTACATTTTTGAGTAGTTTTGAAGCGAAATCTCTTGAGTCTCGTTGACTAAGTTTATATCTGTTATATCAAAAGAGAGAGCGGGTAACTCTTTTTGTGCTGCTAGGTTATTTGAGATAGAGCCAAAAATATTTGAGGAGATCTCTTTGATGGCATCTAAATCATCTTCATTTATGTCGCTTCTACCACTTGGTTCTTCACCTAACATCATATCTGCTAAAAATGTAACAAGTTCTGGGGCTAAGCCTAACATAAAAGAGCCACTACTATAATCTTTTGCATTAATATTGACCAACACAATAGGTGGTAAAAGGGTTGATATGGGGCTTAAGTCCTGCTCCTCTTTTAGACTAAGGGTTGGTGCTTCTCCAACTAGAGCCTCTATGGTTCCAACGCTCTCATTTTCAAATAGCTTTATAAAAGCACTCATTTACTCTTCCTCCTCATCAGCGATAATATCTTCTGTTTCTATAATCTCTTTTACTCCAGAGATCTTCTCTCGTCTAATTGTTTCAAAGCTCTCAAGAGCTCGTTTTAGAGCATCTTTTTCTGTATCTATAAAATCAGTTATAAGAACCGATTTTCTAAATCTTCTAAGCCCAATCTTACCAACAAATCTCTCTTTGCCGTCGATGCAAAGGGTTACTATATCATCGGCTGGGTTATTTAGTCTTATGGTATCGCCTTTTTTAAGATCAAGGATCTTTTTTAGGCTTAGTTCTGATTTTCCTAATATGGCGTCTATGCCAACTTTTGCACCACCTAGAAGCACTTGAAGCTCGGTATTGCGGCTTTTTTTCGTGCTTGTTTCATTTAGCATAAGATCTCTACTGGCTAGTTTTGGCAAAATTGGCTCAAGCGAAATTACAGGGTAACAGATATTCATCATACCAGAGCTTTGTCCTACTATAATCTCCATAACTATCATTATGACTATCTCATTTTGAGCAACAATTTGTACAACATTTGGGCTTGATTCTTTTGACTCTATAGCTGGAAATATATCCATAACAGGTCCCCAAGCCTCTTTTAGCGTACTCATAATAACTTTTAAAACAGTTTCAAAAAGGTTTAACTCTATATCTGAGAACTCCCTGTTTGTATCAAATGGCTCACCTTTTCCACCTAGGAGCCTATCTAGCATAGGAAAAGCGATGGAGGGGTTTATCTCAACTATTCCGCTGCCCTCAAGTGGTTTAAAGCTAAAAACATTGAAGCTTGTTGGGTTTGGTAAACTCATCAAAAACTCACCATAAGTCATCTGATCGACTGAGTGAAGTTGTATCTCAACTATGGAGCGCATAATGGCTGAAATTTGTGAAGATAAGCTTCTAGTTAGTTTGTCGTGTATCCCTCTAAATGCACGAAGCTGCTCTTTTGAGACTCTATTTGGTCGTTTAAAGTCATAAAGTGTAACTTGTCTTTGTGAAGATGAGCTATCATTTGTACTCTCTAGTGCAACATCACCATCATCCTCAACGACATCTAAAAGGGCATCTATCTCCTCTTGGGAAAGTATATCAGCCATTTTGCTCTCCTAGACTTTGTCTTATTTTTAGTATCACATTTTTATGAATTTGCGAGACTCTCGATTCGGTTATATCCATAATCTGGGCTATCTCTTTTAGGCTAAGCTCTTCAAAATAGTATAGCTGTATCACCATCTGCTCTTTTTGGTTATAGCCATCAAGAACTGTTTTTATCTTATCTATAAGATCATCTTGCTCTATGGCTTCTAGTACAGTGTTGCTATCTTGGGAGTTTAGTTGGTCATCTAGTGGCATAACTATGTATATGCTAGAAGCTACTCTTGCGTCATTTATGGCTTCAACACTCTCGCCTAAAATCTCAGCTAACTCCTCATTGCTTGGCTCTTCATTGTGGATAACTAAATACTCCTCAATGGCATAATCAATCGCTTTTATGAGTTTTCTATCGGCTCGACTGACTATATCCAAACTTCTTAGATAATCAAGCATAGAGCCATAAACCCTCTTTTTTGCATATCCCCAAAAGGAGTCATTTAAACTCTCATCATATCTTCTAGCTAGTTTTATAAGCTCCTCTGTTCCTATGGCACTTAGATCCATAAAATCAACTGAAGATGGAAGCCTCTCTTTTAGTTTAAATGCCATAGCTCTAACGGCAGGTAGGTACTCTAGGGCTAACTCATCGCAACGATGTTGGAGTTCTTGTGAGTACTCATGGCTCATAATGAGGCCTCTTGATCACGACTGTTTGCTTTGATGGCATCCTCGGTTATTTTTATGGCAACATCTAAAATTTTTTCTCGTTTGTTTATCTCTTTTACAAAAAAATCAAGACTTTTTTCATGCTCATCTTTGGCAAAATAGTAAACTTTACCTGTTTTGGTTCTATAGTAAAAGGCGACGATTAGATGTGAAAAAAGGTAAAAAAATACAGTAATAAGCAGTGCATATATAAGCAGATACTCTGGGCTAAAAGATTTTAAAATCCCAAAAATAATACCTATAAAAAATCCTTGAACAGTAAAAAAGTGTACAAAGTTTTCAGCTTGCATATATAGTTATTCCCTTAAATAACAGAGATTAAAAGTGTTTAATGAGTCTTTTAAAAAGCCCAGATAAACCGCTCTGACTAGAGTCAACTAGCATATTTCGTTCCAAGTTGCCACCTAGTGTATTTGTGATCTTTTGCATATCTTTATATACACTTGAGTCTTCAAATGTTTCGCAAAAAAGTGCTCTTTGTTTTATGGCACTTGAGACTTTTGTATCTGCATCTATCTTTCCAATAAAATTTATGCTTAGTTTATCGCCGATGTTGGCTAGGGCTACTTTTTTTATCTTTTCGTAGATATTTTGTGCCTCTTTTTGGCTTTTAACTTGATTTAGTATAAGTCCGACCTCCTGTTTAAACGAAGATAGCACTTTTATAGTAGCATAAGCATCAGTGATAGCCGCTGGATCTGGAACTGTTACTACTACTATATCATCGGCTGCTTCTAAAAACATCTGGATATGACCACCAATTCCAGCACCAGTGTCGATGATCATAACATCAAGATCATCTAGTACTTGGGCCTCTTGCATAAAACTCTCAAATAGATCTTTTGAAGCATATTTTAGTATCTCTTCACCGCTCTCACCTGGGATAAGTAGTAGATTATCTTTTATGGGAATGATGATTTGTGAGACCGTTGTTTCACCTTTTAAGACATGCAAGATGTTTTTTTTAATCTTAACATTGAACATAATGTCAAGATTTGCTAGTCCAATGTCTGCATCGAAAATCCCAACTTTTAGTCCACTTTTTGCAAACATATATGCTAGGTTTGAGCTAATAGTGCTTTTTCCAACCCCGCCTTTCCCGCTTGTGATGGCTATGAAGCGAGTTTTTTTAGATTTTGTTTTTGAGTTTTTAGCTACTAGTTCTTGAAGCTTACTTGCTTGATTTTCTATCATGCTCTGCTCCTATCAAACCCATGCAGTAAACACTCAACCAAAAAATCACTACTAGCACAAACTAGATCCTCAGGTACCTCTTGCCCAACAGAAAAGTAGCTAAGCGGTTTTCTAACCTCTTGCAAAAATGAGAAAATATTGCCAAAAGCTTTCGTTTCATCTAGCTTTGTAAAGACTAGATTGTCGATGCCAAGATATGAAAAGCTCTCATATGTGCTAAGTAGATCTTCATATTTTATAGAACTAGGCATTACAAGAGTGACATCTATGTTATATTTTTGCGAATTACCATTGAGGCACTCATATATTTTGTCTATCTTTTTTTTATCATAAGGACTAGAACCCATCGTGTCTATAAGTATATAATCACAATATCTAAGTGACTCAATTGCACTCTCAAACTCTGGCGGATTTATGACTGTTTCGATGCCTAGCTTCATCATTCTAGCATACTGCATTAGTTGCTCAACCGCACCAATTCTAAAAGTATCTAAAACTACTAAACCGACTTTATATTTTTTATCTAGCAAGTAAGAGTATCTTGCGGCTAATTTTGCAACAGATGTTGTTTTGCCAACACCAGTTGGACCAACTAGCATTATGACTCTTTTTTCTCCCATACTAGGGGTATCTTCCACTTTTATATTTATCATTTTTTTAAGTAGGGTTTGAAAATATTTTTTTATAGTTTGCGAGGATGATCTCATATCTGATGGCATATGCTCAAGTGTAAGCGACATAATGGCATCAAGATGATCACTTTTCATACCACTTTGCATAGCTAAACGGTAGATCTCTGCAAATTCAGGCGGTAGGTTTTGAGAGATTGTCGAGCTTTTATCTTCCCAAAACATATTTTGTATTAGTTTTACTTTGTCATTTAACTTTAATATCTCATTTTTTATCTCACTAAGATCAAGTGGCTCCACTTGCTTTTCTTTGGTGGAAAAATCAAACAAAGGCTCTTTAGTTTGAGCAATTTTGCTTATTTGTGAAGCGGCATTAGATATGTCAAATAGCACATCCTCGCTACTTTGTCTTAATGGTTTTGTCTGGTTTTTTATATTTTCATACGTGCTATGCTCTTTAGCTTGAGACTCTATGCCCATAATGATCTCATAAATGGCATCTTTTGTTAATGTTTTTCTTTGCAACTCTTTTGTGTCTATGTGTATCATATCATCATAAAGTGGATGTGCTTTTGCTTTTTTAAGTGCTTCAGATGGGCTAGAACCCACAAAAGTTAGTATCTTCATATGGCTTTTAACTCCCTTAGTGGGATCATAACACTATCTCTTTGGCTAAAATGCGGGTGCGGAATTGTTAGTTTTGGAGTGTTCATTTTTATATTATCGTAAAATATGATGTCAAGATCTATGGTTCTTGGGGCATCTTTAAAACTTCTTTTTCTCAAAAATTTTTTCTCCACTCGCATTAAATAACTCAAAAACTCTTTTGGTGACATATCTGTTTTTAAAACTACTACTGAGTTGTAAAAATAGCTCTGTTTAGTGTAACCAAATGGCGGATTTTTAAGTATAGATGATATCTGCTCGATCCCAACTCTTTTATCTTTTTTTAAAAAGTTATAGAGCTTAAAAATACGCCTTTTAACATCGCCAATATTTCCACCAACTCCGACAAAAACCCTATGTTTATGTGAGCTTTTTTTTAAAACTTTAGCATTTTGGTGTAGGTTTATGAAGAGTTCTAACTCTTTAGATATCCTACGCCTAACAAACACAACCTAGCCCTTAAGCTTGGGTTTGTTGCTGTTTTTGCATCTCTTTTATGGCATTTATCTCATTAAAGATTTGAAGCATTCCAATGATGGCTAAATGGTAGCCATAAGGACCAAAACCAATAACACTTGATGTGCAAACAGGTGCTATCATATTTTCTTTTCTAAAATCTTCTCGTCTATGAATGTTGCTTATGTGAACTTCAATAGTTGGAAGTGCTACTGCCGCTAGAGCGTCTCTTATGGCTATGGAAGTGTGAGTATAGGCAGCTGCATTGATGATGATACCATCAGCTTCACCATAGCACTCTTGGATCTTATCGACTAACTCACCCTCAAAATTGCTTTGAAAAAACTCTATCTCAACTCCACTTTTAGTTGCAAAATCTCTCATTTGTTCATGTATTTGCTCTAGTTTCATTGAGCCATATATCTGCTGCTCTCTTACTCCTAGCATATTTAAATTTGGACCTTGGATAACAACTATTTTCATTTTTTGCCTTTTAACATTTTTCTTTAAGCAGTTATTTTATCCAAATAAAGCATAATCTAGTTTAAAAATAGAGATTTTAGTTTGAAGATAATTGCCCCAAAATATATATTAACCCCAGATGAGTTGCTAGTAGATAAAGCCATAGCTTTTGATAAAACCATAAAAAAAATAGCACCACTTAGTGAGCTAAAAAAAGAGTTTAAAGATGCCACAATAACCCAGCTAAATGAAAACACACTCCTTTTAGCAGGACTCATAAATGCTCATGTGCATCTTGAATTTAGTGCAAATAAAAATGAGTTAAGTTATGGTAGTTTTGTGCCTTGGTTATATAGTGTTATAGATTCTCGTGAAGAACTTATGAGTGAGTGCGGTGATGATTGTATGAGCGAGGCACTAAAGTCTATGCTATATAGCGGAACTACCACCATAGGGGCGATTAGCTCAAATGGTTATGACTTAGAAGTTTGTGCCGCTTCTAAGCTAAATATAGTTTTTTTCAATGAGTTAATAGGCTCTCAAGCTTCGATGGCAGATATGCTATTTGGCAACTTTTTAGCAAGATTAGATGAGAGCAAAGAGGTAAAAAGAGATGGTTTTTACCCAGCTATTGCTCTGCATTCACCATACTCAGTGCATCCTATTTTGGTTAAAAAAGCACTAGATATTGCAAAAAATGAGTCACTTAGACTAAGTGCACATTTTATGGAATCTCAAGCTGAGCGAGAGTGGCTAGATAGCTCAAGTGGTGAGTTTAAAGAGTTTTTTGAGAAGTTTTTAAACCAGAGCCAAAGTGTGAGCTCTTCAAGTGAGTTTTTAGACTATTTTGATGGACACACCGCACTCTTTACTCACTGCACTAAAGCAAATGATGATGAGCTAAAAAAACTTAAAAACCAGCACATAGTCCATTGCCCCGTGTCAAATAGGCTTTTGGGAAATGGAGTACTAGATCTTAAAAAACTAGATGAGTTTGGCATAAATTATCTTGTGGCTACTGATGGGCTTAGTTCAAATTATGGTTTAAATCTCTTTGAGGAGTTAAGAGTTGCACTCTTTATGCACTCGCATTTACCACTAAATGAGTTAGCTAAAAAACTACTTTTAAGTGTCACTAAAAATGCCGCAAAAGCCCTTAAACTAAACAAAGGCGAGATCAAAGAGGGTTTTGATGCCGATATGATAGTTCTTGAGCTAGATAGTGTGCCAAGTCGCGAGATTTACTCACATATTATTATTAAAGGTTACAATGTTAGCCATATTTTTATAGCTGGAGAGAGAGTTAAATGAGTGTTTTTAAAAGATTTTTTAGTAGTTTTGCTTCTGTTTTAAAATTTATCCAAGATCATTTTAAGGCGATGATCTTTTTGCTTATATTGTTTTTAGTTTTTATGCCAAAAGACGATGGGCTAAGCGGTAAAAATAATCTAGTTGAGATCGCTCTAAGTGGGGCTATAATGAACTCAGATGAGATTGTGCAAAAGATAGATGAGGCAAGTGAAGATAAGCAAATAAAAGGCATACTCTTTAATATAGATTCACCAGGTGGGGCAGTTGCACCATCTATTGAGTTGGCAGAGGCGATTAAAAGAGCAAAGTTAAACAAAAAAGTGGTTGTTTATGCGAGTGGAACTATGGCTAGTGGTGGCTATTATGCTGCTATTTGGGCGGATGAGATCATAGCAAATCCTGGGAGTATGATAGGGAGTATCGGGGTTATTATGCAAGGATATGATCTCTCAGAGCTTATGCAAAAAGTCGGAGTTAGCACTCAAAGTGTCCAAGCTGGAAAATATAAAGAACTAGGTGCCTTGCATAGAGCTTGGAGCGATTTTGAGCTAGATGAGCTTCATAAAGTTATAAATGATACTTATGATATGTTTGTAAATGATGTAGCAGCCGCTAGAGGGCTTGATGTGTCCAAAAAAGATGAGTTTGCAAATGCCCATATATTTACCGCTAGCGAGGCACAAAAAGTCGGACTAGTAGATGCCATAGGTGTAAAATATGATGCAAAAAAAGAGCTAGAGAGGCTTAGTGGTGTAAGTGAGCCCGTGTGGAACCAAGAGGATAAGTTTGATAAAATCTTAAAAAAACTGAGTGCAAAAATGGCTCTAGTTTTGCAAAGTTATCTACCTGCTATGATTTTAAAATAGTTTTGCTTGACATTTAAAATTTTGGTGGCTATAATTTCGACTCTTAAAAACATTCCGAATTAGCTCAGCGGTAGAGTAGGTGACTGTTAATCACTTGGCCACTGGTTCGAATCCAGTATTCGGAGCCACTACATAAATACCAAACTTACAGTTGTAAAACCATACTCATTAGATTTTATATCAACCTTTATATTATAACTTAAGCAAATATTTCTAACTATGTCAAGTCCTAAACCATAACCGTTTTGTGTGTTTGAGGCTCTGTAAAATCTATCAAAGATCTTCTCAATGCTTTTTATCTCTAAGCCATAGTTGCTTATGCTAAAGGTGGCATCTTTTAGTTTTAGCTCAACAGTGCTTGAGCTTTTTGCATACTTTATGGCGTTTGATAATAGATTTGAAAATAGTCTAGAGGCACTCATGGTGTCTATGTTAAAGTAAAAATCTTCAAGGTTTTTTTGTATAGATATGCCTTTTTTTCCAGCTAGAAGTTCATAGAGTAAAAGTTCTTGTTCTAGGAGATGTTTTAGGTTTAGGTTCTGTTTTTTTGTACTATTTTTGGCTAAGAGTAGATATGTTAGATCCTCATATATATTTTGTACTCGCTTAGCACTTAGCTCAACTCTTTGGAGTATCTCGTGGTTAGTGTTTGTCTTTTTGAGTCTCTCTATGCTCATCAAAAGAGCTGTTATGGGAGTGTTTAGCTCATGGGTTGTATCTTTTATAAACTCACCTAGCCTTATTCGCTCTTCGTGGATTGGTTTTAGGAACATTTTTGTTAAAAAGTAGCCAACTATGGCTATGATAAAAACGATAAGCATCGCTATAAAAACCACACTCCAAAGCAGTTTTTCTAAACCCTTTTTGATGGGAAGTGTTTTGATGAGTAAATACTTTACATCATGGTGAAGCTGTGGGCTAAGATCAACATAGTAATCAAAATCTTTAGTTGTATAAAATCCCTGTTTTAGCTCTACATTGGCAACCTCATCACCATATATCGCATTTTCTAGTTCATCATATAAAGTTATGGCATAGCCACTTGGTATATCACCTAAACTTAGCTCTTTTTTGTGCATAAAAGATGAGATGATATTTGCTGAGATGTTTAGTGCTATGTTTTGGATTTTCTGCTTTTGAAGCGAGAGCATATTTTGTGACTCATACTTGTAAAAACTAAAAGCGATGAGCAATACAGATAGGATTGATGAGCTAAGGTATAAAAATAAAAACCCTCTTAGAGACTTTTTTTCACTACTACTTAATCTTATAGCCAACTCCTTTTATGGTGGTTATAAACTCGGCTCCAAGCCTTGAGCGAAGGTTTTTTATGTATGTTCTTATGGTTGCTTCAGATGGTATCTGCTCCATTTGCCAAATGTTTGAGATAAGCTCATCGTTTGATATAAATCTATCCCTATATCTTAACATATAAAGCAATATTGATAGCTCTTTTTTTGAGATCTTGTCTGTTTTACCGTTGTTTGTTATGGTGTAGTTTTGTTTATCTACACTTATGTGTTCATCTATGTTTATGATGCTATAATCGATATTGTAGATCTTTGAGATGTGATCTATTCTAGCATCTAGCTCGACTAGTTCAAATGGTTTTTTTAGATAATCATCACACCCAAGATCAAAACCTTTTTTTATATCTATGCCACTATTTAGTGATGTTATAAAGATGGTTGGGATTTTTATATTTTGTTCTTTTAATGCCAAGAGAAGCTCAAAACCACTAAGCGATGGAACATCAACATCAAGTACAAGTAGATCAAAACTACCCTTTATGATGCACTCATAAGCCTCTAGTCCATCATAAAACGGCTCTATGGAGTGCCTAGCTTCTAATAAGTGTTCAAGTATGATCTCTTGAAGTAGTTCATCATCTTCTAGAAGTAATATATTCATTTTTAGCATAGTATAACAAAGGGATGATAAATAGCGTTAATATTGCCGAGGTAGCTAGTCCGCCTATCATCGGTGCTGCGATTCGTCTCATTACTTCGCTACCAACACCGCTACTAAACATAATGGGAATAAGCCCAGCCAGTAGAGCAAAAACGCTCATAAGTTTTGGTCTAAGTCTAGCAACTGAGCCATATATTGTCGCTTTGTGAAAATCATCAGGGAACTTTTTTGAAGCATTTTGAAGGTATATCATCATAACTATAGCAGCTTGAGCCGCTACTCCTAAGAGTGCTAAAAAGCCCACAACTACCGCAATGGAGAAGTTAAAACCTATGTGATCAACATATATAAGCCCACCAAAAAAAGCAAAAGGAAGTGTTAAAAAGACTATAAAAGTGTTGGAAATATCTCTTAGAGCTAGATAGATTAGTAAAAATATTATAATCAAAACAATAGGTGTTATATAGCTTAGTCGCTCCATGGCACTTTGTAAAAACTCGCTTTGCCCACTAAACTCATAGTAGTATCCGCTAGGAAGTGTTATACTCTTTAGAAGTTTTGTTGCTTCTTGTTTGTATAGCGTAGGGCTTATGCCACTTTTTGGTGTGATATAGACAAAAGAGACTCTCATCCCTTTTTCACTATTTATGGTTGATGGCTCTTCTATCTGTTTTATGGTAGCAAAAGTATCTAGCGGTTTGTAGCCTAGTGCCGTTTTTATCATAAGTGAGTTTAGTTTTTGCCAATCATCTCTAGTGTTATGTTCTAATCTTGCTGTTATATTAAACCTCTTTAGAGCATCTATTTTTGTGCTTATGCTAACCCCGCCAACACCATAATTTAATGTGTTTAGTATATCTTCTTTAGTGAGTCCATATAGATCTAGTGCATCTTGGTGAAGCTCTATATCTAAGAAATTGGCTTTTGATGTTTTATCTGATGATACACTAAGACTAAGATCAAGTTTGGCTAATCTCTGCTCAAACTCCAAAGCAATACTCTCTAGTTTTTTAGTATCATCACCATATATTTTTATACCAAGAGGAGTTCTAATGCCCGTTATTAACATATCTATACGCCCTCTTATAGGGTATGTCCAAGAGTTTATAAAGCCTTTTATATCTAGCTTTTTTTCAAGTTCATAGCGTAGTTTTTCATAGCTCATACCCTCTCTCCAAAGAGATCTATCTTTGAGTGTTATAATGCTCTCTAACATATCAAGTGGAGCAGGATCTGTTGCACTATTTGCCCTTCCTGCTTTGCCAAAAACGCTTTGTACTTCTGGTATGCTTTTTATGAGTTTATCGCTATATTGGAGTACATCTTTTGCCATATCAACACCTATGCCACTAGAACTAATTGGCATATACATCATATCTTCTTCATTTAGCATAGGCATAAATTCCCATTTTTGGGACTTATAAAGTGGGTAAATAAATATAGTAGAACCAAATAGCAAAAGCAAAGCAATGTAACGAAACTTTAGTAAAAACTCAAGTAGTGGAGTATAGAGTTTCTCAAAAAAACTATTGATAAAGTTTGTCTGTTTGATGTCACCTTTTATAAACAAAACCATCAAAGCTGGGACTAGCACAATAGAGATGATAGCACCAATACCCATAGCAAAACTCTTTGTAAAGGCTAGAGGAGCAAATAGCTTTTGTTCTTGATTTGTGAGAGCAAATATAGGTAAAAAAGAGATAACAACTAACATAAGTGCAAAAAATATTGGGCGTCCAACCTCTTTTGCACTCTCTACTATGATGGTTATTCTATCTCTTTTATCATCTTTTGCACTTAGATGTTTATGTGCGTTTTCTATCATTACTATGGAGGCATCTATCATCGCACCTATGGCTATAGCTATGCCACCTAGACTCATTATGTTTGATTCTATCTTAAAAAGTGACATAGCTAAAAATGTAAAGAGTATGCTTAGTGGAAGTGTTATGATGATTATGAGCGAACTTCTTAGGTGTGATAAAAACAAAAAAACTATGAAACTAACAACTAAAAATTCTTTTATAAGAGTATCTCTTAGAGTTGCTATGGCTTTATCTATGATCTTTGTTCTATCGTAAGTTTGTACTATTTGTACGCTATCATCTTTTATGGAGGCTATTTTTTGTTTTACTTTTTTGACTATGTCATATGGTGATTGGTTATACCTAACTACCACTATACCGCCAACAACTTCTCCTTCACCGTTAAGCTCAGCTACGCCTCTTCTAGCATCTGGGAGTATTTTTATATCTGCTATATCTTGAAGTTTTATAGGAAGATTTGGAGTTTGCTTGATCACTATATCTTTTAAATCATCTATGCCTTTTAGGTAACCTCTAGCTTGTATGGGGCTCTCATATCCATTTTGTAGTATCACCCCAGCTCCGCTAGTGCCATTTGATTTTTGTACCACATCTACTACATCTTTTATGTCAATGTCATAAAATATCATCCTATCTTGATTGAGTGTTATCTCGTAGTTTTTTACAAATCCACCAACACTGCTAACCTCACTAACTCCATCTATAGAACCTAGTGCATACTTTAAGTAATAATCTTGATACTCTCTTAGTTCGCCTAGATCTAGCTTGTTTGATTTTAGTATATACTCATATGCCCATCCAACCCCAGTGGCATCAGGTCCTAGCGATATTTTGGCACTTTGTGGAAGTGTTGGGATGAGAGATGATAGCTTCTCTAGCACAACCGCTCTAGCATCATATATATTTACATCATCTTTAAATATTATATATATCATCGCATCTTCATAGTTACTCATCGCTCTTATGGTCTCTATGCCCTTTAGTGACATGAGTGAGCTAACTAGTGGGTAGGTTAGCTGTTCTTCTATAACTTTTGGGGATTGTGATGGGTAGTTTACTTCAAGTATAACTTGTGGTGGTGATAGGTCGGGCAGGGCATCTAGCGATATATCTTTTACATAAGCAAAGCTAATTAGTGTCAATATAAGTGTAAGTAGTATGACAATAAAGCGATTTTTGCTACTGTACTCTATGATGCTCTCTACCATTCATCACCCTTATAAGCTCCACTGCTAATGGCATCACTATCTAGTAAAAATAGTGCATTTTGAGCAACAAGACTTTGCTCATCAACCCCACTTAAGATCTCATAGATACCATTTTTTAGTACCGCTTTTACCTCTTGTGGTTCAAACTCACCGTTTTTGTTTTTTATGAAAACATATAGTTTATCATCTCTACTTACAATGGCATCTTTGGGTAAAAAAAGTGCTGTTTTCGTACTTATGTCTATGCTGATTTTAGCCGCCATACCAAAAAAGATCTCACCTTTGCTATTGTCTAACTCAAGTCTAACATCAAAACTAAGATCATCGCTATCTATATGTGGGTATATCTTAGCTACCTTTGAGTGAAATGTTTGATCTAACCCATCTATCTTTATAGTAGCACTCATTCCTTTTTTTATAAGAGCTATATCTCTTTGGTAAATCTTAGCTATCACCCAAACCTTACGATCATCTACTAGTTTATATAAAACATCACCCCTTTTTATGTGTGAACCAATCTCTATGTTTTTTTCTATAACAACACCGCTATATTCGCTAAAAACATCTCTAGTTTTACTATCATCAAATAGTATATCTATATCTAGTCCATCATCCAAAACTCTAGCTTCAAGAAGTGGTTTTAGTGTATCATCGTAGTACTCATACTCACTTTTGAGCTCATTTATGTGCATAGGCTCTAAACTAAAGAGCTTTGAGTTTTTTGTAACTTTTGAGTATATATCATCAACATATAGTTTTTTGACATATCCACCACTTTTTGAGCTTATGAGGTATAGTTTTGTCTTGTCGTATGAGGTTTTTGCATAATAATCTTTACTAAAAGATATAGTTTTCATCTTTGGCGATATGAGCTTAACATTAAAAGCTTGTTCAAAACTTTTTGCACCTAGTAGCAAACTAATGCTCATCAAAAGTAAAACTATCCTCATAAGTCTCTCCTAGTGGTGCTGATGTGAAGACTCTTGCCCTAGAGTTACGCTGCCTTTATACTTATACTCCTCGCCATCTTCATCTTTTATAAATACTATATATTGCCAAGTTCCACCCATTGCAAAATTTACTTTGCACTTATAGGCATTGGAGCTACTTTTACATATATCTTTTGTCTCCATATAGGGCATACCAACCATCTCAGGCATAAAAAACTTCACTCTAACATCTTTAGCTTTTATGATAGCTCCACCGTGATGGTCCCTATTTAGCTCAATCTTTATGCTGTTTTCACCCTCACTCAAAACTTTTTTACTAGATAACATAACATGAATATCATCGCTCATGCCCATATCCATAAAACCAGCACCAAAACTTAAACTACCAATCAAACAAAGCAAAATTAAACTTTTTTTCATTTTTCATCCTAAACATATATTTAACACAAAGTATATTGATTTATTGTGTAATTATCGTGTATAATTTTACTTCATGGGGCTGATCTGGTTTCGACGGGATTTTGTCGCTCCTAGTTGCATGTCGGACTGAGCAACTCCGTTACACGGCTCACACTGCTTAAACGCAAACAATACAAATTACCGTCCTGCTTACGCTGCTGCGTAAGTTTAACTAAACTTAGGACTGCTTTTGCTCTTGATGTTAGATAGATTGCCAAAAGTATAACCAAAGTCTAGCTATATCTCTACTTGCCTTGGGTAGAAGATGAACCAAAAGGCTAGTCTTGTGTAGCTTTGCAAGTTGTGTGAAGCAAGATGAAACTAAACAACTTCTCTAAACATGTAGACGCTATGAGTAGTGAAGTTTCGGACTGGAGTTCGATCCTCCACAGCTCCACCAAAATCCTTTAAATCTGAGATAATTTCTTATGGCATATATAAAATTAAATAGAGAAAATTTTTTCAAAAACCTTCAAATCATAACAGAAAAAGCAAAAGATATAAAAAAAGTTGCACTTGTGCTAAAAGATAATGCTTATGGGCATGGACTAGAGTTAGTCTCGTCGATGGCATCGGAGTTTGGCATCACTAAAGCTGTTGTTAAAGATGAGTTTGAGGCTGCTAAAATTGAGAATTATTTTGAGTATATTCTCATACTAGCTCCCAAAAATCCAAAAAAACATCAAAAATTTCACTACACTATAAACTCGCTAGAGCAGATAAAAAACTTTGAAGCAGGGTGCAATGTGGAGCTAAAAACCGACAGTGGAATGCATAGAAATGGTGTTGCTCTAGATGAACTTGACGAGGCTTTTGCACTTATAAAAAAACAAAACCTAGCACTAAAAGGGGTTTTTACTCACCATAGAAGTGCTGATGAGCTAAGCAGTGAGTGGTTTTGGCAAAAACAAAACTTCAAACACATAAAAGACTCATCAATCTCTCTTGCACAAAAATATGGCTTTGAGGTGCCAAAATTTCACTCATCAAACTCAGCCGCACTCTTTAGAGAGAGTGAGTTTAGCGAAGATTTAGTGCGAGTTGGCATCGCTGCTTATGGGTGTTTGGAGCTACCAGCGGTATTTGGTGAGTTAGGATTTGAGCCTGTTTTATCGCTTTGGGCTAAGAAAAACTCCACAAGAGCTTTAGATGCTAATACTAGAGTTGGGTATGGTGGCGATGGTGTGGTGCCTTGCGAGATGTTAGTTTCAAACTACGATATTGGCTACGGAGATGGATTTTTTAGGGTTTTTGCACAAAATGGCTATAAAACACCAGATGGAGCTAAGCTTTTAGGTAGAGTTTCTATGGATAATAGCTCTTTTATGAGTGGCAAAGATGAACTTTTGATTTTTGATGATGCTAGAGTGGCTTCAAGGTATGCAAAAACTATAAGTTATGAGGTTTTAACTTCACTAAAAGAGGGTATTTTTAGAAGCGTTGAGTTGTGAGTTTTTCTGTTTGTGGGGTCGAAACCCCATTGCAAAGGGATGAAATCGCGAGTAAAATTTTACTTAAAATTCAATCTTATTGCATACATCTTTTAACTTTGACTCATCGTTTGTAGCAAATTTTCCACTACTATCATCATACAAAAAAGTGCAACCTGCAACGCTATATTTGGCACTTGCATCTTTTTTCCAATCGCTATAATCACTCATGATGGCATCAAAATCTGTTTTGCTCATCCAAGTAGATGTGCCAATGAGGATGTTTTTTTGTCTATCGTTGATGAGTATCGACCTAATGGTTGCTAGATCTGCTTTTGCTTTTGAGATGTCGGCTTCTTCTTTTATGCCACTAAATTTTGGCAAGGCAATGGCGACTAATATGCCAAGTATAACTATAACAAATATGAGTTCAATCATAGTAAAAGCTTGTTTTTTCATAAAGACTCTTTGTGTGAAGGTGTAAACTCCCAAAAAAGGGAGTTTGTCGGAGGATTTAAACAAATAAGCTATGTTTGTTAAAAATCTTAAATCTCCTTATTGTTTAGCTAGTTTAAATACTGGAGCAGAGTTTACATCTCCATCACTACAACCGATGTCGTAAGTATCATTACCTATTTTGATACCGCTTATGAGTTTACCAGTAGCAGGTACTGTTGCACCAGGTGCAGCATTAGGATCTGTATCTGGAGTTGGTCCACAACCACTAACAGTTAAAGTTAAGCCATTTAACTCCTCTATGCCGTTTATGTCTATCTGTTGTTCAAATTCAGTTTGGTATGTTTTTATGCTACCTTTATCGTTATTGTTTGGATCAGCTATAGATTTTGCCCATAGTGCTGGACCTACAGTACGATTTAGAGTACCTACTAAAGCTTGAACTTTACCTAAATGTGCTTGTTCTGAAACACCTATAAATTTAGGTAGTGCAACAGATGCCAATATACCTAAAACAACTATAACAAAGATGAGTTCGATCATCGTAAAACCAGTTCTTCTCATAAGAACTCCTTGTTTTTTATATTTGGTTGCGCTTAGCAACTCAAGTGAGTATTGTGCTATAATAATCTTTAATCTATACTTAATAACAAGGGCTAATAATGATCTATGGCAACACAGATGTAAAGGGGTTTATGGTAGAGTCGCATAAAGAGTGCGATGAGCTTTTAGCTGAACTAGAGAGGGCGGTTGAGGCTAAAAGTGAAGCTAGAGGGGAGATTTTTGTGAAGTTTTATGATGAACTTCTTAGGCATTTTAGCTCTGAAGAGATAGTGCTTTTTCCTGCACTAAATGAGTTTGCCGCAAAACATAGACTTCCACTTAGAGTTATGGAGATGGAACATGAAAAGATGCGGGTTTTGGCTGCTAAGCTTGAGGGGTTACTTGATGATAAAGATGGGTTTTTTTCGCTAAGCGAAACTTTGATGGTTATGTTGCAACAACACAACATAAAAGAGGAGTCACAAGTGTATAGTGCGGTGAATGAGCTTTTGGGGGAAGAGGGCAGTTATGTTATTTCGCAACTTAGGGCGGTTTATTGAGGGGTAGATGTTAAATGTGTGGGACAAAAGTCCCCATTAGCGAAAAATATAAATAATAAAGTTTATATAAAAGTAACTTCGCTAAGATGGTGTTTTAGTCCAAGCTCTTTAGGGTCACATCCAAGTGCTAGTCCTACCATTTGTTGCATATGAAGGATTGGGAGTTTTACCTCTCTACCTATGGCTTTTGAGGCACTATCTGATTGAGTGTCTAGCTTTAGGTGACAAAGTGGGCAAGGCGTTACCATCATATCGGCATTAGTATCCATAGCACCAGCTATTGCAGCACCTGTTAAAACCGCAGCAGTGTGAGGTGCTTGAAGTTCGACATGAAAACCACAGCATTTGTTTTTCTCTTCATAATCAACTGTGATACCTCCACAAGCGATGATAAGATCATCAAGTGAAGTTGGAACATAAGGGTTCTCTTTTGCTTTGTGTGACTCATCGTGAAGTTCTGATGGACGAATGTTGTGACAACCATAAAATGGTGCAATGTTAAACTCGCTAAGTGGTTTTACAACCATTTTTTTGATCTCTTCTAGCCCAAAATCATCGATGATGGCATATAGAAAATGGATAACATTTGAAGTGCCTTTATACTCTAGTCCAACTTCTGCTAGTTTTTCGTTTACTCTTGCTTTTAGCTCTGGGTTTTTGTCGAGTCTATGTTTTGTCATAGCAGTATTTAGCTGACAAGTGTTACAGATGGTAACCATGGTTAAGCCATGTTTTTCAGCATAAGCGATGTTTCTTGCATTTAACACAAGTGATAAAAAGTCATCATAATCTTGAAGATGTGAAGCCCCACAGCAAGAAGCTTCGGTTAGCTCTATCATCTCTATGCCAAGTTTATTTGCAACAGCCATTGTTGACATCATTTGCTCAGGTGTACTCTGTTTTGCAGTACAGCCTGTGAAAAGTGCATATTTTAGTTTTTTCATATTTTTACCCCTAAAACTTTACTGTAGATGATGATTTTATAAGTTTTTGTATCTCATCTAAATTGTCTGATTTTGGCATCTTCCAAGGCATAACGATCTTACCTTTTTTAAGCATTTGAAGTGCAACAGGTATATGTTTTACAACTCCTAGCCCCTCAGAGTAAAGCACTAAGCCACCCTCATCTAGCATACCGTGTCGTTTGATGGAGTGTAAAAACCCAACCGCATGTCTTGTTGCAACATTGCTTTTTGCAACGCCTTTTTGAAATGCCATTTGGTGAAGTTTTGTGATCTTGCCTATTGGGTTTATCTCTTTTGGACAAACCTCCGCACACTCAAAACATTTTACACAATCCCAAACACCCTGTTTTTCTTCATTTACATCTATTAGCCTATGTGAGTTGCCATCTCTAACATCAGCTTCAAACCTATAAGCTGCTGCAAATGCTGCTGGTCCAAAAAAGTCACTATTTATCTCAACAACAGGACAAGCATAGTGACAAGCCCCGCACTGGATACACAGATCTGCATCATCTAACTCTTCAACATCTTTAGGTGAAACAAGGTTTTCACAAGATGGACTCTCATCGATGTCGGCATCTAAGTATGGAGTAACTGCTGCGTGTTTCTCCCAAAAATCGCCTTTATCGATGATCATATCTTTCATGGCTCTTTTTGTGCTTAATGGCTCAAGAGTTATCTCATCTCCAAACCACTCTATCATGGTACTCATACTCTCTTTACAAGCTAGAGTACTTCTACCATTTACTTTAATAGCACATGCCCCGCAAATCCCATGGCGACAACTTCTTCTATAAGAAAAGCTACCATCATATTCCCATTTTATCTTGTTTAATATGTCTAGTACAACATCTTCGCTAGTAACATCTAATGTATAGTTTTCATAGTATGGAAGATAGTCGTTTTCTGAGTTAAAGCGAAATACTTTAAAGTTTACTTTTTGTGTAGTAATTTTATCCATGCTCATAATATCTCCTAGTAGTTTCTAGCTTTAAGCTCATGTTTGCCAAGTGTTACAGGCATATAATCAAGGCTAATATTGCCATCTTTGTCCATATAGGCCATAGTGTGTTTTAGGAAGTTTTCATCATCTCTTTGTAAAAAGTCTTCTCTATAGTGTGCTCCACGACTCTCTTTTCTAGCTATGGCGCTCTCAACAATAAATGCTGAATAATCAAGCATATGCCCAAACTCTATGGCCTCTTGAAGTTCGGTGTTGAAGATTTTTGATTTGTCTTTTATGCGGATGTTTTTATACCTTGCTCTTAGCTCTTTTATCTTATCACTCGCGATTTGTAGAGTCTCGCCCGTCCTAAAAGCACCAGCATTTGCAGTCATACAATCTTGAAGCTCAACTCTAAGAGAAGGAACACTCTCGTTTCCGTTGTTTTGTAGCATAAACTCTATCTCATCGAGTGCTTTTTTAGCATCGCTCTCATCAACAGGGCGAAGTCTTATCTTGTCTATCTCATTAACCATAGTTTTTCCAACATATCTACCAAATAACATAGCCTCTAAAACGGAGTTTGCTCCTAGTCTATTTGCCCCATGTACAGATACACAAGAGCACTCACCAGCGGCATAAAAGCCCTCAACATACTCATCGTTGTTTTTTCTAACATTTCCAGCAATATTTACAGGTATGCCACCCATAGAGTAGTGTGCAGTTGCCGATATGAGGATCGGCTCTTTGATCATATCTAGCCCTAAAAATGTAAGTGCAAGATCACGAAGCTCAGGAAGTCTTTGCATAATGATATCTTTTCCAAGATGCGTAACATCTATATATACAGCATCTTTTCTAGGTCCAACACCACGACCTTCTCTGATCTCGTTTAATATAGCACGACTGACAACATCTCTTGATGCTAGTTCCATCGCATTTGGTGCATATTTTTCCATAAATCTCTCACCCAAAGAGTTAAAAAGTTTTCCACCCTCACCTCTAGCTGCTTCTGAGATCAAAACACCATTTCCAGAGAGTCCCGATGGGTGAAACTGAACAAACTCCATATCTTCAAGTGGTAGCCCGTGTCTTGCTACGATTGAGAGTCCATCACCAGTGTTAGCATGAGCATTTGAGTTGATCTTGTAACATCTTGCATAGCCACCTGTTGCAAAAAGAACTGATTTTGCATTGAAAATGGCTACTTGCATATCGCGGATATTAAAAGCAACAACTCCAGAAACTTTTGAGTTTTTATATATAATGTCGCTTACATACCACTCATCCCAAAACTTTACACCACTTCTAAATGCTTGTTCATACATGGTTTGAAGTAGGGTTAAACCTGTTCTATCTTTTGCATAACATGCTCTAGGAGATGATTGCCCACCAAAAGGTCTTTGGGCTATTTTGCCATCTTCACTTCTACTAAAAGCAGCTCCCATTCTCTCGGCCCAGCGAATAGTCTCTGGTGCATTTTTACACATAAACTCAACAGCATCTTGATCAGCTAAATAGTCACTCCCTTTAACTGTATCAAACTCGTGTAGCTCTACACTATCTTTATTGCTTAGTGCTGCATTTATACCACCTTGTGCTGCCCCTGAATGGCTTCTTAGTGGATGAAGTTTTGTAATAACCGCAACCTTCTTACCAGCAACTTGCAACTCTCTAGCAGCCGCACAACCAGCAAGACCAGCTCCAACTACAACGGCATCATAAGTATATATAGGAATACCCATTAGCTTTCCTTTTTCTAAATAATGAAATAAGCAAGATTATACAACCTTTACTCTTTGTGTATAATAAAAAGATGTTATAAAAATGTCATATGTTTCAATATTGCACACTTTTTAACCATCGTGGCTCTTAAAGTGTTACGAAAAGTTACTCTGTTTGGTGGAATATTTTTTAAAAAACTATTGGTATAATATAAAAATTTTTAAAAGGGACATTTTGGATAAAGAGCACTACTTTATTTCACTATTTAAGAGTAAAGCCATCGGCGATGATGCCGCTTTTATAGATGGTGTGTGCTACTCCAAAGATGCTTTTTTTGAGGGAGTGCACTTTAAAACCACTTGGCTCACTCACTATGAAATAGCCCACAAAGCTATGAGTGCGAACATATCTGATGCCCTAAGTATGGGAGCAAAACCGCTATATGCACTCTTGAGTGTTGCAATGCCACGAAGCATAACAAAAGCACAAATGAGCGAACTATATAGAGGTTTTAGCGATTGTGCCACTAGGTATGGTGTGGATATAATTGGCGGTGATACCATCTCAAACACAAAGCTAGATATCACCATAACCATCATAGCAAAAACTAAAAAACCACTCCAAAGAGTAGGGCTTAGAAAAAACCATCTTTTGGCTTATACGGGAGTTTTGGGAGAGAGTAAAAAAGGGTTAAGAACTTTGCAAAATTTGGGAACTTTGCATAAAAACTCAAGGTTTAAACATATAAAACTGCGAGATAAGTTTATATATGAAGCTGTAAAATATATGAGTTGTGGTATGGATATATCAGATGGTTTATATAGTGATTTAGCTAAAATTTCAAAAGCAAATAGAAGCGGTTTTTGCTTTTTCTCTAAGATTCCTAAACATATAGGTTGCAGTGGCGAGGAGTATGAGCTACTTTTTGGGTTTGATGCAAGAGACAAAAAAGCACTACAACGACTTGCCAAAAAACATAGAGTTAAGTTAAATATATTTGCTAAAAGCATAAGATCTGCTTATAGATCTAAGTGTAAATCACATCATTTTTAAGGTTAAATATGGATAGATTTTATTATCTAAATCACTCAGGCATAGATTTTCACTTTAGGCAAAATGCACGAGATTTTACAGTCGAAGAGGTGCCACTTTATGAATTTAGCAACGAGGGCGATCATCTGGTTTTATTTGTAAGAAAAAAAGAGCTCTCAACTCACGAACTCATAGCTATTTTAGCAAAATATCTTGGCATAAAAAACCGCGATATTGGCTATGCTGGGCTAAAAGATAAACATGCTATGACAAAACAGTACATAAGTGTGCCAAAGATTTATGAGCAAAAAATTGATGAATTTACCCATGAAAACATCAAAATTCTCTCAAAAACTTACCATAACAATAAGCTAAAAATAGGGCATCTAAAGGGCAATAAGTTTTTCATAAGACTCAAAAAAGTAACCCCGCTAAATGCCAAAAAGATAGATGAAGTGCTTGAAGTGCTAAGGCGAGATGGCATGGCTAACTACTTTGGTTACCAAAGGTTTGGAAATGATCAAAACAACCATCTAGCTGGAAAAGATATAGTAAAAGGGGTAAAAAAAGAGCGAAATAAAACCATAAAAGAGCTTATGATAAGTGCTTACCAGAGCCATCTTTTTAACCTTTGGTTAAGCAAAAGGCTAGAGATTGGTAGGTTGGTTGAAAAATTTAGCACACAAGAGTTGATGCCACTTTTAAACCTAAGTAGCGATGTTTTAGAGGTTATGAAAAAACAGTCTCACTCTTTTAAACTTATGGCGGGTGATCTGATGGAGCACTATCCGCATGGAAGACTTTTTGAGTTTAGCGGTGATGAAGATATTGAACGAATGAGTAAAAAAGAGATCGCTCCAACAGGGCTGATCTGTGGAAAAAGAGCAAAAAGAGCAACTCTTGAAGCTGGTGGCATTGAAGCTGAGTTTGAAGATGGCATAAATAAGGATGGTTCTAGGAGATATGCTTGGATATTTTTGCAAGATATTGATGGCAAATACAAAGAAGAAGATGCCCACTATGAGCTAAATTTCTACCTTCCAAAAGGCTCATATGCCACGGTTTTGATAGAACAATTAGCCAAAAAAAAGCTGGTTTAATGAAGAGCAAACTAAGTAAATCAATAGATAGTAAAATCATCAACAGTATAGACACAACAAATCTAAGTATTTTTGTACCAAATAAAAAGCTATCGTTTAGCTTAGCGAAAAAAGACAAGATAGATTTTATCTATAACACTTCTGCACTAGAGGGAAATGCTATGACTTTTCCAGAGGTGCAAATACTTTTGGAAGGCATCACAGTTGGTGGACACAAACTAAGCGATGAGCAACAGATCCTTAACCAAAACAGAAGTGTAAATCTACTCTTTGAGCTGATAGAAAAGGGTGAATTTTGTGTAGATAAATCTACACTTTTAAAGCTTCATAGCAAAGTAGCCAAAGAAGAAGCCATCGCTTGGGGAGAGTTTAGAACAAGTGGAGTAAATATAGGTGGTACAGATTATCTACCACCAAAAGCAGATGAGTTAAGTGCCATTTTTGAAGATGGTGTAAAAGAGATAAACAAAATAGTTCACCCCATCTTAAGAGCTATAACATACTTTTTATTTGGTGCTAAAAGTCAATTTTTCTTTGATGGTAATAAGCGAACATCAAGACTTATGATGAATGGTATTCTTTTAGATAATGGTTATCTGATACTCAATATAAAAGCAAAAGA
>JACDJC010000758.1_pt1 | contig 33757 bp, 29 predicted proteins | sample 7454191 | NCBI WGS metagenome assembly JACDJC01 (sample SAMN14253291, study PRJNA609438) | sludge metagenome | isolation source: sludge after 25d culture with pyrite and EDTA | collected 2018-12-20
CATCCAGGACAGCATCGCATTCTGCCCGCCGCTGATCATCACCGAGGCGCAGGTCAACGAGCTGGCCGACCGCTTTGAGCGCTCACTCGAAGAGGCCGGCAGCACCTTGTGATGGCACCGTGGGCAGACCCGCTTCCATGACGTCCGGTGAGGCCGTGATTTCCGTGGGGTCGGCCGGTGCCGTCCGGTCGGCGCCGGCCTGGGCCGTCAGCCACTCGCGGAAGTGCGCCAGCGCCGGTGACGAAGCCTTGCGCTCGGGCACGATCAGATGAAAGGCGCGCCCGCCTGGTCCGCTGTGCGGGTTCAGGACGGCCAGGTCCCCGCGCGCCAGTTCCTGCTGAATCAGGAACGGGGGGATCAGCGCCACCCCCAGGCCTTCGCTGGCCGCCTGGGCCAGCATGGAAAAGAGCTCCAGCCGCATGCCGCTCATGTCGGCCGGTGCCGTCACCGCGGACGAAGCGAACCATTCCCGCCAGGCGGTGGGTCGGGTGCTTTGCTGCAGCAGCGGCAGGTGCGCAATCGCGTGCGCATCCAGCGGGCCGGCGGCCAGGCGCGGACTGCACACGGGCAGCGGATTTTCCCGCATCAGGAAATGGGCTCGCGTGCCCGGCCAGCCCGGGTCGCCCGAATAGATGGCCGCATCGAATTCGGTTTCCTCGAACAGAAAGGGGCGTGTGCGGGTCACCATATTGACTTGCAGGCCCGGGCGCGTGATATTCAGATGCGTCAGGCGCGGCAGCAGCCAGCGCGTGGCAAAGGTGGGCACCACGGCCAGTTCCAGCACACCGCCCGATTGGTGTGCCATGATGGACAGTGTGTCGCGCTCGATGGCGTCCAGCTGCCGTCGGACCAGGCGCGCATACTGCGTGCCGGCATCGCTCAGGCGCACGCCGCGACGTACGCGCTGAAAGAGCGCCACGCCGATGAAAGCCTCCAGCCCCGCAATCTGGCGGCAGACGGCACCCTGGGTCAGGGACAGTTCCTGGGCGGCACGGGTGAAGCTTTCATGGCGTGCGGCTGCCTCGAATGCCTGCAGGGCTTGTATGCTGGGCAAGCGTTTGCGCATTTTCAGAGTGATCAAATGACACAGGTAGTGCAGTTTATATCGTTTGTACCCGCTTGAATATCTCGTTAGGATGCTGGAAATTCACTTCATGATGTGTTGCACAGGAGACCTCCCATGACACAGGCGCGCCCCGGATTCCAATTCCTCGATCCCTTGCTGCTGGACCGGCAACTCAGCGACACCGAAGGCATGGTGCGCGATGCGGCGCGGGCGTACGCCCAGGACCGCCTGCAGCCGCGCGTCCAGGAAGCCTTTCGTCATGAAAAGACCGACACCGCCATCTTTCGCGAGATGGGGGAACTGGGCCTGCTGGGGGCGACGATCCCCGAGCAGTACGGCGGGGCGGGTCTGAACTACGTCTGTTATGGGCTCGTCGCGCGCGAAATCGAGCGGGTGGACTCGGGCTACCGCTCGATGATGAGCGTGCAAAGCTCTCTGGTGATGGTGCCCATCGCAACCTTCGGCACCGAAGCGCAGAAACAGAAATATCTGCCGAAACTGTCCAGCGGCGAATGGATCGGCTGCTTCGGCCTGACCGAACCCGATCACGGGTCGGACCCCGGCTCCATGGTCACGCGGGCCCGCAGCGTGCCGGGCGGCTACAGCCTGAGCGGGGCCAAGACCTGGATCACCAACAGCCCGATTGCCGACGTATTCGTGGTCTGGGCCAAGGACGAGGCAGGCGACATTCGCGGCTTCATTCTGGAAAAGGGCTGGAAGGGCCTGTCGGCGCCCGCCATCCACGGCAAGGTGGGGCTGCGCGCCTCGATCACGGGCGAGATCGTGCTCGACGAGGTCTTCGTGCCCGAGGAAAACATTTTCCCCGATGTGCGTGGTCTCAAGGGGCCCTTCACCTGCCTGAACTCGGCGCGTTTCGGCATTGCCTGGGGCGCCCTGGGGGCCGCCGAGGCCTGCTACGAAACCGCCCGCCAATATGTGCTGGATCGCAAGCAGTTCGGTCGGCCGCTGGCGGCCAATCAGCTGATCCAGAAAAAGCTGGCCGACATGCTCACCGAAATCACGCTGGGCCTGCAGGCCGTGCTGCGGGTGGGACGCCTGAAGGACGAGGGCATGGCGCCGGTGGAAATCACCTCGATCATCAAGCGCAATTCCTGCGGCAAGGCGCTCGACATCGCCCGCATGGCGCGCGACATGCTGGGGGGCAACGGCATTTCCGATGAATTCTGCGTGGCACGCCATCTGGTCAATCTGGAGGTCGTCAACACCTACGAGGGCACGCACGACGTGCACGCCCTGATCCTGGGTCGTGCGATCACCGGAATTGCAGCCTTTGCCAACTGAGGACCCGACCATGACCCCGCGCAAGACGGCACAGAAGGATCTTTCCGCCCAGGCCGGGCAGGCCGCCCGCGGCCCGGCCCAGGGGGCGCTGTCCCACATCCGGGTTCTGGACCTGTCGCGTGTGCTGGCCGGCCCGTGGGCCACCCAGATCCTGGCGGACCTGGGCGCCGACGTGATCAAGATCGAACGGCCCGGCGCCGGGGACGACACGCGCGGTTGGGGGCCGCCCTGGATGCCCGATGCCGATGGGCAGGAATCCCCGGTGGCCGCCTATTACCTGTGTGCCAATCGCAACAAGCGTTCCGTCACGGTGGACATGGCCAGTCCTGCGGGCCAGGAGCTGATCCGGCAGCTGGCGCAGGCGTCCGACGTCCTGGTGGAAAACTTCAAGGCGGGCGGCCTGGCGCGTTACGGACTGGATTATGACCGCCTGCGGGCCTTGAATCCGCGCCTGGTGTATTGCTCCATCACGGGGTTTGGCCAGACCGGCCCTTATGCAGAGCGCGCCGGCTATGACTTCCTGATCCAGGGCCTGGGCGGCCTGATGAGCATTACCGGACGTCCCGACGACGAACCCGGCGGCGGCCCGATGAAGGTCGGGGTGGCGCTGACCGACATCCTGACGGGGCTGTATGCCGCCAATGCGATCCAGGCGGCGCTGGCCGCACGCGAGCGCACGGGCGCCGGCCAGCATGTGGATATGTCCCTGCTGGACGTGCAGGTGGCTTGCCTGGCCAACCAGGCCATGAATTATCTGGCCACGGGCCGCAATCCTGTGCGGCTGGGCAATGCGCACCCCAGCATCGTGCCCTATCAGGATTTCCCCACGGCCGATGGCTACATGATTCTGGCGATCGGCAATGATGGGCAGTTTGCGCGTTTCTGCGAGGAGGCCGGCTGCCCGGAGCTGGCGCAGGATGTGCGCTTTGCGCGCAACCAGGCGCGGGTGGAAAACCGCGAAGTGCTCATCCCCATGCTGCGGCGCCTGACGGTGGCGCGGTCCACCGCCCAATGGGTGGCCGCGCTGGAAGCGCGCGCCGTGCCCTGCGGCCCGATCAACGCCATGGCGGATGTCTTTGCCGATGCCCAGGTGCGCGCGCGCGGCCTGCGCATCGACATGCCGCATCCGCAGGTGGGCTCGGTGCCGCTGGTGGCCAGTCCGATCCGGCTGTCCGGCACGCCCGTGGACTACCGCCTGCCGCCACCCCTGCTGGGCGAACACACATCGGCCGTCCTGCAAGAGGTGCTGGGCCTGTCGGCCGCTGCCGTCCGGGCCCTGCAGGCGCAAGGGGTTGTCTGAGTCGACGCGTCATGGCGCGTCTGTTGCAGCGGCTTCAGACGGTACCGGCAACCGTGCGGCCCGCCATGGCCAGTGCATATCGCCCGGCAATCCATTCTTCGTTGGTGGGTTCGATGGCAATGCGCACCCGGCTGTCGGCTGCCGACAGGGTCGTGGCATGGGCGGCGTTGGCCTGCGGATCCAGCTGCAGTCCCAGCCAGGCCAGTTCGCTGCAGATCCGGGCGCGCAGGACGGTGCTGTGCTCGCCGATGCCCGCGGTGAACACCAGCATGTCCAGGCCGCCCAGCACGGCCGTCAGCGCACCGATTTCGCGCACGATGCGCCGTACATACAGGTCCAGCGCAATGCGCGCGCGCGGTTCCCGTGATTCGCAGGCCAGCAGATCGCGCGGGTCGGCGGAAATCCCGGAGACACCCAGCAGGCCCGATTTGTGGTACAGGGTGTGGCCGACCTCCTGCAGGCTGAGCTTTTCGATTTCCATCAGATAGATCACGGCGCCCGGATCCAGCGAACCCGGGCGCGTGCCCATCATCAGCCCGTCCAGGGCCGAAAACCCCATGGTCGTGGCCTGACTGTGCAAGCCCTGCAGGGCGCACAGGCTGGCGCCGCTGCCCAGGTGGGCCGCGATGACCCGGCCTTCGGCCAGCGCGCCGTGCCGTTCGGGCAGCGCAATGGACAGATATTCATACGACAGGCCGTGGAAACCGTAGCGCCGCAGACCCCGTTCCCAGGCCTCGTAGGGCAGCGGCAGCAGCTGTTCGATCAAGGGCATTTCGTGGTGAAAGGCCGTGTCGAAGCAGGCCATCTGGGGCAGCTCGGGCTGCTCCTGCAGCAGGATCTCGATGGCTTCCAGGGCAAAGGGCTGATGCAGCGGCGCCAGCGGGATGTAGCTGCGCAAGTCCTTCAGGATCGCGCCATCGATGCGCACCGGGGCAAAATACTTGCTGCCGCCGTGCACCACGCGATGCGCCACGGCGATGATGCGCCTCGTCGTGCCAAGCCAGGCCTGGACACAGTCACGGATCCGTTTCAGGGCTTCATGGTAGGGGCGTTCGGTGCCCAGCTCGACCGCGATCGGGGCGACGCCGGTTTCTTCGAGTTCCGCCGCCAGCGTGCCGATGCCCTGGACCTTGCCGCCCCACACCGGCGTACGCGGCAAAGGGTCGGTGGCGGCATCGAACAGCGCGAACTTGATGCTGGACGAGCCGCAATTGAGCACCAGGATGAGGGGCTGCGTGGAAGCGGTGGTTGAGCGGATGGTCATGGGGGGCACTCCAGTCGTGATGGGTCGGCAATCGGGTCGGGGTTCAGCTGCGATTCCTCACCCGTGCAAAGGCGGCTGCCATGGCCCCCTGCGGGCTGGCTGCCGGCGGCGCGCCGCGTGGCCGCCTGTCTGGCCGTGACTGCGCAGCGGGCTGCGCGCGCTTGCCTGCCGCCGCGTTGGTGCGCGCGCTCGCCGGCCTTTCCGTGCGGCTTGCGGCGCTGCCGGCCCGCGCTGCGGGACGCGCAGAACCGTCGTCCTGGCGCATGCTCAGGCTGATGCGCTTGCGCGCCACGACGACTTCCAGCACGCGCACCTGTACGGTCTGCCCCACGCGCACGACGTCGCGCGGATCCTTGACGAATCTGTCGGCCAGCGCCGAGACGTGCACCAGCCCGTCCTGATGCACGCCGATGTCCACGAAGGCGCCGAAATTGGCCACGTTGCTGACCACGCCCTCCAGTTCCATCCCGGCCGCCAGGTCCTTGATGTCGTGAATGCCTTCCCGGAACCGGGCGGTCCTGAATTCGGGCCGGGGATCGCGCCCGGGCTTTTCCAGTTCGGCGAAAATGTCGCGCACCGTGGGCAGGCCGAACTGTTCCGTCGTGAATTCGGCGGGCGACAGACCCTTGAGCGCCTGCGGCTGGCCCATGACGGCGGCAGCCGGCTGGCCGACCTTCAGCAGAATCTGTTCGACGACGGGATAGGCTTCCGGATGGACGGCCGAGGCATCCAGCGGATTGTCCGAACCGGGCACGCGCAGAAAGCCGGCCGCCTGCTCAAAGGCCTTGTCGCCAAAGCGCGGCACCGCGCGCAGGGCGTGCCGATTGCGGAACGCCCCGTGCTGTTCGCGCCATTGCACGATATTGCGCGCCAGCGATGCATTCAGTCCCGAGACCCGCGTCAGCAGCGGCGCCGACGCGGTGTTCACGTCCACGCCCACGGCGTTGACGCAGTCCTCGATCACGGTATCCAGCGAGCGCGCCAGCTCGCGCTGGTTGACGTCGTGCTGGTACTGGCCCACGCCGATGGCTTTGGGTTCGATCTTCACCAGCTCGGCCAGGGGATCCTGCAGGCGCCGCGCGATGGAGACGGCACCGCGCAGGCTCACGTCCAGTTCGGGGAATTCCTGGGCGGCCAGGGCCGAAGCCGAATAGACCGAGGCCCCGGATTCGGACACCACCACGTGGTCGAAGGCCAGCTCGGGATGCCGTTCGCGCAGGGTGCTGGCCAGGGCTGCGGTTTCGCGCGACGCCGTGCCGTTGCCGATGGCCAGCAGCGCAACTTGGTGGCGCGCGATCAGCGCGGCCAGGGTGCGCAGGCTGCCCTCGACGTCGCGGCGCGGCTCGAAGGGGTAGATGGTGGCGGTCTCCAGCAGCTTGCCCGTGGCATCGACGGCGGCCAGCTTCACCCCGGTACGAATGCCCGGATCCAGCCCCAGGACCGCCCTGGGGCCCGCGGGTGCCGCCAGCAGCAGATCCTTCAGGTTGCTGGCGAACACGCGAATCGCTTCGGCTTCGGCGCGTTCCCGCAGCTGCCCGATCAATTCGGTCTCGAAGCCGGGCAGCAGGCGCACCCGCCAGGCCCAGCGGCAGGCTTCGGCCAGCCACTGCTGGCGCGCCGTGGCCTGCGCATCGAAGCGCGCGTCGATGCGCAGGACCTCGGCCACACGCACGACGCAGGGATGCGGCGTTGCGGCGTCGCGCTCGGGCGCCAACCCCAGGCGCAGCAGCAGAAAGCCTTGCTGGCGGCCGCGCAGCAGCGCCAGCACGCGATGCGAGGGCAGGGTGCGCAGGGCTTCGCTGAAGTCGAACCAGTCGCGAAACTTGGCCGCCTCGGCTTCCTTGCCGGTGACCACCTGGGCGTAGAGCAGTCCGGTGTGCCAGAGTTCGCTGCGCAGCGCCTCGAGCAAGGGGGCGTGTTCCGCAAAGCGTTCGGCCAGAATGTCGCGCGCGCCGTTCAGCACGGCCCGAATGTCGGCAAAACCGGCCTCGGGATTCAGGTAGCCGGCAGCCAGCATGTCGGGCTGGGCGTCGGGGTCGGCCAGCAGCCCATCGGCCAGCGGCGCCAGCCCGGCCTCGCGGGCAATCTGGGCGCGCGTGCGCCGTTTCGGCTTGTAGGGTGCGTACAGGTCTTCCAGCCGCTGCTTGCTGTCGGCGGCCAGGATCTGCGCCCGCAGGGCCTCGTCGAGCTGGCCCTGCTGGGCAATGGATTCCAGCACCGCAACGCGCCGCGTTTCCAGCTCGCGGATGTAGAGCAGGCGGACTTCCAGCTGGCGCAGCAGCGTGTCGTCCAGCCCGCCGGTGGCTTCCTTGCGGTAGCGGGCGATGAAGGGCACCGTGGCGCCCGAGTCCAGCAGATCGACGGCCGCCGCCACCTGGTCGGGGCGTGCGTCCAGCTCGGCCGTCAGCAGCCGCAGGACGCGGGCCGGGTCGACTGCGTGAGCGGATGGGGTGGAACGGTTCGAGTCCATGAGGGTGCCTTGAAATGCTGGGTCCAAGCGGCGCATTTTGCCACAGGGGCGGCGGGGTTCGCCATCGTCTGGCGTATCATCTTCGGGTCTTCCCACCCGACTGCCTGTCATTATTCATGTTTTCCGACGACCTGACCCAGGTATTCGGCCCCGATGGCCCGCTGGCACGCACGCTGCCGGGCTATGTGCCGCGCGCCGCCCAGCTGGCCCTGTCCCGGGCCATCGACCAGGCCCTGGATGCGGGCAGCGTGCTGATTGCCGAAGCCGGCACGGGCACGGGCAAGACCTGGGCGTACCTGGTGCCCGCCTTTTTTTCGGGCGACAAGGTGCTGATCTCCACCGGCACCCGCACCCTGCAGGATCAGCTCTTTCGGCGCGACATCCCGCGGCTGCGCGCAGCGCTGGCCTTGCCCGTGGACGTGGCCCTGCTCAAGGGCCGCAGCAACTACGTCTGCCACTATCACCTGGACCGCCTGGAGCACGACGAGCGCGCACTGAGGTCGCGCGAGGAAATTCCCCAGCTGCGCGAAATTCGTCGCTTCACCGACGTCAGCACCACGGGCGACCGCGCCGATCTGCCCAGCGTGCCGGAGACGGCCGACATCTGGAACCGGGTCACCTCGACGCGGGAAAACTGCCTGGGGCAGGAATGCCCCTTCGTGCGCGACTGCTTTTTGCTGAAGGCCCGCCGTCACGCCCAGGAAGCCGACGTGGTGGTGGTCAATCATGCCCTGTTCATGGCCGATCTGGCCCTGCGCGAAGAGGGCATCACGGATCTGTTGCCGCAGGCCCGGCTGGTGGTGTTCGACGAGGCGCATCAATTGCCCGACACGGCCACGCGCTTTCTGGGCCAGAGTCTGTCGCTGCATCAGGTGCTCGATTGTGCCCGCCAGACCGAGGCCGCCGGCCTGGCGCATGCGCGCGAGGCGGTGCGCTGGAGCGAGCTGTGTCAGGCGCTGGAATCGGCCGCGCGCGATCTGCGCCTGGTCAGCGCTCCGGTGGGCCAGCTGCCCGGGGCGCGCGCCACCTTCGAGCAAATTCCCGCGGCGCAAGCCTTCGACCAGTCCCTGAACCGGCTGGCCCAGGCGCTGGAGGCCGTGGCCCAGGCCCTGGGTGCCCAGGAAGAACGCCACCCGGATCTGGCCGCGGCGGCGCGCACCGCCTGCTCGCTGGGTGCGCGCCTGCAGCAATGGGCACTGCCGCAGCGCGGGGATGCCGAACCCGCCGGGCAGGCTGCCGTGCGCTGGATCGAACACAGCACGCACTCGCTGCGCCTGCAGCGCGCGCCGCTGTCCGTGGCGCAGATTTTTTCAGGCTTCCGCCGCCCGGGACAGACCTGGGTGCTGACCTCGGCCACGCTGTCGGTGCGCGGGGACTTCAAGCACTTTCAGCAGCAGCTGGGCCTGCAGGATGGCATCACCCAATCCTGGCCCTCGCCCTTCGATTACGCGGCCCGGGCGTTGCTGTACGTGCCCCGCTCGCTGCCCTGGCCCAGTGACCCCGGCTTCACCGCGGCGTTCGCTCGTGCCTTGCTGCCGCTGATCGACCTGTGCACGGGTGGCGTGCTGGTCCTGTGCACGACGCTGAGGGCGGTGGATCGCGTGGCCGATCAGCTCTTGGGCGGCCTGCGCGATGTGGATCGACTCGTCATGCGTCAGGGGGAAGCCACGCGCGCGGTCTTGCTGGAGCGCTTCCGCGCAGCCGGCAATGCCGTCCTGGTGGGCAGCACGAGCTTCTGGGAAGGCATCGACGTGCCCGGCAACGCCCTGACCCTGGTGGCGATCGACAAGCTGCCGTTTGCGCCGCCCGATGATCCGGTGCTCGAGGCCCGCCTGAACGTGTGTCGCACCGAAGGGGGCAACCCCTTCATGGAATATCAGCTGCCGCAAGCCGCGCTGCTGTTGAAGCAAGGGGCAGGGCGCCTGATCCGTGCCGAGACCGATTGGGGTGTGCTGGTGGTGGGTGACGGGCGCCTGGTGGACAAGCCCTACGGCCGGCTCCTGTGGCAGGGGCTGCCGCCCTTTGCGCGCACCCGCGACGCCGCCGAGGCCCTGGAATTTCTGGCCCGGCCTCCGGATGCGGACGAGCCATCCGGGGCGGCGGGCGCACCGGGGGCGGTCGACCTGGCGGATCGCTGATGGCAGGCAATCGCAGGGTGTGAACCCGGGCAGGCGCCGGTGCGCTGCTGCCGGCTTCAGAATCAACGCAGGGGTCAGCGCGCTGGTGTCGGCTTCAGAATCAACGCAGGGGTCAGCGCTGCGGTCAGCCTCAGAGCCAACGCAGAGGGGTCAGTGCGCCGCGGCCAGCCTCAGAACCAGTTCACCGGGTTCCAGTAATTTTTGGGCTCGTCCAGACCCTGCTTGTAGTATTTGCTGTTCGGGAAATTCTGGTCGAGCACCCGTTTGGCGTCGTCGCGCAGTTGCTGCAGACCCAGCTTGTCGTAGCTCAGGACCATCAGGTAGAGGGCCTTTTCCACGATCGGCGCCCCTTCGAAGTCGGTGACGACCGTCTGCGCCCGATTCGCGGCGGCCACATACGCACCGCGCTTGTAATAGTATTCCGCGACGTGGACCTCGTTTTCGGCGATCGTGTTGACCAGCCAGGCGACCCGCTTGCGCGCGTCGGGCGTGTAGCGGCTGTCGGGGTAGCGGCGGATCAGTTCGTTGAAGGCCTCATACGATTCGCGCAGGCCCTTCGGGTCGCGTTCGCTGGGATCCTGCTGGGTGATGTTCGACAGGATGGCACTGGGCGGCGTGAAGGTGATCATGCCCTTCAGATACAGCATGTAGTCCGTGCCGGGATGGTTGGGGTATTGCTGCATGAAGCGGTCGATCGCCGCCTTGGCCTGTTCCGGCTCTTCGTCCTTCCAGTTGACGTAGGCCTGGTCGATGAGTGCCTGCTGCGCATAGATGCCGAAGGGGTAGCGGGCTTCCAGGGCTTCCAGGTTCTTGCGCGCGTCGGACCAGTTGGCGCTGCTGATGTCCGAGCGGGCCTGGCTGTAGAGTTGTTCTGCGCTCCAGCCGGCCGTGGGGTCGACTTTTCCGGAGGTCGAGCTGCAGCCGGCCACCACGGCCAGGCACAGGCCGGCCAGCGCCAATCGGGCGAGATGGGACAGGGACTTCACGGAAACGGGTGCTTGCACGGCCACGGGACATCCTTGATCGAGGTGTTAGCATTGTCGGCAGATTATATGATTTGTCGCCATGCCTGACACGGATAATGCCACAGAGGACGTCGAACCCGACGAACCCGAGCTTTTCGAGCTGCCGCTGCTTGTGCTGCCCGAGCGCCTGGACAAGGTCCTCGCGCGGCTCATGCCGCAGCATTCGCGCAGCCGGCTGCAGGCCTGGATCGAGGCCGGTCACGTGCACATCGACGGCGCGCCGGCGCGGGTGCGCTCGCCGGTCGGGCCGGGGGCGCGCATCCAGGTCTGGCCACAGCAGGCACCGGAGGATCTGGCGTTCGTGCCGGAGCCGGTGGCTTTCCGGGTGGTGGCCGATGCGCCGGACTGGATCGTGGTCGACAAGCCGGCCGGCCTGGTCACCCACCCGGGCGCCGGCAACTGGCACGGTACCTTGCTCAATGGCCTGTTGTACCGTTATCCGGAACTGCACCACATCGCGCGTGCCGGGATCGTGCATCGCCTGGACAAGGACACTTCGGGCCTGCTGGTCGTGGCGCGCACGGACACCGCGCAGACCCATCTGGTGCGCCAGTTGCAGGCGCGCACGGTGCGGCGGGAATATTGTGCGTTGGTCCACGGGGCGCTGGCCGGGGCCGGCACCGTGGATGCGCCCATCGGCCGGGATGCGCGGGTTCCCGTGCGCATGAGCGCGGATCGCCCGATCGCGCCGCGCGCGGCCATCACCCGCTACGCGGTGCAGCGCAGCGGCCACTGCGCCGAGGGCGCGGTCTCGGAAGTCCTGTGCCGCCTGGAAACCGGGCGCACCCACCAGATTCGCGTGCACATGGCGCGCCTGCACCATCCCTTGCTGGGGGACGTGCTCTACGGTGGCCGCCTGATCGCCGGGGTGCAGCGCCAGATGCTGCATGCGCGCGCGCTCGGCTTCGAGGATCCCGCCAGCGGCCAGTGGCAGGCGTTCATGGCGGACCTGCCGGACGATTACCGTCAGGTCCTGAACCACATCGACTGGGAGGCGGGAGGCTGATGCAGACACTGGAGCTGGCGGGCGGCCTGAGCGCGGTCACGGGGATGCCCTGGCCCGAGGTGCAGTACTTCTGCACCTGGCGCACCGGCGGCGTCAGCCAGGCGCCTCGGGACAGCCTGAATCTGGGACTGCATGTCGGCGACGCGCCCGAAGCCGTGCTGGAGAACCGGGCGCGGCTGCAGCGGGCTCTGCCGGATGCCCCGCTGTGGTTGACCCAGGTGCACGGCACGACGGTCTGCGACGACGACCGCGCGGTGGACAGCACAGGCCGCATCGAGGCCGACGCGGCCGTCACCACACGGCGTTGCAGGCCTCTGGCGATCCTGACGGCCGACTGCCTGCCCGTGGTGCTGGCGGATGCGGCCGGCTCGGTGCTGGGCGTGGCGCACGCGGGCTGGCGCGGCCTGGCAGCCGGCGTGCTGGAAAACACGCTGGCCCGCATGCGCCGGCAGGCGCCGCTGGCTCGTGGCTGGCGTGCCTGGATCGGCCCCGGCATCGGCCCGAGCGCCTTCGAGGTCGGCGACGAAGTCCGCGCGGCATTCCTGCGGATCGACGCCGGCCTGGCCGTGCATTTCACCCGATCGCCCGCCGGTCGCTGGCTGGCCGATCTGGCCGGCCTGGCCCAGTCCCGCCTGAGGCGGGCGGGGGTGGAACAGGTCGAATCCAGCGGGGAATGCACTTACTTGCAGGCCGACCGGTATTTTTCCTATCGGCGTGCGCATCCCACCGGCCGCCAGGCAAGCCTGGCCTGGCTGGTATGATCTGCGTTCGTCCGGGTGCGTGCACCGGATGGCGGGGGCGTCACCGGGACACCCGTGCCGTGTCGATCTGGTTCGCATGTTGCAGACACGAACCAGGCCGACACGGCACTAGCGATTTTCCCGGATTGACGCAATTTGTCAGAATGTCAGAATGAAGTGACCTGTGGTTTCCGGCTCGTCAGGGCCTTCTCAGGGTGGGGATGCATAGTGGGTAACAACAATATCTCTCGGCAAACGGCACCATGGTCCGGATTCGTGCCGGAACAGCTCACTGCCATCCAGACGGATTTCATGCAGGCCTGGCAGGGGCTGCTCGATCAGGCCCGGCGGGGATCCCTGCAACCCCCCCCCGATCGCCGCTTCTCTTCGGAAGCCTGGGCCGCCTGCCCGCCCGCGCTGTTTTCCGCACACGCCTGGGTGATCATGTCCGATGCCATGCGGCGCCTGACGCACGCGGCCGACCTGGACGACGCCACGCGTGAACGTCTGGATTTTTCGGTCATGCAGTGGATCGAGGCCACGGCCCCGTCCAATTTCCTGGTCACCAATCCGGATGCCGTACAGGAACTGGTTCGCACGCAGGGTGCTTCCCTGCAGCGCGGCCTCATGAACCTGATGCACGACATGCAGCGCGGGCGCATCACCCAGACCGATGAAACCGCCTTTGTGCTGGGGGAAAACCTGGCCATCACGCCCGGTGCCGTCGTCTACGAAAATGCGCTGATGCAGGTGATCCAGTACCAGCCCCAGACGACACAGGTCCATCAGCTGCCGCTGCTCATGGTGCCGCCGTGCATCAACAAGTACTACATCCTCGACCTGCAGCCGGCCAATTCGCTGGTGCGGCACGCCGTGCAGGCCGGCTTTCAGGTCTTCATGGTGTCCTGGCGCAATCCGCGCCCCGATGACGTCGACGGCATCGAGGGCAAGACCTGGGACGACTACGTCGAAGACGGCGTGCTGCAGGCCATCCGGGTCGTCAGCGACATCACCCGCCAGCCGCAGATCAATGCGATGGGCTTTTGCGTCGGCGGCACGCTGCTGGCCAGCGCGCTGGCCGTGGCGCGCGCCCGCGGCCAGGATCCGGTCGCAGCCCTGACCCTTCTGACCACCTTCCTGGATTTCGAAGACACCGGCATTCTCGATGTTTTCGTCGACGAACTGCATGCACGCTCGCGCGAACAGCTGCTGGGCCAGGGCGGCCTGCTGACGGCGGCGGAACTTTCCACCACGTTTTCCTACTTGCGCCCGGCCGAACTCGTCTGGAACTATGTGCGCACCAACTACCTGAAGGGCGAAACCCCGCGCGCCTTTGACCTGCTCGCCTGGAATGCCGACGGCACGAATCTGCCCGGGCCGTTCTTCGTCTGGTATTTCCGCAACATGTATCTGGAAAATCGCCTGAAGACCGGGGAGTTGCGCGTGTGCGATGTGCCGGTCGACCTGGGCGCGCTCGACATGCCCGCCTATGTGTATGGCTCGCGCGAAGACCATATCGTGCCCTGGAAGTCGGCCTATGCATCGACGGCGCTGCTGCCCGGGCCGCTGCGCTTCGTGTTGGGGGAATCCGGCCATATCGCCGGGGTCGTCAACCCGCCCGAACGCATGCGCCGGGGTTACTGGCTCGCCGACGAGCACGCCGCGCTGCCCGACGACCCGGATGATTGGCTCGAATCCGCCACCCATGCGCGCGGCAGCTGGTGGCCCGACTGGCTGGCCTGGCTGGCCGATCATTCCGGTGCGCGCAAGCCCGCTCGCCGCACCCTGGGCAACCGGAATCACCCTGCCATCGAACCGGCGCCGGGACGCTACGTCAAGGTCAAGGCAAACTGAATTTCGACAACGTTGTCACGTCCCAAAAGGAGATCATCACGACAGAATCCAGCACACCGGGCCGGAAACAAGCCGGACTGCAGCAAATCCAGAACAGACTGAATCTTGAACCAGGAGAATCCTATGAGTGGCAAATTGGCTTACGTGACGGGGGGCATGGGCGGTATCGGAACGTCGATCTGCCAGCGCCTGGCCAAAGAAGGCTTCACGGTGGTGGCCGGTTGCGGCCCCAGCCGTGATCATGCCAAATGGATCAGCGAACAGGCGGCGCTGGGCTACCAGTTCCATGCCTCGGTCGGCAATGTGTCCGACTGGGATTCCACCGTCGACGCATTCGTCAAGGTCAGGGAACAGCTTGGGCCGGTCGATGTGCTGGTGAACAATGCCGGCATCACGCGCGACGGGGTGTTTCGCAAGATGTCCCGCGAAGACTGGCGCGCCGTCATCGACACCAACCTGAACAGCCTGTTCAACGTGACCAAGCAGGTCATCGACGGCATGGTTGAACGACAGTGGGGGCGCATCATCAACATCAGTTCGGTCAACGGCCAGAAAGGCCAGTTCGGCCAGACCAACTATTCCACCGCCAAGGCCGGCATCCACGGCTTCACCATGGCCCTGGCGCAGGAAGTCGCCAGCAGGGGCGTGACCGTCAACACGGTGTCGCCGGGTTATATTGGTACTGACATGGTGCGGGCCATTCGCCCCGATGTCCTGGAAAAAATCGTCGCCACGATTCCGGTGAAACGTCTGGGCGCCCCAGAGGAAATCGGTTCCATCGTGGCATGGCTGGCATCCGATGATGCCGGATTCGCCACCGGCGCAGATTTTTCTCTGAACGGTGGCCTGCATATGGGCTGACACATGACACGGCAAACCACCGCTTCTCCCCAGGAAAGGCTGATCAAGAAATACCCCAATCGCCGACTCTACGACACGCAGACCAGCGCCTACATCACACTGGTCGACATCAAGCAGCTGGTGCTGGACAACGAAGCCTTTCAGGTCATCGATGCCAAAAGCGGCGATGACCTGACCCGCAGCATCCTGCTGCAGATCATCCTGGAAGAGGAATCCGGTGGTGTGCCGATGTTCTCTGCCAACGCCCTGGCACAGATCATCCGTTTCTATGGACACGCGATGCAGGGCGTCATGGGCACCTTCCTGGAAAAGAACATCCAGGTGCTGATGGACATCCAGGATCGCATGACCGAACAGTCCCAGGGGCTCTATCAGCAACACTTCGGCCCGGAGGCCTGGGCACAGCTCATGAACATGCAGACGCCGGCACTGCAGAACATGATGAACCAGTACATCGAACAAAGCCGCAATCTGTTCGTGCAGATGCAGGATCAGATGCAGGACCAGACGCGCAACATGTTCACGGCCTTTCCCTTTCCCGGGCAAACCGAGGGCACGACAAAGAAAAAATGACCGGCGATGGGTCGTGTGCCATCGCGGATCCAGGGGTTTGGGAAGGTCGATCCGCCAGGGACGACGCCACGGCGTCTTCACCCGTGTGCCATCGCGAGTCCGGATGTTCGGGAAGGCACGGTCGTGCGGGCGGCAAGGGCAGGGTGTCCGGACTGCAAAAAGCGATTTATCTCGGCTATAAGAGTGGTTATACTAACGCGAATCATTCCTCTTATTAGTCCGGAGATCATTCATGCTGCGTAAACTGCTCGTCACACTGGCTGGCCTGGGTCTGGCTTCTTCTGTTCTGGCGGCCGAGTATCCCATTGGCCAACCCACGGAAGTCCACGGCCTGGAAGTCGCGGCAGTGTACTTGCAGCCTGTCGAGATGGAACCCGAGGGCATGATGCGCGCCGCCCGGGATTCCGACATCCACCTGGAAGCCGACATCCATGCGACGGCCGACAACACCAACGGCCTGCCGGAAGGCGCCTGGGCACCCTACCTGAACATCCAGTACGAACTGCAGAAGTCGGGCAGCGACCAGGTGCGCAAGGGTGACCTGATGCCCATGGTGGCCAATGACGGCCCGCACTACGGCGACAACGTCAAGCTCGAAGGTCCGGGCAAATACCGGCTGAGCTTCATCATCGGGTCTCCGGACACCGCACGGGGCAGTCATTTCGGCCGCCACGTGGACAAGGAAACCGGGGTGGCCCCCTGGTTTGACACCTTCCGGGTGGACTATGAATTCGTCTTTGCCGGTACCGGCAAGAAGGGCGGCTACTGATCATGCGCGTCCTGCACCAGCACGCCATGATGCAGTTGGGTGAATCCCTGCCGCAGCCGGGCAAGGTTCTGCTGCAGCTGGGCAGAGCCCTGCTTCTGGTCGCGCTGATGCTGGCCGGGTGGCTGGCGCCGGTGGCGGCAGCGCGTGCCGACCTGCCGGTGCACACGCTCACCTTCAAGGCGGACGGCACCTTCGAGCCGGCGCGCCTGGAGGTCCACGCGGGGCGCTTCAAGATCATTCTGGTCAACGAAAGCACCGAGGCGGTCGAATTCGAAAGCCTGCCGCTGCGCAAGGAAAAAGTCCTGGGACCGGGCGTGACCTCGTTCGTGGTGCTGTCGCTGTCGCGGCCGGGTGAATATCCCTTCTTCGACGACTTTCACCCGCAGGCCAGGGGCACGCTGGTCGTGTTGCCGAAACCCTGAATCCCCGAGTCCTGAATCCTGGAATCCTGGAATCTCCCAACTACTGAATTTCCGAACTCGCGAAACTTCGAATTTCCCGAACTCCCGAATCTCCGAATCTCTGAACTCCCGAATCCCATGGAACAGGTTGCCTTCATCGTCTGGCGAGAAAGTGTCGAAGCCCTGCTGGTGGTCGGCATTCTGTACTCCTGGCTGCGCGCGTCGCCCGAGGGGCGCCGTGGCCTGCCGTGGCTCTGGGGCGGAGTCGGCGCCGGCCTGCTGCTGGCAGGCGCCCTGGCGCTGGCCCTGCTGGGGCTTGCGTCCTGGCTGTCCGATCGCGGCCAGGAGTGGTTTCAGGCGCTGATGGCACTGGCCGCCTGCGGGCTGGTCGTGCAGATGGTGGTCTGGATGCGCAGCCACGGGCGCAGCCTGAAGCACGAACTGGAGACCGGCGCGTCCCGGCAGATCCGCGGGGATCACTGGTGGGGCCTGCTGGTTCTGGTCATGATTGCCGTGGCGCGCGAAGGCAGTGAAACGGTGGTCTTCCTGTATGGCGCGCTGCTGTCTTCGCAGGGGGCCGGCGATGCCGGCAGCATGCTGCTGGCGGGGTCTGGCGGGCTGGCTGCGGCGCTGCTGACGTTCTGGGTGCTGCAGCTGGGCGGGCGGCTCATGACGTGGCGGCGTTTCTTTCGGCTGACCGAGGTGCTGCTGTTGCTGCTGGCAAGCGCCTTGCTGATGTCCGCCACCGATCGCCTGATTTCGCTCGAGGTGCTGCCCACACTCGTCGACCCGGTCTGGGATACGTCCTGGCTGCTGGGTGCGGACGCGGGCGTGGGCAAGGTCCTGGCCGATTTCGCCGGCTACAGGCCCTGGCCGGCCCTGTCGCAGCTGCTCATCTGGCTGGCCTACTGGGGGGTGGTGTTCGGGCTGCTGCGCAGGGCCTCGCACCGCACTCCGGCGTCGACCGCCGGGCGTGCCCGGACGACCGCCGCATCATGAGCGAATCCACGGAATCCGCCTGCGGCACGCTGCCGGATCAGGCGCTGCGCCGGGCGGCATCGCCCTCACAAGCCTTCGAAAGGCGGCCCCACGATTCGCTGCGATCCCGCGTGGCCCGCGTGGGGGATTTCCTGCGTGACCACCAGCGCGCCATCCGTCGCATGCAGTGGTTGATCGTCGGCGTCTACGTCGCCCTGCTGGTGATTCCGGTCCTGTTGCCTCTGCCCGATCGCACGGCGTCGGTCTTCAACAACATGACGGTCGTCGCCCAGTTTGCCTTCTGGGGCATCTGGTGGCCGTTCGTGCTGGTCTCGATCCCCTTGTTCGGGCGTGCCTGGTGCGGGCTGTTCTGCCCCGAAGGCACCCTGACCGAATGGGCCAGCCGGCATGGCCGCGGCGGCGCGATCCCGCGCTGGATGCGCTGGGGCGGCTGGCCCTTTGTCGCCTTCAGTCTGACCACCATCTATGGCCAGCTGGTCAGCGTGTATCAGTATCCCTGGGCCGTGGCGGCCGTGCTGGGCGGCTCCACCGTGGCGGCGATCGTCGTGGGCTGGCTGTATGGTCGCGAAAAGCGCGTCTGGTGCAAGTATCTGTGCCCGGTCAACGGCGTGTTCAACCTGCTGGCAAAACTCGCCCCCTGGCACTACCGGGTGGATGCCGCTGCCTGGCGTGCGCCACTGCGGCGCACCGAGACCATCAACTGCGCACCGTTGCTGCCGCTGCGCAACATGCAGGGGGCCGCGGAATGCCATATGTGCGGGCGTTGCAGCGATTACCGTGGCGCGATCACGCTGTCGGCGCGGTCGCCCGAGGCCGAGATCATTTACGTGTCGGGGGGCAACGCCTGGCAGACGGCCCTGATCGTGTTCGGCCTGATGGGCCTGGCGGTGGGCGCGTTCCTGTGGAGTGCCAGCCCCTGGTTCGTGACCATCAAGCAGACGATTGCCGTGTGGCTGGTGGCGCATGACGTCTACTGGCCGCTGGCCGATGATGCGCCCTGGTTCATCCTGACGCATTATCCGCAGGTCAACGACAGCTTCAGCTGGCTGGATGCCAGCGTGATCCTGCTGTTCATCGCCGGGGCGGCCGCCGTCGTCGGCGGCGCGACATTCTGCGGCCTGTGGCTGGCCGATCGCGTGCTGCCCGTCGAACAGCGCCCCGGGGTGCGCGACACCCAGGGCGCCTTGCTGCGCAGCCCCCTGGCCGGCGTGCACAAGCTCGCCCAGGGCCTGATTCCGACGGCCGGCGTCGGCGTGTTTCTGGGCTTGACGGCCACTACGCTCACCTTGTTGCAGCACGAAGGCCTGGCCACGGGCTGGGCGAATCCCGTGCGCTTCACCCTGCTGGCGCTGGCGCTGGCCTGGAGCCTGCGCTTCGAATGGCGGCTGGCGGGCCTGCGCACTGCGCAGGCGGCGCGCCGCGTGGCCGCCGTGACGCTGGTGGCGGCCGGCCTGTTGCCATTCTGCTGGGCCTGGGTGCTGTTCTTCGTGCGCTGGTAGCCGGCGTGCGGCCGGATCAGGCGCGGGTCACGGGCAGCAGCCGGTGCCGTTCGGTCTGGAAGAATTCCCACAGACGCGGATGCCCCGAATAGGCCACGTTGAAGCGAAACCAGCCCTCGTCCCGCCCCGCCGGGTCGAAATAGGGGCCGGGCGCGAGCCAGATGCCGGCTTGCAGCGCACGCGCCGCCAGCCCGATGGCACCGTTTTCGTCCATCAGGGGCTGACGCGGCCGGGCCCACAGGAACAGGCCGGCGCCCGGTTCGTGGCGGATCTCGAAATCGTTCAGTGCCATGATCTGGCAGACCTGATCGTGCGCCTGGCGCAGGCGCTCGCGTACACCGCGCATGTACGTGCCGTGGCGGCCGTCGCGCAACACATGGAAGACGGCGCGCTCCATCATCTCGGCCGTGGTCAGGCCCAGGGACATCTTGGTGCCGGCGCACTGTTCCAGCAGGCTGCCCGAACACAACAGGTAGCCCACGCGCATCGATGGCATGACGCTTTTGGAAAAGCCGGACACATAGATCACGCGCCGGGTGCCGGCCAGTGCCGCCAGCAGCGGCGCGGGTTCGAGCAGCAGGTCGCGTGACACGTCATCCTCCACCACCAGAAAATCGTGCCGTTCCGCCAGCTGCAGCAAGCGAAAGGCCCCGGGCATGGTGAAGCTGGCCCCCGTCGGGTTCTGCAGCACGGTCGTGACGAACACCGCCCGGATGCGATGCGCACGGGCCAGGGCGTCCAGGGTCTGCTCGCACAGGCCTTCCGCCGTGCGCGGCACCGCGTGGACCACAATGCCGCTGCCGGCCAGGATGCGCAGCAGGTTGGCGTAGCAGGGTGCCTCGACGGCCACATGATCGCCCGCGCGCAGCACCGTCCGCACCACGATGTCCAGTGCCTGAGTGGCCCCGTGCGTGAGCAGCACCTGCCCCGCGTCGGTCTCCAGCCCCTGGTCGGCCAGACCGTGGGCGATGTGCTCGCGCAGGGGCTGGTAGCCGAGCGGATGCCCATAGGATGCCATCTGGCTGACGGGCACCCGCGCAAGCTGGCGCAGCGCATGCTGCAGCCCGGCCTCGTTGTGCCAGTCGGGCGGCAGCCAGCCGCAGCCGGCCTTGATCGAGATCGAGTGATCGGCAAACACATCCGACAGCAACCACGAAGGCCCGATGCGCGGCATGACCCAGGCGGGCATGGGTGACGGTGCGATCTGCCGCGTGCGTGCCACGCGAAAATCGGCACCGGGGCGCGACTGCAGCAGGCCCTGGGCCACCAGGCGGTTGTAGGCCGCCGCCACGGTGAACGTGCTCAGCCCGTGGTCGCGGGCGAATTGCCGCACCGAGGGCAAGGCCATGCCGGGGCGCAGCGTGCGCGCGCGGATGGCCCGTTCGATGGCGGCGGCGGCCTGCTCGACCAGAGTGGCGCTGCGGCGGCGATTGCGATCGGGCTCGAACAGGATCATGGTGGCCCTTCCGGATGGCACATCAATGTGCCGTTTGGCTGGTTCGTGCATTCAAATCAGCCAAACGGAAAACCAGGATCCGCTCGGCTTCAACGCGGACCTGGCACGCAAATGCCAGGGATCAATACAAGTACGCATGATACGAGAAATCAATACAGTATATCTGGTTGAAACAATACAGTCAGCCGGACATCATGTCACTGTATATGTATTTCGCTGGTCTGGCGATCCAGAATGGATCTACCCGTTCCTGCTGTCAGGAATTACGTTTGCGAGGCTGCCATGAGCACTGACACCATCACCACCACAGACCTGTCCAATCTGTGGATGCCTTTCACCGCCAACCGCCAGTTCAAGGCGCATCCCCGGATGCTGGCCGCAGCGAAGGACATGTATTACACCTCGGCCGAGGGTCACCAGATCCTCGACGGCACCTCGGGCCTGTGGTGCGTCAACGCCGGCCACGGCCGCCAGCCCATCATCGAGGCCCTGCACCGCCAGGCCACGAACATGGACTACGCGCCCAGCTTCCAGATCGGGCACGAAGACTCTTTTCGTGCGGCCACTGCGGTGGCCGAACTGATGCCGCAAGGCCTGGACCGCATCTTCTTCACCAATTCCGGCTCGGAATCCGTGGACACCGCGCTGAAGATCGCCGTGGCCTATCACCGCGCCCGCGGCGAAGGCCAGCGCACCCGCCTGATCGGGCGCGAGCGCGGTTACCATGGTGTGGGCTTTGGCGGCATCTCGGTGGGCGGGATTTCGCCTAATCGCAAGACATTTTCCGGTGTGATGCTGCCCGGCGTCGATCACCTGCCCCACACCCATGACCTGGAACACAATGCCTGGTCGCGTGGCCAGCCGGCCTGGGGGGAACATTTCGCCGACGCGCTCGAATCCATCATTGCGCTGCACGATGCCTCGACCATCGCGGCCGTCATCGTCGAACCGGTGGCCGGCTCCACCGGCGTGTTGTTGCCGCCCAAGGGCTACCTGGAAAAGCTACGTGCCATCACGCAAAAATACGGCATTTTGCTGATCTTCGACGAAGTCATCACCGGCTATGGTCGGCTGGGTGCCGCCACGGGCAGCGAGTTCTTCGGGGTCACGCCCGACCTGATCACCATGGCCAAGGGCATCAGCAATGCCGCCGTGCCAGCCGGTGCCGTCGCGGTGCGTCGCAGCGTGTACGATGCCATCCTCGACGCCAGTGCCACCGGCATCGAATTCTTCCATGGCTACACCTATTCAGCGCACCCCATGGCCACGGCGGCGATTCTGGCCACCCTGGGCATTTACCGTGATGAAGGCCTGTTCGAGCGCGCGCATTCGCTGTCCAGGCCCTTCGAAGACGCCGCGCATGCCCTGAAGGGCACACGCCACGTCATCGACATCCGCAATCTGGGCCTGGTGGCCGGCATCGAGCTGTCGCCGCGTCCGGGCGCTCCGGGCGCACGCGCCGCCGAGGTCTTCGCAAAGTGCTTCGACAAGGGCGTGCTGGTGCGCTACACCGGCGACATCCTGGCGATTTCGCCCCCACTCATCATCACCGAGAAGCAGATCGCGCAGATCTTCAGCACGATCGCCGGGGTTCTGGGCACGGTGGACTGATTTCCACTGCGGCGTGTGCGCCGGCGGGCCGGTGCACACGCCGGCTGGGGATCCTGCGCCTGTCATCACGCGCCTGCGCACGATGGCAGGCGCGGTTCGTTCTTCAGTTGCATTGTGTCTGCCTTGCCGCAACGAACGGAGCGCTCGTCAGGCGACGGGGCATCGAGCCCGAGATCAACGCGATTGCCACCCTGATGCGGTTGTTTTCCGTGGTCATTGCGTCGGTGGGCCTTTATCTGCGTGCCAGAAGGAAATGACGATGAGGGACGACTCCAAGCCAACTCCCAGACTGCGCGCCCGTGCACTGGGCTTGCCGCTGTCGGGGGAGCCTGGTCCCGACAACGCCATCACGGATGTGCCGGGTGTGCTGGTCGGCCATGAAACGCTCAGCTCCAGGGCGGATCCGTCGCTGCAGACCGGGGACCTGCCGGTCGAGACCGGCGTGACGGCCATCCTGCCCGTGGGCTTTGAGGCCCGTCCGCGGCCGATCTGGGCCGGCCAGTACAGCCTGAACGGCAATGGCGAAATGACGGGCACGCACTGGGTGCATGATGGCGGCTATTTTGTCGGCCCCATGCTCTTGACGAACACCCACAGCGTGGGGGCGGTGCATCAGGCGGCCACCCGCTGGATGATCGAACAGTACGGCAGCCTCTGGCATGCACACCATCTCTGGGCCTTGCCCATCGTGGCGGAAACCTACGACGGCGTGCTCAATGACATCAACGGCCAGCACGTGCGCCCCGAGCACGCCTGGCATGCCCTGCGTGCGGCGGCTGCCGGCCCGGTCGCCGAAGGCAATGTGGGCGGTGGCACCGGCATGGTCTGCTACGGGTTCAAGGGCGGCATCGGCACCGCTTCGCGTCGCCTGGACATCGAAGGGCGCAGTTTCACCCTGGGTGCCCTCGTGCAGGCCAATCACGGTTTGCGCCAATTGCTGACGGTCTGCGGGGTGCCGGTGGGGCGCCAGATGACCGAAGACCTGATCCCGGGGCTGCGGGTGGAGCGCGGGTCGATCATCTGCGTGCTGGCCACGGATCTGCCGCTGCTGCCGCACCAGCTGAACCGGCTGGCACGCCGGGCCACCATCGGCATCGGGCGCGGCGGTACCGCGGGCGGCAATGGCTCGGGTGACATGTTCCTGGCCTTCAGCGTGGCCAACGACATGGATCTGCCCCAGCTGAGCGGCCCCTGGCGCCAGATGAGCTGCCTGAACGACGAACGCCTGGATCCGGTCTATCTGGCCGCCATCGAAGCCGTCGAGGAGGCCGTGCTGAACGCCATGCTGATGGCCGAGGACACGCCCACCGCCCGGCCCCGGGGTGCCATCTGTCGCGCCATCGATCCGCAGCGCTTGCGTGAGCTGCTGCATTTGTGAGCCCGTGTGGTTTGTCAGCAGGCATGCAAGTCGGGCCTGCTCGGCAGGCTCAGGGTCTTCCATGATCCGGGGCGCACTGAACCAGCCGGGTGTGTTCCCCTCAGCCCGCGCCTGGCATGACGTGGCGCGCCAGCACAAAGACCAGAATGATGGCCAGCTGCGCCAGCGGGTAGAGGCTGGCGCGGTCGAACAGGCGCGCGGCCTGGCGCCCGTCCAGCGTGCGTGCCAGGCTCAGTGCAGGCGCCAGCAGCAGCACGCCCCCGGCCACCAGGGTGGCGATCTGATAGGGCAGGCCCAGCGCCAGCGGTGACATCAGGGGCAGGAACAGGCTGACGATGACGGTCAGGGTCAGGGTGACGACGACCATTGCGCTGGCGATCCGGGGCCCGAAGATCAGCGGAATGGTGCGCGCACCCACGCGCCGGTCTTCCTCGATGTCGTTCCAGTCGGCCGGGATGTTCTGCCCGCCGATCTCCCACAGCATCAGCCAGCCGATCAACAGTGCCAGCAGCGCCGGATCGGGTTCGGCCATGACGACGTAGACCGCCGCGATGGGGCCTGCCGACTTGACCAGCCCGCTGACCAGCGTGCGCCACCAGGTGACCTTCAGCAGCGTGCAGTACACGACTTCCAGGACGGCGGCCGCCATGACGATGACGACGATCATGGGATTGAGCAGATAAGCCCCGATCATGGCCACGACGTACCAGAACGCAAACCACGCCAGCGCACCGCGCAGGCTGATCAGGTTCTGTGCCAGCGGGTAGCGCAAGCTGGACGCTTCGACCGAGTAGCCGGGCTTGATGCCGCCACCCGCGAATTTTTCCCGGTCGACCTTCACGCCGATCAGGTCATTCAGCGCATAAATGGCCGTGTAGCCGGCCACCGCAGTCAGCAGGCACAGCGCCAGCACCGGCCAGGACGGGAATTCGCCCAGCCACAGCAGGGCCACAAACCCGGGCATGGCAATGTCCAGAACGCCGTGGGTCGAGCGCGACAGGGCCAGGAATCGTTTCATGACATTCAGCCTGCCTTCGTGAAGCAGGCCATGTAGTTGATGTCTTCCCGGTTGGTGGCCACGCGGAATGTGCGCGTGAACGGGTTGTACATCAGGCTGTCCACCGCCATGAAGCGCAGCCCGCTGGCGCTGGCCCAGTCGCGCATTTCCTGCGGTCGGATCAGCTTGCGGTAGGTGTGCGTGCCGCGTGGCAGCAGGCGCAGGATGTATTCGCCGGCCACGATGGCGAACAGAAAAGCCTTGGGCGTGCGGTTGATGGTCGAGAAGAACGCCAGGCCGCCCGGTTTGAGCAGGCGCGCGCAGGACTCGATGACCGCCGCCGGGTCAGGGACGTGTTCCAGCATCTCCATGCAGGTCACCGCGTCGTACTGGCCGGCCCGATCGCGGGCCAGGTCTTCCGCCCGGGAATACAGATATTCGATGTCCAGGCCGCTGCGCTCGGCGTGCTGGCGGGCGATGTCCAGCGACATCTGCGCCAGATCGATGCCGGTGACCCGCGCACCGCTTTTCGCCAGGGACTCCGCCAGGATGCCGCCGCCGCAGCCGATGTCCACCATGCGCGGTTGCGGCGTGCGGATCTTGTCCAGGATGAAGCGCGTGCGCAGCGGATTGATCGTGTGCAGTTGCCCCATCTTGCCGTGCGGGTCCCACCACAGTTGCGCCACACGGTTGAATTTGGCGATTTCCTGGGCGTCAACATTCGAGGATTCGGTCATGTCCTGCAGTCATCCGGTCATTCAGTCGTGTTATCGAGGATTCGATTTCGTGGCGCGTGATGTCGTTCACGAAGACGCAGTCGCCCAGCGCACCGGGCAGGGGCACGCGCTGCTGCCCGTTGCGGTGCTCGACCCGATCCAGCAGCGACTGCCACATCAGATCCGCGTCGAGCAGCCCCGCAGCGGGAACAATGCCCAGCCCCTCGATCAGGTGAAAGATGCGCTCGGCCTGGGCGTCGGAGAGCAGTTCGCGCGTGCGGGCAATCACGGTGGACACCAGAATGTCCAGCAGCACGGCTTCGCCATGCAGCAGCAGGTCTTCGTGCTGTGTTTCCAGACCATAGCTGAAGGTATGGCCGAAATCCACCTTGCGTGCCAGCTCGTCTTCGAAGAGGTTCGGAGCCAGTTCGTCGAGCATGCCGGAAATCGCGCGATCCAGAATGTCCGCACTCGGGCCGTCCTGAAAGGCGGCGGCGATGCTGGCGGCCCCGTGCTGCTCCAGCAGCGCGAACAGCGTGGCGTCCTTGATGACGGCCAGCTTGATGATTTCGCATACGCCATTGAGCAGATGGCGGTGCGGCAGCGTGCGCAGCAAGGTGGGGTCCAGCAGCACCCGGCGCGGCGGCTCGAAACTGCCCAGGCGGTTCTTGTGGCCGTTGAAATTGATGCCGGTCTTGATTCCCACCGACGCATCCACATAGCCCATGAGGGTCGTGGGCACCTTGATGTGCGGCACGCTGCGCCGGTAGCTGCCCGCCACGAAGCCGACGATGTCCGTCAGCACCCCGCCGCCGATGGCGATGATGGGCTCATCGCGGCGGTGGATGGGGAAGGAATCCAGTTCGTTCAGAATGCCCAGATACGCCTGCATCGACTTGCAGGCTTCACCGCCCGGAAACTGCAGGATGCGTGCATCGATCTGATGGTGGGCAAAATAGCTGCGGATGCGCTCGCCGTGGTGGCGCGCCACGCATGCATCGACGACCACGAAGCGCCGGCCGGGATGCACCCGGCCCATGGACAGCAGCGCCGGATTGCCCGGATCGAACAGGTCGGGGGCCTTGACCAGCTCATATTCGATCGTGCGCTGATGGCTGACGCGCCAGCAGGGGCCCGATTCGGCGGGCTGCGGCTGGCCTGGCCTGGTGGCTTGGGAACGCAGCTGCGACTGACCCGGTTCGGTGGCCTGGGAATGCTGCTGCGACTGACCCGGCTCGGTGGCTTGGGAACGCAGCTGCGACTGACCCGGCCCCGTGGGCCGGGAGTGCGGCTGCTGGTTGGGTTGTCGCTGTGTCGCGGTCTGGCGCAGAGGCTGCCGGGTCATAGAATGGTTCCCCAGGCGGCCTTCCGGGCCAGCACCTCGCAGGCAAGCGCCTGCGCCAGGCCCAGATCATGGTTCAGGTAGTGGCCGCACTGATCGATGCGTGCATAGGGCACCGCATCGGCTTCGAGCATGCCCGTCAGAATGGTTTCCAGCGCATCGCAGATCGTCTGGCGGCGCCCCTCGTTCAGCAGCACCAGGTAAAAGCCGGTCTGGCAGCCCATCACCCCGACCGAGACGAAATGATCCGGCAGCAGGCGCTGGAATCCTTCCAGCAGAAAATGTTCGACCGAATGCAATTCGGTGCTCGACAGGGTTTGATCCGCGTTGGGCCGCCGCAGGCGCAGGTCGACGCAGTACAGCGTGTCGCCGGCCGGCCCCTGCCGCGCCGAGCGCAGTTTGACGCTGGGTGCCTTCAGCAGGCGGTGATCCAGTTCACCGACGGTGGCGACGTCCCAGCCCAGTTCCTCGAGATCCATCATGTGTGCTGCCTGTTGATGCGGGAGACCGCCCTCAGGCGGTCTGGGCGAGTCGACCGGTGAGCCCCGCCAGATGCCGGTAGCTGTCGTGCAGGGCCTTTTCCCAGGATTCGACATGGTGGTAGAGTTCGACCGAGCCATAGCCCTCGAAACCGTTGTCCGTCAGGGCCTTGAAGCTGGCCGCCAGGTCGAGCGTGCCTTCGCCCGGGATTTCATGGAAGTGCGCGATGCCGGTCAGCGTGTTGGCCACCATCCGGTCCAGCAGCGCCGGGCCGCGCACGCCGCGCAAGTGGGCGACGATCGGCCAGGCGCGTTCCAGCACATCATAGCTGAGCCCGGGCACTGAAATCAGGTAGGTGAAGATTTCATCATCCAGCGGCGAGGCCCCGGCGTACAGGCCGGGATAGTCCACGATGCCGGGTGCGGCTTGCACCCCGGCCTGCGCCAGCAGCGCCTGGATGCGTTGCCGGTGCGCACGATCGGGCGGCGCGTCGCAGAACACCAGCGGATGCTGCCGGTCCACCAGCAGGAAATCGGCGCTGTCCGGGAAATAGACCAGTGTGCGGGCGAAATCCAGATCGAAGGCGATCTGCGCCGAATCCTTCACGATCTTCAGGTTGCAGCCCTCGCGCGCATCCGAAATGTGCAGGTAGCGTGCGAACGGGGCGGCCCGGCCCAGTGCGGCGATGTAGTCGGGCTCGGAACAATAAGCGTGGCAGATGTCCACGTGCAGCTGGAAGCGCGGGGAATCCACGGCGCGCATCAGGGCCAGGCCCTGATCCAGGGTTTCGATGAGCATGCCGGGCTCGGGCTCGATCAGCAGCGTGATGTCCTCGTCTGCCCGGATTTCGCGCAGGCATTCCTGGATGCTGTCGACCAGGAGTTCGGTCGGATCCACGGACGGATTGCAGACATGTTCGTCGCGGATGAAGCCGCTGCCGAAGGTGACGAGCGGGCTGCCCAGATGCCGCGCCACCCGGATGCCGCGCTTGACCAGATCGATGCGGCGCTTGCGCCCGGCCAGGTCCGGCGTCATCAGCGAGGGTTCATGCGGCCTGGAGGGCGTGAAGAAATGTGAGGCCGTGGCCACGCAGGCCGGGACCAGCCCGGTGGTCTTCAGGCGCGTGGCGACTCCATCGAGGTCTGCGTCGGACAGGTTGAACGGGTTGAACTGGCGGCGGTGAAAAGAGATTTCCACCCCCGGGTAGCCCGCCTGCGCGACCGCATCGAGGGCGTCCGGAAAATTCAGATTGGTCAGGCCGAAAGTGCTGTAGCTGAGGTGAATCATGTCCCTGGAACCGAACGGAGCAGGCAACGAAGAAGGCGTTGCGCGTTGTCGCAACTCGGAAGATTAGCATGCCGGGGCTTGTTTGTCTGGAATACCCAGGTGCTTGAAAATTCAAGTAATTTGTGGGTTTTGGCGGACAGGGGCGATGATTTGTGGCGTGGAACAGGCATGCAAGCATGCAGCCCCTCATGCGTGAACAGAAAGGCCGGTGACGCCGATGGCCCTTGCCCGGGCCGCGCGATCCCGGAAATCCGCGCGCCCGTCATCGGCATCCCTGCCGGCTCAAGCAAAATAGGCGGAGCGCACCTCGTCGTTCTCGGACAAGTCCCGGGCGCTGCCCTGTGCCGCCACGCGCCCCTGGCTCAGCACATAGCCGTAATGGGCGATGGCCAGCGTCTGGCGCGCGTTCTGTTCGACCAGCAGGACGGTGATGCCAAGATCATTGATGCGCTTGATGACATTGAAATTTTCCTTGACATACAGCGGCGACAGTCCTAACGAAGGTTCATCGATGATCAGCAGCGTGGGTTCGGCCATCAGGCCGCGGCCAATCGAGACCATCGCCTGCTCGCCGCCGGACATCGTGCCGGCGAGCTGATCGGTGCGCTCGCCGAGCCTGGGGAAGATTTCATAGACCATGTCCATGCGCTGGCGCATGATGGTTTCATTTTTTTCCAGAAAGGCACCCAGCGCCAGGTTCTCTGCCACCGTCATGCGGGGGAAAACCTTGCGTCCCTCGGGGATGCACGAGATGCCGCTGGCGACAATGTCATGGGTCTTCATGCCGACGAGCTCCCGTCCGCCCCATTGCAGTGAGCCTTTGCGCGGCGGTGTCAGGCCCATGATGGAGCGGATCAGGGTGGTCTTGCCCGCGCCGTTGGCGCCCAGAATGCAGGTAATCCTGCCGGCCGCGACATCGAGGTCGACCTCATGCAGGACATCGACGGTGTCATAGCGGGTCGTCAGCTCACGAATCACGAGATTGCTCATGCCGCGTCTCCCCCGAGGTAGGCAGTCTGGACCGCCGGGTCGGCCGTAATCTGCGCATAGGTTCCCTCCGCTATTTTCTGACCATAATTCAGCACGACACAACGGTCGGTGATCCGCTCGATGACATTCATTTCATGCTCGATCAGCACCACGGTCAAACCGGCCATTTTGCCGCGCACCTGCAGAATGTCGCTCATGAGCTCGGCCGTTTCATCATGGGTCATGCCCGCAGAGGGTTCATCGAGCAGCAGCAGGGAGGGGTTGCTGATCAGGGCCCGGCACACCTCGATGCGCCTTCGATCGATCATGGTGAATGTCCCGACGGCCTCGAACAGGCGGTCGACCAGCATCGGACTGAAGATCTGCAGCAGCCCGCGCACTTTGTCGACATACCGGTCATATTCCGCCCGGAACGCGCCACGCTGAAACAGGTTGAAGACCAGGCCGCGCCGCATGTTCTCGTAGTCGCCGATGACGATATTGTCGAAGACCGTCAGGGACAGGGACAGCCGTGAACGCTGAAAGGTACGGGCCACACCCATCCGGTAGACATCCTGGGGCGTCCTGCCGATGAGATCCTGACCTTCGAAGGTGACCTGGCCAGAGGAGGCCTTGTACAAGCCCGTCATGACGTTGAAGAATGTCGTCTTGCCTGAACCGTTCGGCCCCAGCAAGCCAAGGACTTCGCCTTCGAGGATTTGCATGTTGAGCTGGTTCAAGGCGACCACGCCGCCAAAGCGCATGGTCAGGTCGGTCACCTCGCTGAGCACTTTTCGATCACTCATGACGCAGCCCTTTCCTTGAAAAACAGTCGCGTCTTGCGGGGGATCAGGCCATCGGGCCTGAACAGCAAAATCACAATGACCAGCGCAGCGTAGAACAGGAACCGGTATTCCTGGATGAACTGGAGCTTTTCGGGCAATACCAGGACAATGATCGCCGCCGGCACCAGGCCCAGGCTATTGCCCAGACCGCCCAGAATCACGATCGACACCATCAGGAGCGAATCGGCAAACGTGAAATTGTTGGGCGCCACGAACTCGGTCATCATGCCGTACACGCAGCCCGCCACGCCGGCCATGAAATTACCCAGGATGAAGGACAGCACCTTCCAGCGTGCAATGTGCAGGCCGAACGTCGCAGCGGCGGTTTCATCGGTACGCACCACATCCATGCTCAACCCGATCCACGAGCGCCGCAAGACATCCACGATCAGATAGGCCGCGGCGCAAATCACCAGGGCCAGCAGGGTGTAATTGGCGTAGAAGGACACATCGGCGTCGAATACCGTAAAACCCTGGTTGAAATCATAGCCAAACAGGCTCATGCCCGGCACGTGCAGGCCTTGCGGTCCGCCCAGCGTGTCGTTGACCTCGAGAAAGGTCTTGAACAGAATGCCGAAGGCGATCGTCACCAGGGCGGTGTAATGGCTGCGGGTTCGCAGCACGGGCAGAATCAGCAGACACCCGACGACGGCGGCGATGAGCCCCGACAGCAACAGAATCAACAGATGCGGTACCGCCGTATGTTCGGCCAGGACGGCCGCGGTGTAGCTGCCAATGCCAAAGAACGCCGCACCCGCAAAATTGGGAATGCCCGTGAAACCGAACTGCATGGTCAGGCCCAGGCACGCGGTGACAAACAGCAGGACGGTGCAGATCATCAACAGCTCAAAGTGCGAATCGTGCAACGCCGCAATGAGGATCAGCACGCTGATGACCGCCCAGAGCCGGGACTGGCCGACATGCATCGCGCCCGCCTGTTCGATACGGGACATCAGGCCGTAGCGGCGCGCGCCAGCGACGATCAGGCCCGCCACCAGCAGCAAGGCGGCAACACCCAGCTGTGTTTCCGCATGCAGAAATAACCACAGATAAAAGGTCAGTCCAAGGGCGGTCAGGGCCAGCAGGCCGGCGGCGGTACGGCTCGCAAGAGTGATGGGTGGGTTCATGTCAGACTCGCTCGCTGGATTTCTCGGCAATCAGGCCGGTGGGCTTCCAGGCCATCAGCGCGATGACGACCGCAAAGGCGAAAACATCCTTGTAGGCGCTGGCGATGCCCGGGACCAGAGCGGGCAGGACGACGCTGCCGAAGACCTGCAGGCCGGCAAACAGGAAGCCCCCGATGATGGCGCCGTAGATGCTGCCCAGTCCCCCCAGAATTGCCGCCGCGAACCCGATGACGCCGAGCAGCAGGCCGACGCTGAAATTGATTTCGTTGTAGTACAGGCCGTTCATGACGCCGGCCAGTGCGGCCAGCCCCGAACCCAGGGCAAAGGTCAGCAAGACCACGGCTTCGAAGTTGATGCCCATCAGGCGTGCCGTCTCACTGTCCTGCGCGACCGCGCGAATCGCACGCCCCAGGCGCGTGCGGGTGATCAGGATATGCACACTGACGATCGCCGCAAACCCGAAGAGCAGCAGGATCACGCTGTCGGCGCGCAGCGTGAAACCGCCCAGATCCATCGACCACGTCGGCAGCAATGCGGGGAATCGCTTGGGGTTGGAACCGTCCGGGTAGAACAGGCGCACCGCCTCGCGCAGGACCGTGCCCAGCATCAGGGTGGCAAGCAGGGTGTTGAGCGGATCGGCCTTGCGCAGGGGCAAGACCAGGAATTTCGCCACCGCCGCGCCCAGAAGGCTGGTGGCGCTGATGGCGCAGACCAGCGCAGCCAGCAACTGAAGCCAGGCCGAGTCGAACCCCAGCGCCAAGACCCCGATCGATGCGGCCAGACCGGCAAACGCCCCGACGACCAGCACATCGCCGTGCGAAAAATTGATCACGTCCAGGACGCCGAAAAACAGCGTGAACCCCACGGCAACCATTGCGTAGATCATGCCCAGCATGAGTCCATTGAATACATACTGCCCCATGACACTCATTGTCTTCCCCGAAATCGGATATCTGTCGAGTCAGGGGTCGCGTGGCCCTGGCAGAGCGGTCACGACCCCGGCAGGGATTACATCCCGGGCAGCTTCTTGGCGCCCTTGCCGTAGTTGCTGTCCTCCCAGACGACCCATTTGCCGTCATCGACGACGTACTTTGTGACCAGGGGCACCACGTTCTGGCCGTGGTCATCAAAGGTCACCTTGCCTATGATGGTGTCGGCATTCTTGGTCTGGCTCAGCTCGGCGATGACCTTCTTGCGATTGGGCCCGACCTTTTCGATGGCGTCCATGATCAGGTTCGCCGCAGTGAATGCGAAGGGGCCATACGCCTCCGGCCGCTCGCCATAGCCCTGTTTTTCGTACTGCTCGCTGAAGAACGCGCCGCCTGGCAGCTTTTCCAGTGGAGCGCCCTCGAGGAATGACAGCGAGCCCTCAGCGATCTTGGGGCTGACCCCCTCGATGTAGGCATCGGATTTGATGCCCGAAGTACCCTGGAACGCGGCCACGATCCCCAGTTTTTCCATCTGCGTGCGCACGCGCACACCCAAGGGCGTCAGACCGCCAAAGAACAGGACCTGGGGTTTGAGTTCGCGGATCTTGGTCAGCTCGGTCGTGAAATCCTGCTGGTCGGACGTGACGCCGAATGTGGCGAGCACCTTGCCATCCACCTCTTTCAGGTAGCGATTGAAGTACTCGTTGTGTCCCTTGCCGTAGTCCGTGGTGTCATGGATCACGCCCCAGGTCTTGTAGCCCAGACCACCCATGAACTTTACTGCGACCTCGTTCTGGTTGATCATGGTCCCGTTGACCCGAAAGACCTCCTTGTAGTCATTGCCGTAGGTGACCTCCGGCAATACTGCGCCCCAGACCATGGCCGGCATGCCGAAGCGATGGTAGACGCCTGTGGTGGCGATGGCCACGGCCGAGCAGTAGTGTGTGACGCCACCGATGATGTTCTTGTCGGAAGCCACCTTGGTAGCCACTTGCACCCCGATATTGGGACGGCATTCGTCATCCTGGACGACCAGCTCATAGGTGTATTTCGATTTGGGATCGGCATTGCGCAAGCGCACCGCCAGGTCCGCCGAATTGCGCCCGCCCAGGCCGATCGAAGCCGAACCGCCCGTCAGCGGCCCGATGAAGGCGATCTTGACCACGTCCTTGGCACTGGCAGTGACGTGTATCCCCGCCATGGCCAGCGACATGCATAGCGCCGTCGCCAGCCGCGCAGTTTTGAATGTGTCAGTTTTGAATGTGTTCTTCATGATGATTTGTCTCCTGGATTCCATGTTTTTCATTGGCACGACACCCGTGATCGCCCTTGTCCTTGTGACCACACGACCAC
>JACDJC010000760.1_pt1 | contig 33709 bp, 27 predicted proteins | sample 7454191 | NCBI WGS metagenome assembly JACDJC01 (sample SAMN14253291, study PRJNA609438) | sludge metagenome | isolation source: sludge after 25d culture with pyrite and EDTA | collected 2018-12-20
AACCCAACCCCATGCCCCTGTGTTGCGCGCCACCCTTTTCCCACCCAACGCCGCGGGGCCCGGGGCGGCGCGCGATGCCGTGGCCGGCGTCGGGCGCAGGCGAGGCAGCGTGACCACCCTGCGTTAGGCTCATGTCCCATGGAGCCGAGGGGCACTGCCGCGCGCTTCGGGAGGGGCCTGTTGGCCAGCGCGCCAGTAGCCCTCGCCTACTTCCCGGTCGCCGTCTCGTTCGGCGTGGCGGCCGCCAAGGCGGGGTTCTCCCTGCCAGAGGCCGCGTTCATGTCGATAGTCATCTACGCGGGCGCCAGCCAGTTTCTCGCCCTGGCGTTGCTGGCGGGAGGGGCGTCCCCGGCGCTCACCGCGATCTCGCTCCTGGCCATGAATGCCCGTCACGTGCTCTACGCGCCCGCCCTGCTGGAGGGGCTGCGTCGCCTAGCCGACCTCCGCGCCCCTCGCCTAGCCGACCCCCGCGCCCCTCGCGTAACCAGCGCCGCGTTCGACGCGCCTGACGCGACCCTCGCCGACTTGCGTGTGCCACCCCGTACCCGCGCCGACCTCCGCGCACGTGGGGAGGCCCCCGCCGACTGGCCGCCCACGCGCTGGTCGTGGTTGTGGGCCTTCGGCCTCACCGACGAGGTGTTCGCCAGCGCCCTTGGTAGGGTCGCGGGGCGAAGGCTGAACTGGAGCGAAGCGTGGCAGACGGGTCTGGGCCTCGGGGCCTACCTTGCTTGGGTCGGGGGCACGACATTAGGCGCGGTCTTGGGCGCTGGGGCCTTCGAGCGCTGGCCGGCCATCGACGCGGCCCTCGGGTTCCTGCTGCCCGCCCTCTTCCTTGCGCTCCTGCTTGCCATGTTCGAGGGGCGGCACCTGGCGGCGGCCGTGGTCGCGGTGGCGGCGTTCGCGCTCGGATCGGCGCTGGCCTCTCCCAGCACAGGGATCTTAGTGGGCATGCTGGCGGGCGGGTTGGCCGGCGTCCTGTCCTCGGCCCGGGGTGAACGTTCTGCCGGCCCCAGTGCGGGCGGCGCGCCTTGAGCCTCGAACTGGTGGTGGTCTGCGCCGTCGTGGGCGTCGGAACTTACCTGTTCCGCTACCTGCCAACGCGCTTGGGCGCGGGGCGTACGCGCGGGCGCTTCGCAGGACCGCTCGGCGCTTTCCTCGGAAGCGTCGGCGTGGCCGCCGTGGCTGCGCTGCTCGCGGCCTCGCTCGAGCCCTACCTGGTGCCGTTCGCCCGCGGCGTGATCGCAGCTGGGCCGAGCCCGGCCGAGGCACGCGCCGCCATAGCGGCCGTGCTCGGAGCTCTTGCCACGGCCGCCACGTTCCGGTGGCGCAAGGACGTCGCCGTCGCGACCCTGACGGGAGCGCTCGTTTACGGCGTAACGTGGTGGTTGACGTGAGCCCTCAGGCCGAAGACAACAGCGCGATGATCCACGTGAAACATCTGGCGGAGACCATCGGTCCGCGGGGGTCGACGACGCCCCCCGAGCGGCAGGCGGCGGAGTACGCTGCGGCCGTCATGCGAGGCGCGGGGCTCGAGCCCCGCCTCGAGGAGTTCACCTCGCCCGTCTCGGGTTGGCGGCCGTTCGCGCTGGGCGCGGGCGTTGCCCTGCTGGTCAGCGCGCTGCTGCTGCTTTCACCGGGCCCCGCCGGCGGTCGTTGGTTGGCCGCGCTCCTCGGCTTGGTCATGCTCGCCACGACCGCCTCGGTCTTCCTCGAGATGTACTTCCGGCCCAACCTGCTGCGGCCGTTCGTGCGCAAGGGCACGAGCCAGAACGTGTGGGCGCTGATACCCGCGCTGAAGCCCGCGGCGGCCGCCACGACAAGGGTCGTGCTCGTCGCCCACCTCGACACGCACCGCACCCCCTGGGTCTTCACGAGGCCCTGGCGCCTGCGGCTCTTCAGCACGGTCACGGCCCTCGGGGTGGCGGCGTTCGTCATCACGGCGCTGGTCTGCCTGGCGTACGCAGCCACGGGCTGGTCTTGGTTGGTCTGGGTGGCGCTGTGCCTCGCCCCCGTCCACCTGGTCGTGCTGGCGCTCACGCTTCAGCCCGACACGACTCCGCATACGGCGGGCGCCAACGACAACGCCAGCGGCGTCGGGGTGGTGTTGAGCTTGGCACAGCGCCTAGCGCGAGAACCCTTGCAGCACACCGAGGTGTTGGTCCTGGCCAGCGGCTGTGAGGAGGTCGGGTCGGTGGGTTCGAAGGCCTTCATAGTCAGGCATCCGGACCTGCTCGAGGGCGCTTTCGCCATCAGCGTCGACAACGTGGGTGGGCGCGGAGTGGGCGTGTGCTACACGAGCCTGGAGGGCATGGTGTTCCCCTTGAGGCCGTCACCCGAACTCTTCGCGATTGCCGAGGAGATCCGCGTTGCGAACCCCGAGCTCGAGGCCTACTCGCAGCCCTACACCACGCTGCACACGGACGCCACCTGTTTCATGGCGAACGGTGTGCCCTCCCTATCGTTCGTCGGCCTGACTCCCGGAGGCGTCATCCCCGATTGGCACCAGGTGAGTGACGTGCTCGAGAACGTTGACCCCGGGACCGTTTCGCGCACCGAGGAGTTCGTGTTGCGGCTGCTCCGGAGTCTGGACGCCCGTATCCGCGGCTGACGGTGACACGCCCGCCACCGCCATGTCGGCCGTAGCCTCGCCGGTCTCGACCCCGACCGGTTCCAGCCGAGTGCCACCCCGGACCCGAGGGCACGCCGGGCTATAATGCAGCCTCGAAACGTTGAATGGAAAGGCGGGAAACATGCGCGGAAGTCCTCTCGCACGTAAACGGTTCGTCACTCTCTTGCTTGCGCTGCTGCTGGCTGGGGCCGCGGCGGCCGAACGGCTCGTCATCACGGTCCCCTCCGGGCCACCCGAGTACGTGACGGGCGGCGACGCCCGCCTCCTGATCGAGGTGCCCCAGGGCGTAGAGCTGAGCGCCGTGAGCGTCTGGCAAGGCACGAGGGACGTCACGGCCGACTTCGCTCCCTACCGCAAGGGTCACGCACTCGAGGGTCTCGTCACCGGCCTGCCGCTGGGTGACACGGTGATCACCGTCCTGGCGGGGCTGTACAAGGATCGGCTGACGCTGACCAACCACCGAAGCACGGACGCCATGTTCTCCGGACCCCAGCAGGAGCCGTTCTTCTGCGCCACCGAGAGCCACCGCGACAGGGCCGCACTTGGCGACATCCTCGACGACGACTGCTCCATGGAGACGCGCGTCGACTTCTTGTACTGGTCCACCACCGCCGACGACTTCCTGCCCTACGACGCCGGTGCGGCGCGGCCCGACGACATGGCCACCGTGACGCTGCCCGACGGCCGTGAGGTCGACGCCATCGTGCGCTGGGAGCGGGGCACCCTCGACCGCTTCATCTACTCCATCGCCATGCTCTCGCCAAACGGCCAAGACGCCGCCACGCCCGACCTCAGCGCTTGGAACCGTCGCCTCATCTATCAGTTCCAGGGCGGCGTCGGCGTGGGCCACTATCAGGGAAGCCCGAGCCGGGGCTACATGCTCAACCCGACCTACTTAGGCCTCGGTTACGCCATCGCCTACTCCACCGGGACCAAGACGGACGTGCACTACAACCTGATCGTGGGCGGCGAGACGGCGCTGATGGTCAAGGACCGCTTCGTCAGCGCGTACGGCGTCCCCGACTACACGGTCGGTCTCGGCGGCTCCGGCGGGGGGATCCAGCAGTACATCTACGGCCAGAACCTTCCCGGCCTCCTCGACGCGCTGATCCCGCAATACCCGTACCCCGACATGGTGACCCAGACCATCCACGTTGGCGACTGCGAGCTTCTGGAGCGCTGGATGGACGCCAAGGTGGCTCAAGACCCCGACTCCAAGTGGGCCACGTGGAGCAACCGCACCATCCTCGAAGGCATGGCAGCCTGGGACGACATCCCCAACCCCTACTTCGGCGGCGAACCGGGCCTCACCGAATGCATCAACGGCTGGCGGGGCCTCAGCCCCCTCGCCCTGAACCCCCACTTCGGCACTGCCCCCGGCATCACGGCCGAACAGCAGGCCGCCGTCGACTGGACTCACTTCGAGGACGCCGTGCAGGTCTACGGGCGCCGGGCCGACGGCTACGCGCGCAGCACATGGGACAACGTCGGGGTGCAGTACGGCCTCGTCGCCCTGAACCAGGGCCAGATCACGCCCGCGGAGTTCCTCGACCTCAACGCGTTCGTGGGGGGCTGGAAGGACCAGTCCGAGATGGTCCAGGAGGGCTGCCCGTTCATCGAGCAGCTGTGCGACGACCCCACGCAGTTCGACCCGTGGAGCTCGCGCAACATGAACCTGAGCCCGGACGGCCTCACACCCGCCCCGCGCACCGCCGCCGACCCTGGAGCCATCGACGCCGTGCTGAGCAGTGGACTCTACTTCCGTGGCGAGCTGAACCTGCCCACCATCGACGTGAGGCACTACCTCGAGCGTGAGCTGGACATGCATAACACCAGGCAGTCGTTCGTCATCCGCGAGCGTATAAAGCGCAACGGCTCTCCCGAGGGCAACCAGGTCATCTGGTTCGTCGACGCGGTGCCCGGCGAGCCCCGCTACGACCCGACCCTACAGGCGTTCCAAGTCATCGATCAATGGATGGCCAACCTCGAGAAGTACCCCGGCATGAGCGTGGCCGAGGCGCGACCCGCGCGGGCCGTCGACTCCTGCTTCGCGGCCGATGGTGAGTTGCAGTACGCGGGCGCCGACGCCTGGTGGGGCATCATCGACGACCACCGGGCCGGCCCCTGCGCGGAGCGCTACAAGATCTACGGCACGTCGCGCACGCAGGCCGGCGCGCCCTTCACGGGTGACGCCTACAAGTGCGACCTGCAGCCCGTGCGCGCCGCCGTCGCTTCCGGCGTCTACGGCGACTGGCGCCCGACCGACGCGCAAGTGGCGCGGCTCGAGGCCATCTTCCCGACGGGAGTGTGCAAGTACTAGAGCGACTTCAATCACCTAGGTCAATGTCGCGCTGTTGAAACACGTGAGATGCTGGCCGGCATGACACTCACTCGCCACGACCTCGCCGCCTGCTTCGTGCCCGACCCCTCGGGCCCGAGCAGGCGGGTTCTCGTCAAAGAACCCGGCTTGACGATCCTCCACCTGACGATGGGACCGGGCCAAGCCATGCCGGTCCACAACCACCCCGGTTGCACCGTGACCATCCAGTGCATGGCGGGGGAGGCATGCGTCGTGTTGGAGGGCGCAAGCTACCCACTCAAGACGCACGAGTTGTTCAGCTTCTCCGGTGAGCTGATGGTGCGGCCCTGCAACGAGTCGGACGAACCCGCAGCGGTGCTCATCACGCTGGCCGAGGTGACCGACCGCGCCGCCTGAGGCCTAGTTCCGGCGAGGCGGCCGGCGTGGCAAGATCACTCCGGCCAGCACCAACACCGTCGAGACCGCGCTGACGGTCACGCCGACGATGGCGGCTATGCGGATGATGATGCGTTCCGCCGGCAAGGTTATCTCGGTGAGCGGGGCTCCAACGACCAGCGCCGACGCCAGCATGAGGCCCACCAGCGAGATGCTCAGCACCATGCGCCTGAAGCCCCGCTCGAAACCGCGCTCCACCGACTCGAGACGGTAGGTCAGGTTTCCCACGTCCATCTGCAGGGCGGTGCGGCCATGCTCGAAGTCCTCCAGCAGGTTGAGCGCCGCCCCCACGAGGTTCGGTACACGGCCGATGGCCTCGCGCGTCCACGGCTCGAGGACGTCGGGCACGAACTTACGCGGGTCGAGGCGCCTGAGGACCAGGTCGCGCAGCGTGCGGTAGGCGATGTCCACCACCTCGTCCGCCTCCTCGCCACCCATCAGCGTGCGCATGATGCCCTCGCCCTGGCCCATGGCCTTGAACGCCAGCGTGAACTCGCGCCGCAGCCTCAGCCCGTGGCGCATGAGCAGCGTCACCAGCTCGCTCAGGAGCTCGCCGACGTCGGGGTTCGTGGGGTGCAGTAGGAGGTGGCGGTTGAGCAGGCGCCGCACGTCGCGCTCCAGCGCCGCCGAATCGACCGAAACGTTCGGTTGACACACGGAAAGCAACACCCGCGCGGTGGGGCCGGCGGCGCGGTCGTGTAGCGCCCAGATGAGTTGCGCCAACCGAACGCGGTCGCCGCGCGCGAGCTGGCCCACCTGGCCCATGTCGAGGAACACGATCTGCCCCTGCTGGCGGTCGTACCAGACGTTGCCGCCATGCAGGTCCGCGTGGAAGAAGCCGTCAAGCACGACCTGCTGCAAGAGCACCTCGAAGAACTGAAGCGCCAACTTGCGCCGCCCACGCTCGTCCAGGCCGAGGGCGGTGACGTCCGTGATCTTCTTGCCAGAGACTCGCTCGAGCGTCAGGACCCGGCGGCTCGACCAGTCGCCATAAACCGCCGGCACGTGCACGAACGGGAACTCCTTCAGGTTGTGCCTGAGCTGCTCGGCCTGATACGCCTCGTTGTCGAAGTCGAGCTCGTCGACGACCAAGTCCGCGAACTCGTCGAACAGCGGCGAGAGCCCCAAGCGGCGCACCCGCCCAAGCCGCGCCTCGAGGGTCGCGATGAGGTCTCGCAACACGTTCAGGTCGCCGCGCACCTGCACTTCGATGTTGGGGCGCAGCACCTTGACCACTACCGACGTCCCGTCGGGCAAAGTGGCCGCGTGCACCTGGCCCATGGACGCGGCGGCCAGCGGGGTGGGATCGAACGTGGCGAAGGCTTTGGAGAGGGGCATCTTGAGGTCGCGCTCCACGAGCGCAGAGGCCTCCGCGAACGTGAACGGCCGCACGTGATCCTCGAGCGTCTCGAGCTCCGCGCGCCAGGTTGGCGGCAGCACCTCGATACGGCTCGCCACCAGCTGCCCGAACTTCACGAAGGTCGGCCCCAGTTCCTGGAGCATGAGGCGCAACTTCACGGCCGCGCTTCCCTCGACCAGGCGCGGCCTCAAGCGGTAGAGGATGCGCTTCATGAAGTTGCGGACGGGCCCCAGGAACGTGTAGCCGAGCGCTATGTCTATCAGGTACGAGCGCAAGATGGCGATCAGTTGCACCGTGCGCAGGTTCTCCACCAGGCGGTTGCGCTCCCCGCCCGGCAGGCGCTCGAGCCAGCGCCAGTAAGCCGGCGAGGCCCGGGACTCGGCTGGCTTGCGGGGGCTGTCGAAGCCGACGATGGCGTCGAGCACGAACACGAGCACGCCCATCAGCACCGCTCCCATGAAGGCCGTCGTCAGGCGCCCCAGGGGGTCCGCCCAGCCCTCTCGCGCCAGGTAGCTTAGACCTAAGAAGATGAGGACGTCGACGACCATGGCGATGAGGCCCAGTGACCAGATGTAGAGGCGGCCGGTGAACACGAGCATGACGGGGCGCACGAAGGAGTGGAGCGCGCCGAAGACGAGGCCCACCAACAAGTAGGCGAGCAGTGGCGGCAACGCCGCCGCCGGAGCGTCGCTGCCGCGCGCCAGTAGGCCCGGCACGACGTTCAGCACCACCGCAGCGGAGAGCGTGTAGACGAGTAGTCTCACCAGGAAATAGATCATCGGCTGCGCACCGGCATGCCCAATATTGGCACCTCGCGCGCGGTGCGTCGCCGGTAACCGCCCCTCGGACGCCTCAGGGGCCGTGTCGGCTTCGGCTGCGGATCAGGTAACGAGGGTCGCGAGTCATCCGAACGGCGGATGCGCCAAGGCGTTCCCCGACCTAACCTGTTGTCAAGGAGGTAGTCATGAACGAGGCCACAGGCAGCAACGAGAACGGCGGCGGCCAGGGAGCCGACCACGGGTCCGGTGCCGGCACCGCCGGCAGCAGCGAGTCGCGGACCAGGGACGGCCGCACCACTACGGAGGAGTTCCGCGTATCCGGCGAGGCGGTCGTTTCCAAGGTCAAGGAGCTCGTGCGAGAGGGCAACGTGCGCCGCATCGTCATCAAGAACGACGACGGTAAAGCGCTCATAGAGATCCCGCTCACGATCGGGGTCATCGGCACCGTGCTGCTGCCCGTCTGGGCGGCGGTGGGCGCGATAGCCGCGATGGTCGCGCACCTGACGATCTCCGTCGAGCGCGTGGTGCAAGACGAGGAGCAGCCGCAAGCCTGAGTCAGTAACTGGGCCGAGCCCGAAGCGAGACTGACCACGGAAGATGCGCGGGTGCCGGACGCGCGGGTGCCCGACGCGCGGGTGCCGGACGCGCGGGTGCCCGACACCAGGATGCAGGAAGGGCGGATGCCGGGTGCGCGAGCCCCCGACGGGCGGCCAAGTCTCTTGGTCCTGCTGCCGACCCGCCGACGCTAACGGCGCCCGCGGTCCTGGCGCCGCCGGGCTCCGGTCTGCTCAGCCAGGTACCGCAACCCCGGCTGCAACGGTGGCCGCGCGCAGCACGTCGGCCACCAGGTCCTCGGCTGCCTCGATGCCCACCGAGAGGCGCACGAGGCCATCGGTGACGCCCTCGGCGGCGAGCAGCTCCTGGGGCAGAAGCTGGTGGGTCGTCGAGGCCGGGTGGCACGCCAAAGAGGCAACGTCGCCGAGCGATACCGCGTGGTCGAAGAGCCGCAAGGACTCGAGGAACGCGGCCGCCGCAGGCAGGCCGCCCTCCAACTCGAGCGAGACCATGCCGCCGAAGTCACTCATCTGGCCGGCCGCTACGGCGTGACCAGGATGATCCTCGAACCCCGGATAGTGGACCCGCGAAACGCCCGGCCGGCCGCGAAGCGCCTCGGCCACCGCGCGGGCGTTGCTGCAGTGAGCCTCCATGCGCAAGTGAAGCGTGCGCATGCCGCGCAGCAAGAGGTACGCCGCCTGCGGGTCCAGAGCGGCCCCAAGGTGGCGCAGGCCCTCCATGCGAACCTCGTGAAGGAGCTCGGCCGGACCGACCATCACGCCGCCCAGCAGGTCGCCGTGTCCACCAAGGTACTTGGTGGCGGAGTGCACCACGATGTCGATCCCGTGCTCGATGGGCCGCGTCAGGTAGGGGGTGGCGAACGTGTTGTCGGCCACGCTGATGAGGCCGTGCGTGGCGGCGACCCGCCCGACCAGCGACAGGTCGTGGACGCGCAGGTCGGGGTTGGTGGGCGACTCCACGTAGATCATGCGGGTGTTCGGACCCACCGCGGCCTCGAGCTCCGCGTCGTCCACCGCCCGTGAAGTGACGCCGAACCGCGGCAGCAGGTCGGTGAGCATGCCGCGCGTGCCGCCATACAGCGGTCCCAGCAGCAGCACCTCGTCACCCTGTTTCAATAGGCTCAAGAACGCGGCCGAGATTGCGCCCATGCCGGACGCGAAGGCCACGCCCTCCTCGGCGCCCTCGAGGGCGGCGACCTTCTCCTCCACGGCCCTCACCGTGGGATTGCCGATCCGCGAGTAGACGTTGCCCTCGGCTTCGCCCGCGAAGATCGCGGCGCCCCGGGCCATGTCGCCCAGCACGAACGTGCTGGTCTGGTAGATGGGCGTGGCGTGCGCCTTGGTCAGCGGATCCGCATGCTGTCCGGCGCGCACGGCACGCGTGGCGAACCCTCGCCCCGTCCCGTTATCGTTCATGCCTCAAGTCTAAACGGCCCGCCGGCCACCGAACGTCCGTCCAGGAAGCACGAGTGCACGGCGCGTGCGCCTCGGCCCTTTGCCAAGCGCCGGGGCGTAGGCGTAGAATGCCGCCACCGAACAATGGTGACGGCGGAACCCGTACACCTCTATATCTATACGCAGGGACGGTGGCTCGAAGATGATCGATACGGCACAGGAGCTTCTCAACTACGTCGGCGGCGAATGGCAGCGTTCGCGGTCCGGCACGCATCAAGACGTACACAACCCCGCCACTGCCGCGACGATCGCGCGCGTGCCCATGAGCGCCAAGGACGAGGTCGACGAAGCGGTGAAGGCCGGAGTGGCGGCGTTCAAGGCGTGGCGCGAAACGCCCGTGGTCGACCGGATCAAGCCGCTATTCAAGCTGCGCGAGTTGCTCATCGCGAACGCTGACGAACTCGGCCGCACCATCACCAACGAGGCCGGCAAGACCTACGCGGAGAGCATGGGCGAGATGGCGCGCGGCGTTGAGAACGTCGAGGTGGCCTGCGGCACGCCTTACATGATGCAGGGCACCAACAACGAAGACATCGCCCACGGCATCGACGAGCACATGATCCGCCAGCCGCTCGGCGTGGTGGCTGCCATCACGCCGTTCAACTTCCCGGGCATGATCCCGCTGTGGTTCCTGCCTTACGCCGTGGCGACTGGCAACTGCTTCCTGCTCAAGCCGAGCGAGAAAGTGCCCATGACCACCCAGCTGCTGTTCCGCCTCCTCGAGGAGGCCGGCTTCCCGCCCGGCGTGGTGGGGCTGGTCAACGGTGGCAAGGAGACGGTCGACGCGATCCTGGACCACCCCGACGTCAAGGCCATCTCCTTCGTGGGCTCTACGCCCGTCGCGCGCTACATCTACTCCCGCGCCACCGCGAACGGCAAGCGGGCCCAGTGCCAGGGAGGGGCCAAGAACCCCGCCGTCATAATGCCCGACGCCGAGATGACGATGGCCACGCGCATCCTGACCGACTCCGCGTTCGGTTGCGCCGGCCAGCGTTGCCTCGCCACCTCGGTCGCCATCACGGTGGGCGACGCGCGTAAGGAGTTCACCGAGCGCCTGGTGGCGGCAGCCGAGCAGCGCAAGGTCGGGTACGGCCTCGAGAAGGGCGTGGAGATGGGCCCCGTCATCTCCGCGGAGTCACGCAGCCGCATAGCCGGCCTGATCGACAAGGGCGTCAGCCAGGGCGCCCGCCTGCTGACGGGCGGCGCTGAGGCCGCGGTGGACGGCTTCCGAGACGGTTACTTCATGCACCCGACGGTGCTCGATGACGTGGCCCCCGGCAGTGAGCTCGCCAAGACCGAGGTCTTCGGCCCCGTGCTGTCGATGATGCACGCCTCGAGCCTCGACGAGGCCATCAGCTGGGTCAACGACCGCGCCTTCGGCAACCAAGCCTCCATCTTCACCAGCTCCGGCAGCGCCGCCCGCCAGTTCCGGCACCAGGCGATAGCCGGCAACATCGGCATCAACTTAGGGGTCGCGGCGCCCATGGCGTTCTTCCCGTTCAGCGGTTGGAGCGACAGCTTCTTCGGTGACTTGCACGCGCAGGGAGCGCACGGAATCGAGTTCTACACGCAAACGAAGATCGTCATCGAGCGGTGGCCCGAGAGCTGGAGCCGCACCTTCTGAGTTGATCGAGCACGTTCGCGGTCGCAGTAGGGAGGCGGCCGCGGACGCTATCTAAACCTAGTCGGCCCCGTAACACACTGCCGGCGCCCTACGCCGGCGGAGTCCCAGGAGGAGCATGGAGCAACACGAGTTGTCGCTGGCGCAGCTACAGGACTCTTTCTCCGAGACCTATCCGCGCTACACGAAGAACGAAGCCACCGTGGAGGCCGACCGCTGCCTGTACTGCTTCGACGCCCCCTGCATAAAGGCGTGCCCCACGAGCATCGACGTTCCCACCTTCATCCGCCAGATAGCCAACGACAACCTGCTGGGCGCCGCTACGACCATCCTCGAGTCGAACCTCATGGGTCACTCGTGCGGCCGCGTTTGCCCGGTGGACGAGCTCTGCGTCGGCGCCTGCGTGCTCGGACGGGAACACCGCCCCATCGCCATCGGCCGGCTGCAGCGCTACGCCACCGACTTCGTCTTCGACAACGACATCCCGGTGTTCGAGCCCGGGCCCGACACGGGCAAGAGCGTGGCCGTCATCGGCGCGGGCCCGGCGGGCCTAAGCGCCGCCGGCGAGCTGGCCAAGCGCGGCGTTCGGGCCACCGTCTTCGAGCGTAAGGAGCTGGGCGGCGGCCTCTCCACCTACGGCATCGTCGTCTTCCGCGAGCCCACCCAGGTGGCCCTGGACGAGGTCGAGTTCGTAAGGAAGCTCGGGGTCGAGGTTCGCACCGGGGTAGAGATAGGGCGCGACGTCACCGCCCAGCAGCTGCTCAACGATTACGACGCCGTGGTATTGGCCGCCGGCACCGGCCGCGTGCCCGACCTGGACGTTCCGGGCGAGGACCTACGGGGCGTCGTCGAGGCCCTGCCGTTCATCGCGGCAACCAAGATGGCCGACAAGGACGGCCTGGAGGCCCTGAACGCCATCGAGGTCGGCAACGAGGTCATCGTGGTGGGTGCCGGCAACACCGCCATCGACGCCGCCACGGTCGCCAAGCGCTTGGGCGCCGAGCGCGTGACCATGCTCTACCGCCGCAGCCGCGAGGAGATGGGCGCGTACGACTTCGAGGTCGACTTCGTCCGCAGCGAAGGCGTCGACATCAGGTTCCAGACCCAGCCCGTGGAGTTCATCGGGGAGAACGGCAGACTAAGGGCCGTGCGCTGCGTGCGCACGCGCCTGGGCGAGCCAGACGAGGACGGTCGGCGCCGGCCGGAGACCGTTCCCGGCAGCGAGTTCCTGCTTCCCGCCGATCAGGTCATCAAGGCGATCGGGCAGGAGAAGCTCATCGCGCTCTACGACGCGGTGGGTGTCGACCACGTTGGTGGTTACGTGAAGACCGACGACGAGCTGCGCACCAGCAACCCCAAGGTGTTCGGCGCCGGCGACTGCGTGCGCGCAACCGGCCACGCCCTCACCGTCACGGCGGCAGAGGACGGCAAGATCGTCGCCCGCGCCATCGCCAAGCAGCTCGGCCTGCCCGAGCCCGAGAGCGCCCCGGGCGCCACCCGCGGCCGTTTCCTTCACGAGACAGTCAACGAGTTCGGGAGGATCCATGGCTGACCTGACTACCGACTTCGCGGGGATAAAGAGCCCGAACCCCTTCTGGCTCGCGTCGGCCCCGCCGACCAACTCCGCCTATCAGATCAACAAGGCCTTCGAGTACGGTTGGGGCGGCGCCGTGTGGAAGACGATCGGCGACCCCGTCCTTAACGTCTGCAACCGTTACGGCGCCTTCGAGTACGCCGGCAACCGTCTCGTGGCCATCAACAACGTCGAACTCATCTCCGACCGCCCCATCGAAGTGAACCTGCGCGAGATCCGCGAGGTCAAGAAGCTTTGGCCCGACAGGGCCGTGATCGTCTCGGCCATGGTCTCCAGCAACGAGGCGGCCTGGAAGCAGGTCGTGCAGCAGATCGAGGACACGGGTGCCGACGGCATCGAGCTCAACTACGGCTGCCCGCACGGCATGAGCGAGCGCGGCATGGGTGCCGCCGTCGGACAGGTGCCCGAGTACTGCGAGATGATCACCGGTTGGGTGACCGCGGCCGCGAGCATCCCCGTGATCGTGAAGCTCACTCCCAACGTCACCAACATCGTGCCGCCGGCTCACGCGGCCATCAACGCCGGCGCCGACGGCATCTCACTCATCAACACCATCAACTCGATCGCCGGCGTCGACCTCGACAGCTTCGAGTTGAGGCCCAACGTGGGCGGCAAGGGCAGCCACGGCGGTTACGCGGGGCCTGCGGCTCGCCCCATCGCACTGCACCTGCTCTCGCAGGTGGCTGCGGACCCCAAGTACCAGGCTGCCGGTATCCCGATCTCGGGCATGGGCGGCATCGAGACGTGGCGCGACGCGGCCGAGTTCGTCCTCCTGGGTTCGACCAGCCTCCAGGTCTGCACGGCCGTCATGCATTACGGCTTCCGGATCATCCACGAACTGTGTGACGGGCTGTCCAACTGGCTTGACGACAAGGGCGCCGCCTCGCTCGGTGAGGTCGTGGGCGCGTCGGTAAGCCGCATCAGCAACTTCGGCGACTTCGACCTCTCGTTCAAGTCGGTGGCCGTCATCGACGAGGACAAGTGCATCCAGTGCAACCTCTGCTACGTGGCCTGCGACGAGGGCGCACACCAGTGCATAGACCTGACGGCCGACGGCGTGCGCGTGGATCCAGCTACCTACACGGGCAGCGCCCTGCTCCAGCCGATAGTGCGCGAGGAGGACTGCGTGGGTTGCGACCTCTGCAGCCTCGTGTGCCCCGTGGATGCGTGCATCACCATGGTCGAGCGGCCGCCCGAGCGCGCGCCCGTGACGTGGAACGAACTCACGCGCACTCGGCCGGAAGTGACCACCGATTGGGACGCGATGATCGCCTACCGCAAGGAAGTCGGCATCGAGATCCACTGAGGACCGGGCCGCGTGAGGGCGCGCGCAGCGCCTTCACGCGGCCCACAGGACAACCGCGAAAGGACGAACGTGAGCCTGCTTATCAAGAACGGCGAGATTGTGACGGCGGCCTCCCGCATGCGGGCGGACATATATTGCGAGGACGAGACCATCACGCGGATAGCCCAGAACCTGGACGCCCCGGCCGGCGCCCAGGTGATAGACGCTACCGGCAAGTACGTATTTCCAGGTTTCATCGACCCACACGTGCATATTCACTTGCCGTTCATGGGCACCGTCACCAAGGACACCCACCGCACGGGCAGCCAGGCCGCACTGGTGGGCGGCACGACGACGTTCATCGAGATGATGGCGCCCAACCGGCAGGAAGACCTCATGAAGGGCTACCGCCACTGGAACGAGCTGGCCGGGGGTAACAGCGCCTGCGATTACACGTTCCACGTCGGCGTCACCAAGTTCGACGACCAGACCGAGGCGCAACTGCGCGAGATCGTGCAAGACGGCATGACCTCTTTCAAGGTCTTCCTCGCCTACAAGGGCTTCTTCGGAGTCAACGACGAGGAGCTCTTCAAAGCCCTCACCTTGGCCAAGGAGCTAGGCGTCCGGGTAACGGCCCACTGCGAGAACGACGAACTCGTGGCGCAACTGCAGGCACAGCTCCTTGCGGCGGGCAAGACGGGCCCCGAGTGGCACGAGCCATCGCGCCCCGAGCGCGTGGAGGCCGACGGCACCAGCCACTTCGCGGCCTTCCTCGAGATCACCGGTGCCAAAGGCTACGTGGTGCACCTCAGCTGCGCTCCGGCGCTCGAGGCGGCCCTGGCGGCCAAGGAGCGCGGTGTGGACATCGCCATCGAGTGCGTGGTGCCGCACCTCGTCCTCGACAAGTCGTACGCCGAACGCCCCGATTTCGAGGGCGCCAAGTACGTCATGTCGCCACCGTTGAGAGACAAGCGCAACCAGGAACCCCTGTGGCACGCGCTCAACGCAGGGCTCGTCGACACGGTGGCCACCGACCATGCGCCCTTCGACTTCAAGGGTCAGAAGGACATGGGCCGCGGCGACTTCACCAAGATCCCGAACGGCATCCCCACCATCGAGGACCGCGTGAACCTCCTCTACACGTACGGCGTGAGCCGCGGGCGGCTCTCGCTGGAGCGCTTCGTAAGTGCGGCCAGCACCCGCGCCGCTCAACTCTTCGACCTCTACCCCCGAAAGGGCACGATCGCGGTCGGCTCGGACGCCGACCTCGTGGTGTACGACCCCACTTTCCGGGGCCGCATAAGCGCCGAGACTCAGACCATGAACGTCGACTACTCGGGTTTCGAGGGCGTCGAGATCGACGGGCGCCCCAGCGTGGTGACCGTCCGTGGTCAGGTAGCCGTCCAAGACGGCAAGTTCGTGGGCGACCCGGGGCGCGGCAAGCTGCTGCGGCGCACGCCGACGAAGTAGGGAGACAGTGACCGAGGCCCCCGCAATCATCGAAGTCGAAGGTGTCAGTAAACTCTTCCGTGTCGGCAAGACCGAGGCGGTGGCGTTACAAGACGCCGATCTGCAAGTAGCCGACGGGCAGTTCGTGAGCCTGATCGGACCATCCGGCTGCGGTAAGACCACACTGATGCGGCTCGTGGCGGACCTGATAGAGCCCACCAGCGGCCGCATCACGGTGGCGGGCAAGACGCCCAAGGAGGCGCGGGCCTCGCGCGAGTACGGCTACGTCTTCCAGGCGCCCGCCCTGTATGACTGGCGCAACGTACTCAGCAACGTCATGCTGCCCCTCGAGATCATGGGGTACTCCAAGGCCAAGCGCCGTGCGCGGGCCGAGGAGATGCTCGAGATGGTGGGTCTCGAGAGCTTCCACCGCTCCTACCCCTGGCAGTTGTCGGGCGGCATGCAGCAACGCGTCTCGATAGCCAGGGCTCTCGCCTTCGACCCCAAGCTGCTGCTGATGGACGAGCCCTTCGGCGCCCTCGACGAGATCACGCGCGAGGCGATGAACTTCGAACTCCTGAGGCTGTGGAGCCAGACGAAGAAGACGGTCGTGTTCGTCACGCACTCCATCGCCGAGGCGGTCTTCCTCTCCTCTCACGTCGTCGTGATGACGGCCCGGCCCGGGCGGATCAGCGAAACGATCGAGGTCGACCTCCCCTACCCGCGAGGCACGGAGACGCGCGAGAGCGAGCGTTTCTTCGACCTGACGACGCGCGTGCGCGAGGCGTTGCGCGAGGGCAAGGAGGGTGCGGAGGTCGCTGCGCCCGGCCCCGAGCGCCGCCCGGTGGCCAAGGCAGGGTACTGAGTGGCGGCCGCCGTCCCTACGGCCTCGCCCCGCGGCAAAGGCCGCCTGGCGGCGGCGCTGCCCGTCGTGGCGGTTGCGGCCATCGCGATCGCCCTCATGTACCCGCTGGCCCTCCTGCTGGGCCTGCCGTTGGCCAAGCTGCGCATGGACAACGTCGCGAACTGGGTAAGGCTCGTCTCGGCGCCCCACGCCCTGGCGCAGGCGCCCAGCGACCCCGCTGCCGGCGCGGCGGCCGGCACTCGGCTGGCGTTCGGTGGGGTCGGTCCGGACTCGAGCGCCGAGCGCTCCGTGCTCGTGTACGGGGGCGAGCCCCTGAGCGCGCGCTTCGACCTCATCGATGGAGAACTCGTGCTCGAGGACGCACTGCCGGGGCCACTCCTCGAATGGGGGTCCGCCCTCACCCCCGCGGGCGGTGGCGGGCTGATCTACCGGTTGCCCGAAGGCGCGAGCGTGGAGCAGGCGCTCTACCTGAACGGCCGGCTGTTGCTTCCCGGCGTCAGCCTGGCCGTGGAGCGGCCCGACGGCGTGCTGAACAGCTTCACGTTTCCAGACGCGGAGAGCGGTCCCGTCCTGGTGAACGACAAGGTCCTGCTGGAGGGTGAGGGGTTCGAGGCCGAGGGCAAACACGTTACCCTTGACGCCCCGGCACCTTTCAACGCCGTCGTCAGCCGCGTGAACGGCGACTACGCGCCGGTGGACCCGGCTACCGGCACCATCGTGCTGGCCGAGCCCTCGGGTGTCGCACCTCGCGTTGCCGACAGACAGCTGTCGCTGGGGGAACTCCTCGTGGGCGCGGTCGACGGCTCTAACCGGGTCTTCCAGTTGCAGCACGTTCCGCTGGTGGAGTCCGACCCCGAGCGCCGCATCATGCTCGACGGCGCCGAGCTGTCGTCCGCTGCCGAGCGACCTCAGGAGCGCGTCGACGGTGAGCGCGCCACTTTCACGTTCGCGGGCGATCGGGGCGTGGTCACCGTCGGTGGGGTCGAGGTCCTGGAGGGGAAGGATTTCACGCGCTCCGGCAACCAGATCACCTTCACTACCAGGCCGGCCCGTAACGCCGCGCTCAGGCAGTACCCCGATTACCTGGTCAGCGACCCGGCCAACGGCACCATCACGCTGGCAACGCCGCCGCAACCGGGCAGCGCGCTCTGGGCGGCCTCGTACACCTACTACGACCACCCCGCTTGTGGCGCTACCGAGTTCGAGTGCTTCCTCACGATGCCTCAGCACCCGATGCCGTTCCCGCACTGGATCGCCAAGCGCATCGGGCCGTTCCTCACCGCGTACCCGCTCACCGACTCCCGCAACGTGGTGAGAGCCACCCTCTACACGGCCGGTGGCACCCTGACGGCGCTACTCTTCGGCGGCATCTTCGGCGTGCTCCTCGCCATCTTGTTCGTGGCCATCCGGCCGCTCGAGAGTGCGCTTCTACCGTGGGTGATCGCTTCTCAGACGGTGCCGATAATCGCGCTCGTGCCCGTGCTCGTGCTCCTGTTGGGCAAGGCCGGGGTGACGGTGCAGACGAGCCTCGTACCGGCCGCCCTGGTCGGCGCCTACATCGCCTTCTTCCCCGTCACGGTGGGCACCGTGACGGGCCTGCGGGCCGTGGATCCCCTCTCCATCGACCTCATGAAGAGCTACGCGGCGTCGCCGTTCCAGCTCTTCTGGAAGGTCAGGTTCCCGGCGGCCGTTCCCTACCTCTTCATCAGCCTCAAGCTCGGCGCGGCGGCGGCGTTGGTGGGGGCGTTGGTCGCCGAAACCGAGTCGAACAACAGGCTAGGCCTGGGCTACGCCATCGTCGGGCAGGTGCAGGCCGGAAACGTCTCCGACGTCTGGATCTTGCTGCTCATCTCGGCCGCTCTCGGGATCACCCTCGTGGCCATAGTGGGCCTGTTCCAACGTTTCATAGCGCCATGGGAGCTCAGATGATGGGCGTGGAGGCGGACGGCGTGCGCACCGCGGTCCCTGGGGCTTCGCAAGCGGCGTGGCGGCCTCACTGGCCGACGCTCGCGCTGTTGGTGATCGCGCTGGCGGGCCTGGCCGGGCCGTTCGAGTCCGGAGCGGGAGCGTACCTGTTGACCGACTCCGGCGGGCCCCTGATCAGCGGTCTGGCGCTGCTGGTGTTGCTCGGCGCGGCCGTCCTGCCGGCGGCCTGGGGCGGGCCGTGGACGGTGCCGATCGCCACCCCCCTGGCGCTCCTGGCTGGCTTCCTCGCCATGCTCGGGCAACGCTCGCTGCCTGGCGCCGCCGATTGGGGCTATTGGCTCACGCTCGTAGGCAGCCTGGCGGCGGCGGCCACGGCGGCCGGCCGCATAAGCGTCATCGAGCTCGAGAGCGACGCACCCCGCTGGCAGCACAGGCTCCAGGGGCTCGTGCCGGCCGCCACCGTGGCGTTCCTGGTCCTCCTGGTCTGGGAGGGCCTCGTGGTCGGTTCGCGGGTGCCCAAGGGCATCTTCCCGCGCGTAAGCGACATCTGGGCCGCTCTGCTTGGAACCTGGCGCGTGCTGCTAGCCGACGCCTACCTCACGTTCGTCAGGGAGGTCCTCTTCGGTTTCGCCGTGGGGCTCACGACCGGCTTCCTGGTGGGCAGCGCCATTGCCTTCAGCCGCTTCCTGCAGCGCGGGTTCCTGCCGCTGGCCACGGCGTTCGGCGCCGTACCCATCGTGGGGCTGGCGCCGGTACTCGGCCGCGCCCTCGGCGTGGACTGGGAGTCGAAGGCTGCCGTGGTCGTGATCGTGACGTTCTTCCCGGTCGTCCTCAACACGGTGCAGGGCCTCACGCTCGTGGACCCGCTGAAGTTGGAGCTGCTGCGTTCGTACGCCGCAGGGCCCCTGAAGGTGTTCTTCTCGCTGCGCGTACCGAACGCCCTGCCGTACCTGTTCAACGCCCTCAAGGTGGCCGTGGTGATCGGCATCGTCAGCGTGATCGTCGCCGAGTTCCTCATCCCGGGTCCTCCGAACGGGCTTGGGCAGCGCATCAGCCTGTCCGCGCACCGTGGCGCTTTCGACGTCGTGTTCGCAGCGATCTTCGTCTCCAGCGTCATCTCGATGGCGTTGTACGCCACCATCACACTATTGGAGCGCGTGCTCACGGCTTGGCACCCGTCCACGAGGGGGTCATGAGTATGTGAGTCGCCCGGCCCCCGCACCGCGCAAGTCCGGCAACAACGTAGGAATCTCGCTCAGGAGGCAACGAATGAAACGAATTCTGTACGCCCTTACCGCCCTGCTTCTCTTGTCCGTGCCCGTGGGGATGGCGCAGAACCTCATCCCCGTCAACTTCCAGTCGAAGTGGTTCCCGCAAGCGCAGTTCGCGGGGTACTTCGTGGCACAAGACAAGGGCTTCTACGCCGAGGAGGGACTGGACGTCACCGTGCTGGATGGCGGCAACGTCAACCCCACGGTGGCGGTGGCCTCGGGTAACGCCGACTTCGGGACGGACTGGTTGGCCAACATCCTCGTGCAACGCGAGCAGGGTCTGAACGTCGTGTACATCGGACAGATGTTCCAGGTGGCCGGCTACCGCCTCGTGGCCCTCAAGAGCTCCGGCATCGAGACGTTCGCCGACATGGCGGGCCGCAAGGTCGGGGTGTGGGCCTTCGGGAACGAGTTCGCGACGGAGGCGGTCTTCGCCAAGGCCGGGCTGACGTCGAGCCTCGACCCCACCATCTCGAACCCCGACGTCGAGGCCGTCGTGTACGCCTTCGACCCCGGCCTGGTGTTCCCCAACGAGGTCGACGTGGCCAGCGCCATGACCTACAACGAGCTCGACCAGATCGTCGGGCTCGGTTATGACCTTTCGGTCCTGAACGTGCTGAACCCGGCCGACATCGGCGCCGACATCCTCGAGGACGGCGTCTTCGCGAACGCCGACGTGCTGGCGACGGACAACTTCAAGGGCTCCGGCCTGACGGGCAAGGAGGTGGCGGAGCGCTTCCTGCGCGCGTCCATCCGCGGGTGGCAGTACGCCGTCGATAACCAGGAAGAGGCCGTCAACATCGTCCTCAAGTCCTGTGGTGATACGTGCGCCGGCTCCGGCAGCCGCCAGAGCCCCCTCATCCACCAGACCTGGATGATGGCCGAGACCGGCAAGCTCGTGAAGCCCACCCCCGACACGGCCGTGGGTTCGATAGACCGCGCCGACTTCGAACGCTCGGTCCAGCTCCTCGTAGACGTGGGGCTGATCAAGACCCCTTACACTTGGGACGAGCTCGTCGATCCGAGCATCTACGACGCCATAAAGTAGCGGCCTAGGCCAGTCATCCGCGCGCCGGCGGCCCTGTGGTTGCCGGCGCGCGCTCGTGCCGTCGGGCCCACCCAGTAGGAACCCGTAGGTTGTGAACTCCATCTCGATAGGCAGTGCGCTATACTCCGCCCTTGCGCCGGCACCGGTCTTCGGGTCCAGCGCCCTGGAGGACCGTGAACCAAGGCACCACTACCGCTGCTCCGCTGCCGGCCGGCGTCGCGCCCAAGGTAAGTCCCGGGGCCGCCGGCTTCAGCGCCCGGGAACGCAATCTCACGTTCGCCGCGCTGCTGGTCGTCTTCCTCCTAGGAGCGCTCGACCAGACCATCGTTTCCACCGCCATGCCGCGCATCATCGAGCACCTCGGTGGCCTCAACCTCTACACCTGGGTCACGACCGCCTACCTGCTCGCCTCGACGGTCATGGTGCCCATCTACGGCAAGCTCTCAGACTCATACGGCCGGAAGCCGATCCTGGTCATCGGCGTGGTGATCTTCCTGGTGGGATCGGCCCTCAGCGGGCTGGCGGGGGAGTTCGGCAGCCTGCCGCTGCTTGGCGGCGGCATGACCCAACTCATCGCCTTCAGGGCCATCCAGGGCCTGGGTGGCGCAGCACTCTTCTCGAGCGCCTTCGCCATCATCGCCGACATGATCCCTGCGTCCGAGCGCGGCAAGTACCAGGGACTCTTCGGCGGCGTGTTCGGACTGGCCGCCGTACTGGGGCCGCTGGTCGGCGGCTTCTTCACCGACATGGGCGACACCAGCTTCTTAGGCCTAGCCATAGCGGGCTGGCGCTGGGTGTTCTACGTGAACCTCCCGCTCGGCATGCTGGCGCTGTTCATGATCGCTCGCGTCATGCCGTCCTTGCCTCCGGCCGGCCGCAAGGGCGCCCTCGACGCGCTGGGCGCCACGCTCATCGTCACCACCTTCTTGCCCATGCTGCTCGCCCTCACGTGGGCGGGTAGCACTTACCCCTGGGGCTCGCCGATCATCATCGGGATGCTCGCCTTCTCGGCCGCCTCGCTCCTCGCCTTCGTGTTGGTCGAGAAGAGGGCGGCGGATCCCATGCTGCCGCTCGAACTCTTCCGGATCCCGGTATTCACCACCGCGAACCTCGCCTCGTTCGTCATAAACGTGGCGTTCCTGGGGATCGTCATGTTCCTGCCGCTCTTCATGCAACTCGTGCTGGGCGTGTCGGCCACCAACTCGGGGTTCACGCTGCTGCCACTCATGAGCGGCATGATCGTCAGCTCGTTCCTGGCGGGCCTCCTCGTCACCAAGACTGGGCGCTACAAGCCGATCATGATCGGCGGCTCGGTCATCTTGCTGGTAGGCGCCTACTTCCTCACCAACATCAGCCTCGACACCACCCTCTTCGAGCTCGGTTGGCGCATGGTCGTCGTGGGGGTCGGGTTGGGACCGGCCCAGAGCCTGTTCACGCTCTCCGTGCAGAACTCGGTGCCCTTCGCGCAGATGGGCGTGGCCACCAGCGCCAGCCAGTTCTTCAGGCAGATCGGCTCGGTCATCGGCCTCGCCGTTTTCGGAACCCTGTTGACCATCAGCGTGCAGCGCGAGATACCCAACTACGTGCCGGCGATCCCCGGGGTGACCCAGGCCTTCGACCTCAACTCCCTGGTCGGCATGGGCAGCGAGACGGCGGCTGCGGACCCGAGCAGCGTCCACGGCGAACTCCAGGGCGCGGTGGAGGCGCTCAGGGGCCGGCTCACGGCCGTCGTGGCCGGCGACGCGGCTACGGCCCAGGCCGTTGCCGCCGATCCAAGCATGCCGGAGGCGGTGCGGCAGTTCGCGGCCGCGGCGCCGAGTCTCACGCGGCAGGAGCGCGAAGCCCGCCTGCCGCAAGTGATGGGGGCCCTGGAGACCTACCTGACGGACCTGGGCCGGCAGTTCGAGCACGGGATCAAGCAAGGTTTCGCGGTGTCCATCCGGCTTCTCTTCCAGGTGAGCTTCGTCATCTTGCTGCTGGGTTCGGCCGTCATCCCCTTCATCCCCGGCCTACCGCTGCGTAAGGTGGCGGCAATGGACGTGGCGCGCGGGGCGGCCAAGGCCGACTGACAGGTCTAAGGCGCTCGAGTCTGCAACAGGGCCTGCACCCGCTCTTGCGCCGCGGCGGCCGCGCGCGTGTCCAAGAAGCCGAGGCGCATGCGCCGCTCCAGCACGTCGTCGGCGGTGTGGGCGTACTCGTGATCTCGGGCGTAGACGACCTCGGCCTCGAGGTAGGGCAGGCCGGGCGCCAGGCGCTCCCGCAGGCCGGCGCTCGCCAAGCGCGCCACCACCTCCGCGCGGTCGCCGTATGCGGCCGACAAGTGCGCCGCCACGTCGATAGGCAGGCCGAAGGTGCTCGTCAGCCTCACGCCCCCGTCATCCTGGAACTCCTCGGCGCCGACCAGCTTCAGGTGCGAGGTAACGCTCTCTTTCGTGGGAGCGAGGGCGGCGTGGTGTATGGCCATGTCTATGGTGTCCTCGGCCATGCGCCGGTAGGTCGTCCACTTGCCGCCGGTGACGGTCACGAGCCCCGTGGGGCTCACTAGGATAGTGTGGTCGCGGGAGAGGCGCGCCGTGGCTTTGGGGCCACCCTCGGCGGCGGGCCTCGCGCTTGGATGGGTGGCGACCTCGCCCTCCAGCGACGCAATGGCGTCCGGCCGCACCAGGGGCCTGAGGCCCGACCAGGTCGACAGGACATCGGACCGCTCGACGGGTAGGTCGAAGTACTCCCGTACGTGACGCAGGATGTAAGCCACGTCCTCCTCGGAGGCGCGGGGGTCCTCCTGTACGGGCGCCGGGTTGTCGGTCGTGCCTACCAGCGTGTGCCCGAGCCAAGGCAGCAAGAAGAGCACGCGGCCGTCCTCCGTCTTGGGAATCAGCAGGCCCGTGTCGGGCGGGCTGAAACGCGCCGGGAGCACGATGTGAACGCCCGAACTGGTCTCCAGGATCTCAGGCGTCGACGGGTCGTCAATGCGCCTAAGACCGTCGGCGAACGGGCCGGTGGCGTTCACCACCACGCGGGCGGCTACCTCGACCGGACCAGGGTCTCCCGGCAGCGAGCCCCGCACCACCGCGCCGATCACGCGGCCGGCCCGCTTGGTGAGCTCCGTGACCTCCGCGTAGTTGAGGACGACCGCCCCCTCGCGGGCCGCCGTAAGTGCGAGGGCAACGTTCATGCGTGCGTCGTCGAACTGGCCGTCGTGATACTCCACGGCGCCACGGAGCCCCTCGTGCCTGAGCATGGGGAAGCGTTTCACGGCCTGGTCGCGGCCGATCAAGCGGCTGGGTTTGAGATTGGCCCGGCCCGCCAGGATGTCATAGAGCTTCAGGCCCGTGAAGTAGTAGGGCAGTTCCAAGGCCCCGTAGATCGGGGTGAGCAGGGCCAGTGCGCGCGCCAGGTGCGGCGCGTTGGCGAGCAGCAACGCGCGCTCCCTGAGTGCCTCGCGAACGAGGTGGAACTGCGAGCGATCGGCATGCCGGACGGCCTGCTCAAGGTACCTGACGCCCCCGTGAACGAGCTTCGTGCTCCGGCTGCTGGTGCCGGAGGCGAAGTCGTGGCGCTCCACCAGCGCGGTTCGAAGGCCGCGCGAGGCTGCCTCGAGCGCGGCGCCCGCGCCGGTCGCGCCGCCACCCACGACGAGCACGTCGTACTCCTCTCGCCGCAAGCGGCCGAAGTCCCTAGCGCGCTGACCGAGCAACGAGGGCCATCCCATTCCCCAACGTGGCGACGGGGCCCCTGGGGCCGCGTCGCCTAAGTGGCGTTCGCATTCGAGGGTAACAAGTCTCGCGGCAAGGGCGCCACAAGAGTCGAGTGACGATTGCCTCTCTCCAGCGCGGCAGGCGGCTTAACGTTGTGAACAGGTGGCCAGGGGCTGCCGCGCAGCCTGGCGGGCCTGGACTCGCGCGCCGGGAGTACACGGCTTCTACCTCTCGCCAGCAGGTCACGTGCGCGACCCTCACGGGCGGCGCAACGGAAGGAGGAACGGCATGGGCACCATCATATTGGTACTCGGCTCAGGCTTGTTGACCGGTTCGGCGCTCTTGCTCTACTGGTTCTTCGCGCATCCGGGAGTCAAGATTCCCGCAGGCGTAAGTGCGTTGGAGGTCGCCGACTTCCCACGGGTAGCGGGCCTCTTAGAGGGCATGATGATGTTCGCCTTCGGCACCTTCTTGTTCTCCTTCGGCCTCGCCTGGCTGCTCTCTGGGGGCGCCACCGGCTGAGTCGCGTTGCCGGGGGCGTCAGCACACTCCCGTCGGTAAGATGAACGGATGGGCGCTGAGGAGTCGCCAGCCAAGCGCGTGCGGCGAGGACGGCTGATAATCGCCGTCACAGCTGTCGCGGTTCTTGTCGCGGCCGGCTGGTTCCTGTTCAAGCCGAGCAGCGCGAACGCCAAGGGCCTACCCGACGTCGCGCTCGAGGCGCTGGCGGGTGGTGACACCGTCAACCTGGCCCACGTAGAGGGCCGGCCGGTGGTCGTCAACCTGTGGGCCACCTGGTGTCCGCCGTGCCGCCGCGAGCTCCCGATGCTCGCCGCCGCGGCCCGCTCCAACCCGGGCGTGGGCTTCTACTTCGTGGACCAGGGCGAGACGCGCGAGACCGTGCAGTCTTACCTCGACGAGCGCAAGGACCTCGACCTGAACGGTGTGTTGCTGGACGACGCGGGCGAGCTCTCCAACCGCTTCGGGGCCGTGGGGCTGCCCGTCACCCTGTTCTTCGACGCGAACGGAAGGCATGTCCTCACCCACTTGGGTGAGGTAACTGAGGTCGAGATGATCAACTACCTGAGCGACCTGAAGCGGGGAAGGCTTTGAGTCCCTGCAACCCCTGAAGCTCCGCAGGCTCTGAAGCGCTGCGCCCGTGAAGCACCGCGCCCGTGAAGCACCGCGCCCCTGAAGCACGGCGCCGTTGGAGTGCTGCGCCCGCCGCGCCTAAAGGTTCAGAAGTTCTTGCGCCTGAAGGCCCATAACCCGAGAGCGACAGGCACGGCCACCCAGGCGAGGAGCGCCGCCACTGAGACCAGGGCGCCGCTGGCACTACCCAAGAAAGCGCGGAAGAGGGCGCCCGTGTAGCCCATCAGGGCGGCGGTGTCGAGCTGCAGGAGCACCAGGATCCGCGAGAGGTCGATGGGGTTGAGGATGCTCAGCGCCATGACGGCGCCCTCGATGGGGTAGGCCTGAGCCACCACGATGAAGTAGAGGACCAGCCCGTCGTAGACGACTGTCAGCGCGAGCCACACGGCGAGTGCGATGCCCAGGGCCCGCGCCCGCTCCTCGTTCGCCAGGCCGATCCAAAACGCAAGTGCCGTGAAGATGAGGCTGATCAGCGCCCCCGCCACCAACAGGCTGACCACCATGCCCAGGTCGAGGTGGCGCGACAGGCCGAACACGAAGAACGGGATGCCCGTGCCGAGCACGAACGCGCCGGCGAGCGGCAGCGCCACGCCCGCGTACTGGCCAAGGAACACGCTGGGCCTGGACACCGGTTGGGTGAGGATGAGCTGCACGAAGTCGCGCGTGTAGTAGTAATGGTTCATGCCGAGCATCAGCGACACGAGCGGGATGATCAACAGCACCAGGTTGAGCGAGCTGAGGGCCGCCTGGGCCGCGTCGTCGCCGAAGTAGAGCAGGCCGCCGGTCGCCGCCAGGAAGAACAGCGTGTAGATGAGCATCCAGCGGCTGCGCATGAGGTCGAAGAAGGCGTACTTCATCACCTTGAGGGAGGTGCTCATGCCGCTCCCTCCTTGGCGGCGGCGGCGGGCACCTCGGCGGTCGCCTGATCCAGGTGCGCCTCACCGGTCATGACCTTGGCTATGGCGCGCTCGAGGCGCTTCTCGCCCGTAGCCTCGCGGATGGCACCCAGGCTGCCGCGGTAGCGCACGGTGCCCTCGAGCAGGAAGAGGACCTCGTCGGTCAACTCCTCCAGCTCGCTCATGACGTGGGAAGTCAGGATGACGGTGCCGCCGCGGCTTCTCTCCTCCAAGATGCGGTCCTTCAGGCGGCTGCTGGCCACAGGATCGAGGCCGGCGCTCGGCTCGTCGAGGAGCAGCACCTTGGGCTCGAAGAGGAAGGTGAGCACGGCGCTCGCCTTCTGCTTGGTGCCACCCGACAGGACCCGCAGGGGCTTGTTCAGGTGGGGCTTGAGCTCGAAGCGGTCGATGAGGGCGTCGAGGCCCTTGGGGCGTTCGCCGCGGAGGTCCTGGATGTACGCGAAGAGCTCGCGGACCTTGAGGTTGTCTGGGAAGCGCGGCTCTTGCGGCATGTAACCCACGCTTCGGCGGGAGGCCGGGTTGTTGAGCACGGGTTGGTTGTCGATGCTCACGCTGCCGGAGTCGGGCAGCACGAGGCCCAGGATCGACTTGATCAGCGTCGTCTTGCCCGACGCGTTCGGACCGATGATGGACGTCACGCGCCCGGGCTCGAAGCGGGCGCTCACCGCGTTGAGCACTTTCAGTTTGCCGAAGCTCTTGCTCAGCGCGTCGACGACTACCATCGGATCCTCCCCATGAGCGGCCTATCGTCCTCGATGGCCTTGGGCGTGATTATCGGCAGGAGCCTCTCGGCGTAGTCCATCACCTGTGAGAGCGGGCTGCGCAACAAGATCATGGCTTGTGGATACACCTGCACGGTCATGGCGAAGAGCCTGACCGGCCGGAAGGGCACGTCGCCGATGCCGTCGCGGTCGAGGTCGTAACCCTCGTAGGCGTCCCAGTAGTTCTCCAGGAAGGCGTTGTAGGAGCGGTTGGCGTTGGTAACGACGTCGAACGTGTTGCCGATGAAGTTGTTGTACATCACCCGCATGCCCATCGAGTTGGAGAGTACGCGCAGCGCGTAACCGTTGCGGATGAAGTCGTTGCGGACGAGGTCGGTGCGGTTGGAGCCGTCGACATAGACCGCCGCCGAGTTGTCCTCGAACGTGTTCCGCGACACGATCGAGTCGTCGATGTCCTTGAGGAGCAGCCCATACGAGGCGGAGCCCCAGTTGTTCACGAAGTGGTTGCCTATCATGTCGATCTTCTTCGAGTACATGACCGCCACGCCGGCGCCGTTGTTGCGGAACGTGTTGTTCTCGAACTTGGACTCGTTCGAGAACATGAAGTGAAGCCCGTAGCGGAGGTTGTTCTCGCTCACGTTGTTCACCACGTGGGCATAGCGGGCGAATTCGAGATAGATGCCGTCGCGGTGGCCGCTAAGGTAGTTGTCTTCCAGTGAGGTATATAGGGCGTTCCAAAGCTGGATGGCGTTGCCCGCGAAGACCTCGGACACGCCGTTGCTGGTGACCCGGTTGCCCCTTACGGTGCAGCCGACCGACTTCGCGAGGTAGATGCCGAAGAAGGCGTTCTCGACGCGGTTGTTCTCGATGAGGCAGTTCTGGACCTCCTCGACCCGGATGGCCGCGATGTCGGTGACGTGCGAGCGGCCGGCGTCGCGCAGGACCAGGCCGCGGACCACGACGTCGTCGGCGTCGACGGTGAGGATGGCGTACTCGTGCTCACCGTCCAGGACGGGCCAATCCGTACCTTCGAGGGTTATCCGCTTGTCGATGACCAGGGCGCCTTCGCGGTAGGTGCCTGGACCGACGAGCACCAGGTCGCCATCGGCGGCCGCCTCCAGCGCTTCGCGCACCGTCGCGTAGGTGCAGCTCTGGCAGACCTCCAACGTTCGACCCTGCCCGAAGGCGGTCCCGGCTAGGGCCAGCAAAGCGGCCGCTGTAACCGCGGCCCGCAGTGGTCGGTTGAAGTGACGCAGGCTCACTGCGGCGCTCCGCCCTCCCCAGTGCCAGGTTCGTCGGGCGAGGGGCTCAGGTCCAACGGCATGTGCACGTGGCCTCCCTCCGAATCGAGTTTCTCGAGGAAACCCGCCTCGATGACGATGCCGGGAAGATCCGCGTAACGCCTTTCTATGCCGTTGGCCTCGGCCCGCACGTTCTCGAGTTGGCCGAGCGTCTTGAACGCCGAGAGGTTGAGGCCCATCGGGCTCCTTATATGTACGCTCTGAAGATAGTGGGCGTCTTCGGCCCTTAGCCACGTCCCGGGCTCGAGGTAGTCGGATACCCAAGCCGAATGGATCTGATCCTTCGGCACCTTGCCCTCGGTGAGGAAGGCGATCATGCACTCGACGGAGTCGAACTTGTAGGCCTTGCCAGTCTTGGTCACGACCTGGCTGGCGAAGCGCGCGTCGGAGATGACCATGTTGCACGAGGCGCAGGCGTCCTGGCCGATGACGATCTTGACGGGCTTTGGGGCGGAGCAACCGGAGAGCAGGATGCCTACGACCAGCGCTGCGGCAGTGGCGGCGCCGCGAAGTTTGAGTCCGCGCATTCTCGCGCGGACTCGCCACCAGCGGAAACCGAACACGGCGAGGGCCAGCACGAAGCCGCCCGCCAGCGCCACGGCGCCCCAGCCGGGCCAGGCCGTGATGTAGAAGTTCATGAAGACGCTGGTGCCCACCATCGGTGGAGTGTAGCCGTCCATCGTGATGGCGGCCTTTGGGTCGACGGTGTGACCGAACTTGTAGAGCCAGCGCGCGAAGTCCGACATGCCGAGGACGGCGAAGACGCCGTAGAACCATAGCCATGCCTGGAAGAGGCGCTTGCGGCCGACGACGGCGGCCACTAGGCCGAAGGCCGAGACGAGCACGATGAGGATGGGTAGGACCCTGAGCTCCCAGAAGTCGGCGGCGTCTAGGTGCATGAAGCCGACGTAATGGTTGAGGCCGTTGATGAGGTCTACGCGCCCGGTCAGCTTGCTGGACCAGATCTGCATGGCCAGGCCTTCGGGGTACTGGGGCGCCTCGAAGTAGTAGTGCCACAGCGGCCACACGAAGGTGAGCAGCGGAGCGAGTGCGGCGAGTGCGATCACTACGCTTACCGGCCAAGATAGGTCGCGTTTGCGTGAGCGCATGGTGACTTCCTTTCTGGTGGTCGGACGGCGCCATGGGCGGTGTCCGCGGTGGGTCCGGGTCGGGCCCGAAGTGGTGAGCCCGACCCGGGAAGCAGGTGTCCGACCGGTCTCTAGCGCCCAGGATGGTGGCGGCCGGCCTTGCTGCCCGCGCGGCCACGGCGCTGGCCGGGCCGCACGGGCTCAGTGGGTCAGAGCCCGAGGCTCCAAGTGAGGGGCACGTCGGCGTCGGCAGCCGACACCCGGACGTAACCCTGCATCTCCTGGTGGAGGGCCGAGCAGAAGTCCGTGCAGTAGAAGGGGTAAACGCCGGGCTTCGTCGGCTTCCAGGTGATGGTCAGGGTCTGGCCAGGCTTGATGAGGATGTTGGCGTCCTGCATCCCCTGGACGGCGAAGCCGTGCGGAACGTCCCAGTCCTGCTCGAGGTTGGTGACGTGCCAGTAGACCGTGTCGCCTACGCGGATGCCCTCGATGTTGTCGGGCGCGAAGTGCGAGCGGATGGAGCTGATGTACACGTGCACGTCGGTGCCGTCGCGCTCGACGCGGGTCTCGGCCTCGCTCTTGACGACGTAGGGGTGCTCGTTGGCGGCCAGTTCGTAGATCAGCTTGCTGTTGGGGGCAACCAGCCCGGCGGGGATCGCCTGGGCGTAGTGCGGCTCACCCAGGGTGGGGAAGTCCAGGAGCATCTGCATCTTGTCGCCGCTGATGTCGATCAGCTGCGCGGACTGCGCGAGCTCGGGGCCCGTGGGGAGGAAGCGGTCCTTCGTGATCTTGTTGAGCGACACGAGGTACTTGTCCCAGGGCTTGGCGCTGTCGCCACCCGGGATCATCAGGTGACCGACGGAGTAGTAGACGGGCATCCGGTCGGTGACCTTGAAGTCCTTGAGGTTCCACTTGATGATCTCGGAAGTGATGAAGCAGCTCGTGTAGACGTTGCCCTTGCTGTCGAACTCGTTATGTAGCGGACCGAGGCAGGCGCGCTCGACCTGGCCGGCGACGATAGCGTCGAAGTTGAGGATCGGGACGCCGTAGGAGTCGCCGTCGAAGTTCTTCTCCTCGATGGCCTTGAGCATCTTCTGGAAGCTATGTACCGCGATGGTGGCGGAGAGCTTGCCGCCCGGCACGATGAACTCGCCCGTGGGGTCTACGTCCACGCCGTGCGGCGACTTCGGGGTGGGGAGGAAGTAGACGAGGTCGCTACAGTCCTCGGGCTGCAAGACGGTGGCGCTGTCATGCCAGGTGGTCTCGGCGGTGTGAGTGGCTTCGTTCAGGAGGTTGTGTGCGTAGTACGAGGGCATCTCGCTCCCGAGACCCTCGGCGACGCACTGCTCGGCACGGCGCCAGTTGACGGCGGTGACGAAGTCCTTGTCGTTCTGCGAGGCGTTGACCTCAAGCAGGGTGTGCGCCTCCTCGGTGTTGTAGGAGCTGAAGAAGCACCAGTCGGCCGAGGGGCCCTTGCCGCAGTGCGACAGGTCGTAGTCGAAGCCCGGCATCATGATCTGGAACGCCACGGCCATCTCGCCCGTTTGTGGTTCGACCGAGACGAACGTGAGCATGCCCTTGAAGTTGCCCTTGTACTCGGCGATGGGCATGTCGCGTTGCGGCACGGGCACGCTGAAGCGCGTGCCGGCCACCACGTACTCGCTGTTCATGGTCGTGAACGGCGAGGGGTGGTTACCCGCGATGTTCGGGATCTCGATGATCTCGACGGTCTCGAACGTGGTGAGGTCGATGCGCGCGATCCTCGGCGTGTTGTTGCCGTTGATGAAGATCCAGCGGCCGTCGGGCACGCCGTTCGTCATGGAGAACTCGGGGTGGTGCGAGTCGTCCCAGTAGACGGGGCCGTGCGAGGTGTTGAAGAACGCCTTCGTCTCCTCGGAGTAGCCGTAGCCGTTCTCGCCGTACTGCGAGAACACGGGGATGTTCTTGATGGTGCGACCCGACGGCAGGCCCACTACGCTGAGCTGGCCGTTGAAGCCCCCAGAGAAGAACCCGTAGAACTCGTCGTGTTCGCCTGGCGGCACGAACGTGCGGGTGGCGGCGTCGTTGGCCACGCGGGCCATGCTGCGCGCGCCCTGTGCTAGCACCAGCCCCGCGGCCAACACCGCGAAACCGAGTAGCACGAGAATCAGTTGGCGTTTCTTCATAGGATGAGTGACTCCTTCTTGATGCTGCTTGATGCTGCTTTTGAGCCGTGGTCCTGGAAGCTAGAGGCCCAGGTCGTGATCGGTCTGGCGGAAGTACTCGAGGACGGCGCGCACCTGCTCCTCGCTCAGCGGAAGCTCCGGCATGGGCGTCATGTACTCGGCAAGGAGGTCGTAGGCCGTGTCGTCGTTGAATAGCATCTCATTGGTGTTGAGGATCATGTTCATGATCCACTCGGGTGAGCGCCTGGTCGTGACGCCTGCGAGGGCGGGGCCCACGTAGCGCTCCTCGATCTTGTGACAGGCAGAGCAGTAGGTCGTGAAGGTGGCCTCTCCCTCGGCGACGAGGGTGGGGTCGATCTCGCCCGGCAACGTGAGTTCCTGGATCGGGCCGACGCCCTTGGGCAGTTCGCCGCCGGCTTCTTGGGCGAACGCCGCGGCTGCTAACAAGGTAAGCACCGCGACTAGCGCGAGGAGCGGCCACGATCCGCCGTGACCCGCTGGTGGTTTCATCTGCATCCGGACACCTCCATGAGAACAGTCCATCCTGGACATGCACATCCACATTAGTTAGACGACCAGCGAGGGGCTAGGGACGTTCTTCCCCCACGTTTCTCATGAATGGGGTTCGGACGAGGCGAGGAGCCTCACCGACGCGCGGCACGCCCGTGACCGTTCCGGACGTGGTCGTCGTCGGGAGTGGTCGTCGCCGGACGTGGTCCTCGCCGGGCGTGGTCGTCGCCGCACGGACGTAGTAGTCCGGGCTCACTTGGCCAGGTTCCGTTACGGGTAATCTCAAGCTTCGAACCAAAGCGTGCCACCAAGGCACGCAGACGCTCGGAGGTTGACTCTAGCATGTGGCTCATTTTCATAGCGACCTTGGCCGCCACCCTACTGGTGCAGTTGTACCTGCGGAACACCTACGCCAAGTGGCAGGCGCAACCGGCGGCCTCCGGCCTTACGGGGGCCCAGACCGCACGGACCATCCTAGATTCCAACGGCCTCCAAGCCGTGAGGGTCGAAGAGGTGCCCGGCCAACTCACCGACCATTACGACCCCACACAGCAGGTGCTGCGCCTGTCGGCACCCAACTACCGCGGCTCGAGCGTCGCGGCCAACGCGGTGGCGGCGCACGAGGTCGGCCACGCCATCCAGCACGCGAAGGCCTATGCCCCGCTGCGGATACGCACGGCACTGGTGCCGGCCGCGAACATCGGCGCCAGGTTCGCGCCCTGGATCATCATCCTCGGCGCCATGATCGGCTTCCTCGGGATGGTACAGCTGGGCGTGGTCCTCTTCGGGCTCGCCGTGGCATTCCAGCTCGTCACGCTGCCCGTGGAGTACGACGCCAGCCGCCGTGCCGGCTTGGAGCTGTCGCGCCTGGGCATCGCCACCACGGGCGAGGTCGCCGGCACCAAGCAGGTACTGAACGCCGCGGCGCTGACCTACGTGGCGGCGGCCGCGTCGTCGGCGCTGTTCCTGCTCTATTACGCGTCGATGTTCTTGGGCGGCCGCGACTAAGCCACCGTGCGCCTAAGCCACCGTGAGCTCCTAAGCCACCGTGGGGGCCGGGCCCACCTGGGCGCTCAGAGCCCGAGGTAAGCCCGGCGGATCATAGGATCGCCGCGCAACTGCTCGGAGCGGCCGTCCAGCACGAGGCGGCCGTTCTCCAGCACGTATGCGCGGTCGCTGATCTTCAGCACCTGCGTCACGTTCTGCTCGACGAGCAGTATCGGCATGCCGGTATCCGAGACGCGCTTCACCACCTGCATGACCTCGCGCACGAGGAGCGGCGCCAGACCGAGGGACGGCTCGTCCATGATGAGGGCCTTGGGGTGGAGCATGAGGGCGCGGCCGATGGCCACCATCTGCTGCTGGCCGCCCGAGAGCGCCCCAGCCTGGATCCGGCGCTTGTTCTCCAGGTCGGGGAAGAGCTGGTACACGCGTTCGAAGCCCTCGGCGCGGCGGGCGCGGGCCGGCGGCAGGTAGGCGCCGAGCGAGAGGTTCTCCTCGACCGTCATGTCGGGGAAGAGCTGGCGGCCCATCGGCACGTGGGC
>JACDJC010000763.1_pt1 | contig 33638 bp, 20 predicted proteins | sample 7454191 | NCBI WGS metagenome assembly JACDJC01 (sample SAMN14253291, study PRJNA609438) | sludge metagenome | isolation source: sludge after 25d culture with pyrite and EDTA | collected 2018-12-20
AGGTACTCCTCCAGCACCGCGTCGGCCCTCTCCGGGTCGGTGCTCACGTAACCCACGAACGAGCCGGCGCCTTCCTGCGCCTCGTGCGACAGCGAGGCGTTATCGGCCAGGCCCTTGTCCACTAGTTCCCAGTAGAGGCGGCTGCCGTCGCCGGCGCCGATGACGCTTGCCAGCAGTGAGGCCGCGTACCTGTCGGGGCTCTCGACCGCCACGCCGGGGGCGTAGTAGGCGGCGTGGAGGCGGTGGAGGTTGGCGTCGACGATCTCCTCGCGCCCGGCGAAGGTGCTCGCGCCAGGGTAGTCGCGGTGCGTCTCGAACGCGGGCCACTGCCCGGCGCGCTCGGTGGCCTGCGCGAGCACGGCGTCCCAGTCGTAGTTGCCGGCCACCGCCAAGATGACGTTGCCGGGCGCGTAGCGGCGGTCGAAGTAGGCCTGCATCTGGTCGCGGCTCAAGTCCGACACGCTCTTGGTGCTCCCAAGCACGCTGTTGCCCAGCGGGTGGGAGTTCCAGAAGCGCTCGTTGGCGTGCTCGAACAGCCGCCTGGACGGGCGGTCCTGGTACATGGCGATCTCTTCGAGGATTACCTTCTTCTCCACGTCGAAGTCTGCTTGCCGCAGGCTGGGGCGCATGAGCTCGCTCAGCACGTCGAGGAGGGCGCCCGCCCGGTCGGCGACGACCGAGCCGAAGTAGACGGTGCGCTCCTCGCTGGTGAAGGCGTTGTACTCGGCGCCCAACTCGTCGAAGGTGCGGTTGATGTCCTCGGCGCTGTAACTCTCGTTGCCCTTGAACACCATGTGCTCGAGGAAGTGCGACACGCCCGCCACCTCGGGCGTCTCGTCGCGCGAGCCCGTATGGACGAGGTAGCCCATGCCGGTGGTGGCGGCGTTGGGGTTGTGCTCGCCTATCACCCGCAGGCCGTTGGCCAGCGTGGCCTCGTCGAACCTGAGGTTCTCGCCCCTCATGGCTTGGGCCCCAGCGTGACCACGGTGGGCTCGGGGATGGGGTTGGCGGCCAGGTAGTCGTTCACGGCCTGCAAGGTGACTCCTTCGATGCGGCCAGAGATCTCCGCCAGGGTGCGGGGGCGGCCGAAGAGCGCGATGTCGTTGGCTAGCCTGCCGGCGGTGCTGCCCGTGGCCTCGCCCGACATGACCACGCTGGAGAGCAGGCCCGTGCGGGCGCGTTCGAGTTCGGCCGCGCTGACGCCCTCTGCCATGCGGCCCAGCTCCGCGAGGAACACCTCGAGCGTCTCGGCGGCGCGCTCGACGGTGGTGCCGGCGTAACCGAGGGTGTAGCCGAAGCCGCGCAGGCTCCGGTAGAACGCGGATACCGAGTAGACGAGGCCGCGCTTCTCGCGCACCTCGGTGAAGAGGCGCGCGCCCATGCTGCCCGAGAGGACCTCGAGCGCCACCTGGTAGGTGTAGGCGTCGTCGGTACCCGGCGCCGGGCTGGGGAAGCCGAGGCCGATCTGCACCTGGGTCGATTCGGCGTCAACGTGGTGGCGGCCGACCGGCGCCAGCGCGGCGGCCGGCAGCGGCACGTTGCCGCCCGACCAACCGCCGAAGGCTTCGGCGACGATGGCCTGCAGCTCGTCCCACTTCCCCCCACCCGCGAGGCCGAGGACGGCGCCGCTCGGCCCGAGCCGCGCCGCGGCGTCCCGCCTCACCCCCTCGGGGCTCAGGGCGCGTAGGCCGGCCTCCGTCCCGTAGCCGCTGCGGCGCTGCGGGCTCTCGAAGAGTCGCTCCTGCAGTTCCTCGAACAGGAGTTGCGTGGGCGCGTCCTTCAACGACTCGAGTTCCTGCAGCGCCAGCTCGCGCGAGGGCTCGAACTCGGCGTCCTCGAAGCGCGGGCGCACCACGCTGTCGGCGAGGAGCCCGAGCGCCGGTTCGGCGACCGATGCGAGGAAGGCGAAGCTCAGGTTGCTGCGTTCGCGGCCACTGCCGCCGCCGCGGCGCACGCCGAGGTCGAGCAGGGCGTCGGAGTACTCGCGCGACCCGAGGTCACCCGCGCCACGCTGCAGCCACTCGTGCAGCACGTTGGCCGAGCCCTCGAGTCCGTCCGGGTCGGTGGCGGAGCCCAGGGGCAGGGAGAGCGTCACGCTGAGGGTGGGAAGCCACGGCATCGGCGCGAACGCGACGCGCAGGCCGTTGGGGAGGGTCAGCTCGTGGATGGCGGCTTCGGAAGCCGGTTCGAACGACATGAAGCGGAGTATAGCGCCGGGGTCGGAACGGAGTTGAGCGCCGGTGCAGGGGACGGTCGGAAGTTGAGCGCCGGTGCAGGGGACGGTCGGAAGTTGACCGCCGGTGCAGGGGACGGCCGGCAGTTGACCTCTAGCGCAAGCGAGGGCCGCTAGTTGACCGCTGGCGCAGGCAACGGCGCGGCTCAGGCGCCCCGCAACCTCGCCAGCGCCGCACTCAGGTCGCCGCTGCCTGCCAGGCTGGTGCCCACCAGGACGGCGTCGGCCAGCCCCGCCACGCCGCGCAGCTCCTCGTTGGTCCTGTAACCCGACTCCGCCACGCTCGTGCCGCTGAAGCCCAAGGCGTGCGCCTCGCGGATGAGTCGCGGCGCGGTCTTGAGGTCGACCTCGAGGGTCGCCAAGTTGCGGTTGTTGACGCCGAGCAGCGTGGCGCCCGCGTCCACGGCCAGTTCCAGCTCGGCGGCGTCGTGCACTTCCACCAGCGCCTCCAGCCCCAGCGCCTCCGCGTAGCGCAGGTACGCGCCGACGGCGTCACCCAGCACGCTGACCATCAGCAGCGCGGCGCTGGCGCCATGCTCGGCGGCCTCCCTGAGCTGCGCCGGGTGCACCACGAACTCCTTGCGCAGCAGCGGGAGCGGCACCGCGTGCGCCACGCTGCGCAGGTGCGAGAGCTCACCGCCGAAGTGCCGCGGTTCCGTAAGCACGCTGAGGGCCGCGGCGCCGCCGGCCGCGTACTGCCGGGCGGCCTCCACCGGGTCCAGCGCCGCGATGGCGCCCTGCGAGGGGCTCGAGCGCTTCACCTCCGCGATTACTGCCAGCGGCGTGAGACCCTCGCGGTCGGCGCGGGCTTTGGCGTAGAGCAGGGCCGGGGCGAAGCGGCCCCTGGTGGGCGGCGTCGCGGCGCCCTGGCGCGGGGCAGCCGCGTAGTCGAGGGCGCGCTCGCGGCAGATGGTGCCCAGCACGCCCGGGATGGCCTCGAGGCGCTCCCGCGGCAGTGGTTCAGGCGCCTCGGGGTTCCTGGTGAACGGGCTCATCAGTAGATGTGGAATCCCGGCAGCGCCCCGCCGCCGTCGGCCCACTCGACGTCGATGCCCTCCACCTGCGAGTGCGTGGGCCCCATGCGGAGCTTCACGAGGAGGACGTCCAGGGCGTCCTGCGGGCCCTCCGCCACCACCTCCACGCGGCCGTCGGCCAGGTTCTCCACGTAGCCCCTCACGCCGAGGTCGGTGGCGTGGCGCCTTGCGAAGGCGCGGAAGCCCACCCCCTGTACGTTCCCCGAGATGAGGGCGGTGAAGCGGCGGCTGGCATGGGGTTCGCTCATCTGGCGGGCATGCTACCAAGGTGGCAGCGGCCGGCTTCATCGTCTCGTTAGGTTGGCCAACGCGCACGCGGCCTTCTCATGGGGAAGTGGTAGGCTGGCCGCTATTCGAAGCGCGTAGGGCACGGGGTTCCTGCCGCCTCCTGCCTGCCACCCCGGCTGACCCTGAAGAACTGGAAAGCACCCTTAGCGCAATGCCGCGGAAAACCCTGCTCACCGCCGCCATCGTGACCCTGCTGCTGGGCGCAGTGGCGTTGGCGCCGCTGCTTCCGGCCGTCAGGGACGCCGCGCTCGGCTACCTCCTGCGCGTGGTGGAGGGGCAGGGCGTCACGCTCACCTACCAGCGGAGCGAGGGCAACCTGTGGCGCAACGTGACGCTGCTCGGCGTGAGGGCGGACGGTTTCGGGTCTACCGTGAGCGTGGACCGCCTCAGGATCGACTACTTCCTGCCCGCACTGCTCGGCGGCGAGTTGCCGCTCGACGTGGATGTCGCCGGCGCTACGGGCGAGGTGGACCTGAGCGACCTCGACGCGCTGCTTGCCGGCAGCGGCGCGCCAGGCGGCGGCGGCGGCTTCGCGCCGCGGGTGCGGCTGGGAACCGTCCACCTCTCGGGCGTGCAGCTGAACGCGCGGCAGGTGCCCTTCACCCTGCCCGAAGCCAGCATCACGGGCCTGGACGTCACCAACGAGGCGGGCGACCTGAGGGTGGCCGCCCGGGTGAGCACGGCGGACGGCGAGCTGGCGTTCCACGGCACCCTCGACCCGAGCACCCTCGACTTCAACGCCGTTATCGAGCATGCCGACGCGACCATCGCCAGGCAGTGGTGGCCCGGCGCGCGGGCCGGCACGGTTTCGGGCACCCTGTCGGTCAAGCGTGGCCAGTTGGCGGGCGACTTCGAACTGAAGGGCGGGGCCGTCTCGGACCTCGGCCTCGAGGCCCACGGCGTGAGCGGCACCGTCAAGCTCCGCTACCCCGTGATCAGTGCCGACGTTCAGGGCGAGGGCATGGGCGGCCACGTGCAAGCGACCGGCACCGTCGACGTGGAGGCCATGAACTTCTCCGCCACGGGAACCGCAACGCCCTCCATGGTCCGGGCCGCCGACTGGCTGCTGCGCGACTCCTTCCCCGATGGGCTACCCGTCGACGTCGAGGGCGCGCTGCAGCTCGAGCTGAACGTCAGCGGCTGGGAGGACGTACTGGCGCGGGGCAAGGCCACGGGCGGCGGCACCGTCAACGGCCTGCCACTAGCCGACCTCGAGACGCGCTTCGAGGCTGGTACGGCGACCAACCTCACCGTCGACGCGTCGGCCACCCTGGGCGGCGGCCCGGTGGCCCTGACGATCGCCTCAACCCCCAGGGGCGAACCCATGCTGCGGGTGCGGGCGAAGGCCGTCGACCTCGGCGGCTTCGAGTTCTCCGGCTTCGAGCCGGGGGGCCGCATCGGTTCGGCGGTACTCGAGCTGCCGTTGGGTTCCGCCCCCGACGCCCTGCTCACCGCCGACTGGACGGGGCAGGTCACGGGCGCGCCGACCACCATCGAACTCGAGGCCCAGCGCGACCAGGACGGCTGGGGGGCCTTCGTCTCGGGCAGCACCGACGCGTTCGCGTACTCCAGCGCGGGGGTGACTCTTTCCGGCGCCTTCGTCTTCGCCGACGACAAGCTGGACGGCGCCATCAACCTAGACAACGCCTACGTCCCCGGCACCAGCGGGCCCGCTACCGTGTCGCTCAGGGCCGAGGGTCCGCTCGACGCGCTGGCGTTGAGCCTCGACCTGGACGGCCCGGAACCCCTCACGCCGGACCTGGCGGCCGCGGACCCGGCGCTTCCCGCGGGCCTGACGGTGTCGGCCGACCTGCGGGGGAGCGCCACCGCCTCGTTCGCCGGTGGGACGCTAGGCGCCGTGCAGGGCAGCTTCGGGCCGCTGGCGCTGCGTGCCGAGCTGCTCGAGGGCGGCGTGCGGGCCGAGTGGACGCTCGGCCCGGTGACGGTGACGGGCGACGGCGTCGGCGGCACCGTCAGCGTGGCCGATGGCCGGCTGACTTTCTCGAACGACACTCTCAGCGTGACCGGCACGGCGGCGCTTACCAACGCGGCGGCGGGCCCCCTCGAGGCGGCACCTGGCCCGCTGGACCTCGACCTCGGCCTGCTGCTGGGGGCGGGCGCCGACGCAACCTGGAACCTGAGAGTGAACGGCGAGCACGTCGACCTCAGCGCCGGCTCCTCGACCGCCTTCGGCGCCACCGTCACGGGCCTGCCCGTGAGGCTCGAGGGATCCGACGACTGGGCGCCCCTCAGCGGATCGGCCGCCGCGCTGGCAGGCGGCGGACTTGGCGTGAGCGCGTCGCTGCCCGCCAACGCCAACGTGGCGGGGTTGGCGCTTCCTGCCCCCCTTACCCTGGAAGGCTCGCTGGCCCCCGACATGGGCTCGCTCGAGGCGAGCGGCACGCTGGGCGAGCTGCCCCTCGGCCTGAGCGCCGACTGGGCGGGCACCGGGCTGCTCGCCGCCGAGGCCGCCGGCCTGCGCCTCCAGTACTCGGTCGCCACCGGGGAGTGGGCCGCCACCGGCACGGCCGACGCCGCAGAACTGGCGGCAGCCGTGGGCCTGGATTCCGCCGCCGCCGCCGGGGAGTTGACCCTCGACCTGAAGGGCAGCGGCGCCGAGGTGAGAGGGCCGCTGTCGCTAACGCTCACCCAGCCCGCTGCGCTCACGCTCGTAGCGGTAGGCGAGGGCGACGCCTTCGCGGTTAGCGTCACCGGCGACCTCGGGGGCCTGCCGGTATCGGGTACCGGCACGGTGAGCCTGCAAGACGTTGGCGCAGCGGGCCTGGTCGGCAACGTCGGGCCGTTCGAGGGCGTGAGCGTCGACACGAGCGGCGCACGCGGCAGCGGCCGGGTCGAGGCGCTCGAACTCGGGCCCCTCACGGTGCTACCCACGCCATGGATCCTGGACTTCACCTGGGCCGACCTGGCCGGCAGCCTGAGCCTGGGGGGCGAGCGGCTGAACGTTCGGCAGGCGGGCGACGCCTGGACGCTCGAGGGCGGGGTGGCCGCGAGCGTGGAGTACGCCGGCAAGCCGTACGCTCTCACCCTCGCGCCCGGCAGCGTCGGTGTGCCCGCAACCAGCCTCACCGACCTGGCCACGCTGAAGCTCCACGGCGCCCTCGAAGACCCCTCCACGGGCGCGCGCCTGGCGACCGTGGAGGGCACTCTCTCCGACCTCTCCGTGGAACTGGACGTGGCGGGCGCAGAGCTCGCGGCGCCCCTACCCGAGGACCTGAGGCCCGACTGGTGGGTCACGGGGCGTGGCTCGGTCGACCTTCTCGGCGGACCCAGTTACCAGGCGACGCTCGAGCTCACGCCCGGGCCGTCCGCCGCCGACCGAACGCCCTTGAAGGCGCGGCTGACGGGCAGGGCAGCGAGCGCCGACCTGGTGGTGGAGGGTGCGGGCATCTACCTGAGCAGCGGCGTGGAGGACGGCGGCAATCAACTCCGGCTCCGCGCCACGGACGCACCCTTGGGCCGCTACCTGCCGGCCGGCTTCGACGGCAATGCGTCGGGAACCTTGACCCTCGCCCCCGGCGGCTGGCGCGGGGCGCTCACGGCGACCATCACGGGCCCGCTCAGCGCAGCCCTCACCTTCACGGGCGCGGGTGACGAGCTCGCCGTCAGCGCCACGGCGAGCGGCCCCGCCGACAGCACCCTCAGCGCCCGTGGCACGCTGCTGCCCGTCCTGCGCCTGGAGGGCCGGCTTAGCGCTCTTAGCGAGTGGGCCACCGCGGACCTCGTGTACGACGCGGGCGGGCAAGGCGCGACCGTGGACGGCGCGACTCAGCCAGGCGCAACTGGGCCGGAAGCGGGGGCCCAAGCCGCGCCGGCCCCCACCCTGAGCGGCACGCTCCGCACGGCGCCGTTCGACCTGGCCGAGCTGGGCACCCTACCCGAGCAGCATCTCGCCCTGTCTTACGACCCACTCTCCGGCGTGGCGCGGGTCAGCCAGACTGGCGACGGCGCCGTGACCCTGGAGGGCGACCGGCTCTCTGGCTCCCTCACGGTGGCGCTGACCAGCGTGGCGGGCCCCGTGAACGTCACGGCCGCCGTGGCGGGTACTCTGACGGACCCGCAGATAACGGCGACCCTGGCGGGCGCCCTCGAGGGCCAGGTCGAGGCCTCGCTGGCCGACGGTGTGAACGCGAGGGTCAGCGTTCCCGGCGCCAGCGTAGTGGCGGCGGCGCCCGAGATCGAGCCCGTGACGGGGGTCCTGCAGGGTCCGGTCGACGTGAACTTGAAGCTCACGCCCGCCGGCACCTGGGTCGCCACCGCCGGGGCCGAGGTCCAGAGCGGCAAGGAACCCACGCGCCTGCGCGCCGAGCTGGACGGCGATGGCCTCGCCTACTCGGGGCGGCTGCTCGCTAGCCGCGGCGGCGCCGACCTCGCGACGGTCGAACTGAACGGCGAGGCCGCGGACCTCGAGGCGCGCCTCGACCTCGGCGAGGTGGACTGGGCCGCCGTCGGCACCGCGCTGGGCATCGACCTCGAGGTCACGGGTGGCGGCGTGGCCACCTTCGCCACCCAACCACTGGCAGCCGGCCTGACGCTCGACCTCACCGCGCACACGGGTGGCAACGACCTACGTGTGTACGGCACCGCGCCGCACGATCTGCACCTCGCCCTGAGCGGGCCCGCCGGGGAGCTCGACGGCGCCCTCACCTGGACGACCGAGGCGGGGGGACAGCCGCGCGCCAACCTCGAGGGTCACTTCGGCGCCACGCCCGTCAACCTGAGCGTCAGCGCCGACGTCGACGGGGGCGGCACGCTAACGGCACGCTACGGGGAGGCGAACCTTAGCGCCACCCTGAGCCCCGAGCAGGGCGCGGAGGGCGGCCCCGGCGCGAGCACGCGACGCACGGTCACCGCCACGTTGAGTGCGCCGGCCGGCAGCGTGATCACCTACGGAGTCACCGCCGACGCCACCGCCGAAGTGGTCGGCACCGACGTGACGCTCGACGCCTTCACCGCCAGCCTGACGGGCCTGCTCGATAACGGCGCACCGGTCGAACTCAGGGCGGCGGGAGCCGTTACCGGCGGCCTGAACCTACGCGGCACCCTGAGCACGCCGGCGTTGCAAGGAGACGTGGAGGTCACCCTCGTGGCCGACGCCTTGGGCCTGACGTGGCGCGACCTGAAGGCGGAGGCGACCACCGACCTCGCGTCGTTCGCCCTGAGGGGCAGCGCCAGCGCCGACGACGTGCGCGACCTGCTCCACGTCGTCCCGACCCTGCCGCCCACGCTCGAAGAGTTGGGCGCCGGCCTGACCTCCGCCGACCTCACCTGGTCCAAGGACCGGGGCTTCGCCGGCGACCTCGAGGCCGCGGCCACCCTCGACCTGAACCTGGACCCGCTGGAAGGCCGGGTGCGCCTCGGCCTGCAGGCCACCGGGAACGGCGTCTTGAACCTGACGGCCGGCGCGTGGCTCGACGGGGAGGCCCCGGTGGCAAGCGGCACCCTCACGCTCGCCGCCGATCCCCTCGGGAACCAGGGCCTCACGGGCGCCATCACCGTGGCGCTGCCCCTACAGGCCCTCGTCGAAGAACTGAGCGCGGTGCCCACCACCCTCGGCGCCGATCTGAGCCTCGGCGGCACCTTCGCCGGCCCGACGGTGAGCGGCACCGCCTCCCTCACGGGCGAGCTGGAGGCCGGCGGCCCCGTCACCTACTCGGGCGGCACGGCGGCCGTGCGGCTGGAAGGCGAGGCGCTTACGGCCACGCTCGACGCGCAAGTGGCGGCGACGGGCCTCGACTGGCGGGCCGGCGTGCAGCTGAGCGGGCTCGACCTGTCGCCGTGGCTGCCCCAAGTGACCGCCCCGCGCCTCGCCATCACGGCACAGGCGGACGCCGGCGGCGTGACGGTCGAGGAGCTCGCCCTCAGCGCCCCCGGGACGCTGGTCTCGGGTTCCGGCCGCCTCGGCTTCCAGGCGGGCGGGGTACGCGTGGGCCTCGACGCGCGGCTCGACCTCGCCGACCTCGACCTGGGCACGTCCCTGTCGGGCACCCTCACCGGGCCGCTCACGCTCGCCGCGCCGGACCTCTCCAGCCTGAGCGGCGCGACGATAACCACCGCGCTCGACGCGGCCGGGGTCAGCGTGGCGGGCCTCGGCGGCAGCCTCAGCGGCAGCGTCTCCCTCAGCGGCGCCGTCACCGACCCCGTCTTCAGCGCCAACCTCCAAGGCGAAGGCGCCCTCCGCGGCGCCCTCATCGCCGGCGGGCGGCCCCTTGCGGGCGAATTGAGGCTCACCAGCAACTTGAGCCTGGGCGAGCTGGCCACCGACCTGCGCGCCAACCTCCAGGACGGCACCGCCAGCGCCTCCGGGTCGGCGCGTTACGGCGAGGCCGTGCTGCTCTTCTCCGACGGGCGGGGCGCCGACGGCTCACGGATAGTCATGACGGGCGCCGGGCGCCTGACCGGCTGGACGGCGTGGGTGGCCGCGGACCTCGGCTCGGCCGAGCTCGAAGGCGATCTCGCGAGCATCGACCCCGGCCTCGCCGGTGCCCTGGCCCTCGCGCTGAACGGGGGCCAGAGCGGCGACTGGCTGCAGGCGGACGTGAAGGGCGCTGTGGCCGCCGGCATCGAACTCGGGCACGTGAGCGTCAGCGCGGCCTCGCCCCTGGGCCGACTCGAGCTCACCAGCCCGCACCTGCAGGGCACGTTCTCGCCCACCGGTGGGCAGTGGACGGCCACCGTGAGTGCTCTCGAGGTCGGCGCCGGCGTTTCGGTCAGCGCGCGGGGCAGCGGCGTGCTGGACTCCGGCAGGCTGGACGCCACCGCCAACGGCCCCGGCCTCGACCTGGGGCTCGAGCTCACCAGCGGCGGCGGCGGGGCCGTAGTCGTCAAGGCCCTCGGCAGCGCCTACGGCGGCGCGGTGACGGCGACCGTGCGGCGCGGCGGCGGCGGCTCCGGCGCGTGGACGGGTTCGGTGGGCGTCGTCGGCGCGGCCTTCGGAGACTGGCGGGTTAGCGCCCTGGGGACCGTCCAGGGCGTCGGCGCCCTCCCGCAGGTCGTCCTCGACACGAACGCCGCCGGGCCCCTCGACGCGGTCGGCCGGGCGAGCGTGTCCAGCGCCGGCGTCACCCTCGACCAGGTGATCAGCGGTGGGCATCTCACCAAGCCGGTGAGGATCCAGGGACGCATGCTGCCTACCACCGACCTGGTCGTTGCCACCCTTGCCGAGGTGCCGGGTAAGAGCGCGAGCCTGGACCTGCCGGTCACCTCGCAAGTGAGGCTTCGCTCGATCCCCGGCGCCGGACTGCATGCCGTGGGCGCCGCCCGGCTGGAGTTCGGGCCGCTCCGCCTGTCGCTCGCGGGCCAGGACTCCACGCCCACGCTCGACGTGCAGGTGACCGGGCTGCCGCAACTGCACCTGAGCACGGAGCTGCGCGCCCCGGACCTCGTGGCGCTCGCGTCGCAAGTCGCGGCCGACGGCCTGCTGTTCCACGGGGAGGACGGCGTGCGCGGCACCGCGCTCGTCACGCTGGACCCCGAGCCGGCGCTCGAGCTGGCGGGCTTCGGCCTGAACATCGCGGGCGTGGACGTAGAGGCCGACGGGCGCGCGAGCCTCGCGGCCGCCGACTTGCACGGCACCGTGGTGCTGGTGACCGACCTGCCCCTCACGGGCGGCGGCGACCAAAGCCCTACCGGGACGACCGAGTACTCGCTCCCATGGACCCTCACCACCGCGGACGGCGTGTGGCAGCTGGCCTACGACGGCCCGTTCGGGGTCATCCGCGGTGATTACGCCCCCAACGAGGCGCCCGACGCCGTAACGCTGGACGTAGACCTGAAGCTGAGCGGCGGCGAGGTGAGGGCGCGCCTGGACCACGTCGGCGGGCAGCTCTCGGGCAGCCTCGAGGTGAGCGACTTGAGACTCGACCCGCCCGGCCTGGGAAGCGTCGCCCTGGACGTGACGAGCAGCGTGGGCGACGGCCGCGTGGGTGGCAGCGCCACCCTCGAGTCGGACGCCGGGCGCGTGACGCTCACCGGCTCGTGGGGCTTGGCGGGCATCCTCCCCGCCGCGCTGGCCGAGGGCGCCCCGACAGGCGGCAGGCTCGAGGCGCGGCTGCGGACGCTCGAGATCTCGCGGATCCCGGTGCTTCACGACCGGGCCCCCTACCTGTCGGGGGCCGTCACCGGCGTCGTGCAGCTGCGCGACCAGTTCGTGTTCGGCCAGCTGGTGAGCCCGGAAGTGTCGGCGGGCGGCAGCACGTCGCAGCTCGAGCTCTCGCTCAGCGGCAGCCTCGCTTCGCTCGACGCGAACCTGCGGCTGAAGGGCCTCACGCTCAACGCCAACCTGAAGGACGATCACGTGAGCGGCGTGGGGCGCTTCGAGCGCTTCCCGGCGCAGATCCTCGCCCAGGCGGTGGTGGGGCCGTCCGACGTGACCGCCGACGTCACCGGAGTCCTCCGCTTCGACGTGCCCCTCTCCGACGCCCTGTCGGGCTACTTGCGCCTGGCCACGGAGGAGGTGCGCCTGGAGCGCGCGGGCGTGCCGACGCTGGGGAACGTCACCGTCACCCTCGACCGGGGCTCGATAGTGGTCGAGCGCGCCGAGTTCGTCGGCCTGGGGCGCTGGGAGGCCCAGGGCCGGCTCACGCGCGACGACCTCGACTTCCACCTGGAGGCGGTCGACGCCGACTTCACCCCGCTACTCGGCCTCTTCCCCTCCCTCGCGCGCATCGGCATGGGCGCCGAGGGCACCTTCACCTTCGTCGCCGGCGGCGACGTGGCCCACCCCACCGCCAAGCTGACCAGCCCGAGCCTGGACGTGGAGGTAGCCGGCAGCCGTTACCGCCTCGAGGCCACCGACGTGACCTTGAGCGGCACCGACCTGACGCTGGCCGCGAAGCTCAGCGGCGTGTCGCCGCTCTCGGGGAGCCTGGACGTCACGGGTGGCGCCCGCGTCACGCTCGTGCCCGCGGCGCTCACCGGCGTGCAGGTGGACTTCGGCGGCAGCCTAGACGTGCCCGGCATCGGCGTGGTGGAGGACGTGAAGGGCGCCCTCACGCAGGACGCCTCCGGGGCCCTGGTGGTGGAGACCACCGGGCGCATGGGCGCCGGCGAGCTCCAGGTGAAGGGCGGGCTCGTCCCCCTCGACCTGCACGCCACCGGCACCGGCTTGAGCGTGGCGTTCCCGGCGGTGTTGGTCGCCAACGCCCTCACCGACATGGACCTGACACTCACGAGCGAGCCCGGCGGCGTCGCGCTCGGCGGCGCCATCAACGCCTCCGAGGTGATCATCGACCCGTCGGTCGCGGCCGCCCCCGCCGCTGAGGCCGAAGCAGGCGGCACGCCGGCCGCCGCGGGAACCGCGCAGGCTCCGCCGCCGGCCCCCGTGGCCGGTCCCAACCCCATGGCGGCGCTGCGCTTCTCCAACCTGGTCATTTCGGCGCCGCAGCGCGTGCTCCTCACCACGAGCCTGGGTTCGGGTGAGGCGGCGCTCGACCTGGTGCTGAGCGGCAACGCCGCCGAGCCGCGGCTGGCCGGCACCGCGACCGCGCTGCGGGGCAACCTGCGCTTCTCGGGCCGCGACTTCACCGTCGACCGGGCCGTCGCCACCTTCAGCCCCGGGCGCGGCGTCTTCCCAGAGTTGGACGTCGCCGCGCACACCGAGTTCGACAAGTCGCGGGTGGAGGTTCCGGGCGGCCGCGTGAGTTTCACGGCGCCCCGCGAGGGTCAGACGTTCGTCGTGAACCTGGCCTTCACGGGCGAGATGCTGCCCGCCCCGCCCGAGGAGGGCGGCTTCAAGTTCGACCTGAAGCCCCGCGTGTCATCCGACGCCCGCATCGACGTGGAGGGCGAGGGACCGGGCTCGGGCATCCGCCCCTTCACGGACGCCGAGCTGCTGAGCCTCATCACGCTCGGGCGCTTCGAGCTCAACGCCGACCTGATCGGCTCGGGCGGCCTCGGTGCGGCGGTGGCGCAGGGGGCGCTCGACACGGCGGTGGACGTCCTGGTGGTCAGCGAGCTCGCCAACGCCCTCAGGCAGGCGCTGGGCCTCGACGTCGTCGAGATCCGCACCTCGGCGCTGTCGAGCCTGCTTGACGACACGGCCCAGCCGTTCGGCGTCTCCTTGCGCCTAGGCGGCTACCTCAACCCCGACCTGTTCGCCAGCTACCGCATCGGCACCTACGACGGCCCCGACCGCGCCTACTCGTTCACCAACGAGGTGCAGCTCTCTTACGGCCTGGGGCCGCTCGACTTGGACATCACCACGCGCATCGACTTCCCCGCCGCGGGCGTGCCCGACTCGCCACGGCCCGAGCTGGGCGTGGCGTTGTCGTACGCGTTCTCCCAGACGTTCGGCGCCGACGCCGGGGTGATCCTGAACACCGATCGCAGCGCCTTCCAGGTCGGCCTCACCCTCAGGTGGTGAGGTGTGGTGCGGCCGGGCGCAACCGAGGGTGTACGGTTGCTGGAAAGCCGGTCGCGGAACCGGTCGAAGCGGCTGGTATAAGAGTCGAGTGCCCCAGCGCCTCGTGGAGGTAACGACGCCATGACCGACAGCCGCAACCTCAACCAGCAGTCCTCGGCGAGCGAGGTGGCGCTCGGGGCGGCTCACGGCGTCGACCTGAGCCCCAAGCGCATCCACTTCGACCTCCAGAGCGCAGAACTGGTCGAGCACGCGCTGACGCGGCGCGAGGGCAAGCTGGCCAGCACCGGCGCGCTCGTCGTCGATACGGGGCAGTTCACCGGCCGCTCACCCAAGGACAAGTTCGTGGTGACGAACGCCGGCAGCGAGGGCGTCGACTGGGGAAGCGTGAACCAGGCGGTGTCACAGGAACACTTCGACCGCCTGTTGGCCGACATGTGCGCGCACGCCGCGGGCCTCGAGTTGTACGTCCAGGACCTGGCGGCCGGCGCCGACCCCGCCTATCAGGTATCGGTGCGCGTGGCCACGGAGTACGCCTGGCACAGCCTCTTCGCCTCCAACCTCTTCCGCCGGCCGGCCCCCACCACGGAGGCCTCGGAGTGGCTGGTGCTCGACCTCCCGAGCTTCGAGGCCGACCCGAAACGCCACGGCAGCCACAGCACGACGGCGATCATGCTCGACTTCGAGCGCCGCGTGGTCTTGATCGCCAACACCGAGTACGCGGGCGAGATAAAGAAGTCGATCTTCAGCGCCCTCAACCTGGCGCTGCCCAGGCGCGGGGTCTTCCCCATGCACTGCTCGGCCAACAAGGTGCAGAAGGGCGGCGTCGCCCTCTTCTTCGGCCTCTCGGGAACCGGTAAGACGACCCTGTCCGCCGACCCCGACAGGCGGCTCATCGGCGACGACGAGCACGGCTGGTCCGACGACGGCGTCTTCAACTTCGAGGGCGGCTGTTACGCCAAGGTCGTGAACCTCTCCGCCGCCGCGGAACCCGAGATCTTCGCGGCCAGCACGCGCTTCGGCACCGTGCTCGAGAACGTCATCCTCGGACCGGGCCGCGAACCCGACTACACCGACATCTCCAAGACGGAGAACACCCGCGCGGCCTACCCCATAAGCTTCATCCCCCACGCGTCGAGGTCCGGCGTGGGCCGGCCCCCCTCTCACGTCGTGTTCCTGAGCGCGGACGCTTTCGGGGTGCTGCCGCCCATCGCGCGGCTCACCGTGCCGCAGGCCCTCTACCACTTCCTCAGCGGCTACACGGCCAAGGTGGCGGGCACCGAGCGCGGGGTCACGGAGCCGACGGCCACGTTCAGCGCCTGCTTCGGGGCGCCGTTCATGCCCCTACCGCCGGTGGCCTACGCGGAGATGCTCAGGAAGAGGCTCGAGAAGCAAGGCACCCACGTGTGGCTCCTGAACACGGGTTGGACGGGTGGCGGCTACGGCGTGGGCGAACGCATAAACCTGCGCTACACGCGCGCGCTGGTCCGCGCCGCGCTGCTCGGCGTGTTGGACAACATCGAGACCTACGAGGACGAGGTCTTCGGGCTGGCGGTCCCGAAGCGCGCCCCGGCCGTGCCGGAGGAGGCCCTCCATCCTCGCGGCACATGGGCGGATCCGGCGGCCTACGACGCCGCGGCGGCCCGCCTGGCGGCCATGTTCCGCGAGAACTTCGCGCGCTTCGAGGCCACGGCGCCCGCCGACGTGTTGGCGGCGGGCCCGCAGGTCTGAGGCGTCAGTTCGAGTCAGCGTTCGATTTCGTTTTGGCGATGACGTCTTCCAAGGTGGCGACGGCGGTCTGCAGGGCCGTGTCGGTGTCGAGGTGCACGATGGCCTCCCCCTGGACCGCGCTGATCTCGGGCGCCTCACCCAAGGTCAGGATCTTGAAGTTGCCGTCCTCGTCGGCCACTGCCTGTCCGACGACCTTGCCGTCTACCACCAGCTCGGCCGTCTGACCCTCGCGCAACCCCTGGCCGTCGGCCACGATCGTGCGGGGGTAGCGGGTGTCGGGCGCGTTGACGTCGGGTGTGATTCCCCTGTCGGCTATGGAGCGGCGGTCAGGGGTGAGCCACTCGAACGACACGTAGCGGAACTGGCCCCCGTCGGAGAGCGAGAGCACCGATTGCGCCACGCCCTTGCCGAAGGTCTGCTCGCCCACCACCAGGGCGCGGTGGTTGTCCTGCAGGGCGCCCGCCACGATCTCGGACGCCGAGGCCGAGTTCTCGTTCACCAGTACCACCATCGGCAGGTCGTAAGCCTTCGGGTCGGCCGTAGCGAGGCGCTTGGTGACGCCGCGGGAGCGCTGGAAGACGATGTCGCCTTCGCTCAGGAAGTCGTCGGCTATCAAGATGGCCTGGTTGAGGAGCCCGCCCGAGTTGTCACGCAGGTCGAGTACCAGCGAAGTGGCGCCCTGCGCGATGAGGTCGTCGAGGTGTTTGATCGTCTGCTCCTGCAACTGCTGGTTGTTGAAAGAGCTGAGCGCCAGGTAACCCACGTCGTTTGGCAACATGGTGCTGGAGACGCTGACGATCTGGATGGTGGCGCGTTGGATGTTGAAGGTCAGCTGGCCGTCAGTGCCCGGACGTTCCATGACGAGGGTGACGGTCGTGCCCCTCGGCCCCCGCACGAGGTCTGCCACCTCGCTGGTGGACATCTCGCTCACGTCCACCCCGTCCACGCTCACGAAGATGTCGCCCCGCTGCACCCCCGCCTTCGAGGCCGGGCCGCCGGCGTAGACGGTGAGGATCTCGACACCCTTGCCCGACTTGCGGTCATGGGGCGTCAGGACGGCGCCCACGCCCTCGAATGAACCCGACAGGTCCTGGTTCTCGCGCGCGGCATCCTTGGGCGGCAGGTAGCTGGTGAACGGGTCGTCGAGGGCGGCGATCATGCCGTCCATGGCGCCTCGGATGAGCTTGTCGTCGTCTACGTCGGTAAGGTAGCCGCTCTTCAGCGCGCCGAACGCCTGCACCAGCGCGCGCCCGGTCGGGTTATCGAAGAACTCGCTCGCGTAGTCTCGCGAGAGTTGGGCGTTGACGGCCATGGTGCCCGCCACGAGCACGGCGAGGACGGCCAGGTACCATCTCCGCTTCATGAGACTTCCGGTGACTGAATACGCATGTAGGACAGTTTATACGCGCCCAACATGAGAGGCTTGCTCGGCAGGCTACGTGCGGGCGGTCGCCGCCCCGAGTGAGGGGGTATGAGGTCGACCTGCTGCCCCGTTCGCGCGCCTCCCAGCCGCCACGGCGCGTGAGGGGGGCAGGGCGGCTAAGCTTACGCCTGTGAAGGTCCTCTTTCCCGCGGCCGAGGTGGTCCCTTTCAGCAAGACGGGCGGCCTGGCCGACGTGGCGGGCGCGCTCCCCCAGGCGCTGGCGCGCTTGGGGCACGAGGTCCTCGTCGTCACCCCCTGGTACGCCAAGCTGGGCGGCGGCGCGGCACCTTACTGGGTGGGTGACGTGGAGGCACCGTTCGACGGCGGCTTCGAGCCCGTCGGGGTGGGCGTGCTCGAGAAGCACGGCGTGCGCTACGCCTTCGTGGGGCACGAGGACTACCGGCGCCCGAGCCTCTACGGCTACCCCGACGACGCGCGCCGGTTCGCCCGCTTCTCGCGCGCCGTGCCGCAGGTGGCCGAACGCCTGGGATTCCTACCCGACTTCGTCCACGCCCACGACTGGCACACGGGCTACCTGCCCATGCTGTTGCAACGCGGCTGGCACCTGCCGCGGGGGTTCCCGGGCCTGCCGAGCGTGTTCACGGTGCATAACGTGCAGTTCCAGGGTGAGGCCGGGCTCGACGAGACCGTGCGCTGGCTGCGCCTCGGCCCCGACCTCAAGGGCACCTACCTCGACCATTTCGGGTCCGCCAACGCCCTGCAGGCGGGCGTAGGCTTCGCCACTCGCGTGACGACCGTGAGCCCGACGTACGCGCTCGAGATCCAGACCCCGGAGTACGGCTTCGCCCTCGACGGCACCTTTCGTGCGCTGGCGCACAAGCTGGTGGGCATCCTCAACGGCATCGACACCAGCGTGTGGGACCCCGCGAACGACCCCGTGCTGCCGGCCCCCTACTCCGCCGCCGATCCGTCCGGCAAGGCGCTCGCCCGGGCGCTGCTGGCTACGCGCTTCGGCCTGGACGCCGAACGGCCCGTGCTGGCGGTGGTCTCGCGGCTTGCAGAGCAGAAGGGGATAGACCTGGTCGTCGGCGGCGCACGCGCGCTGCTCGAGGCCGGTTGGAACCTCGTGTTCCTGGGCTCGGGCGACCCCGGCCTGGAGGCCGGCATCGCACGGCTCGCCGGCCGCAACGAGGGCCGGGTGGGGGCGCGCTTGGGTTACGACGAGAACCTCGCGCACCTCGTCTACGCCGGGGCCGACGCGCTGGCCGTTCCGAGCCGCTTCGAACCGTGCGGGCTGTCGCAACTGATAGCCCTGCGCTACGGCACGGTGCCCATCGTGAGGTCGACGGGCGGCCTCAAGGACACCGTGAGCCACGGCGTCACCGGCTTCACCTTCGAGCACGCCACGGTCACCGGGCTCCTCTGGGCGGCGGGCGACGCGCTGCGCGCGTTCGGCACTCCCGCTTGGGACCGCATCCGGGCGAACGGCATGGCCGCCGATCACTCGTGGGCCGTCTCCGCCGCCGCCTATTCCGAGCTGTACGGGGCCATGCTACGGTCTTGGACGTGACGACCGACAGCCCCGCCGAAACACCCCCCGGACCCGACTGGCACGCGCTATTGGAAGAACGCCGCTTCGGCGTCGCGCGGCAGGCCTACCTGCTTACGGGCGGCGACGACGGCCGCGTGAAAGCGGCGCTCGCCGCGCTGTCGGACGTGGAGGAGCTCGTGCGGGAACGCTCGTTCGCCAAGGCAGTCACGCGGATCGAGCGCCTGGACGACCCAGCCGCGCTGGCGCCGTGGCAGGAGCTCAAGGACCAACTCGAGGTGCTCGGTAACGCCGCGGCCCACCTCGACAAGCGTGACCCCGACGCCGCCGCCGAGGTCCTGAAGGCCCTGGATGACGCCACGTGGTTCCCGGCCGAATACGAGACGCAACTGGGCACCGTGAGCATCTACGACTCCGACCTGAGCGCGGCGCAGGCGCACTTCGAGCGCGCCGTGGCGCTCGACCCCAAGCACTTCAGGGCGCTCACCAACCTCGGCAACGTCGCCCTTGAACAGGGCCGCGTGGACGACGCCATCGAGAACTACCAGGCGGCACTCAAGATCGACGAGGAGTTCTCCAACGCCCACCACAACCTGGGCGTGGCCTACCGCCGCAAGGGGCACCTCAACAAGAGCGTCAAGTCGCTGCGCCGCGCGCAGCGCACGCAGCAGCGGCACCAGGCGGCCGTGGCGCGCGAGAGCCTAGGAAAGTGGGCGGGCCAGTCCGGCGCCAAGTACCTGAAGTACGGGCTGTGGGCAGCCGCGGCCGTCGGCGCCTACCTGATCCTGAGGGCGGCCGGCTACCTCTAGCTCACTCGTCCAGGAGGTCACGCAACAGCGCCTTTATGTCCTCGTCGTCGAGCGTCAGCAGTGGTTCGCCCTTGGCCTCGGATTCCAGTAGCCGTTCGATCTCGTCCAGCAAGGTCGCGTTGTTGCACTCGCTCACGCGTTCGACGATGGCATCACGAACGTCGGTCAATGTCCTCACGTCGTCAACGTCCTCGGTGTTCTCATGCAATTGCCGTCCTCATCTAATCAAGCCTCGCCCCGATACTAATGCGGAGATTCGGCTCGGGCGAGGACGGATGCACATGCGCCCCGCGGGCAGGTCGTCGCGTCACTCCACGGTTACGCTCTTCGCCAGGTTCCGCGGCTGATCGACGTCGTGGCCCAGGCTGCAAGCCACCTCGTAGGCCAGCAACTGCAGGGGAACGGCGTTGATGATGGGCGAGAGCAGCTCGAGCGTCCGCGGCACGCGGAGCACGTGCTGGGCGTGCTGCCCGATGCTCTCGTCGTCCTCGTCGGCGACCACGATCAGCCGCCCCTCGCGTGCCTTTACCTCCTGGAGGTTGGAGACGGTCTTGTCATACAGCGCCGAGGCGGTCGCCACGGCCACCACGGGCAGGTTCTCGTCCACGAGGGCGATGGGCCCGTGCTTCATCTCCCCCGTCGGGTAGGCCTCCGCGTGGATGTACGAGATCTCCTTGAGCTTGAGCGCGCCCTCCATGGCGGTGGCCACGTTGACCCCGCGTCCGAGGTAGAGGGCGCTGCGGGCGCCCTTCACCTGATCGACCAGCCCGCGGATGTGCTCGCGCTCGCCCAGCGCCCTCTCCACCTGCTTGGGCAGGGCGCGCAGCGCGCGCACGAACTCGGCCGCCGTACTATCGTCCACCTCGCGCCGCGCGCGGCCCAGCCAGAGTGCCAGCAGGGAGAAAGCGGCCACCATGCCGAGGTAGGCCTTGGTGCTCGCGACGCCGATCTCGGGACCCGCGTGGATGTACAGGACGTCGTCGGCCTCGCGGCTGATGCTCGAGCCCTTGACGTTGAGGATGGCGAGCGTGCGCGCGCCGCGGCGCTTGGCCTCGCGCATGGCCTCGAGGGTGTCGATGGTCTCGCCCGACTGCGACACGACGATGCACAGAGTGCGTTCGTCCACCACGGGTTCGCCGTAGCGGAACTCGGACGCCACCTCCACGCCGGCGCTGAGGCGCGCCAGGCGGCGCAGGAGCGTCGCCCCGACCTGGCCCGCGAAGGAGGCCGTGCCCGCGGCCGTGATGACCACCCTGTCGACCAGGGTGGGGTCGAGCGTCAGGTCAAGCTCGACGTCCATGCCGTTCCCCGCGAAGCGGCCGAAGAGCGTGTTCTGCAGCACCGTCGGCTGCTCGAAGATCTCCTTGAGCATGTAGTGCTCGAAGCCGCCCTTCTCGGCCGCCTCGGCGTCCCACTCCACCCGGCTGACCTCGCGCTCGAGCGGGTTGCCGGCCAGGTCGGTGATGCTCACGCCGGCGCGCCCCAGTTCGGCCACGTCGCCGTCGAGGAGGTAGATGACGTCGCGCGTGTACGGCAGGAGGGCCGGGACGTCCGATGCCAGGAACGTCTCCTCCGTCCCCAGCCCGATGACGAGCGGGCTGGTGTTACGCGCGGCCACCAGCAGGTCGTGGTCCGAGTGCTCCACGACGAGGGCGTAGGCGCCCTGAACCTGGCCCAGCGCCGCGCGCACGGCCGCCGCCAGGTCGTGGTTCGAGGTCGCGTAGCTCTCCTCTATGAGGTGAACGAGAACTTCGGTGTCGGTCTCGGACAAGAACACGTGCCCGCGCGCGCTGAGGTCCTGGCGCAACTGCACGTAGTTCTCGATGATGCCGTTATGGATCACGGCCAGTCGGCCGTCCTCGGAGAGGTGAGGGTGGGCGTTCACGTCGTTCGGGCGGCCGTGCGTCGCCCAGCGCGTGTGCCCCACGCCGACGCTGCCGGGAAGGAGGCTGGTGACGAGCGCCTCGCGGAGCACGCTCAGCTTGCCGGCACGCTTTACCGCTTGCAGTGGCGCGCCGTCCTGCGGCCCCTTGACCGCGATGCCGGCGGAGTCGTAGCCCCGGTACTCCAGCCGCGCCAGGCCGTCGATTATGACCCCCGCGGCCTCGCGGTCGCCTACGTAACCAACGATGCCACACATCTCGCACGCCTCCGTCCGTCGCCCGCCCGCCGCCGACCCGACCGTCCGGGGAGGCCGGGTGCCTCGCCACCAGTCGGGTAAGGTCCGGTCGACCACGAGCTACCCGGCCATCCTAGGGGGCCTACTCTGACGTCGTCCTTACTCGTTCCACGGTTCGCCGACCACCAGCCACGTGTGAAGCGCGCCGTAGGCACTCCACTCGGCGCTGGCCCTGGTCTCTGCGGGCGTGGGGGCGGGGAGGAGCGGATGCAGCAGGATATCGCGGCCCGTGGCGATCAGCGGTGACCGGTTGAAGGTCACGGCCAGGCTGCCCGGCGCCGTGCGTGGCGGGTAGTACACCTCCCGCTCGTTGGCGGGGTTGCGTTGGATGGGCAGTGACGTCACCAGGGCGAACATGAGGGCGAGCCCGAGGACCCCGCCGCCTACCCCGCCCAGCACGGCCGTTCCCCACCCCTGGCGGCGGCTTGCAGGCACTAGGCGCTGGCCTATCACGGCCAGCAGGATGCCCCCCAACAGCGCGGCCACGAGCGCGAGCCACAGGTCACGGCCGGCGACCACGAGCAGGGGCCGCAACAGCAGGACCCCGCCTATCCCGACGGTCAGCCCCACGAGCCGCCGCTTGGCCCCCAGCGTGGTGATCACGACCACCATGAGGACCAGCAGGGCGTCGATGTAAGTGACGTTCATCATGCGCGGATATCGTAGCCCGCGTCCCTTACCGCCCGCATGACATTCTCCATAAGCCCGTCCACCTCGGCGTCGGTAAGCGCCCTGCCGGCGTCGCGGAACCTGAACCTCAGGGCCAGCGACCTGGTGCCGTCCGGCAGCTTCTCGCCGCGGTACTCGTCGAAGGGCGTGAGGCTGAGCAGGCTCTCCCCCGCCGCAGCGCGAAGCAGGCCGGCCAGGGCCGCGTAAGTGACCGCCGCCGGCACGACCACCGCCAGGTCACGCTCCGCGAACGGCTGCCGCACGATCTCCTCGAACGCGATCTTGGTGCCCGGGAGCGGTAGGTCGAGTTCCGCCAAGTACGTGTCACTCAACTCGTAGCTGGCCGCGACCGCGGGATGGAGCAGCCCGGCGTAGCCGACGCGGACCCCGTTCCAGCGCACCTCGGCGCTCACCCCCGGGTGAAGGTGCGGCTGCTCCGCAGGCAGCGTCTCGAGCGTGGCGCCGTCCAAGCCCGCGAGGCTTTCCAGGACCCCCTTGAGCGTGAAGAAGTCGCCGGGCAGGCCGGGCCGCCAGTGGCCCAGGGCGCGCGGTCCGCGCATGAGCAGCGCCACGCGCTCCTCCTCCACCTCGCCGAACACGTGGCCCACCTCGAAGAGCGCCAGCGACTCAGCGCCGCGGTTGACGGCCGCGGCGGCGAGGAGCCCAGGGTAGAGCGCCGTGCGCATGACGCCCTTCTCCACGCCCTGGGGCGAGGCGAGCTCCACCACCGGTTCGGGCGCAGCGGCGCGCATGAGTTCGGCCGCGCCGGTGAAGACGTACGTCATGGTCTCCTGCAGGCCCATGGCGGCCAGGCGCTCGCGCAGCGCGCGGTGGGTCGGGTCGCTGGCGGGCGGCACGAAGCGCATGGCCGGTTCGGTTAGGCCGATGTGCTCGAAGCCGTGGAGGCGCGCGACCTCCTCGATCACGTCCTCCTCGATGCCGATGTCGTAGCGCCAGCTGGGCGGGCCCACCCGCCAGTCGTCCATGGCGAGCTCCTCGACCGTGCACCCCAAGCGCTCCAGGTAGCCGCGCTGCTCGCCGCGCGGCACGTCGAAGTCCATCAGGAAGTGAACCCTGGAAGGACGGTACTTGACGGCCGGCCGCCTCACGCTGCGGCCCACGGCCGTGAGCCCGGCATGCGCCTTGCCCCCCGCGGTCTCCTCGACCAGGGCCACCACGCGCGCCGAAGCCAGCTCCTGTAGGTTCGGGTCCACGCCCCGCTCGAAGCGGGTCCGGGCGTCGGTGATCAGCTTGTGGCGCTGCCCGGTGCGCCGCACCGTTACCGGATCGAAATAGGCGACCTCGAGGGCCACCTCGGTGGTGCCGGCCGCCACGCCCCCGAGAGCGCCGCCCATGACGCCCGCAAGGCCGAGCGGCACGCCGCCGCCTGAACCCGACGTGGCTATGAGCAGGTCGGCCGGGTCGAGGTCGACCACCTCCTCGTTGAGCAGGGTGAGGCGCTCACCCTCATGGGCACGCCTGACGATCATGCGCCCCTCGCCGAGGAAACTCAGGTCGTAGGCGTGCGTGGGCTGGCCCAGCTCGAAGGTCACGAAGTTGGTGGCGTCCACGACGTTGTTGCGGGGCCGTAGCCCCAGTTGCGCCAGGCGCCGCTGCAACCAGAGTGGGCTGGGCCCCACGCTTAAGCCACTGACGCGCCTCAACGTGAAGCGCGGCGCGCCGAGCGGGTCTTGCACGTCGATCGTCAGCCCGTCATCCAAGGTGGGGTCGCCGGCCGGCAGGCCCGCGGCGGGGTGGCGGTAAGCGAGGCCCAGCTTGGCGCCCAGGTCGCGCGCGATACCCAAGAGGCTGAAGGCGTCTGCGCGGTTCGGGGTGAGCTCGATCTCGATGACCTGATCGGCCGCCCACGCCTGCGCCAGCTCGGTCCCGAGCGGGGCGTCCTGGCCGAGGGCCAACACGCCGCCCCCGTACTCGAAGAGCCCGAGCTCCTTGGCGCTGGCCAGCATGCCGTTGCTGGGAACCCCCAGGAACTCTCGGGCCTTCACCCTCAGCTCTACGGCGGGCAGGTACGCCCCGGGCAGGGCGAGGGCGGTCCTCATGCCGGCTCTCACGTGGGGGTCGCCGCACACCACCTGGTGCCGCGTGTGTCCGTCGGTGACGACCGCCTTGGAGAGCGGGCCCGTGGCGCCCTCGATGGGCTCGACGTGCTCGACGTCGACTACCAACACGTCGCCGGGGGCCGCGGGGGTGGCGGTGACACCCTCGACGGCCAAGCCGAGCCCGTCGAGGAGCTCCACCACCCGGCCGACCTCCGGCAGCGGCTCGGCGAAGAAGGTCTGCAGCCAGCCGTACGGGACCTTCACAGGACGCCCCTGAACTGCTCCAGGACGCGCAGGTCGCCCTGGTACATGTAGCGGATGTCCGGGATGGCGTAGGGCACCAGCGCCAGGCGTTCGATGCCGAAGCCGAACGCGAAGCCCGTGACGCCCTCGTAGCCCACGGCCTCGAAGACCTTCGGGTGCACCATGCCGCTACCACCCAGCTCGAGCCACTCCTCGCGGCCGCTGCGGGGGTTGGTCCACCAGATGGCGAACTCGGCGCCGGGCTCGACGAAGGGGAAGTAGGTGGGCTGCAGGCGGGTGCGCGTGCCGGGCCCGATGAGCGCCTGGGCCATCTCGTTGATGGCGCCGCGCAGGTCGGCCATCGTGACCCGCTCGCCGACAACCAGCGCCTCGAGCTGGTGGAACTGCGCCTCGTGCGTCGCGTCTTGCGCCTCGTTGCGGAACACCTTGCCCGGCACCACCACCTTGAAGGGCGGCTCGTGAGTCTCCATGTACCTGACCTGCATGGGGCTCGTGTGGGTCCGCAGGAGCCGACCGTCGGTCGTCCAGAAGGTGTCCTGGGTGTCGCGCGCCGGGTGATCGGGCGGGAAGTTGAGCGCGGCGAAGTTGTAATGGTCGGTCTCGAGTTCCGGGCCGGTGACGACCTCGTAGCCCAGGTTCTGGAAGACTTCGAGCAGCTTGTTGGTGACGAGGGTGAGGATGTGCAGGCCGCCCTGGGGGGGTCTCGTGCCGGGCAGGGTCACGTCTACCCTCTCGCCGGCCAGCTGCGCCGCCAGCGCGCGCCTCTCGAGCTCGCCCTTGCGCTCGTCCAAGGCCGCGCCCAGGGCGGCCTTGACGCGGTTCCACTGCTCCCCGACCAGCCGGCGCTCGTCGGGCGCCATCCCCCCGAGGGCCTTGAGGCGCTGGGTTATCTCGCCCTTCTTCCCGAGCAACCTGACCCGCAGGTCCTGCAGCGCGGCCGGGTCGTCCGCCGAGCGAACGGCCTCCAACCACGTGGCCACCTCGGCGGACTTGGCGTCCGCGTGGTGGCTCCCTTCGACTTCGGCGTCGTGCTCGGCCATGGTGTGCGCTCACCCTCTCCTTGACTACCCTGCCGCAAGCAAAAACCACCACCCGGTCCGGGCAGTGGCGAGTTCCGCGCGGGCCGCTCCGGCGCCGCGCTCAGCGGGTAAAAGGCTGCGAAGCCGGCGGGCTTCTCATGTCGGCGAGTGTAAGTTGCGCGCTCCGAGCGTGTCAACGAGACACGCGAGACCCACCCCCGGCCCGGCCCCGCCTCCAGTCGTAACGCGAGACGCAGCGGGCCGGGCCCGTTCGCGTCGGCCCTAGCGGCTGCCTGCGGCGCGAGCGGGTGTGAGGGGGTCGTCAAGCGGGTGTCAGGCGTCCCTCAGTCGTCGAGGAGTTCGCTCAGCAAGAAGAGGTCGCAGAGCCACGCGTCCGCCAGACGTACCGTGTCGGCGGCGAGCCCATGCACCTGGACGCCCGCGTACCACGCCTTGGCGCTCTCCTCGTCGGGGAACGGCCCCACCACCGCCTCCCCGCCCTCGTAGGCCTCGGGTGGCAGCGGTACGAGCACCTCCACCCGCCGGCCCCTCGTGTCGGTCACCTCGCGAGCCACCGCGTGCAGGCGCCGCCACTCGGGCCTCGCTACGAGATCGTGAAGATGATCCAAGAGCCGCCTGGAATCTTGCAGCGCCAGGGCCGGCCTGGCCGCGAACGTCACCCAGCCTCCCTCCATGGCGCTGACGAAGCGCTTCTCGGGGAACATCGCCGGCAACAGCCGGGCCGCCACGTCCGCCAACTCGGCGGTCGCTCGCATGGCCTCCACGTAGCCGCCCCGGTCCGGGGTCGCCGGCGGCGAAGCGCTGGTTGGGTGCTTGGGCGTCACCGTGCGATTGTAAGACCCGACGCCCATGCCTGGCGTGGGCGGAAGGCGCACCGACGCTTGCTCGGCCCTTGTGGTAATGCGGGCCGGAGCGGTAAGATTGCCGGTGGACAAAGTCCCGGCGGGACCGGCGGGTGGGTTCTGGCCCACCGCCTTTTCGTTGGGGGAGTCCGCGCACGGGAGGTAGCATGGATCTGGCGCAGGCAGCCGCCGAGGTGTTGGGCCCCCTCGGGTACGAAGTGCTGGAGGTTACCGTAAGCACTTCCGGGCGCTCGCGTCGCGTGCTGCTTCGCATCGACCGCCTCGACGAAGGGGTAGTCGGCATCGAGGACGTGGCCCGGGCCTCCGCGGTCTACGGCTTGGAACTCGACCGGCTCGATCCCTTCACCACCCCCTACCGGCTCGACGTCGAGTCTCCGGGGGCGGAGAGGCCGCTGCTGCGGACCCGCCATTTCGAGCGCTTCCACGGTCTACTGGCCAAGTTCCGCGTGGCCGGCGAGACGTTCAAGGGGCGCATCGAGGGCGTTAGCGGTGACGACGTCACCATTGACGTAGCCGGCACCGAGCGCGTCGTGAACGTGGCCCAGATGGAGCTAGCGCGGCTGGCCGAATGGCCCGATACGCCGCGCTGAGGGCCCCGCGGGAAGGGCCCGCGGAACCTTGCTCATGGCGCCGGCGCCCTGAGCACCCGTAACGAAGGCCCGCGTACCCGGCGCGGGACTGCCGCGTGGCTCAGCGCCAAGCGGCCACAACTGAATAGGTAGGGAGATACTGGATGAATAAAGAGTTTGTCGACGCGCTCAACCTCTTGGCTGCCGAGCGCAACCTCGACAAGGAAAAGTTGCTTACCGACCTCGAAGACGCGCTCAGCCAGGCCTTCGAGCGCAACGTCATGCCCGGCCATCAGATCGAGGTCGACCTCGACCCCGAGTCGGGTGAGATGGACATCATGATCATCCGCCGGGTCGTCGAGACGGTGGAGGACGAGGCCAAGGAGATCCTCCTGGCGGACGCCCTCGACCTCGACGACGAGGTCGAGGTGGGCATGGAGATGGAGTTCCCGGTCGACCCGGAGAAGTTCACGCGCATCGCGGTGCAGACCACCAAGCAGGTGATCACGCAGAAGATCCGCGAGGCCGAGCGCGAGTACGTCTTCGAGGAGTACAAGGACCGTGCCGGCGACATCATGACCGGCGTCGTGGCCCGCACCGACAACAAGCGCAACGTCTTCGTGGACCTGGGCCGCGGCGAGGCCATCATGCCCGCCAAGGAACAGATCCAGGGCGAACGCTACATGGTCGGCATGCGCCTCAAGGTCTACGTGCAGAACGTCGAACTGAGCCCCCGCGGCCCTTCAATCCACGTGTCTCGCGCCGCACCCGAGTTGCTCGAGTACCTCATGCGCCAGGAGATCCCCGAGGTGGCCGACGGAACGGTCGAGCTGCGGGCCATCGCCCGCGAGGCCGGCCAGCGCTCCAAGGTCGCCGTCAGCTCCAACAACCCCAACGTCGACCCGATCGGCGCCTGCATCGGCCACCGCGGCAGCCGCATCCAGGCCGTCACCGCGGAGTTGCAGCGCGAGCGGGTGGACATAATCCAGTACGACTCGAACCCCCGCGAGTTCATCCGCAACGCCCTGTCGCCCGCCAAGGTCGGGAGCATAGAGATAGACACCGAGGCCAAGGCGGCGCGGGTGATCGTCGGCTCCGACCAGCTCTCGCTGGCCATCGGCAAGTCGGGCCAGAACGTCCGCCTGGCGGCGAAGCTGACCGGTTACAAGATCGACCTGCAGGGCTCGGAATCGGTGTCCGACTTCGACGCCGCCTTCCAGGCCGCTGCTTCCAGGAGCGCCGACACGGCCCAACCCGAACGCACCCACTCCGCGTTCGACGCCCTCTTCAGCCAGGCGTCGGAGCAGGCGGAGGGGACGGCGGAAGGGGCCACCACCGGGTCGGGGGCAGCGCCGGAGCCGGCGGCCTCCGAGGCCGAAGAAGAAGCAGCCGTGCGCTCGGGCACCGACGAAGGGGAGAACTGAGCGTTCCGATGACGGCCGAGGCCCGCACCCGCCACGTCCCACTACGCCGCTGCGCCGTCTGTCGCAAGGTGGCGCCCCAGTCGCAACTGTTGCGGCTGGTCAGGCAAGACGACGGCTACCGGCTCGACCCCGGCCGCAGGCTCGGTGGGCGTGGCACCTGGATCTGTGCCGACTGCGCCGCCGAACCTAACGAGAAACGGCTGCGTCAGGCCTTCAAGGGCCACGCGCAGCAGGTGAGGGGGCTCCTAGCAGCCCTCCCCCCACACACTCCCCGAACCGCCCCAGGCACCGCGGGGAACCCCGCCTCGGAGGCTTGAATGTCAGAGAAAGTCCGAATCTACCAGCTAGCCAGGGACCTTGGGATAGAGAACAAGGCCCTGCTGGCGATCCTCGACGAGATCGGCGTGGAGTACAAGTCCCACTCCAGCACCCTCGACGCCGAAACGGCCGACACGGTGCGCCAGCTCGTCGCGGGTGACACCGCAGCGGCAGCCGAGCCGCCCGCGCCCGCCGCCGAGAAGCCCGAGGCGGCAGCGGCGAAGCTAACGCCCGAGGCGAAGGCCGCCAAGGCGGCGAAGCCCGGCAAGGTCGCCACCGCGGAACCCGCCGCCGGCAAGGGGGCCAAGGCAGAACCGGCGCCCGCCAAGTCCAAGGCGAAGGCGCCCGCGAAGGAGAGCCTGCCCCGCCGCGCCCCCGTCGTGACCGTCATGGGCCACGTCGACCCCGGCAAGACCTCACTGCTCGACGCCATCCGCAAGTCGCGCGTGGCGGAGCGCGAGGCGGGCGGCATCACGCAGCACATCGGCGCCTACCAGGCCCAGACCCCGCACGGCGTCGTGACCTTCCTCGATACCCCCGGCCACGAGGCGTTCACCACCATCCGCCAGCGTGGCGCCAACGCCACCGACATCGCGGTCATCGTGGTGGCGGCCGACGACTCGGTGATGCCGCAGACGCGCGAGGCGATAGCGCACGCCAAGGCCGCCGGGGTACCGATCGTGGTCGCCATCAACAAGGTCGACCTGCCGCAGGCCAACGTCGAGAAGGTCAAGCAGGACCTCATGCAAGCCGGGCTCATCCCCGAGGAGTACGGCGGCGAGACCATCACGGTCGAGCTGAGCGCCCGCAGCGGCCAGGGCATCGACGACCTCCTGGAGATGCTCTCGCTGGTGGCCGAGGTCGAGGACCTGCGCGCCGCCAACACCGGCTTCGCGAAAGGCGTCATCATCGAGTCGGTCCTCGACAAGCGCGCCGGGGTCCTCGTGACGGTGCTGGTGCAAGAAGGCGAGCTCAAGGTGGCCGACTACGTGGTCTCGGGCGAGTCGTGGGCGAAGGTCCGGCGCCTAACGGACTACACCGGCGCGACCATCGCCAAGGCCTACCCCGCCATGCCCGTGCAGCTCCTCGGCTTCTCCGAACAGCCCCACGCCGGCGACACCGTCGAGGCCGTGGCCGACGAGGCCACCGCCAAGGCGACGGCGGCGGCGCGGCGCGACGAGCGGCAGGAACTCGAGCGCGAGTCCATCGGCAAGAAGGGCCTCACGCTGGCCGACCTGTTCGGCCAACCCACCAAGAAGACCATCAACATCCTCCTGCGCGCCGACACCCAGGGCACCCTCGAGGCCATCAAGGGAGTCTTGGAGAAGGAGTCGGAGGCGACGGAGGAGGTCGACATCGAGATCATGCTGGCCGAGGTCGGTGCCCCCACCGAGTCGGACCTGCTGCTCGCCTCCACGGCCAACGCTTCGGTGTTGTCGTTCGGCGTGACGGCCCCCGGCAGCGTGCTCAAGTCGGCGGAACGCCTGGGGATCCCGGTCAGGAGCTACCGCATCATCTACGAACTCGTCGCCGACGTGGAGCGCATGGTGCGCGGCCAGATCGAACCGGAGTTCGAGGAGCGCGTGCTGGGCCACGCCGAGGTGCGCCAGGTCATCCGCGTGCCCCGTTCCGGCAACATCGCGGGTTCCTACGTCACCGACGGCGTGATGCGGCGGGGCGCCAAGGCGCGCATCTCGCGAGGCGGGAAGGAAGTCTACAAGGGCTCCATCTCCGGCCTGCGGCGCTTCAAGGACGACGTACGCGAGGTGACGACCGGCTACGAGTGCGGCATCAGCCTCCAGAACTACGACAACGTGCAAGAGGGCGACATCATCGAGGCCTACGACATGGTCGAGGTGCAAGCGGTCTGATGCACGAGCAGCGCGCGGGCACGCCCGGGCGGTCCTGGTGGACCAGGAGTCGGCCCTACTGGGCGCCGCTGGCGCTGGCGTTCACGCTGGCTCTCCTGCCCTTGCCCCTCACGCACTCGCTGGCCCGGGCGTCCGCACCGGCCAGCGGCCCCGAGGGCGGCATGGGCGCGCCCGTCCTGGTCATGGTGGAGGGCGGCGCGCGACTGCCGGCCCCCGCCACGGGAGTGCTGTTGGTTCTTCCCAACGCGCTCGTGGCCGCCCGGCGCGTCCAACTGCGACCGCTGCAGACCCGCAGCCGACCAGCGTCGACGCTACCCAGGCGCGCCAGGCTCGTGGCACTGGGCCGGCTCGAGCTGGAGGGCGGTTGACCCGGCGGCCCCTCCGCCTCCTTGCCCCCTCAACCACCCTTCCTGATCGACTAGTACCGTTTGGAGCCTGATGAACAACCGCGTATTCACCGGCGTAGCGCTGTTGGCGCTCGTCGTCCTGTCTGTCCTGTTCCTATGGCAGCCCTGGAACCCGGGCCCCGCCCTCAAGCTCGGGCTCGACCTCCAGGGCGGTCTCCGGGTGACGTTGGTGGCCGACGTCCCCAACCCCGACCCGGAGGACCTCGCCACCGCCCGCAACATCGTCGAGAACCGCGTCAACCAGTTCGGCGTCGCCGAGGCGCTCGTGACCACGATCGGGAACCACAAGATCGGCGTCGAGCTGCCCGGCCTCACCTCGGAGGACCAACAGCGGGCCCTCGACCTGATCGGCCAACAGGCGGTGCTCGAGTTCCGCATCGTCAAGGCCGAGGCCAACTCCCTTCCCACCAGCGCCCTCACGCTCGACGACCTCGAGCCGACGGCCTTCACGGGCGAGATCGTGCAGACCGCCAGCGCCCAGTTCCAACAAGTGCCGGGGGCGCCGTCCGGTCCGGTCGTCGTGTTCGGCATCCGCCCCGCGGACGTGCAGGCGTTCGGCAACTTCACCGGCAGCAACGTGGGGCGCCGGATGGCCATCGTCCTCGACGGCCGGATCGTGACCGCCCCCACGCTGCAGTCGCGCATCTCCGACTCCGGCCAGATCACGGGCATCGACACCCTGGATGAGGCAACCGACATCGCCGTCGTGCTGCGCTCCGGCAGCCTGCCGATCAGCCTCAAGGTCGACGAGGTGCGTTCGATCGGCCCGACGCTCGGCCAGGACTCGATCAACAAGGGGACCATGGCAGCCATCGTCGGCGGCGCCCTCGTCATCCTCGCCGTCCTCCTCTACTACGGCCCGCTCTTCGGTGGCGTGCTGTCGTTCGGCGTGCTGCTGGCGATGCTGTTCATCTTCGCCGTGTTGGCCGGCCTCGGCGCCGCGCTCACCCTCCCCGGCCTCGCCGGCCTCGTGCTGACCATCGGGGCCGCCGTGGACGGCAACGTCATCTCGTTCGAGCGCATCCGCGAGGAGTTGCGCGAGGGGCGTGGCCTCCGCGTCTCGATGAAGCGCGGCTTCGGCAACTCGCTTTCCGCCATCATCGACGCCAACATCACCACGCTGCTCGCGGCGCTCGCCCTCTACCAGTACACGACGGGCCCGGTGCGCGGCTTCGCCATCACGCTGGCCGTCGGCATCGTCGCCTCCGTGTTCGTCAACACGGTCGTCGTGCCGTACGTGCTCGGGCTGTTCGCGCTGAAGAGCGACCGCACCTACATGTCCAAGGGTTGGGAGGTGCGCGGCCTGCGTCCCGTGGAGCGCGCCAGGCCGCTGGTCATCTCGACCGGTCTGCTGGCGGTGGCGGCCATCGTCTACACGAGCGTGGCGGGCCTCAACCTCTCGACCGACTTCACGGGCGGCTCCAGCACGCTGCTGGAGGTGCCGGCGAGCACGACGATCACCGACATCCGGCGCACCATCGACGAGCTCGGCTTCCCCGGCGTTACCGGCGAGAGCGCCACCATCGTCGAGTCGAGCGAGAAGGCCGCCGACGGCTCGCGCCAGGTGTCGGTGCGCGTGGGGCTCGGTAACGAGTCTCAGTCGTCCAGTGACGACTTCGCCATGAAGCTCGCCGCCGCGACGGGCAGCACCAAGCTATCGTCCGACTTCGTGGGTCCGTCCGTCGGCGCGGACCTCAGGCGCGGCGCCATCATGGCGGTCGTAGTCGCCCTCCTGCTCGTCCTCGCCTACCTCGCCTGGCGCTTCTGGCCCAACTGGGTCGTGGCCCTGGCGGTGGTGCTCGCAAGCGCGCACGACGTGGCGATCACCATGGGGGTGCAGGCGCTGTTCGGCATCGAGTTCTCCATCCCGGTGCTCGCCGCCCTGTTGTTCGTCGTCGGTTACTCCCTCAACGACTCGATCATCGTGGCGGACCGCATCAGGGAGAACGTGCGCGTCATCCGCAACAAGTCGTACCGGGAGCTGGTGAACCTGGCGGTCAACCAGACCCTCACGCGCACGGTGGCCACCTCGGCCACCACGCTGCTGCCGGTCCTCGCGCTGCTGTTCTTCGGGGGCAGCGTCCTCCGCGGCTTCAGCATCACTCTCCTGGTGGGCATCGCGATCGGCACGTTCTCCAGCATCTTCCTGGTCTCGCCCGTCATCGTGTGGGTGCGCGAGTGGCAGCAGCACCGCCACGATCAGACGCGGCACAAGAGGTTCGCCAAGGCATGATTGCTAAGGCTCGGCCGGCTAAGTAGCCATTTCAGGGAGCCCGCCAGGCGAGCACCGTCAAGGCGCGCACTGTCAAGGCGCGCACTGTCAAGGCGAGCAGGCTCAAAGCAAGTGCGGTCCAGGCGGGCGCGGTCCTCGAGATCGCGCCCGCCTTGCGCAGACCCGGTATTGCCGGGCTCAGGGAACCGTGATGAGGAACTGCCGCAGGAGCGCGTCGCCGTAAGACACGACCGCTCGCCACTCGCCGGGCCGCAGGGGCACGTCGGCGGGCAGCTCGAACACCGCCCTGGCGGCGCCCGGCTCCACGCGAACGCTTTCCGAGGCGGTCTCGCGCC
>JACDJC010000764.1_pt1 | contig 33602 bp, 33 predicted proteins | sample 7454191 | NCBI WGS metagenome assembly JACDJC01 (sample SAMN14253291, study PRJNA609438) | sludge metagenome | isolation source: sludge after 25d culture with pyrite and EDTA | collected 2018-12-20
AGACCGCCGGCGCACGCGGCAGCAACCGTGCGACGAGCTGGCGCTCGTCCCAGTCGCGCACCGTCTGCCAATCCAGGCCGGCGGCGTGGGCGAGCGCGACGTACTTGGTCACCACGCCCTTCGATACCCCAAGGGCGGCGGCGATCCTCTCGTGGGAGAGTTGCGCCTCCCACTTCAAACGAATCAAGTCCTTGATCATGCGTAGAGCCATCCGTTGCTTGGGCACCGTCCCTCCTGCGGGCAAAGCCGCCGAGGGTACGGTCCCCTGTCAGATCTCTACGCAACACCGAAGTGCCTTCAAATCCGATGCACTGCGGCGTCGGGCTCGGCGGTCACGATGCGCCGAAACGATCGGTCACGTTACCGAAACGGTCGGTCACGATGCGCCGAAATGCGTGGTCACGATCGTCCGGAATGCGCGGTCACGATGCCGAAATGGCCGGTCACGTTGGGCCGAAATACGCAGCCGCCCGCCGCCGTGGACAAGCCTGCCTCGATGCACGCCCGACCACGATCTCCTTCGGCGCCGCGTTGACCACTCCGGCGCTGCGCGCCGGCGTGGACAACGCTCGGCGTTTCAGCGTGATCGTAGACGGCTGAGATACCATCCAACCCGTCGCTCGCGTGCCCGCCGTGATCGTCCACGATCACTTGAAACGCTGTCCGCGATCACGTTGAAATCAGCGTCCGCGATCGCTGAAATACGCAATGTGCCTCGTCGGCGTGTGCGCCGGTTACTTCGTGAGCGCAACGCGCGGGTCCATGTTCAGTTCGATGAAGGGGACGGTGATGATCAGCATCTGCCTGCTGCCGTTGTTCAAGCTCGACGCATCCCGCTCCCGTCCCGGCCCGCCTCTCTTCAGTGGTAATCCTCCTCCCGCTGATGCCTCACCGCCAACACGAGTACCTTCCCCGGTTCGGTGATTTCGTAGAGGACGACGTAGCCGGCGACTCCGAACGGAACGACCAGTTCTCGCCGCAGGCCTTTGCTTCCCGGCGCCTTTCGGAAGATGAAGGGCGATGCGGAAAGCTGGGTCTCCATCGCCATTTCGATGGCGCTCAGCGCGCGTTCTGCAAGGACCAGGTCTTCGATGGTGCGGGCGCGCTCGAGCAGGTACGTGTACAAGCGTCGCAGGTCTTCGCGCGCGTCAGGCGTGAATGCGACCGAATATTTCACTCTCCGGGTGCGCGCGCCTGCAATTGCCTGCGCCGGGACTCGAGCATGTCGCGCAACTCGTCCACCATCTGGCTCGCCGGGTACGACTCGCCGGTGCGCTGGTATCGCCGCCAGGCAGCTTCGCCTCGGGCATGGAACTCGGCCTGCGCGCGCCGATACTCGACGGCGCTACGAACCGTAGTTTCGATGAACTCGGACAGGTTCTCACCTTCGCGCAGCACGCTTTCCAACTCGGCGCGCAACTGCGGCTCCACGCGTACCTGAGGAAGAATGGCCGTCTTCATGTCTCGCATTGTGTTGCATTTGCGTTGCAATCGCAAGCGATCCGGATCGTCGGCTCGCTACTGCTCCGCAAACGCCCTCTCGATCACGAAGTCGCCCGGCGTCGAAGTATTCCCCTCCCTGAACCCCCGCCCCTCGAGCATCCCCTTCAGATCCCTCAGCATCCCGGGACTCCCGCAGATCATCACCCGGTCCACCGCCGGATCCAGGGCCGGCAACTCGAGATCATCGAACAGCCTCCCGCTCTCCATCAGTTCCGTGATCCGCCCCATGTGCACGAACTCCTCGCGCGTCACCGTCGGGTAGTAGCGCAGCTTGCTCGTCACCAGATCCCCGAGGAACTCGTGCGCCGGTAGGTGCTCGATCAGGTAGTCGTGGTACGCGAGCTCTTCGACCTCGCGCACGCCGTGCACGAGGATAATCTGCTCGAATCGCTCGTACGTTTCCGGATCCCGGATCACGCTCATGAACGGCGCCAGCCCCGTTCCCGTCGACAGTAGGTACAGCCGCTTGCCCGGCAGCAGGTAGTCGATCAGTAGCGTGCCGGTCGGCTTGCGTCCGACGATGATCTTGTCGCCCGGCTGGATGTGCTGCAGCTTCGAGGTGAGCGGGCCGTCGGGTACCTTGATGCTCAGGAACTCGAGGTGATCCTCGTAGTTCGGGCTGACGATGCTGTAGGCGCGCAGCAGCTTCTTGCCGCTGTCCTCCAGCCCGATCATCGTGAAATGGCCGTTGCAGAAGCGCAGCGCGCGATCGCGCGTCGTCGTGAAGCTGAACAGCTTGTCGGTCCAGTGGTGGACGCTGAGAACTTCTTCCTCGTGGAACGCGCTCATCGCTAATGAAGTGGTTGCGTCATCGGCAGGTAGCAGATGCTAACGCAGCCCGGCGGAACGGGAAGCCCCTGGTGATGCAGACGGTTCAGCCACTCACTCGGGGTTTGCACGATCACGCTGGCGCGCTCTGAAAGCCACGGAATCATCGAGCTCAGAGCGCCCGCTCCAGCGTCTGCACGATCCGCTCCGCCGCCCTTCCATCCCACAATTGCGGCCGCCGTCCTGCCTTGCCCTGCCCGGCGAGCACCGCCTCGGCTGCCGCAACGATTCTCTCCGCGTCCGTGCCGACGATCGTGTTCGTGCCTTCGTCCACCGTCACCGGCCGCTCGGTGTTCTCGCGCAGCGTCACGCACGGAATGCCCAGCGCCGTCGTCTCCTCCTGCAGTCCGCCGCTGTCGGTCAGGATCAGGCTCGCGTCCTGCCACAGGTTCAGGAACTCCATGTACGACAGGGGCTTCGTCAGCACGACGTCCGTGCCGAGGTCGAGGCCGAACTTCTCGAGGTTCGCGCGGGTGCGCGGGTGCACCGGGAAGACGAGCGGCAACCTGGCTGAAATCTCGCGGAACGCGCTCGCAATGCCACGCAACGTCGCCTCATCGTCGACGTTCGACGGCCGGTGCATCGTGATCACTCCATAGCGCCCGAGCCGCTTCTTCAGCGCTTCGCTCTCCAGCCCGCTGCGGTCCGCGGCGCGCAGTCGCTCGCGCTGGTAGAACAGGTTGTCGACCATTACGTGGCCGACGAAGAGCACACGTTCCTCCGGCTTGCCTTCGCGCAACAGGTTCTCGCGCCCCGAAGGTTCGGTCACGAAGAACCAGTCGGTGATCGAATCGGTGACGAGCCGGTTGATTTCCTCGGGCATGCGCAGGTCGCCGCTGCGCAGTCCGGCCTCGACGTGCGCCACCGGGACATGCAGCTTCTTCGCGACGATCGAGCAGGCGAGCGTGGAATTGACGTCGCCGACGACGACGACGCAGTCGGGGCGCTCGCGTTCGAGGATCGCCTCGTAGGCGGTCATGATCTTCGCGGTCTGCGTGGCGTGGCTGCCGCCGCCCGCCTCGAGGTGGAAATCGGGCTTCGGGATGCCCAGTTCCTCGAAGAACACGTCGCTCATCTCGCGGTCGTAGTGCTGGCCGGTGTGCACGATCCGGAAGTCGAACCGGTCGGGCCTGGCCTGGAGCGCGCGCACGATCGGCGCGATCTTCATGAAATTGGGGCGTGCGCCGGCGACGAGGTGCAGGGTTTTCTTCATGCCGCGGATTGTACGGAGCGCCGGCGCAAGGGACGCGCGGGAAGTCACGCGGACGAGAGCATTCTCCATTCTCCCCTACAGCCTGCCCAGCGCCCCGTTGATCTCCCCCAGCACGCGCCCGAGCAGCATCCCCGAAATCCGACCGATGCGTTTCGCCGATTCCGCGGACACCGTCGCCAGCTTCGCCGTGCGGATCACCGTTTGCGGCGGGGTCCCCGCCACCGCGAAGTCCAGTATCGGAACGTCGCCGCGCCAGGCCGGGTTTTCCTGCTTCGTGACGAGTGCCACCCAGAGCAGGCCATGTGCGTGTTCGAGGTCCGACGGCGAGACCACGAGCGCCGTCTGCCGGTTTTCGCCCGAACCTGCTGCCTCGGCCGGAAGCGGCAGCTCGACCACGTCCCCACGCACGAATTTCGTCATCGATCGTCCTTTTTCGCCCGAGCCAGCGCCTGCGGCAGTGCGAGCGTCACGTTGCAGTGTCTTCATCGCTTCCCGACGTGTCATCCGGGTCCGTGACTTCGATGTCTCCCGCCCCTCCACGGTTCGCCGCGCTGGTGATCATCGAGCCATTCGTGTAAGGCTCCGAACGGATCGTCCTCGGGCGAGTGGGGCTTCGCTCTCGTGACGACGACGCGGCCGTCTACGATCTCGTAGGCGATTTCGTCGCCGTGCCGAAGGCCGAGCGCGATCCGGACAGCTTGCGGGATCGTCGTCTGCGCCTTGCTCGTCGACTTGCTGGTCATCATCGATTTCCCGTTTCCGGAGAGCGTCTCCGATGGTAAGGAATTTCCTTTCGACGGTCGAAGCCGGCGCCGAAACCTGGGCCATCGGCGACGTCCAGGGTTGCCTCGACAGCCTTCTCGCCTTGTTGCCGCAACTGCCCGCTCGCGCGCGCCTGTGGCTCGTCGGCGATCTCGTCAACCGCGGGCCCCGCTCGCTCGAAACGCTGCGCTGGGCGATCGAGCAGGGCGAGCGCGTCGTCACCGTGCTCGGCAATCACGACCTGCACCTGCTCACCGTGGCCGCCGGCATTCGCCGTGCGCACCGCTCCGACACGCTCGATTCGATCCTCGCGGCGCCCGACCGCGATGCGCTGCTCGACTGGGTGCGCACGCGGCCGCTCGCGCACTTCGACGAGGGGTGGCTCATGGTGCACGCGGGCGTCCTGCCGCAGTGGAGCGTGCAGCGCACGCTCGAGCTCGCCGACGAGGTGCATCGCATGTTGTCGGGGCCGAACTGGCTCGACTTCCTGCGCGAGATGTACGGCAACGAGCCGGCGCAATGGTCGGATTCACTGCGCGGCAACGATCGGCTGCGCGTGATCGTCAACGCGCTCACGCGGATCCGCTTCTGCACGCCGGACGGGCGCATGGAGTTCGCGGCGAAGGAAGGCCTGGAGGCGGCGCCTGCCGGCTACCTGCCGTGGTTCGATGCGCCCGATCGCGCGAGCGCAGGCACGCCGATCGTCTTCGGGCACTGGGCCGCCCTCGGCTGGCTCGATCGGCCCGATCTGCTGTCGATCGATACGGGGTGCGTCTGGGGGCGGAAATTGACGGCGGTGCGGCTGGGGGATCGGCGGGCGGTGAGCGTTGCGTGCTCGGAGACGCGATAGACGCCCGCGTGATTCTCGCGACGTCCGCCGCAGCCACGAACGACGCATTGTTTGCGCCAAAGACAACAGGTGCGGCTCGTTCCGGACCTCCGGTGCCGCTTGCTGAATGCCAATGGTTCACAACCCTACTGCAATTGTGGAAAATGTCCGCGCCTCGAAAAGCGACAGCTGCAAACGGAGTCACGGCGCATGCGAATGGAAGCGATACCAGTCATACAACCGCAGGAGGAGATGAGCCTTATCGATCTGTTCCAGGTCTGCGTTCGGCGCCGACGTCTGATCTTGGCGGTGATCGCCGCATGCCTTCTCATCGGCATCGCAGCAATCGTTTTCATGACGCCCCGTTACGAAGTCGAAGCCCGCATCGATCGACCCTACGAGAACGAGGTTGCCTTGCTCAATCTCGGGCGCACCTCGGCGACCGGGCTCGGCTCGTTCAGCAGCGAGCAGGTATTCGGCTACTTTGCGCGCGAAGTGCTTTCCGGACAGGCCTTCGAGCGCTTCTTCCAGGAGCTTTACCTACCTTCGTTGAGCGAGGAGCAGCGGCAAGCGCCTGAGGCGCGCCTGCGTAAGGCAGCACAAACGCTTGTGGTCGTTAGGCCACCCGACGAACGACGCAAGGGTCAGTTGCCGCTGTACTCCGTAAAGCTCGCCGCTGACGATCCAGAAAAGGCCGTCCAATGGACGACCGGGTTTCTCGAGCGGGCCGCACACGACGCAAAACAGAAACTCATCGCAGACGCCCGAGCCGGCCTGGAAGTGTCGATCCGCAACGCGCGACGGGATCTCGAAGAGCTTCGGTTGACGGCGCAACGCAAGCGTCTCGATCGGGCCCAGCAGTTGAGGGAAGCACTGACTGTGGCGAACGCAGTCGGGCTACGCGACCCGCAGGTCACTGCCGTGCGCCCTCCGAGCTCCGATCAAGCCAGTCCGTTCATGGACGGCAGCTCTCTCTATGCTCGGGGAGCGAAGTCGCTCGCCGCCGAACTGGGAGTGCTGGAGGACCGGGTGGACGACGATGCCTTCATCTCGGGGCTTCGGGATACCGAGTCGAAGCTGCGACTATGGGAGTCGGTGCTCCAAAGCGACGCCGGGAAATTCGACGTGTATCGGCTCGATGCGGAAATCGTCACCCCCGTTGATCCGGTAAAGCCGAGAAAGGAGTTGATACTGACGCTCGGACTGACGCTCGGTGCGATCGGAGGCATTCTCCTCGCGTTCATCGTGGAGGCGATCTCCAGTTCGCGTGCAAAGCTTCCGCCGTCGCAGGCCGGGGCGTTGTTTCGCGAGCGGCCAGCGGAACGAAGTATTCAGGCCGATCGAGCACATTCGGTCGCATGAAAAACGACCGCGCCGGGTGAGCGCGGTCGACCTCACTGCCGCCCGATCGACTCGTACCGGAACCCCGCCGCCCGCACCATCTGCGGTTCGTACAGGTTTCGCCCGTCGATCAGCACCGGCTGGCGCATCCGCTCGCGCAACCGGCGGAAATCCGGACTGCGGAACTCGCGCCACTCAGTGACGACGAAGAGCACGTCGGCGCCTTCGGCCGCGCCGTACGGATCATCGACCGCCTCGAAGCCGCTGCGGTGCGCGAGCGCCGCGCGCATGTTCTGCGCGGCCTCGGGGTCGTAACCCGCCACCGTCGCTCCCGCATCGAGCAGGCTCTCGATCAGCACCTGGCTCGGCGCCTCGCGGATGTCGTCGGTGTCGGGCTTGAACGCCAGGCCCCAGAGCGCGGCGCGCACGCCGTCGAGCTTTCCGTCGAAGAGCTGCCGAGCCTTCGCGAAGAGCACGTGCTTTTGCCGCTCGTTCACGTCGAAGGCCGCCTGCACGATGGTCAGCGCCGAGTCGTGCTCGCCGCTCGTGCGCAGCAGCGCGCGCAGGTCCTTCGGGAAGCACGAGCCGCCGAAGCCCGCGCCCGGATAGAGGAAGCTCGCGCCGATCCGGCGGTCGCTGCCGATGCCGCGGCGCACGTCCTCGATGTCGGCGCCGAGCCGCTCGGCGAGCGCCGCGAGCTCGTTCATGAACGAGATGCGCACGGCGAGCATCGTGTTCGCCGCGTACTTCGTCAGCTCGGCCGAGCGTTCGCTCATCACGACGAGCTTCTCGTGGTTGCGCGAAAACGGCGCGTACAGGTTGCGCATGACGTCGATGGCGCGCGCGTCGCTGGCGCCGATGACGATGCGATCGGGGCGCATGAAGTCGCCGATCGCCGCCCCCTCCTTCAGGAACTCGGGGTTCGAGACGACCGCGCAGTCGACGCGAACGCCGCGTCGCGCGAGTTCGGCGTCGATCGCCTGGCGCACGCGGTCGGCCGTGCCCACCGGCACGGTGCTCTTGTCGACGACGACGACGGGTTCCTCGATGATCGAGCCGATCGTGCGCGCCACCGCCAGCACGTGCGACAGGTCGGCCGCGCCGTCCTCGTTCGGCGGCGTGCCCACCGCGATGAAGATCACTTCGGCGTCGACGATCGCCTCGCGCGCGTCGGTCGTGAAACGGATGCGCCCGCTCGCGGTGCCGCGAACGATCATCTCCGACAGGCCCGGCTCGTGGATCGGCACTTCGCCACGGCGTAGCCGCTCGACGCGACCCGCGTCGACGTCGACGCACGCGACGTGGTTGCCCATCTCGGCAAAACAGGCGGCGGTGACCAGGCCGACGTATCCGGCCCCGAAAACGGCGAGTCTCATTCGTTCGGTTCGTGAAGTTGCGGGTGTGCGGCCGGCGGGTCAGCCGGCCTCGGAGTACTGCGATCGGGCGCTGCGCCGAGCGCCTGCGGGTCGTGCCTCAGCCGATGCAATGGTAGCTGCGGAACCAGTCGACGAAGGCGCGCAGCCCGGTCTCGAGCGGCGTGCCCGGCACGTATCCGGTCATGCGAAGCAGCTTGGCCGTATCGGAATACGTGCGTTCGACGTCGCCCGGTTGCATGCCGAGCTCGATTCGCTGCGCGCGCCGGCCGGTGATGCGCTCGAGCAACGCGAGCAGTTCGTTCACGCTCACCGGATCGCTGCGCCCGAGGTTGACCACCTCGAAGGGTGCCCAGCTCGTGTCGGGAACGATCGCGTTCCAGTCGTCGGGATCGCTGGAACTCACGGCGGCGCGCGGCGCATCGAGCAGGCGCAGCGTGGCTTCGACCGCATCGTCCACGTAGGTGAAGTCGCGCGAGAGCACGCCGGCCGCGTAGACGTCGATCGGCTCGCCGCGCAGCAGCGCGTCGGTGAACTTCCAGATCGCCATGTCGGGCCTTCCCCACGGGCCGTAGACGGTGAAGTAGCGCAGCGCCGTGACGGGCAGCGCGAACAGGTGCGCGTAGCTGTGCGCCATCAGCTCGTTGGCGCGCTTGGTCGCGGCGTAGAAGCTCACCGGGTGGTCGACGGCGTCGCCCTCGGAGAACGGCAGCTCGCGGTTCGCGCCGTAGACGCTCGAGCTGCTCGCGAACACGAGATGCCGCACTTCGAGCCGGCGGCACGCCTCGAGCATCACGGTGGTGCCGGTGAGGTTGCTGTCGGAGTACGCCATCGGGTTGGTCAACGCATAGCGCACGCCGGCCTGCGCCGCCAGGTGCACGACACGCTGCGGACGATGGCGGTCGAAGAGCGCGTCGATCGCCGCACGGTCGGCGACGTCGGCTTCGTGGAAATCGAATGCCTCGTGCACGCGCAGCTGCGCGAGGCGTGCACGCTTGAGCGACGGATCGTAATACGCGTTCAGGTTGTCGACGCCGACGACGGACTCGCCGCGCTCGAGCAGGCGACGCGCGACGTGCATGCCGATGAACCCGGCCGCGCCGGTGACGAGGACAGGGGCCGTCATGCCGCTGCGGCGGCGCCAGCGTGGACGCGACGCTCACCCCGGGCTGCAAATTGCAGCGTTTTCATCTGTGCAACGCTCTCCATGGCCGCAAAGGCCGCTTCTTGAAGCCCGACGCACGTGCATGCGAGCGCCTTGCCGCCGGCCCGAAGGAACGTTTCCTGTACCACTTCAGCGGGCGGGCGCAGAGGCGCCGATCGTCCGCCCTTCGTAGGCCACCCTACCCTCCACCACCGTCGCGCGCACGCGTCCCAGCACCTCGTATCCGAGGTACGGGGTGTGCCGACTCTGGCTGAGCAGCGTCTGCCGCGACACCTTCCAGTGCGCGGCCGGATCGAACACGCACAGATCGGCCGGCATGCCGACCGCGACGCTGCCCGCGGCCTCCGCGATGCCGAGCACCTGCGCCGAGCGCTGCGTGATCTTCGCCAGCGCCGTGCGCAGATCGGTCTTCGTCTCGCTTGCCCACTTCAGCGTCAGCGGCAGCAGCATCTCGAGGCCGGTCACGCCCGGCTCGGCTTCGGCGAAAGGCAACTGCTTCGCGTCGTCGTCCACCGGCGTGTGATCGGAGCAGATCGCATCGATCGTGCCGTCGGCGAGCGCCGCACGGATCGCATCGCGATCGGCCGCCGCGCGGAACGGCGGATCGACGCGCAGGTGGCTGTCGAAGTGGCCGATGTCGACGTCGATCAGGTGCAGGTGATGCACGGCGACGTCGGCGGTCACCGGCAGTCGCTCCGCCTTCGCGCGCCGCACGAGTTCGACGCCCGCCGCCGACGACAGCCGGCACAGGTGCACGCTGCAGCCCGTGTCGCGCACGAGATCGAGGATCGTGTGGATCGCGATCGTCTCGGCGACCACCGGAACGCCGGAGAGTCCGAGCCGCGCGGCGACCACGCCCGCATGCGCGACGCCGCCGCGCGCAAGGTGCGGGTCCTGCGGCTGCACCCAGACGGTGTAGCCGAACGTGTTCGCGTACTGCATCGCTCGCTGCAGTACCTGCGTGTCGAGCACCGGCGCGAGCGCCTGCGAGAAGCCGACGCAGCCGGCTTCGGCGAGTTGCGCCATCTCGGTGATCACCTCGCCGGCCAGCCGAACGGTGAGCGCGCCGAGCGGATACAGATGCGCGAGATCGAGCCCGCGCGCGCGATGCTTGAGCATCTCGACGAGTCCGGGTTCGTCGAGCGGCGGATCGGTGTCGGGCGGGCACGCCAACGAAGTGATGCCGCCCGCGACCGCTGCGCGCATCTCCGACTCGAGCGTCGCGCGATACTCGAAACCGGGCTCGCGCAGGCGCGCAGCGAGGTCGACGAGACCGGGCGCGACGACGAGACCGCGCGCATCGAGCGTGCGCTCGGCACGGAAACCGTCGGGTGCGGGGCCGATGCCGACGATGCGTCCGTCGCCGACGTGCACGTCGGCGATGCGATCGACGCCCGCAGCCGGGTCGATGACGCGCCCGTGGACGACCGACAGGCGCTGCGCGCTCGGGCGCCTGCCCTCGCCGCGATCGACGTTCGCCATCGCGACCGACGCGCGCTCGCCGTTGCGATCGATGCTCATGCCTGCGACTGCCCCAGAAGACTCATCACCGCCATCCGCACGGCGATGCCGAAGGTGACCTGGTCGAGGATCACCGACTGCGGCCCGTCGGCCACCGCCGATTCGATCTCCACGCCGCGGTTCATCGGCCCGGGGTGCATGACGATGCAATCGGGCGCCGCGAGCGCGAGCTTCTCCTGCGTCAGGCCGTAGTGCTTGAAGTACTCCTGCGCCGACGGCAGCAGTGCACCGCGCATCCGCTCGTTCTGCAGTCGCAGCATGATGACCGCGTCGACTCCGCGCAGTCCTTCGCGCATGTCGGTGTACACCTTCAGCCCGAGCTCTTCGAGGCCGCCGGGCAGCAGCGTGCGCGGCCCGATCGCGCGCACCTCGGGCACGCCCAGCGTGGTGAGCGCGTGGATGTCGGAGCGCGCCACGCGCGAATGCAGGATGTCGCCGACGACGGCCACCGTCAGCTTCGTGAAGTCGCCCTTGAAGTGGCGGATCGTGTACATGTCGAGCAGCCCCTGCGTCGGGTGCGCATGGCGCCCGTCGCCGGCGTTGATCACGTTCACGTGCGGCGCCTGCCCGCGCATGCGCTCGATGTGCTGCGCGATGAGGTAGGGGGCGCCGCTCTGCGCATGGCGCACGACGAACATGTCGGCGTGCATCGCCATCAGGTTGTCGATGGTGTCGAGCAGCGACTCGCCCTTCGACGTCGACGACGTGTTGATGTTCAGGTTGATGACGTCGGCCGACAGGCGCTTGGCGGCGATCTCGAAGGTGGTGCGCGTGCGCGTGGAGTTCTCGAAGAACAGGTTGAACACCGACTTGCCGCGCAGCAGCGGCACCTTCTTCACTTCGCGCGCCGACACGCCGACGAAGCTCGACGCCGTATCGAGGATGTGATGGATCAGTTCGCGCGGCAGCCCTTCGATCGTCAGCAGGTGGCGCAGCTCGCCCTTCTCGTTCAGTTGCGGGTGGCGCATCGACATGGCGTCGTCTGCCCCGTCACTCGATGCGCAGCGAGAAGCGGCCCTGCCCGTCGCGCGCGAATGCGTAATTGCGCGGCGCCGCCAGCGGCTGCGCGGCGCCGCAGTAGCGCGCCTCGATCGGCAGCTCGCGCCCGCCGCGATCGAGCAGCACCGCGAGCTCGATGCGCGCCGGTCGGCCGTAGTCGAAGAGTTCGTTCATCGCCGCCCGGACGGTGCGCCCGGTGTAGAGGATGTCGTCGACGAGGACGATGTCGGCGCCGGCGACCTCGAACGGCAGCGTCGTGCCCTTCATCTCGCTCGGCAGGCCGCGGCGACCATAGTCGTCCCGGTGAAAGGCGCTCGACAGCGATCCGAGCGGGCGCTCGAGCGCCAGATCGCGATGCAGCCGCTCGGCGATCCACGCGCCGCCACTGTGAATGCCGATCAGCGACACGTCGCGACCGGCGATGCCGTCGCGCACGGCGCTCAGCAGCCGCGCATAGAGCGCCTCGGCGTCGGGGGTCGCGTTCATCCGGGGAAACGGTCGGCAGATCGTCGATGGGACAGGTATTGTCGCAGGATTACCGCCGCGGCTTCGGCGTCGTCGGGCCCGAGACGGCGCTCCGCCGCCATCGTCGCGGCCGCCTCCAGGCTCGAGCCGCTCTCGTCGACCAGCTCGACCGGCAGGCGGAATCGACCGGCGAGTTGCCGGGCGAAGCGCTCGCAGCGGGCGGCGGTCTCGGCCTCGTTCGAAGCTGCGTCTTCGGCGGCCGCTGCGCGGCTGGCCTCGTGCGCGGCGGGACGGCCGACGACGAGCACCTCGGGGCGCCACTCTTCGATCAGCAGCGAAATCGCCTGCCAACGGCGCGCGAGCGGTTCGGCGTCGACGATCGTCAGCGCGCGCGCGGTGCCCGTTACCGTGTTGCCCAGCGCCACACCGATGCGCAGCCGCCCGAAGTCGAATCCGAGCAGCGTCTGCGGCAACTCAGGCGTGTCCGGCCGACGTGGAAAGAAAGGCGGGATCGACGCCGAGCAGGCGATAGGCGCCGGGCAGTCGTTCCTCGATCGGCGTGTCGAAGATCAACGCGCTGTCGGCCGGAACGGTGAGCCAGGAGTTGTTCGCGATCTCTTCTTCGAGCTGCCCCGGGCCCCAGCCGGCGTACCCGAGCGTGACGATCATCCGCTGCGGCCCCGAACCTTCGGCCACCGCCTCGAGGACGTCTTTCGACGATGTGAGACCGAGCCCGTCACCGACGCTGACGGTGGAGTTCCATTCGCCCACCGGTTCGTGCAGGACGAAACCGCGGTCCATCTGCACCGGTCCGCCGAAGAGCACGGGCGACGACGCCAGCGGGGCGATTTCCAGTTTCAGGTCGATGCGCTCGAACAGCGTGGCGAGGTCGATCTGCATCGGCCGGTTGATGACCAGGCCGAGCGCCCCCTTCGCACTGTGCTCGGCAATGAACACGACGGCGCCGCCGAAGTTCGAGTCGCTCAGGCTCGGCATGGCGATCAGGAACTGGTTGGTGAAATCGGCGGTTGCGCTCGAAGCCATGTCCCGATTGTAAAGAGGTGCCCCGAACGGCACAACGCAAGCAGGCGATCCGCTGCGCCAGGGGCGGATAGTGACGCGCTTGCGCTACGTCACGTCCGCTACGACACGTTCGCGTGCGACCTTCGCGCGCGCACGAACCCGGCGACGTGTCCGAGCAATTCGTCGTCCCGATACGGCTTGCCCAGGTACACGTCGACGCCGAGCGACAGCGCGTGGTTGCGGTGCTTGTCGGCCATGCGCGAGGTGATCATGATGATCGGTGTCTCTCGCAGCCGCTCGTCGGCGCGAACGTTGCGGGTCAGATCGAAGCCGTCCATGCGCGGCATCTCGATGTCGACCAGCATCACGTCGGGCTGTCGATCCTGCAATTGGCGGATCGCGTCGACGCCGTCCTTCGCCAGCATCACTTCGTAGCCCTCGCGCGCGAGCAGGCGCTGCGTGACCTTGCGCACCGTCAGCGAATCGTCGACGACCATCACCGTGGGCGGCACGTCGGCCAGTGCGCGCCGCCCGATGCCCGCCGGGCGCTCGAGCCAGAGATCGCCGAGCACCTGCTGCGCGAGGCGCGCCGCATTCAGGATCAGCACGATCTCGCCGTCGCCCAGGACCGTCGCGCCGCCGATGCCGGGCACGCGGCCCACCTGTGCACCGACGTTCTTGACGACCACTTCCTGGTTGCGGCTGACGGCGTCCACGTGCATCGCCAGCCGCAGCGTTCCGGAGCGCACGACCACGACCGGCGAGAGGTGCTGCGCGAGCGGGCGCGGATCGTCCATCCCGACCAGCGCGCCGAGATAGTGCAGCGGCACTCGCGCGCCCTGCCACTCGACCGAGCCGTCGTCGTAGGCAGCGGCGAGCGCCTGCGGCTTGAGCGACAGCACCTGCTCGACGCTCGACGACGGAATCGCGTAGCGCGTCTCGCCCACCGTGACGACGACGACCTGCGCGATCGCCAGCGTGAGCGGCAGGTGCACGGTAAAGCGCGTTCCCTGCCCGGCCTGCGAATCGACGTCGATGCGCCCGCCCAGGCTCTGCACCTCGGAGCGTACGACGTCGGTGCCGACGCCGCGGCCGGCGAGCTCGGTGAGCTCGCTCGCCGTGGAGAAACCCGGCGCGAAGATCATCTCGGCGAGATCGCGCTCGACCGGCTGTGCGTCGGCGTCCACCAGCCCGAGCGTCCGGGCGCGCGCGAGGATCTTCGCGTAGTCGAGCCCGCGGCCGTCGTCGGCGAAGAGCAGGACGACTTCGTTCCCCTCCTGGCGCACCTCGACGCGAATTTCGCCCGCCTCCGGCTTGCCCGCCGCCTGGCGCTCGGCACCGGGCTCGATGCCGTGCGCGACGGCATTGCGCAGCAGGTGCTCGATCGGCGCCACCATCCGCTCGAGCACGCCGCGGTCGATTTCGACCGACGCGCCGCGCAGATCCATCGAGACGCGCTTGCCGAGTTCCTTCGCGGCCTGGCGCACGACGCGGTACAGGCGGTCGGAAACCGTGCCGAACTGCACCATGCGCATGCGCATCAGGTTCTGCTGCAGGTCGCGCAGCACCTGCGCGTGGCGCAGCATGTCCTGCGAAGCGACGTCGAGGCTGCGCATCGCGTTCGTCTGCACGGTGCCGACGTCGTTCACCGACTCGGCCAGCATTCGCGTCAGCTCCTGGAAACGCGTGTAGCGGTCGAACTCGAGCGGATCGAAGTCGACCTTCGTCTCCTTCTGCTGCGCGATCCGCGTCTGGATCTGCGATTCGGCCTGGATCTCGACCTCGCGCAGCTGCGAACGCAGCCGCGACACGTTCTCGGTCAGGTCCTGCAGCGCATGGCGCAGCGTGCCCAGTTCGTTCTCGATGCGCGCGCGGGCGATCGAGACTTCGCCCGACTCGTTGACCGCGCGCTCGAGCAGGTCGGCGCGCACGCGAACGAGCGACGATCCGATCGCCAGTGCCGGCGCCCGGGGGGCGCTGCGGCGATCGTCGGCGAGCTGCGCGGGCGCTGCAGCAACCTGCGGCTGCACGTCGGCTTCCGGCGGGGGTTCGGCTCGCGCGTGCAGCGCGGCCGTCGTCGCTTCCGGCGCGCCGCACTCTGCCTGCGCCGACGAATCCGCGTGCGATCGTTCGTCGTCGAGTCCGGCATCGGCGTCGTGCGGCGTCGCCGGCACGATTTCTTCGCGGGCCGCCGGATCCGGCTGCACCGACGCGGGCAGCGGCTCGGCTCCCCGCGTGCGGATTGCCTCGAAGTGCGCGACCACGGCGTCGTGGTCGGCGATCAGCTCGTCGATCAGGGCGCCCGGGACGACGCTGAGCACGTTCGCCGCCTCGATGCGCGTTTCCATTTCGTGCACGCGCTGCCCGAGCGCCATCGCGCCGGCCATGCGCGCGCTGCCCTTCACGGTGTGCAGGTCGCGCATCAACTGTTGCGCCAGCGAACGGTCGTCGGGCGCCGATTGCCACGCGCGCAGGTTCTCGCCGATGCGCGGCAACTGGTCGCTCGCCTCCTCGACGAAGATCGGCAGCAGCTCGGCGTCGAGTTCCTCGCCGGCGGCGTCGGCGGCGACTGCCGGCTGCGAATGCACCGCCCGGGGATCCCAGCGCGCGGCAAGCGCGTGCGCGAGCGCGAACGCATCCGGCTCGGCGCGCGGAGCGTGCCCGGCGGCAAACTGGTGAAGCATCGCGCGCAGGCGCTCGATCACGTGCGCGTAGTCGCGCAGGTCGTCCGCTGCGATCGCGCGCGCCTGCGCGCGCTGGCGCAACAGGAACGTCTCGAGCTGCTCGGCAATCGCGTGCACCTCTTCGAGCTGCACGAGCGCGGCGCTGCCCTTGAGCGAATGCATCGCGCGCTGCGCCGATTCGGCCGCTGCACGCTGCGGTTGCAGCGCCCAGTCGGCCGCATCGGCACCGAGCGTCGCGACGAGCTCGTCGGCTTCGGACAGGAAGATCTCGTACAGCGGGCGGCTGAGCGTGCGTTCGCCGATCACGACATCGTCGGCAGCCGGCTCGTTCGTGTCGATCGCCTCGACGGCCTCGATCGCCTCGACGGCCTCGATCCCGTCGTCGCCCACGCCCTGCTCGCCCGTCGATTCGTCCTGCTCGCCATCGCGCAGCACGGCCTGCGCTTCGCGTCCCTCGCGCAGCGCGGTTGCCGCCTCGACGATCGCAGCCGGGTCGACCGCCCGCGAGGCGTCGCCGTGCAGCGCATCGACCCACCGCACGAAACGTGCGTGCGCAGCGTCGATCAGGTCGTGCAGCGTCGCGGTGGCCGCGCGCTCCTCGGCGAGCCACAGATTCAGCACCTGCTCCATCGCCCAGGCTGCGTCGCCGAACGCGCCGAGGCCCACCATCCGGCTCGAACCCTTCAGCGTGTGGAAGCCGCGCCGGATCGTCGTGAGCGCGGCCACGTCGTGCGACGTCGATCGGGAGACGGCCGACGCTTCGGCGATCGCCGCCAGCACCTCCTGTGCCTCGCCCAGGAAGATCTCGAGCAGTTCGCGATCGACGTCGTCGTCGGATCGCTGCGGCTCGACCGCCGGCGCCGCCTGCACGGCGGCGGGCTGCGACTCGCCGGCGAGCTTCGCCACCGCCGCGCGAAGCTCGCAGAGGTCTTCCTCGCCCGACCGGTCGAGACAGGCGATCGCCTCGCTCGCCTGCGCTTTGAGCGCGGCGTCGTCGGCGAAATGCGCATCGTCGCGCACCTTGGCGAGCGTACGGCGCAACGCGTCGCGCGCGCCCGCATCGCCCGGCTTTTCGCACAGCGCAGCGACGAGTTCCTGCGCCTGTCGCGCGTGCTGCGCCAGCAGCGACTCGGCCGTGGCGTCCAGCTCGACGATGGCGGTGCGCGCATCGGCGCGCACTTCGTCGAGCACCGCATCGAAGCGGCCGCTGTCGGCATCGAACACGAAACGGGCGCCGCCCGGATTCGACTGCTGCAGGCGCTCGACGAAGAAGCCCAGCGCGCCGATGCTGTCGGCGACGTTCTGGCAGACGTCGGCGCCCGGAACGCCTTCGGCGGCCGCGAACGACTCCACGCGCAGCGCCGCCGCGCTCGATGCAGCCGCCGCGTCTTCGTGGCCGAGCAGTCCGAGCGCACCCGCCACCTGGCGCAACCGCTGCGCGGTGGCCGCCAGGTCGTTGCGCTGCGAGGCGTCGCGAAAGAACGCATCGAGCGTCTGTTCGGCCGCGCGCAGGTTGTCCTGCGCCTCGCCGATGAAGGTCGACATCGTGAGCCGCTCCTGCGCGGCGCGGCTGATGTCTCCCAGCCAGGGGGGCATCTCGTCGGCCGGCGGGCGCCCGGCGCAGCACTGCAGCACGCGCTCGGCCATCTCGCCGGCATGCGCGTCGTGATCGCCGCGGCCCTTCAGTCCACGCTCGAAAACCTGCTCCACGAAGAGCAGCGCCGACGCCGCTTCGAGCGCGAGCGCCTCCGACGGAACCGGTTTGCCCAGCGCGAGTACGCGACTCGCCTCGCCGAACGCATCGGCCAGCGCCTGCACGCCGGGAAACGACAGCTTCGCCGTCGCCGAGCGCAGCGCCGCGATCGCCTGGGTGAACGACGCGAGCTCGTTGGCGTTGCCCGCGGAAAGCTTCTCCCAGCCGAGCTTCGCGCGCGCGATCGACTCCTTCGCTTCGCGCACCGCCTGTGCATCGACGCGGCCGAAGCGCGGCGTGGCGAAATCCGGGGGAACGCTGCCGGCCAGATCGAAGGCTCGCCGCACCTCGGCGAGCAGCGCCGAGCCGGCGCTGCGCGCCTCGTCGGCGCCGGCCAGCGCAAACAGCGTGTCCTTCAGCAGCCGGTCGGCGACCAGCGCGCCGTCGGCGATCGAGCGGCGCAACTGCAGGTTCAGGCGCGCGAGCAGCCGCTTGCCGTAGACGTCGAGCGAAAGCGCACCGTCGCGCAGCGCCTCGAAATACGCGAGCGCAACTTTCCAGAAGGTCGGATGCGAGGCACCGACCTGCGAGGCGCCGATCGTTGCCACCGAGGCATGCAGCGCGGCGAGCCCCTCGCCGTCGAGCGGGTCGCGCAACACCGCGAGCAGGCCGCGCTCGAACGAGGCGCGTGCCGCGCCCAGTTCGGCCGCATCGCGCGTGCGCGCGGCGGCGTCGGTGCCGACCAGTTGCGCGCGCACCGGGACGACGAACAGATCCGCCGGATGGATGCGTTCGGCGCCGCGCAACTGCAGCAGCGACGCGTAGTACGGAAACAGGTAGAGCGGCTGCTGCGCCTCGCCCAGCGCGAGCTCGTCGAGATACTCGAGAATCGCGGCAAAACCGCGCGCGAGCGTTTCGATCGCCGCTGCGTCGAGCGCGAGCTGGCCGCGTGCGATGCGCTCGAGCACCGTCTCGGCCTCGCCGGTCACGGTGGTGACGCCGGCCAGGTCGACGATCGACAGCGCGCCGTGCGCCTGGTGCAGCGCCGAGCGCGCAGCGGCAAGCTCCGGCCGTTCCTCGGGGCGGGCGATCGACTCGCCTTCGCCCGCATGCAGGCAGCTGCGCAGGTTGCGCTCGCACGCGGCGAGCGATTCGCGGATTTCGCCGATGCACCACGACAGCGCCGAGAGATCGGCGGGCTCGAGGCTCTCGTTGCGATGTGCGTCGGTCATCGGCGGTGCTTCCGTTTCAGGCGACCTTGAATCGCGACACCGAGCCCTTGAGCTCGAGCGCGAGCTCGGAGAGCTTGCGGATCGAGCCCGCAGTGTGCAGCGTTCCCTCGCTCGTCTGCTCGGTGACGAGCAGGATGCGCTGGATCGACTGCGCGACGTTGCCGGCCGACGACGCCTGGCGCGACGTGCTCGCCGAGAAGTCCTCGATCAGCTCGGCAAGCAGCGTCGAGACGCGGCCGATCTCGCCCAGCGCGCGCCCGGCCTCGTCGGACAGTCGCGCGCCTTCGACCACGCCCTGCGTGCTGCGCTCCATCGCGGCGACGGCGTCCTGCGTGTCGGTCTGGATGGTGCGGATCAGCGTCGAGATCTGGCGGGTGGCTTCGGCCGAGCGCTCGGCGAGGCGCTGCACTTCCTCGGCGACGACCGTGAAGCCGCGGCCGGCCTCGCCCGCCGACGCCGCCTGGATCGCCGCGTTCAGCGCCAGCACGTTCGTCTGCTCGGTGATGTCGGAGATCAGCTCGACGATCTCGCCGACCTCCTGCGACGACTCGCCCAGGCGCTTGATGCGCTTGGCCGTGTCCTGGATCTGGTCGCGGATTCCGTTCATGCCGGCGATCGCATTGTCCACCGCGCGCGAACCCTCCTCGGACGCGCCCAGCGACTGGCGCGCCACCTGCACCGACTCGGCGGCGCGCGTCGACACCTCGTTGATCTGCCGCGCCATGCGCAGCACCGCCTCGCCGGTATCGCGGATCTCGCGCGACTGCTGCTCGCTCGCCGCCTGCAGGCTCGACGCCGTCACCTGTGCGCGGCTCGACGCGTCGTTCACCTCGTCCGCCGTGGCATTGATGCGTCCGACGATGTTGCGCAACTCCTCGATCGTGTAGTTCACCGAGTCGGCGATCGCGCCGGTGATGTCTTCGGACACCGTCGCCTGCACGGTGAGGTCGCCGTCGGCCACCTCCTGCAGCTCGTTCATCAGGCGCAGGATCGCCGCCTGGTTCTGGTCGTTCGCCGCCTTCGCCTGCTGCTCCTGGCGACGCGCCGACGCTTCATGCCGTTCGGCCTCGTCGGCGCGTTGCTCGCTCTCGGAGAGGAACGCGCGGAACAGCCCGTAGAGCGCGAGCAGCGCGATCACGCCGAACACCGCGGCGCCGACGAGGTTCCAGAAGCGGAATGCGTCGCGCGCCTGCAGCTTCGTGCGCACCGCCTCGAGCAGCGCCTGCACGACCTCGCTGTCGGCGAACACGTGGCGCTCGGCCTGCCGCGCCTGCTGCAGCCGCGGCAGGCTGGCGAGGATGCCCGAGACCTGCGGAGCGACGCCGTCCACCGCCTGCTTCAACGCCGTCAGCGCGCGCCGCGCCTCGGGGTCGGTCACCGCCGCGATGCGCGCGCGTTCGCTGCCGTCGAGCAGCGCGCCGGTGAGCTCGCCCATGTCGATCACCGACTGCCGCAGCCGCATCTCGATCGTCTTGTCGGGCGCGCCGGCGAGAATCAGTTCGTTCACGTCCTTCGCGATCGCCTGCGTGAGCGCGACCATCTCGCCCGCCGCCGCTACCTCGCGCGCGGGCGCGCCGGCGCGCAGCCGGCTCGCGAGCACCGCCTGCGCCTCGCGCAGCATCTGCGGTTCGACGCGCGTCACGTCGCGGCGCATGCCGCCGAGCGACTGCAGCAGCAGGTCCTGGTTCAGGATCACCGTCACCGCGTGGTCGGATTTCGACCATACGAGCGATAGCGTGCGCAGGTCGGGCGCCACCGCCGACGGCGCGGCGCGCTCTTCGTCGCTGCCGCTGGACAGCGAGGCGATCGCGCGGTTCATCGCGGCGCGGCCGTCGCTCAACTGTCCGAACGCGATCGGATCGCCGGCGATCGCCTGCGAGGCGGCCTTCGCCACCCGCTGCGACTGCATCAGCGCGTCGCCGAGCTGGCGGAACCAGTGCGAGGCGTCGGTCGCCTGGCGCGAATCGAGTTGCAGCAGAAAGAACGCGACGAACAACGACAGCAGCAGCGTCAGCAACCAGATCTGCATCTGGCGGCGAAACGGCAGGTCGCCGATCACCGGAATGCGGAAGCGCTCACGAATCGCGCGGTCCGCGGATGCATCCGGCGCAGCGTCTTCGGAGCGCATCGGCTCCGGCGCCTGCACAGGCGGCGAACGCTCGATGATCTGCGTCACCGTCCTCACCGGCGGCGCGGCAGCAGGCTCCGACAGGAGCTCGTCGAGGATCGCCGTGTCCGGCCCCCCGGCGGCCTCGGATCGGGGTTGCCGCTGCAGGAAGGTCGGAAACTTCGTGGCGATGCTCATCGTCGGTTCTCCACGGTACGGTTCATCGATTCACGGCGAGGAAGCGCTCGTCGGCTGCGAGCTCGCCGAGTCGAAGCTCGGTCCATCGGCGGCCTTCGGCGTCGATCCAGTTGCGGCCCAGCCAGGCCGCAGTCGGCGCTGCCTCCTCCGGTTCCTTTTCGGTCAGCGACGCGTCGTTCTGCAACCCGAGCATGCGATCGACGACGATCGCGCCGTTCAGGTTCAACCGCGGCGCGAAGGCGAGCAGCCGCGTCGACTTGGTCAGCGCCACCGACTCGCGTCCCTCGAAACGCGCAAGGTCCGAGACGCCGTAGAGCGAACCGCGCAGGTTCACCAGGCCGCGAAACCACTCGTGCGTCAGCGGCACCGGCGTGATCTCGCCCGGCAGCGCGACGATCTCGCCGACCTCCGACAGGTCGACGAGCAGGCTGCGATCGCCGACCTGCACGCCGAGCCGTGCCGATCGCGACGGCGCCGAGGCGGCCTCGCGCAGCCGCTCGGACAGCCGCAACTGGAACTCGCGCAGGCTCTTGCCGCTGGCCATCGTCAGTGCGCCAGGTCGGCCACCCGGGCGAGCAGCTCCTCGGGCTTCACCGGTTTCACCAGGTATTCGCGCGCGCCCTGGCGCAGGCCCCAGATGCGGTCGGTCTCGGCGCCCTTGCTCGTACACAGGATCACCGGAATCGACTGCGTCTCCGGATCGCGCGACAGGGCGCGCGTGACCTGGAAGCCGTTCTGGCCCGGCATCACGACGTCGAGCACGACGAGCGACGGACGCTCGATCTTGACCTTCGCCATCGCCTCCTGGCCGTTCTCGGCAGTGATCACCTTGTAGCCCTTCTTCGCGAGAATGTCGGCGAGGAAGTGACGTTCGGTGGGCGAATCGTCGACGACGAGAATCTTGTAGGCCATTGCTTGCGAACCTCGGGGCAGCGCTGAAAATCGGATACGGATTCAGGACGCGGGCGCGGCGGCGTCGAGCATCTCGGCGCGTCGCGCGTGCTCGGTCACCGCGCGCAGCAGCGCGTCCTTCGTGAAAGGCTTGGTCAGGTACTGGTCGGAGCCGACCATGCGACCGCGCGCGCGATCGAACAGGCCGTCCTTGCTCGAGAGCATCACCACCGGAATCGTGCGAAAGCGCGGACTCTTCTTGATCAGCGCGCAGGTCTGGTAGCCGTCGAGGCGCGGCATCAGGATGTCGCAGAAGACCAGGTCGGGATCGTTGTCGGCGATCTTCGCCAGCGCGTCGAACCCGTCCTCGGCGAGGACCACCTGGCAGCCCGCCTGCTTCAGGAAGATCTCGGCGCTGCGACGGATCGTGTTGCTGTCGTCGATCACCATCACCTTCACGCCTGCCAGCGACGCGGCACCGCTCATCTTCAGATCTCCACCATCTCGAAGTCCTCCTTGCGCGCACCGCACTCGGGGCAGGTCCAGTTCGCCGGGACGTCGTCCCAGCGCGTGCCCGGCGCGATGCCCTCTTCCGGCAAGCCCGTCTCTTCGTCGTACAGAAACCCGCAGATCACGCACATCCACGTGCGAAACGGGGCGCTCGTTGCGTCGCTCATTCGTGATCCTCCGGGCTTCCTCGCGGCGTCGGCTCGTGGGGCGACGCTCGTTCGATGCCGCCCGACGATCGGCCGGGACAGCGTGGCGATGGTATCCGCGCGAGTGCCCGCTGCTCGCCGGCGCGCCGACCAATGGCGAGGGGGTTGCGATGGGCGTGGGGATGGGAACCGCGCGCATTACAATCGACGGCGGTGCAAGCACCGCGAGCGAACGCGCGACGATGAGCGAATCGACGATCACGGCGAAGGGCCAGACGACGGTGCCGGCGGACATCCGCAGCCGGATCGGCGCGGCACCCGGCACCCGGCTGATCTGGCACGCGATGCCCGACGGCAGCGTGCTCGTGCGCGTCAAGAGCCGCGCGCTGCTCGAGCTGGCCGGCTCGCTGAAGCCCCCGCACGGCAAGCGGGTCGCGGTCGATGCGATGAACGTCTGGCGCTGATGGCTGCAATCGACACGAACGTTCTCGTGCGCTTCCTGGTTCGAAGCGAATCCGAACAGGCGGCTGCGTCCATCGACCTGATCCGACGCAGCGTCGCGGCCGGCGAAGCGCTGTTCGTGCCGATCACCGTCGCACTCGAACTCGAATGGGTGCTGCGCTCGATGTACGGATTCCCGAAAGCGGAGATCAGCCGCAGCTTCGGGCGGCTGCTGGCAGCCAACGAGCTTGCGTTCCAGCACGAAGCGGCACTCGAATTCGCGCTGCTGCTCTGGCAGGCCGAGCGCGCGCATTTCTCCGATTGCGTCCACGTGGCGCTCGCGGCGGATGCGGGCCAAACGCCGATGTGGACCTTCGACAAGACTGCGTCGAAGCTCGCCGGCGCGCGGGCGGTGAAGTGAGCGGACGCGGCGGACGGCGGTGGTAGCCACGGGCGACGGCTTCATGCATTCCGAAGTGCCCAGACGGGGCGCTGATCTTCCCGGTCGACTCGAGCGCTTGCCGCGAGGCCTGTACGTGCTCACGCCCGAATCGAGCGACGACGACTGGCTCGTCGCGGCGGTTTCGGCGGCGATCCGGGGCGGCGCATCCACCGTGCAGTATCGGAACAAGACGCTTGCGGTCGAACCGCACAGGCGTCAGGCGCGGAAAGTGCTGGAAGCGTGCCGCCGCGCAGGCGCAACGTTCATCGTCAACGATTCGCTCGAGCTCGCCGCCGAACTGAACGCCGACGGCGTGCACCTCGGACGCGACGATGCGGCGCTTTCCGATGCTCGCAGCGCGCTCGGACCGGACGCGATCATCGGCGTTTCGTGCTACGACTCGCTCGACCGTGCAATGCACACGCGCGAACTCGCCGACTACTGCGCGTTCGGCAGCGTCTTTCGGTCCGGGGTGAAGCCGGACGCGGTGCGCGCACCGCTGGCGTTGTTCGAACGCGCGAGAGAAGCGGGGCTGCACGCGGTGGCGATCGGCGGGATCGATGCCGGGAACGTGGCGCAGGTGGCTGCGGCGGGCGCGGCAGCGGTGGCGGTGATCACCGCGGTGTTCGGGTCGGCGTCGGCGACAGCGACGCCGGAGGCCATCGAGGCAAACGCACGGACGATTCTTTCGCGGTTCGAGTCGTCGCGCGGCAGCTGAACGAACCGGCTGCTGTCGGCTTCAGCGCGCTTTCGATTCGGCGCTCGCGACGAGCAGCGGCGCCGCTTCCAAGGATGGCCATCGGTCGAGGCCATTCTCTCAACTTACAGATGGCCCGAAAGACCCGGGCAGGCCACCGGCGGTGGCGTTCTACCTGAATCGGCGAAGACCAGAACAAAAGGCCGTCTTGCGACGGCCCTTTGAATGAGCTGGTCGGTTTTCAGAATCTCGATCGAATCAACTCCAAGGACTCTCTGGCAAACCGACTATTCCCGGTTCATTACAGTCTTCAAACGCGACAATTTGCAGGAACGTATTTGTTTTTTGAAGCAGCGTCGACTTTACATTCCCACGTGATGGATCCGTTTGTAACAGTAGGAGTCAACGTCACGGTAGAGCCATTGAAGGTCGGGCTTCCACCAAGCGTATTGTTAAACAGGATCGAGATCACGCCGTTGGCGCCTACTGTCACTGATGTCACCGCATTACCCTTTATGTCGGTAGCAGCAGGCAGACCTGCTTCGGCATTCGTTGTAGGCATAGTTCCAGTCGCAGCATTAGTCTCAGTCACAGCGACTTTCGCGGAGGTAGCTAAGCTGAGGCCTTCGCTCACCTTCGAGCGAACCGTGTAATCCTGATACGCCGGCAACGCCACTGCCGCCAAGATCCCGATGATCGCCACGACGATCATCAACTCGATCAGCGTGAAGCCCTTCTGCGCCTGCTTGCGAACCTGAGTCATCTTCATCTCGAACTCCTCGATGGGTGATTTGAGTCGGCCGAGGTCGTCGGCTCGTACTCAGGGACGCAGGCACCGTGCCATCGGGGATCGTCGGCTCCAGGCGGGCGACGAGCGGCGTACGAGAGGAAACGGACGTGAAATGCGTCACGCTTCCCGCCGGAGCGGACGGCGGCGCGCTTCGCTGCGAATTCACCGTGTGACGTCGAGGGTCAGCAGGAGTGACGCTTTCCGTCACTTCTCCGTGTCACCCGGTAAGCGCCTCGATCCGATCGAGCCGGTTTCCCAGCTCCTTCCTCGCAACCTTCAGGTCGTAAGCTGCCTGCAGGTTCAACCAATAGTGCGCGGATTGGTCGAACGAACGGCCAAGCAGAAGCGCGAGTTCTGCGGTTACCGGCCGGGCACCGTGGACCACGTGCGAGATGCGCATCGGTGCAACGTCGATCGAGCGCGCGAGTTCCGCTTGTGAAATGCCGAGCTCGTCCAGGATCTCCCGCAGATATCGGCCCGGATGAATCGCAGGAAGTCCGCTCTCTGCCATGGCAGTTCCTCAATGGTAGTCGACGATCGTGACATCGAAGGCGTCGCCTTTCGTGAATCGGAAGCAGACGCGCCAGCGATCGTTGATCCGCACGCTCCATTGACCCGCGCGGTCGCCCTTCAGCGATTCCAGTCGATTCGACGGCGGCAAGCGGAGATCCTCGAGTTTCGTTGCAGCATCGAGTTGACCGAGCCGCATGGCCGCGCGTAGGGCAATTTCCGGAGGGATTCTTTTCGACTTGCCCGTCAGAAAGAAAAGCTCGGTTTCCGGATCGGCGAACGACCGGATCATGGTATCAACAATTTGTTTATAACGCCAGACTCCGATCGATGCTGCCCTCGCAGCCAGCGAATGCAAAGTCCGACGAATGGCTCGGCTATCCGGCCCAGGCGAGGCGCATCAGGTGTGTGGTGGATCCGACATCCACCGCCCGCCCTACAACTCCAGCACATCCCCCCGCTCAAGCATCCGTGGCGAGAAGCGCCCCGCCCACGCTCCCACCTCGCGCGCGATCGTCTCGCGGTCCGAGGGCTTCAGATGCGTGACGAGGATCTCCGGATCGCGCTGCAGCTTCGCCAGTTCCTGCCCGAGCTGGATCGGAAACAGGTGCTTGGCGGTCACCGCGAGGTCCTGGTCCCGATTGGCGAAGGCCGTCTCGATGATCAGGTACTTGAGATTCGGCACGCCGTTCACCTGCCGCCAGAACTCGTCGTTCGGTCCGGTGTCGCCGGAGAAGACGAGTCCGGCCGACTCGGTATACGCATGAAACGCCAGCGCCGGCACCGTGTGACTGGCGGCAAGACTGCGAACCCAGCGCCCGTCCAACTCGACCACCGATCCGATCGACAGCGGCTCGAAGACCATCCACGGGCGCTCGTAGTGCGGAATCTCGGTGAAGTCGGGCCAGATCACCCAGTTGAAGACGTGCGCCTTCAGCGCGGCGATCGTCTCGGGCAACGCGTGCACGACGATCGGCCGGGCGCGCAGTCCGCCCACCGAGTCGACGAGCAGCGGCAGCGCGGCAATGTGGTCGAGGTGCGAGTGCGTGAGGAACACGTGGTCGATCGCCGCGAGTTCCTCCACCGACAGGTCTTCGACGCCGGTGCCCGCGTCGAGCAGGATGTCGTGGTCGACCAGGAAGGACGTCGTCCGGGCGCGCGCGCCGATGCCCCCGCTACAGCCCAGGACTCGAACCTTCATGAAGGCTTTCCGTGGCTCTCTCGTTCGTCGGCGCCGAGGCGGGCATCGGGATCGTCGGCATGCCTTTGCGCTCGCCGGCGTCGTCGCCCGAAGTGAACGGCACGAAAATGCGCACCGACTCGCTGCGGCCCGCGATCGTCGTGCGCGCGAGTTCGCGAAAGCGCTGAAGCCGGCAACGCTGCGCCGTCGTTTCGCCGACGATGATCGGCACTTCGTATCGTCGGGTCAAACTCTCCAGACGGGAGGCAAGATTCACGGCATCGCCGATCACCGTGTACGCCCGGCGCAGCTTCGAGCCCATGTCGCCCACGCGAACGACGCCGGTGTTGATGCCGATTCCCACCGCCAGCGACGGCAGTCCGCGCGAGACGAAACCGGCCGACAGGCGGGTGATTTCGTGCTGCATCGCGAGCGCCGCCGCCACCGCGTGCTCGGCGTGCTCGGCGTCGTCCACCGGCGCTCCCCAGAACGCCATCACGGCGTCGCCCATGTACTTGTCGACCGTGCCGCGATGCGCGTGAATCACCTCGGTCATCGCGGTGAGGAAGGTGTTGATGTACTCGCGCAGCGCCTCGGGCTGCATCGTCTCGGCGATGCGCGTGAAGCCGCGGATGTCGGCGAACAGGATCGTCAACTCTCGGTTGCTGCTGTCGGCGACGCGCCAGTTCACCGGGTCGTGCGCCATCTGCTCGACGAGCGCCGGAGAGACGTACTCGCCGAAGCGCGCGAGCACGGCGCGGCGCGCCCGCCCTTCGGCGAACCAGCCGACGACGAGGTTGAACAGGCCCAGTGCGACGATCGCCCCGATCGAGGCGGCGATCGGCAGCACGAGCCCGAGGTTCGACCAGGCGATCGCATTGGCGCCGAACAGCGTGAGCGCTCCGACCGAGGTGGCGGCCGCGGCGCCCACGACGCCGAGCGCGGGCAGCACGAGCGCGAGCAGACCGCCGACGAGCGCCGTCGCGATCGCGCCGAGCGCCGCGGCGCCGTCCGGGCGCTGCTTGAGCACACCGTCGAGCGCACCGGAAATCAGCGCGGCGTGGATCTCCACGCCGGGGAACACTTCGCTGACCGGCGTGGCGCGCAGGTCGGTCTGGCCCGGCGCGGTGGTGCCGACCAGCACGATGCGGTCGTGCAGTCGCGTCCAGTCGATGCGCCCGGCGAGCACGTCTGCTGCCGACACGTAGCGGAAATGCCCGCCGTCGGGTCCGCCGCGCCCGGTGACGGGAACCATCGCGGTGAAACCCACCGACACGGGCAGCGCTGCGCGCGCCCGCTCGCCGGCGACGATCAACGTGTCGGAGCGACGGTCCACTTCGACGGTGCCGTTGCGAAGGTACTGGCGCAGCACCGCGACCGCCAGCGACTCGTAGACCGCGTCGCCGTAGCTCGCCAGCAGCGGCAGTGCGCGAATGACGCCGTCCGGGTCGACGTCGCCGCCGAGGAACGGATTGAAGAAGCCCGAAGCGCGCGCGGCGTGCTGCAGCGGCGCGAGGTTCGCGCCGTAGCCGTCGGCATGCGTGAGCCGCGGCGCGAGTTCCGTCGCCGCTTCGCCCTCGAAGAGCGGCGTCGGCAGCGCGCCGCTGGCCTGCGCGCCGCGGTTGCTCGTGAAGTAGTAGCCGAGCACGACCGGGCGATCGGCCAGCGCGCGGGCGAGCCGCGCGTCGTCGTCGCCCTCGGCCTGCTTCTCGGCGAAGACGATGTCCATGCCGACGACGGCCGGACGTCCGCGTTCGACGATCGTGTCGATCAGCGTCGCGAGCTTCGCGCGGTCCCACGGCCAGCGCCCATGCGTGCCGAGGCTGCGCTCGTCGATATCGACGATGACGATGCGTTCGTCGAGCACCGGGGCGACGCTGCGCTGGCGGCCATCGTAGAGTTCGCGATCGAGCGCAGCGAGACCGCCGTTATGCAGCAGGCCCAGGTCGACCGAGACGAAGGCGAGCACGATCGCCATGCCGGCGATCGAACGCAGGATCCGGGATCGCTGCAGCGGCGTCATGCGCGGCGCGCGTGCGTCAGCCGCCGACGCGGAAGCGCAGCATCGCGCCGGCGAGTTCGATCAGGTCGCCGTCGGCGAGCGGACAAGCGACCAGCCCGATCGGCTCGCCGTTCACCTGCGGCAGCGCCGGTCCTTCCAGGTGCGTGAGGTAGAAGCGCCCGTGCCGGCGCGACAGCACCGCGACCTGCTCGGCGAAGCCGTCGATGCGCGCGATCTCGCGCTCGACGCGCTGCGAGCTTCCCGCCTTCGGCCCGGACAGGAAGTCGATCCAGCCGACGAGCGCGTCGTTCGCCTTCGATGGTGCAGGCCGCTCGACGACGAAGCGAAGCCGGTAGATGCCGATGTCGATGACGTCGCCGTGGCACAGCACGCGCCGGCTCACCGCCAGGCCGTTGACCAGCGTTCCGTTGCGGCTGTCGAGATCGTGAATGACGCTCTCGGTGCCCTGCGTCTCGATCGCCGCGTGTTCTCCGCTCACCGTCAGATCGTCCAGCGCGATGTCGTTCTGCGGGCGTCGCCCGATCGTGATGCGCTCCTTCGACACGACGACGACACGCAGCTTCGACTGTCCGCTGCTGATCAGCAGACGGATGGCCTCCGCCATCCGCTTTTCCTGCATTCCCGGTTGTTCGGCGTCGTGCATCCCGCGACAGTATCGGGACGCCGATATCGGCCCGAGGAACTATTTCATGAACGGCAGTTCGCCTCGGTCGGACGGGTGGCGAGCGACGCGCGCGCGCATCGTCCGCGACGCGGGCCGCACGCGTCCGGTTGCCGCCCCGCTCGGGCGCCGAGTAAATCGCAACCGGCCCGCTTCAGCCGCGGTCGGTCTGTGCGGCCGACCTGCGACGCGCACCGATCGTCTTGCCGAGCACGACGACGAACAACGCGCCGGCGATCTCCACCGCGTACTTCAGCGGCTCGGCCGGCTCGCTTCCGATCAAGCGAACGGCGATCGGATCGGTGATCATCATGCCGCCGGCGATCCAGCCCAGCAGTGCGCCGCCGAGCGTGACGACGACCGGATAGCGCTCGATCAGCTTGAGCACGAGCGTGCTGCCCCAGACGATCAGCGGAATGCTCACCAGCAGCCCGAAGATGACCAGTCCCATCTGGTGGTCCGGATCTGCCTGCTGCGCGGCACAGGCGATCGCGATCACGTTGTCGAGGCTCATCACGAAGTCGGCGACGATGATCGTCTTCACCGCCGACCACAGCGTGGTGGCGCTGGCCACGTTGCCGTGCTCGTCCTCTGCCTCGGGCAGCAGCAGCTTCACGCCGATCCACAGCAGCAGCACGCCGCCGACGAGCTTCAGGAACGGCACCTGCAGCAGCACGACGGCGAAGGCGATCAGCACGACGCGCAGAACGATCGCGCCCGCCGTTCCCCAGAGGATGCCCTTCATCCGCTGGTGATGCGGCAGGTTGCGGCACGCAAGCGCGATCACCACCGCGTTGTCGCCGCCGAGCAGGATGTCGATGATGATGATCTGGAGGACGGCCCCCCAGTGCATCGTCGTCAGGAAGTCGATCGTGGCTTCCACGATGGGCCGAGCGCCGGTCTCAGAGCACGCTCTGGAGCAGCTTGCCCATTTCGGAAGGATCCTTCGTGACGCGGATCCCGCAGGCCTCCATCACCTCGAGCTTTTCCTGCGCCGTTCCCTTGCCGCCCGAGATGATCGCGCCGGCGTGTCCCATGCGCTTGCCGGGAGGCGCAGTGACGCCGGCGATGAAACCGACGACGGGCTTCTTCATGTGGTCCCTGACCCACTGGGCGGCCGTTTCCTCGTCGGAGCCGCCGATCTCGCCGATCATCACGACGGCGTCGGTTTCCGGGTCGTCGTTGAACATCTTCAACACGTCGATGTGCTTCAGGCCGTTGACCGGGTCGCCGCCGATGCCCACCGCCGACGACTGCCCCAGACCGAGCGCGGTGATCTGCGCGACCGCCTCGTAGGTGAGCGTGCCCGAGCGCGAGACGACGCCGATGCGGCCCTTGCGGTGGATGTGCCCGGGCATGATGCCGATCTTCAGTTCGTCGGGCGTGATCACGCCGGGGCAGTTCGGCCCGAGCAGCAGCGTGCGACGGTTCTCGCGGCGCATCTGGTCGCGCACCAGGATCATGTCGCGCACCGGGATGCCTTCGGTGATGCAGATGACCAGGTCGAGGTCGGCCTCGACCGACTCGCGGATCGCGTCGGCGGCACCCGCCGGCGGCACGTAGACGACCGAGACGGTCGCGCCCGTTTTCGCCTTCGCGTCCTTCACGGTGGCGAAGATCGGAATCCCTTCGAAGTCTTCGCCCGCGCGCTTCGGATTCACCCCGGCCACGTAGGCCGCACGGCCGTTGGCGTACTCGCGGCACATCCGCGTGTGGAACTGGCCGGTCTTGCCGGTGATTCCCTGCGTGATGACCTTGGTGTCCTTGTTGATCAGGATCGACATCTGTCGCGTCTCCGTGTTCAGCGCGCGGCGGCCGCGACCACTTTCGCGGCCGCTTCGCCCATCGTGTCGGCCGAGATGATGGGAAGGCCCGAATCGGCAAGCAGCTTCTTGCCGAGTTCCTCGTTCGTGCCCTTCATGCGCACGACCAGCGGCACCTTCAGCCCCACCGCTTTCGAGGCGGCGATCACGCCCTCGGCGATGACGTCGCAGCGCATGATGCCGCCGAAGATGTTCACGAGAATCGCCTGCAACCTGGGGTTGCGCAGCATGATCTTGAAGGCCTCGGTGACCTTCTCCGTGGTGGCGCCGCCGCCCACGTCGAGAAAGTTCGCCGGCTCGCCGCCGAAGAGCTTGATCGTATCCATCGTCGCCATCGCGAGCCCGGCGCCGTTGACGAGGCAACCAATGTTGCCGTCGAGCTGGATGTAGGCGAGATCGAACTTCGACGCTTCGATCTCGGCGGGATCTTCCTCGTCGAGATCGCGCAGCTCGACGATCTCCGGATGACGGAACAGCGCGTTCTCGTCGAAGTTCATCTTCGCGTCGAGCGCGATCACCTTGCCGTCGCCGGTGAGAATCAGCGGGTTGATCTCGGCGAGCGACGCGTCGGTGTCCCAGAACGCCTTGTAGAGCCCCTGGAGCACGGCGCGCGCCTGCGGCACGCTCGCGTCGGGGATGCCGATCTTGCGTGCGACGTCGTCGGCCTGCGCGTCGGTGAGCCCGGCCAGCGGATCGATCATCACCTTGTGGATCTTCTCGGGCGTCTTCGCCGCCACTTCCTCGATGTCCATGCCGCCCTCGCTCGACGCCATCAGGCACACGCGCTGCGAGACGCGGTCGACCACCATGCCGACGTAGAGCTCCTTGCGGATGTCGGCACCCTCCTCGATCAGCAGGCGGCGCACCTTCTGGCCTTCGGGACCGGTCTGGTGCGTGATCAGCTGCATGCCGAGGATCTGCGAGGCGAGCGTGCGCACCTCGTCGAGCGAACGCGCGAGCTTCACGCCGCCGCCCTTGCCGCGGCCGCCGGCGTGAATCTGCGCCTTGACGACCCAGACCGGACCGCCGAGCGCCTGGGCGGCGCTTACCGCCTCGTCGACCGAGAAGCACGGAATGCCGCGCGGCACCGTGACGCCGAAGCGCTTCAGGAGTTCCTTGCCCTGGTACTCGTGGATCTTCACGGTCGTTCCTCTCTGGATGCTGCGGAATCTTGGATGGCGGGGGCGTCGGTGGCGCGGGGGTTGGCGGAGCTTGCTTCGGTGGAGCGGGCTTCGGTGGAGCGGGCTTCGGTGGAGCGGGCTTCGGTGGAGCGGGCTTCGGTGGAGCGGGCTTCGGTGGAGCTTGCTTCAGCGGAGCGGGCGGCGGGCGCGCGGATGGCCGCGGCGCGCATTTCGAGCGTGCTGCCGTCGGGCGCGTGCCCTGCCCGTGCGGGTCGCGTCTCCGCGCGAAACCATGCCGGGTAATACAACTGCACCGCCGGTCCGTCGCTGCGCAGCGCGTGACAACGGTCCAGCTGGAACGGACGCTTCTCCTGGCCGTTCGCGTCGCGCTCCATTTCGACGCGCCGGTGCTCGTCACCCGCGAAAGCCTGCACGGCCGCGGTGGGCAGCGACTGCGCCAGCTCGGTGAGGTGGGTGCAACCGTCGCGGTTAGCCAGTCGATCGCGCAGGCCAGCGCGAAAGCCGCGCACGAGATTCAGGCCCACGAGCTTGCCGTAGTCGCCGACGATCTGCTCGCAATATCCGGGATAGGGCACCGCGTCGGACGCGGCGATTGCATCGACAATGTTGAACTCGCCGTCGATGACGACGCGCAGGCGCATCACGTGCATGGGGTCCCCGCCCTTGCGCACGCCGCTTTGCAGCGGCACATCGTGCGGCTTGACGTCGACCAGTTCGGCTTCCAGATCCCAGTGCCCGTCGTCGCGACGGTATGCGTCGACCCGCACCGTTCGGGTGTGCATCGGCGTGCGCGGATACTCGACGGAAGGAAGCGGCATGCTCGAAGAAGCGGCGCGCGCGAAGCGCATGCGCCCGCGGTCGGCGGAGGGTTCGGCGGGGGTGGGAAAGCCTTGGAGTCTAGCACGCAGGCGGACGCCGGAGCTTCGACACCGTGCGCTCCAACGGGGCGCTCGACAGGCTGCTTGCTGCTGCGTCTCGGCGGCACGGCCATCGGGTGGCCGCTTCGCGCGGGCATCTGCGGCGCGGGCTCGGAAAGCGAGCTTTTGCCGCCGTGGAATGCATTCCACGAGGGGGAAAGCTGCAATTTGAAGCTGGACCGGGGTGATGGAGGCGGGCGCGCGTTTGTGGTGACCAGGCGCGCGTCGGTGGAGGCAGGGCGCGCGTCGGGGAGGCGGGCGCGCGTCGGTGCGGCCGGGCGCCGGCCTTGCGAGGTCCGCGAGCGGCCGGCAGGACGGGCCCGTCGCGCCGCGCATCTCGGGCAGCGACACGACGAGCGGGATCCGCATCGACTCTTCGAAGACCTGCGTGTGGAGGAGCTTCCCGTGCTCGAGGAACTCCTCGCCGTGGTCCGCGGTCACGATCACGATCGCGTCGCGCAGCCGTCCGCGCGCGTCGAGCCCGTCGAGCAGC
>JACDJC010000767.1_pt1 | contig 33432 bp, 22 predicted proteins | sample 7454191 | NCBI WGS metagenome assembly JACDJC01 (sample SAMN14253291, study PRJNA609438) | sludge metagenome | isolation source: sludge after 25d culture with pyrite and EDTA | collected 2018-12-20
CACATGGATGTGCTCGTAGCGGTTTTTGGGAGGGGGCTCCCACCAACGCAGTCCGCAGAGTTATAGGCAATGGCCCGAAGTTTCAGGCCAAGCCCAAGTCAGAAGTTAAACTGCCCGGAATCAATATCCGAAACCAGCTCCGGGGTCAGCAATGTGTAGCCCTCTGTTTTGGGCAGCCGCACATAAACCTCCTCATTGGGTCGCTCCAGAGTGTAACCGGCTTTCTGGATATCCACCTTGCGATACTTGAAGGTACCCGTTTTCTCGATGGCCCCGGTGACGCGCACAAATACCGGTACCGCGTAGGCCGGCAGGTTATCCCGCATGTAGGCCAGGAGCTTGTTGATATCGAAATTATTCTTGTTCGGTACCAGCGTTACCATTCCCGCCTTGCCGTTGGTTTTCGGAATCTCCACCCCGTAAACAATGGCTTCTTCTACCATTCCGGAACCATCGATGATGTTCTCAACTTCATTGGTTGAAACATTTTCGCCTTTCCAGCGGAAGGTGTCCCCCATTCGATCCACAAACTGCAAATGGCGGCAGCCGATTTCTTTCAACACATCGCCGGTGTTGAACCAGGCATCGCCTTTCTTGAACGCATCGCGCAGGATGGATTTTTCCGTGGCTTCTTTCTGGGTGTAGCCCTCAAACGACCACTTCTTGGTGATTTCGCCGATGAGCAGGCCGGGTTGGCCTTTTGCCACTTCCTGCAGCATACCCTTGTCATTCCGGATCGGGTCGCGGGTGCCGTCGTGGAACTTCACCAGTTTGTAGGGTGCGGTGGACAACCCAACGGTATTATCCTGGTTAAAAAAGTTACTGAAGCCAATGTTGCCCTCGCTGGAGGCGTAGAGCTCTGCGATAGTCTCGATGCCAAACCGCTCCTTGAACTCCTTCCAGATTGAGGGGCGCAAACCGTTACCGAGCATCTTGGTCAGTCGGTGGTTTCTGTCCTGATCGCTTGGGGGCTGGTTCAGCAGATAGCGGCAGAGTTCGCCGATGTAGCCGAATACGGTCGCATCGTAACGGCGCACGTCGTCCCAGAAGGCGCTGGCGGAAAACTTGCGGCGTAGTGCAAAAGCTGAGCCTCCGGCCAGCACCGAGCCCCAGCAAACCACAAGGCCGGTGCCGTGATAAAGCGGCAGGGTGCAGTAGAAAACGTCTTCAGGTTTCATAGACAGCGACATCAAGCCGAAGCCACCATAGGCCTTCAGGAACTTGTTGTGCGAACCCGGGGCAGCCTTGGGCAGGCCGGTTGTGCCAGAGGTGAACAGATAAATTGCCGTGTCACCGGTTCTGGGCGGGTCACTCAGAACCGGGTTGTCGCTGTTGAAGGTGCTGACCTGCTGCGCCATGTTGGCGTAGCCGGCAGGCGCCTCGCCGAATGTGTTGAGGGTGTTGGTGTCGGCGAGGAACAGGAAGGGTGTGGGGTGGTCGAGTGCAAGGCTGGCTTTCACCTCGTCAAATACAGAAACCAGCTCCTCGCCAACCACCACCATTTTCGGGCTGACCAGCCTGGCGCTGTGTTCAAGCACCTTGCCTTTCTGTGAAGTGTTCATCATGGCGCAGGCCACGCCGATTTTTGCGGCACCTGTAACGACCGCCAACACTTCCGGGCGGTTTTCCAGAAGAACCGCTATAGAGTCACCTTTTTTCAGCCCCTGGGCCTGTAAATAACCGGCAATGCGATTTGCCCAGGCGTTGAAGTCGGCCCAGGTTATACGGCGGTCCTCAAAGAGAATTGCCGGCCTGTTGCCGAACTTTTCAGCGTTGTTTTCAACCAGGGTTCCGAGGGTCAGGGTTTTCTGCGTATCCTTGATCGAGTAGTAATATAAGCCTCTGGCGATAGCCGGGAATCGTTTCATTATTCCCGGCATGCTGCGTGCGATATCCATCGCAGTAACTTTGTCTTGGTTCATGGTTTTTCCGTAAGATGTTTTTATAGTTAATCAGGTGCTTCGGAATAACCTCGCCGTGAGGCTAGTCCAGATAAAGGTCCGGCAACAGGGGTTTATCACCGGCTTTGTATCGGTAACCTTCGAAATCGGTTACGCCGTCCTGGCGTAGCACGTCCTCGTCAATAAGGTTCTGGCCAGTCAACTGGTCCACGGGTCGGTTCAGTATGCTTACAGCTGCATCGGCCATAATGTCTGGCTTCCGGCCTTGTGCCATTAACTGTTCGCCTCCCGCTTCGTGCTGAATCGCAGCAGTGGCTATAATGGTTTTAGGCCAAAGGGTGTTCACGGCAATGCAGTAACGTCTGAACTCCTCGGCCATGCCGATGCTGATCATGGTCATGGCGTATTTTGTGGAGGTATAGGGCCCGAAGTGCGCAAACCATTTCGGGTCCAGGTTCAGAGGTGGTGACATGCTCAGGATGTGGCCGCGCCCGGATTTTTTGAGCCAGGGCAAAGCGGCCTGGCTGCAGGCCATCACCGCACGGGCATTGACCTGGTGCAACAGATCAAAGCGGCTGACCTTCAGTTTCTCTACACCGGCCAGGCGTATGGCGCCGGCGTTGTTGATCAGGGCGTCAATGCCGCCAAAGTGCCCAGCTGCTTCATCAATGCGCTGTTTGATCTGTTCTTCATCGCGCACATCAAGCACCAAAGGCAGTGCCTGGCCACCCGCTGCCCGAACTTCCTCAGCCACCGTATAAATGGTTCCCGGCAGTTTCGGGTGGGGTGTGTCGGACTTGGCAGCTATAACAACATTCGCGCCCTGGCGAGCACAGGCAAGAGCGATCGCGCGGCCGATGCCCCGGCTGGCGCCGGTAATAAATACGGTTTTCTTGTCCAGGGTGTTCATTTCCTGCTCTCCTGTCCGGATGATTCGCCGGCAGTGATTTCTGCCAGCAACTGGTTGCGCTTCACCTGATCGCCCTTGCTGGTCAGAACCTGGCTGACGACACCGTCGCAGTCGGCTTTAACCGGGTGCTCCATTTTCATGGCTTCCAGTATGACCAGGGTGTCCCCCTGGCGAACCGTCTGCCCGGCCTCCGCCAGCACGTCAATAATGGCGCCGTCCATTGAAGCCTGAATGCGCCCGCTGCCCGTGCCGTTGGCACCTGCCGCTGGCTGGTGAGTAAGGTCAGTGACCGACCACGACTCTCCGAACGCCTGTAAATATAGGGAATCTCCGCTGCGGTGATATTGGCAACGCTGACGGATACCATTGTCGATAATGCATAAGACACCGTTCTGCACGCTGGTGACAATCATTTCGTACCGCTCATCACCAAACTGGCAGGAAAGCTGGCTGCCACTGCTTTGTACCAGCAGTTCAACAACTTCGTCACCGGTGTCCAGCTTCATCGGCGTATTGGTGGCCGGGGCGTTGCTCCAGGCTTCCTGGCCTGCGGTGCCGTGGGCCAGTACGCAGGCTGCAAGAGCAAGCTGGCGGATCTGCAGTTTGGCTGGCTGCAGGGATGGGTCATCGCTGAAGGCCTGCTGCAGGAAGGCCGTGGTGGCTTCGCCGGCACCAAAGGTGCTGTCTGCGATGATGCGGCTCAGGAAATACCGGTTGGTGGTGACGCCAAAAACTGTGGTGTCGTCCAGCGCACGGATCAGCCGACGGCGGGCCTCATCGCGGTTTTCACCCCAGGCAATCACTTTCGCGAGCATGGGGTCGTAGTGAGGTGTGACTTCGTCGCCGGAGCGCACACCTGTGTCATAACGCAAGCCCTCGCCTTCGGCAGGCTGGAAGGTGTGCAGCGGCCCGGTTTGGGGTGTGAAGCCGTTGGACGGGTCTTCGGCGTAGAGCCGGACTTCTATGGCATGGCCGTTCAGTTTAATCTGGTTTTGCGCCAGTGGTAGCGGCAGGCCTTCGGCGACTGTCATTTGCCAGGCTACCAGATCCTGGCCGGTGATCAGTTCGGTAACCGGGTGTTCTACCTGCAGGCGGGTGTTCATTTCCAGGAAGTAGAAGTTGCGACCCTTGTCGACGAGGAATTCGACGGTGCCGGCGCCTTCGTAGTTGCAGGCCAGTGCCGCTTTTACCGCGGCTTCGCCCATGGCGGCCCGGAGTTCGGGGGTCACGAAGGGGGAGGGCGCTTCTTCAACAACTTTCTGATGGCGGCGCTGTACCGAGCAATCACGCTCGCCAAGATAGACAGCGTTGCCATGGCGGTCGGCAAAGACCTGTATTTCCACATGGCGCGGTTCGATAACGGCTTTTTCGAGAATCAGCTCGTCATCACCGAAGGCCTGTTTGGATTCTGAGCGTGCACGTTTGATGTTGTCCGCCAGTTCGGATTCACTCTTTACCAGGCGCATGCCGCGGCCACCGCCACCGGCAGAGGCTTTGATCATCAGCGGGTAGCCGATGTCGGCTGCGGCGGCCATGAGTTCGTCGTCGCTGGCATTGTTGCCTTCGTACCCGGGGACAACCGGTACACCGGCTTTCTGCATGGCGATTTTGGAGCGCCGCTTGCTGCCCATGAGTTCGATGGCGCTGGCGGGCGGGCCTACGAATACGATGCCGGCTTCTTTACAGGCATTTGAAAAGCCGGCGTTTTCAGAGAGGAAGCCGTAACCGGGGTGGATGCAATCTGCGCCGGTTTTGCGTGCGGCATCGAGTATGGCGTCGGCGTTCAGATAGGACGCGGATACTTGTGCCGGCCCTATGCAAACGGCTTCATCGGCCAGTTCGGTGTGCATGGCGTTGGCGTCTGCCTCAGAGTATACGGCGACGGTGCGGTATCCGAGGGCTTTGGCGGTGCGAATAACGCGGACTGCGATTTCGCCCCGGTTAGCTATTAATAGCTTTTTCAGCATAGCGCTTGTCTCGTAAGTTTGTGCCTGTCCGTGAGGGGCGGGGAGGGCGTATTCAGGAAACCGCTACGAGCACCCCTTGCGGGGTCCGGCCAGCAATCACAGATTGCTGTCGTTCGGCTGCGCATGAAGCTTCGCTTCATAAACGCTTGCCTTACCCATGTGCGCTTGACGTCGGCCATCCTTGGCCGCCGACATTTCCTGAATACGCCCTCGCCGCCCCTCACTCCCTCTAACTTATTTCGTGTCTGCCCAAGCCGGGGCACGTTTCTGCATGAACGCCATGGTGCCCTCGGTGCCTTCGTTGCCTCTAACCGCAGCAGCAAACATTTCGGCGGCGCTGTCGAGTAGCCCACTCATGGATTCGTGGCCAACCCGATGCAGCAGGGCTTTGGTTTCTGCTGTAGCGTTTGGCGCACAGTGGCGAACGCGTTCCAGGGCATGGGCCAGCATGTCGTCAAGCTCCACATCTGATTTTGCCGCCTGATGAACAATGCCCAGAGAACAGGCTTCTTCCGCTCCAATCCTCAAACCGAGCAACGCAAGCCGGCGGGCCTGGGTCAGGCCTATGCGTTCAACCACAAACGGAGCGATCTGGGCCGGGATGATGCCGAGGGAGGTTTCCGGCATGCCGAATTTGGCGGTTGGCCCGGCGATGGCAACGTCGGATACGCAGGCCAGGCCAAAGCCGCCGCCCATGACGGTGCCTTCTGTGATGGCGATGACGACTTTGGAGGATTCGTTCACTTGCTGGATCATGTGCCCGAAGGCGCGGTTGAGGCGGTAGAACGGGTCAGTCTCGCCTTCACCGGTTTTCTGGTTGCGGGCGCCGGCCATGTCTTTGATGTCGCCGCCGGCACAGAAGTGGCCGCCCGAGCCGCGAATTACCACGGCGCGTATGCTGGGATCAGATTCCACTTCGGTAAAGATCGTGGACAGCTCCGCCACCATCTGCAGGCTCATGGCATTGCGGGAGTCCGGCCGGTTGATGGTGATGTGCAGGGCTGGCCCCTGTTTTTCCAGAAGCAGTGTTTCGCAATGAGGCAAGGTTTCCATCTGTAGACTCCACGAACATTGTTTTGGGCCGTTAGCCCGGTTGAACTCTTCAGGACCGTTGAGGGCCAGGGATGGCCCGATCGAGCCCTACAGGGACGTACTCGCGGGCGTGTCCTGAAGAGTTCAACCGGGCTAACGGTCTGGCGCCGACCTTCAGTCTTTGCGCTTGCCCGGCAAGGTTCCCATCAGCTTGCAGATAATCCCCAGCATGATTTCATCGGCGCCGCCGCCAATAGAGACCAGCCGGACATCACGGTAAGCGCGGGATGCGGGGTTGTCCCACATAAAGCCGTTGCCGCCCCAGTATTGCAGGCAGCTATCCGTAACTTCGCGGCCCAGGCGGCCGGCTTTCAGCTTGGCCATGGAGGCAAGTTTGGTAACATCCTTGCCTTCAATGTGCAGTTCGCAGGCCTGATAGGTCAGGGCACGCAGGGCTTCTACTTCCGTCTGCAGTTCGGCCAGGCGGAAGTGAATAACCTGATTGTCGATCAGCGGTACGCCAAAGGTCTTGCGCTCGCGGCAATACTCAATGGTCTGGTCGATGCAGTTTTCCAGCGCTTTGATCACGTTAGCAGCGCCCCACAGGCGCTCTTCCTGAAACTGCAGCATCTGCATCATGAAGCCGGTGCCCTCTGCGCCGATGCGGTAGCGCTGGGGGACGCGCACGTCGTCAAAGAAAATCTGGGCAGTTTCGGACGAGCGCATGCCCAGCTTGTTCAGATGCGGGCTGAAGGTAATGCCCGGGGAGTTCATGGGTACCACAATCAGTGATTTGTTCTTGTGCGGCTTGTCGTCACTGGTATTGGCCAGCAGGCAGATAAAATCGGCCTTGGGGCTGTTGGTGATCCACATTTTGGAGCCGTTGATGATGTAGTCATCTCCGTCTTTTCTGGCGGTGGTTTTCAGGCCTGCCACATCAGAACCGGCACCTACTTCGCTCACACCAATGCAGCCCACCATGTCGCCAGCAATAGCCGGTGCAAGGAAGGTACGTTTCAGTTCGTCGGAACCGAAGCGGGATATCGCGGGGGTGCACATGTCGGTTTGCACGCCAATGGCCAGAGGCACACCACCACAGTGAGCCATGCCCAGTTCTTCTGCAGCGACGAGGTTGTAACTGTAATCCAGCCCCATGCCGCCATATTCCTCGGGTTTCTGAATGCCCAGCAAACCAAGGTTGCCCAGTTTCTTGAATAACTCATGAATGGGGAATTCGCCTGCTTCTTCCCATTCGTCGCAATGGGGGTTAATTTCTTTCTGCACGAAATCTCGGACGGTTTTTCTCAGGGCTTCGTGTTCGGCTGTGAATTTCACTTTTTGTTCTCCTCAGGTCGTTCGTGCCTGTTTGCTCTGGTGTTCGTTGTCTAGCTTGGCGGGCGGGTGTGTGGGGCCGGTTTCAGAAAACCGCTACGAGCACATCCATGTGCGCTTGTTTCGGGCCATCCATGGCCCTCTACATTTTCTGAAACCGGCCCCACACACCCGCCATGTCTGCAAATGTGCTGCTACTTGCTGAAATTCTTTTTTCTATGGTGGCTCTTTACTGTGATAAGCCCCATCCGTGTTCTTAAACTGATATTCGCTCCCGGCATAAAATCGTGTATTGCTGAGTGGCTGTGCGAACTTGGCTGAACCGTTTGGGGACGCCGTCCAAAAATGTTGGAGGCCAAGGATGGCCGGAAACAAGCGCACATGGATGTGCTCGTAGCGGTTTTTGGACGGCGTCCCCAAATGGTTCCACCCCCCAAACCTGCCAGCCATGAAGCACAGATCCCTAATGCGCCGGAATCAAAGCCGGGCCACGCCAAACGTATTGGGCCGCAACTGGCGGATCTCGGCTTCGCGGCATACGTCGAGAACCAGAGCGACAACGCGCCGGGTATCTCGCGGGTCGATCAGGCCGTCGTCCCAAAGTCGGGCTGTGCCGAACAAGGCTGTAGAACCTTCCTCCAGTTTCTTGGCGGTTGCCTGCTCCAGAAACTCCAGGGTTTTCGGATCAGGCTCCATGCCGCTGCGGCGCTGCTTGTCCTCCGCCACTATGCGCATCACCTTGCCGGCCTGGGCCGGGCCCATGACGGCGGTCCGGCTGTTGGGCCAGGCAAAGATGAATCTCGGGTCAAGGCCGCGACCACACATGGCGTAGTTACCGGCACCATAGGAACCACCAATCACGATTGCGATCTTCGGAACCCGGCAATTGGCAACCGCCTGAATCATTTTCGACCCGTGTTTGATGATGCCATTCTGCTCCGAGTGCGTTCCCACCATGAACCCCGTGGTGTTATGCAGGAACAACAGGGGCGTACCCGCCTGGTCGCAGAGCTGGATAAACTGGGCAGCTTTCGTGCTCCCGGCCGGAGTGATCGGGCCGTTGTTGCCGATGATGCCCACGGAATGTCCTTCAATCCGGATGGTGCCGCACACGGTCTGGTCGTCGAACTCGTTCTTGAAGTCCAAGAACCTGGAGCCATCCGCAATGCGCGCCAGAATCTCGCGCACGTCGTAAGGCTTTTTGGAATCGGACGGGATTACACCCAAAAGTTCGTCTGCCGGATAGAGAGGCTCGTCCCACTTCAATTCACGTTGCGGTGGAAGCTGTTCGTTCCAGGGCAAGGCTTCCAGAATGTTTCTGGCCTGGCGGATGCCATCGGCGTCGTCTTCGGCCAGGTATTCGGCGGTGCCGGCGACCTGTGCGTGCATTTCTGCGCCACCGAGTTCCTCGTCATCAGCTATTTCACCGGTGGCTGCTTTCAGCAGTGGCGGGCCGGCCAGGAACATTTTGGCTTTGCCCCTGACGGCAATTACGTAATCAGAAAGCCCTGGCTGATACGCGCCACCCGCAGTGGCATTGCCGTGTACCACGGTAACCTGTGGTAACCCGGCTGCCGACATGCGCGCCTGATTGGCGAAACCGCGGGCGCCCTGCACAAAAATGTCAGTGGCGTAGTTCAGGTTGGCGCCACCGCTTTCAGAGAGGGACACAACCGGCAATTTGTTCTCTTTGGCGATCTGTTGCAGGCGCAGGGTTTTATCCAGGCCCGCAGGCGTAATCGTTCCGCCTTTGATGGCGCTGTTACTGGCAACAATCAGGCAGCGGATGCCACTGACGGTTCCAATACCGGCGATGATGTTGCCACCCGCCATGCTGCCGTCTTTGTCATCATGCATCTTGTATCCGGCCAATGAGCACAGTTCCAGGAACGGCGTGCCACGATCCAGCAGACGGTTGATGCGATCCCGGGGCAGAAGCTTTCCGCGCCTGGTGAACTTCTCCCGTGCGGCTTCTGCCAGGTCGAGCACCTTCTGTTCCACATCCCGGAAGGTCTTTATATGCGCGATCATGGCCTCGGTGTTGGCACGGAACTCGTCGGATTGCGGATTGACGCTGGTTTCCAGTGTTTGCATAAAAATTCCTCAATCCTCGCTGAGTACTTTTGGAGTAACTGCCCGGTGAAAGCCGTTATATGGCTCGTTATTTTTGGCCTTGGGTAGCGGCCATACCCGCCCGCCTTGAGAGGCAGCGCCGTCAATACGCAGGCAATCACCGTTTACAAAGGAAGCCCCCGGGCTTAGCAAGAAGCAGATGGCGGAGCTGACTTCCGATTCCGTGCCCATGCGCTTGATGGGTACGTTATCGCCGAGGCTGCGAATCCATTGCTTCATGTGTTCGGGGTAGTTGTCCATGCCGCTGGACGCAATCCAACCCGGCGCGACCGCGTTTACACGAACGCCGGAGGCACCCCATTCCACCGCCGCTGTCTGGGTAAAATTCACCATGCCGGCTCTTGCCGCACCCGAGTGCCCCATACCGGGCATGCCGCCCCACATGTCCGCCACAATGTTTACAATGGCGCCACCGGTTTTTGACAGTGCCTGGGTGTAGGCCTCTCTCGCCATCAGAAAGCCGCCGGTAAGGTTGGTGCGTACCACGGTTTCCCAGCCTTTCTGATTGATTCCAGCCAGGGGAGATGGGAACTGGCCGCCGGCATTATTGACCAGGCCGTTCAACCCGCCATGCTCTGCAATAATCGCTTTCACGGTGGCCTTTACTGAGTCTTCTTCACGGATATCACACACGTGTGCCGAGGCGATGCCACCGTCTTCAAGGATTTCAGCCTTTACGGCCTCAACCTTTTCGACTTTACGGCCGACCAATGCAACCCGGGCGCCGAGGGATGCGAGTTCGTGAGCGGTGCAGCGACCGATGCCGGAGCCGCCACCGGTGACGATAAAGGTCTGCGCCTTAAATAAATCAGGGCGAAAAACAGATTGATAACTCATAACTTGAAAACCTTCTCTAATGTTCGGGCGCTCAGGCAGGGAGGGGGCTCCAGGACTGTGAGCAGCAGGGATGCTGCGACCAAGCCTACATGGACGTATTCACGGCGTGCCCTGGAGCCCCTCCCTGCCTGAGCGCATGCACCATAACTTCAAGAACGAGCCAGCCTGGAAGGCACCGGCACCGGAAACTCCAGTAACTGCTGGGCAAACGCCTTGCCTTGCGGATCAATACGCAGGCTGGCAACGCCACCGCCGCCCAGGCTGTGTTCCAGCAGGAAATTGAAAGCATGGAACCCGGGCAGCGTCCAGCGGGTAACCTTGCCGGTTTCCGGGTTCAGTGTATGGGCCATCCAGTCGGCAACGGCTTCTTCGGTTAATGCAGCAGCAATGAACGGAACGAACTCCGGCTTACGTGCAATAACGCCAATGTTGCTGTGGTCGCCCTTGTCACCGCTGCGGGCCCAGGCCAGATCAATCAGGGGAACGGTGGTATCAGTTACTGATGCACCTTCGATAGCGGGTTGATCCTTGATCTGGCCAGGCAGGAAGCCTCCTGCCGAATCAACAGCAACCGGTGTTACCTGGCCGCTCAGATCAACCGATACAGCAACCTCGCTCTTGGGCACCAGGCACGAATAAAGCCGGATCTTGGGCCAGACGGCTGGCCGGCCACCCACAATGCCCGTCAAACCCGGTGCCATGCCGGTTGCCGCCTGAGCGATCTCCCGGGAGAACAGCACCAAGGCCGCTTTTTTGGTGTGGGCCGCACTGATTTTGACGACGATTTCCCGGCTGTCTTGGCCGCGACCATGCTTGCCATAGGTGGTTTCAGTACCCAGCAGTTCGACACTGGTTTCCGTGTAGTCGGGTAAGCCGCGTTCCTGGAACAGCCGCGATGTTTTGGTAAGGATGGCGTCGGCCACGGCCTGGGCCTTCTTCCGCGCATCCATGCCCGCAAGCAGGAAAGTTGCGGTGCACTTGAAACCATCCGGCCAGGTGCCGGAAACCTTGTAGCTGTCGGTTGGCGGCAGGCCCCGCGCGCCGCGAACCGTTACACAGTCTGGCCCGCTTTCTTCCAGTTTCACATCGGTAAAATCGCAGGTTACATCCGGCAGGAAATAGGCCCGGGGATCTCCGATTTCGTAGACCAGCTGCTCAGCAACGGTGCCACGGCTTACCTTGCCGCCGGTACCTTCCGGCTTGGTGATTACAAAATCCCCGTCTGCGCTGACTTCGGCAATGGGGAAACCCATATCGGCAAAGCCCTCGGCAACATCTTCCCAGTCCGTGAAGTTACCGCCGGTGGATTGTGCACCGCACTCCAGCAGGTGGCCGGCAAGGCTACCCTGGGCCAGTTTGTGGTAGTCCTTCCAGTCCCAGCCGAATTCGTGCACCAGAGGGGCAAGAATCAAGGCACTGTCTACCACTCTGCCGGTCAGAACTATGTCGGCGCCCTGATCCAGTGCTGCCACCAAACCGGGTGCGCCAAGATAGGCGTTCAGGCTGACCATCATGGCTGGCATCGGCTCGCCGGTGGCTATTTCGATGGTGCCGGCTTTGCTCAGGGCCTGCTTTTTCGGCAGCAGGTCATCCCCGAGTACCAGGGCAATTTTCATGTCTACGCCGGCTTTTTCGCACAGTGCCTGCAACGCATCGCGGCAGGCTAACGGATTCACACCACCGGCATTGCTAAGCACGCGAATCCCTTTTGCTTTAATGTCGGCAAGCAGCGGGCCCATTACGGTTTCAACAAAATCCCGGGCGTAGCCCTGGCTGGGGTCTTTCATCTTCTGGCCAGCCATGATCGACATGGTGACTTCGGCCAGGTAGTCGGAGACCAGATAGTCGATATCACCTTTATGAACCAGCTGTGCGGCGGCCGTTTCGGTGTCACCCCAGAAAGCGGAGGAACAGCCTATGCGAATGGTTTTCGGGGAGTCAGCCATGTTTGTGCGTCCTGTTACTGGATTGGCCCGGGCGTTACGCCTGGTGGCAGGCCATATGTTAGTCCATGGGGTAAACCATACCAAGCAAGCGCTTGGTTTGTAAACAGGTAATTTTCAGGTAGAATGCCGTTTCTTCTACCGCAGCTGGATTTGCCCGTGAATCAAGACAAAATTCTTCAGTCACTCATTGCCGACAATCTGGTTTCAGATCCGGAAAGTGCCCGTGGTCGGCTGCTTCGGGAAGCGGCGCGGCTATTCCGCGATAAAGGCTATGAGCGAACGACTGTCCGCGATCTGGCGGCAGCCGTGGGTATCCAGTCGGGCAGTCTTTTTCACCACTTCCGCACCAAAGAAGAAATCCTCAAGGCGGTGATGGTTGAAACCATCAGGCTTAATACCGCCGTAATGCAGGCTGCTGTGAATGCGGCAGACACCAACCGGGAGAAGTTGAGAGCGCTGATCAGTGCCGAGCTGGAATCCATTAACGGCCAGACCGGCGAGGCCATGGCAGTACTGGTCTACGAATGGCGTAGCCTGTCTGAAGCCTCCCAGGCCGAAGTGCTGAAGCTTCGGGATCTTTATGAGGCCCTGTGGCTGGATGTCCTTAACGCGTTGAAACGGGAGGGTGCTCTGGTTGCCGACCCGTTTATTGTGCGCCGCATGCTGACCGGTGCTTTGAGCTGGACAGTAACCTGGTACAGACCAGAGCGTGGCGGCCTGACCCGGGAGGATCTGACGGATCAGGTGATTGCCATGCTGGGCCTGAGCTCGAAGTGATGAGCAGTCGGGTGGCATGTGTTGCGCACCTGTAATCAGTTCGTAATAAACAGTTTATTGAACTGGCTGAATCTGAAAAAAATCGTAAAGGCATTGTTTTAAATCAAAATAATTTCAAAAAATGCCCTCTTGGCAAAGCCATTGGCCTGATCGGCATGACCGTGACGGCAAACGAGCCATTTTTGTAGGACAGTTTTCAACGCACTCTTGCCTCCGGAATGACAGAACCAACTGCATTTCAGGCTTATAAAAACAAAGCAGAGCAGGGTGACTTATCATGTCCTTATTGGCGATGTATGCACGCCGTCTGGCGGCGGTGCGTGGCAAAATGATTATTCTTGCAGTGGCCGTTTTGTTTGCCGGCTGTTCCGCAAATCCCATTTATAAAACCACCGGGGCTGTGCTCGCAGGTTATTCGGAGGCTGAAGCCACTCCGTATGTCATGCAGATGTCTGATCCCGAAATGGCCTGTGCGCTCGGAGAAGGCATAGATCCCTTGCTCTACTCCTTTTCGCGCATCAACGATGCCCCGGATACAACCGGTTCCCTGTTGATGCTGCTGGCTGCCAATTGCATGGAATACAATGCCTGGGAGGCCGAGCTTGCCTACCTGCGGGCAGATTATGAAGGCAATGTGCCTGCTGCCAAGGATGCCCGCGAGCAAACAAAGCGTTTACATGCGCTGACGGCCGAGCGCCGCCAGATTGCTTTCCGCAGGGCCATGGAAGCCTACGACTTTGATCCCTCCAAAGAACCGCTTGAGTGCCCGTTCCTGTTTACCGAGCAGGATGAAATGACCTTCATGCTCGGCTTGCTGACCGGTATGCAGGCGGTTGTAAACGATGCCAATTCCGGTGCCCGTGCAGGGATACCGCGCAACATCGCACCCCAGGCAGAGCGCGCGGCAACCTGTGTCGACAATGAAAAACTGGGTGGCTTGCCCAACGCTGTCCGTGCCCTGGTCTGGCTGTTATTGCCGGATACCCGCCCGGAACTGTCACCGGATCCCTGGAAAGTGCTCGAAAACAGCTCTGCAAAAGGTGTAGAGGCAGGCATTCGCGCCTCTATGGCGGTGGAAGCCGTCGCTGCCGAAACCTTCGGGCGACCGGACGTGTTGGCCGACGTGATCCGCCGTTTTGCAGAGGCTGAGGACACCATCGAGGTGTGGGAAGAGTACCGTCTGGTGGACAGTGTAGCCCGTCAGGCCATCCGGTTTTCCTCGGATAAGCACTGGACCGCTCAATACGGTTACCGCACGCCCCAGCGTTTTTTCGGAAAAATGAGCCCGGAGCGCAACACGGAAAACGTTGAAACCATGAGCCTGGATGATCTGCTCTGAATCAGTCGTGCCCGCGCCTGTTCGGCGCACCCCCAACGAACTCGGTATAAACACAAGAATCACCCGGAGGTCTTTATGATCCGCAAGTCCATTACTGCTTTGACACTGGCAGCCATTGCCCCCCTGGCGTCGGCCCAAACCGTGAAACTGTGTGTGTTTGATGTGATAGGTGCCAACGGTGACATATACAACATGGTCAAAGACTATGCGCTGGAAATGAAAAACCATGGTGTGGACTTCAAACTCAAGCCTTATACCGACGAAGGCGTGGCCATTGGCGACTTCAATGCCGGCCAGTGTGATGCCGTTGCCGCCACTGATTTGCGCACCCGGCCTTTTAACCGGTTTACCGGAAGTATCAGTGCTGTCGGGGCCATACCCACCTACGATGACCTGAAAACGCTGCTGGCTACCCTGGCTCAGCCCAAAGCTGCTGCACTGATGAAGCAGGGCGATTACGAGGTGCTTGGGATTGTGCCCGCGGGCGCCGGCTATCTGTTTGTAAACGATCGCAGTATTGATACGGCGGGGGAGTTGGCCGGAAAGCGGATGGCGACCCTTGATTACCAGGAAGATGCCATCCACATGGTGAATTTTGTAAAGGCAACGGTGGTTCCTTCTGATATCACCAACTTTGCCGGTAAATTCAATAACGGTTCCGTTGACACAGCCTATGCGCCCGCATTCGCGTATGAAGCCCTTGAGCTCTACAAGGGGTTGGGTGACAAGGGCGGGATTGTGGATTACCCGCTGGCGCAGCTCACAATCCAGGTGATTGCCCGCGATGATGTTCTGGATGACGAAACCGCCCAGAAAGCCCGCGAGGTTGCCTGGGATATGTACCCTCAGGCCATGAACCTGATCAACCAGCAGGAAAATGCCATTCCGGCTGACAAGTGGATTCGCATTCCGGAAAAAGACATCCAGGGTTACCAGGAAATGTTCCGTCAGAACCGGCTCGAAATGCGCGACGGTCTTAACGGAGCTCCCGATGTGTATCATCCCAAAATGCTGAGTTTGCTGAGCAAAATCCGTTGTTCAAGTAATCCGTCCGCATCCGAGTGCACCTCGGAAAACCGGGAATAACAGGGCGGATCACCCATGAGCTGGCAAGCATTGACGGCTCCGGCCGCGAAAACGCTTTACCCCGTGCACCGGATGCACGGGGCCATTCTGCTGGTGCTGCTGTTTGTTACCTTGCTCCTGGGCATGGGTAACTCGCTCCATTCGCGCCTGCTTTGGGTTGGTGAGCAGGTCTGGCCAAACTACTACCTGCTCAACCCCGATGCCACGGAGCCGTCGTGCCGGCTGGAAATGGATGTAGACGCGGAAGTGCGCAAGCGTATGGATGCTTACCAGCCAGACCCGGATGATCTGTTTGATTCCGCTCCCCATCCTGAGGCTATTCGCGCCTCCCTCAAGCGTAACCTTGCGCTGTGTGCGGAGAAACATGCGGCTTATGAACAGAACCAGAAGCATGCCACACCGGCCCTGGGCGCATTCAAGACGGTCGAGCAGGGATTGGCGTCCTTTTTGCTGGATAACATAGCGCTTACCAAGTATCTGTTCATTGCCATTTTTGCAATGGCCGCTGCGGTGGCAGCTTTTGATACGGATCACATCGCGCTCCGGCTGCCCCGAAACCGGTCAGAGTGGCGCCTGAGCCAGGCGGTGCAGTTCATCGTCAACGGTTTGATGGTGTTTTCGATGAACGCCTACCTTGGGCGGCTGGCCAGTTCGCCCGGCACTGAGTCTACCGTTACGCTCCAGTATGCCTGGACGGCTGTATTCGGCCTGTTTATGGTGATTAACGCGCTGCGTTTCGTGAAAGTTCCAACGCATATGCGGGCTGGCGCGATGGCGCTGTCCTCGGGTCTGGTCGTGCCGCTGTACTGTAGTATGGGCCTGATTGCCATGAGCTACTTTTTCTTCGCGGACGGCTACGCATCGGGGCTCGCCATTTACTTCGGCATGATGTCCAATCTCTCTTCCATGTTTATCAATATCGGGCTTTATGTGCTGGTAGGTATGGTTCTGAAACAGACTCGCCTGCCAGAGCTGTTGCTGAACGTCATCAAACCCTACAACCTGCCTGCACCCATGCTGGCCTCGGTCATTATCTTTGCCACCGCCTTCCCGACGGCCTTCACCGGCGCTTCCGGTATTTTCATACTTGCGGTTGGTGGCGTGGTTTATGATGAGTTGCGCAGGGCCGGAGCCGGGCGGCAGCTGGCTCTGGCAACCACCGCTATGTCCGGGAGTCTTGGTGTGGTGCTCAACCCCTGCCTGCTGATTGTGGTGGTTGCGGCTCTGAACAAGGAAGTGACAACCACCGAGATGTACGGCTGGGGTTTCTGGGTGTTTATTATGTCCGCCACGCTGTTCTCGTTGATTGTTTGCAAAACCGAAGGCAACTGGCGGCCGCGCCCGGCTGCGGGTGCTCTGAAGGCATCGTTGCACCAGCTCAAGCCACTGCTCCCTTATGTGGCCGTGGCGGCGAGCGTCATAGTGGCCATCTACGGAGTGCTTGGCCTGTCATTCAATGAATACAGTGCACCCCTGATACTGCCATTGGTAATGCTTGCCCTCGTGTATCTTGATGCTGACAGCAGCAGCCGCGACGATACTGAAACCCGTCTGCAGGCATTCTGGGGCAGGAGTTGCGCCGCTGCCAGCGATTCTGCAGTGCATATCGGAGCCTTGCTGGCTTTGATTGGTTTCTCTATTTGCCTTGGCGGCATTCTGGAGCGCTCCGATATTGTTCAGGCGCTGTTTCCGGAGGATCTCACAAGCCCCTGGATTGCCATGCTGGTGATTGTTGTCATGTTGACGATCATCGGCATGGTGATGGATCCCTTTGGTGCGGTAATCCTGGTGTCTGCCACCATCGCCCAGCCAGCGATTCAGTTGGGCATTGATCCACTGCATTTCTGGATTGTATGCCTGGTGGCATTTGAGCTGGGGTATCTGAGCCCACCCGTGGCATTGAACCACTTGCTTACGCGCCAGGTTGTGGGGGAGAGCGAAGTGCTGGCTGCGGAGCGTGTGGGGTCCTTCTGGCATCGTTACGAGCGTTTGTTGCTGCCACTTGCGGTGATGGCGCCAACGCTGTTGCTGGTGGCATTCGTGCCCATGATGTTCTACGCCCTGTAGGGCCGACCTTTGACCCTGAAGGCCGTCTCCGGAGTTTCCCGAGGCGGCTTTTTTGTATCTACGAAGCCGGGCCGCGGTGTTTGCGCGCTCCCTGGCACCTGGCGAATAATGGGTAACGTACATTTGCGTATTGGGTATCGTACACTTGGCAGTCTGAAAACAGGCAGGGGTTATTACGGATGCCGGCTAACTCACAGGCAGCAGTGCTTTTCAGGTATTCCATTGTGGCGGGGTTGCTGGCGGCCCTCTGGGGTTGTGGCGGGAGTTCCGGCGGCGCGGCAGAGCCGGCAAATATTGCGCTCTCGGGCAGTATCGGCATTGAAACCGGAACGCGGGTAGACACAGACGATGCAGGCACCCTGGTGCTGAGTTCATCGCCATTTCCCGGTGTCCAGCTTCTGCCCCAGGAATTCATTCTCGCAGGTTATGTCAGTGCCGTTAGCGGGCGTTACACTGGCGCGGATGGGCTGCCCGGAAATGCTTTCCCGGAAGATCCTGCCGACACCTATTCCATGACCCTGCGCGGGGGGCAAGGCATTTCCCTCCAGCCTTTCTCCGCGAGCAGGAACCCACCCCCGCTGACCCTGTCCCTGTTCAGTGGCGATCGTCTTGTTGCAAGGGATTCCACCGGCAGCCAGGCAGCCCCGGTGCGGATCTCGCTGCCGGATACCGAACCCACGGGCACGTATACCCTGAAAATTGAAGCATCCGGTACAGAACCCATGCTCTACATTCTGTCGACATCGGTTACCGGCAGCGCTTTGGCTGCCGGGTTCCAGTGGCCGGATCACGACTTTGCCGAATCCGAAGCCATTGTCGTGTTCCGGCAACAAGCGGGGCAGGCGTCGGTGCGCTCATCTGCGCTGCAGATGGGCGTGGAGCCCGAAATGCAGCTGGCTCCGGGTGTCTGGCTGGTGAAGGCTCCACCACAGGCGGCCCGCAGCAGCGCAGTGCAAACAGCACCGCAAACAAAGGCATCGACCCTGGAATGGATACGAACACTGAGCAAGCGCCCGGAGGTGGTCTCGGCCACCCCCAATTATACAATGCGCACCATGGCTGCAACGCCGGTGGATGAGCCGCTGTACAACAACCTTACCGTGGGGCAACAGTGGCACTATGAATTGGTGAACGCCCCGATTGCCTGGCAACTGGCCAATGGCGGTGGCGCTGGCGTTACGGTCGCGGTGATGGATACAGGGTTATATGGAGAGCCGGGGAACTGGCACAGCGAGCTGGATGAAAACGTTGTCGATGGCCGGGATTTCGTATCCCAGGCCTTTGATAACGATGGTGATCCGGGCCCTGACAATAATCCTGCGGACCCGGGAAACGCAGTCGGAACCAGTGTTTACCATGGCACCCATGTGGCAGGCACTGTAGCCGCTGCGGTTAACGGTGTCGGTGGCGCCGGTATTGCCTACGGCGCTTCGCTGCGCCCTGTGCGGGTGCTCGGGGAGGGTGGTACCGGCTCATCGGCGGATCTGCTGGCAGCCCTGAACTGGGTTTCCGGCCGGTCCGATGGAGTGCGCCGGGCTGATATCGTTAACCTGAGCCTCGGGGGCCTGCCGTTCCAGCAAGAACTCCTGGAGGCCATTGATTACGGAATCGGGCAGGGCATCCTGTATGTGGCTGCGGCAGGCAATTCCGCTTCCACGAGTGCGTCTTATCCTGCTGCTTATGAGAAGGTGTTTTCAGTCAGCGCGGTTGACGGGGCCGGGGTGCTGGCCAGCTACTCCAATTCCGGCGACTGGATTGATCTGGCAGCACCGGGCGGTGATGCCAGCCGTGATGGCAACGCAGACGGGCGCAGCGACCTGGTCAGCAGCACCAGTGCCAGCCTGATCAATGGCACACTAAAGGAAACCTATATCGGATTGCAGGGCACCTCCATGGCGGCGCCTCACGTGGCTGGTGTCTTTGCATTGATGAAGAGCCTCAACCCGGGGTTGGATCATGATGGCTTCTACCGGCTTTTATCGGGAGGCGACCTGACCCGGCAGGATTGTGACCGTGACCCTTGCCTCAAAACCCGTGAACTGGGCTGGGGTCTGATAGACGCCGGCAAATCAGTCCTGGCGGCCTCGACCGGGGTGGTGCCAAACCTGTTGACGTCATCGCCTGCCATCGTGAGCCTGTCTTCGGAAGGGCCGTCTTCGGCGACTGTGAAGCTGAGTGTTTATGGCCGCAGTACCGATGAGGTCAGCATAGAATCCGTGTCGGTAGATGTACCCTGGCTGCGCCTGGACTCGGTGCCGACTCTCAACGATCCTGGAACAGAGTTTACGATCACTTTAACGCTCATCCCGGGAGAGCTTGATGCTGGTGTATCGGAACGGGCGCCCATCGTGGTGGACTACAGAAGCGACGAGTCCCGCAGGCTTGAAATCCCGGTGATCGGCCAACGGGTAACGGATCTGCAGGCCCGTGACGCAGGCCGGCATTTTGTTTTACTGGTTGACCCCGAACCCGTGGGTGATCTGTACACAACCATTGCCCAGACCAGCGCCGTGGCAGAGAACGGACGGTACCCGTTTACCTTTGTACCTGATGACGGCATTGAGCCGAAAATGCTCAATGAGGTGCCACCGGGTAACTACATCCTGGTCGCCGGATCGGACCTGGATAACGATGGCCTGATTTGTCATGCTGGTGAAGCCTGTGCGGAATACCCGGTTGCCGGGCTTCGGCAGGAAATCACAATCAGCCCGGGGAAACCCGTGACGGGTATAGAGATGACAACCAGTTACGCCCGCCCGGAGATATCGGCGGCGACACCCGGCATATTGCCCCGCCCCGGGTTCAGAGGCTACAGGCTGATGCCGGAGCCAGCAGGGCATGGCAGCGGGCCAGCACCTAAACTGATGGGAGCAGAGCGTTGATGGCGCTACGCAGGATAATCATGCGAGGCTCGACGATGGCCTCTTTACTGGCAAGTTTCGCTTTGCTGGCGGGCTGTGCCTCCTCAGGCATTGTGGCAAACGAATCCAGTGCACCTCTGGCGCGCCAGGTTACCCAATCCTCCCACTGCGGGCTGACCGGCCCCGGACTGGCGTATGTTCAAACGGAGGATCGGCTGCAACAGCTGTTGCATTTGCCGGCACAAAATATGGCAGTGCAGCAACTGCGGGCGGTGGATCTTGAGCAGGAACACTTGTTGTTCGTGACTCTGGGGGAAAGGCCAACGGGAGGTTACAGTGTCGGCCTGGTGTCTGCCGCTGCGGAGGAGGCAGGAAAAACCCTGAGCCTGTCCATGGCTGTGCGCACGCCTGCGCCGGGGACCATGGTTACCCAGGCGCTCACTTCACCCTGTGTGGTGGTGGCCTTTCCCGCCCGGGACTGGTCCGAAATCCGGGTGTCCGGTGTTGGTGAAGGGGATCTGCGGATCAGGCCCTGAAGAGCCTGCCGGGCGCAGATTGGTCACACAGGCAGCAATCAGCCGTTGATCTTTGGCTGTGAATCCCTAAGCTATGGCAACGAATTTTATATCCTGCGGAGTCACTTCCAGTCTATGAACCAGCAACAATACAACGCCGATGCCATTGAAGTACTGAGCGGTCTGGACCCGGTGCGCAAGCGCCCTGGCATGTATACAGATACCAGCCGCCCGAATCACCTGGCTCAGGAAGTGATTGACAACAGCGTGGATGAAGCTCTTGCCGGCCACGCCCGCCGTATTGATGTGGTGTTATACGCAGACGGATCCCTGAGCGTTGAAGACGATGGCCGGGGAATGCCCGTTGATCTGCATAAGGAAGAAGGGCTACCCGGTGTGGAACTGATTCTTACCCGGCTGCACGCCGGCGGCAAGTTTTCCCAGGGCAATTACAACTTCTCGGGCGGGCTTCATGGCGTTGGTGTTTCGGTGGTTAACGCGCTCTCCAAACATCTTGAAGTCACCATAAAGCGTGATGGGCAACTCCATCGCATGACGTTTGCCAATGGCGACAAGGCAACCGATCTGGAAGTGATCGATACCGTTGGCAAACGCAATACCGGCACCCGCCTCAAGTTCACGCCGGATACCAGGTACTTTGACAGCCCCAATTTTTCCGTTAGCCGCCTGCGCCATAACCTGAGGGCCAAAGCTGTTCTGTGCCCGGGTTTGACGGTGACCTTTTTGCAGGAAAAAACCGGCGAGAAGGACGAATGGCTGTATGAAGAAGGCCTTCGGGATTACCTCCGTACAGCACTGGCAGATGTTGAAGCAGTACCCCTGGAGCCATTTACCGGCAGTTTTTCCGGTAACAAGGAAGCTGTTGACTGGGCAATCCAGTGGCTTCCGGACGGTGGTGAATCGGTTATGGAAAGCTACGTTAACCTGATCCCCACGGCCCAGGGTGGCACCCATGTAAACGGGCTGCGAACCGGGTTACTGGAGGCCATGCGGGAATTCTGCGAGTTCCGCAATTTGCTGCCGAGGGGTGTCAAACTGTCGCCGGAGGACATCTGGGAGAAGGCGGCCTATGTGCTGTCGTTCAAAATGCAGGAGCCGCAGTTTTCCGGGCAGACCAAAGAGCGTTTATCCTCACGGGAGGCGGCAGGGTTCATTTCCGGTGTGGTCAAGGATGCTTTCAGTCTTTGGCTGAATCAGCACACCGATGTGGCGGAAGTTCTGGCTGAATTATTTATCAGCAATGCCCAGCGCAGGCTGAAAGCCAGCAAGAAGGTAGCCCGTAAACGGGTAACTTCCGGCCCGGCCTTGCCGGGCAAGCTGGCGGATTGTTCCGGTGGCGATACCGCCCGTTCCGAGTTGTTCCTGGTTGAGGGGGATTCCGCGGGCGGTTCCGCAAAGCAGGCCCGTGACCGGGAGTTTCAGGCGGTCATGCCACTGCGGGGTAAAATACTGAATACCTGGGAAGTGGATTCCGGCGAAATCCTGGCTTCCCAGGAAATTCATGATATTGCCGTGGCCATAGGCGTAGACCCCGGCTCCGACAGACTCGAAGGCCTGCGCTATAACAAGATCTGCATACTCGCCGACGCGGACTCGGACGGCCTGCACATTGCGACCCTGCTGTGTGCCCTTTTCCTCAGGCATTTCCGCCCGGTCGTCGCCGCAGGGCACGTATTTGTTGCCATGCCACCGCTGTACCGTGTAGATCTTGGCAAGGAAACCTTCTACGCGCTCGACGAACACGAGAAGCAGGGGATTCTGGACCGCCTCGAAGCAGAGAAGCGCAAAGGCAAGATTTCGGTCACCCGATTCAAGGGTTTGGGTGAAATGAACCCTTTGCAACTGCGCGAAACCACCATGGCACCGGACACACGCCGCCTGGTTATGCTGACGATCGAGGACGGGGACGATACCGATAGCCGTATGGACATGCTTCTGGGCAAGAAGCGTGCCTCGGACCGGAGATCCTGGCTGGAAGCCTACGGCAATATGGCCGATATTGCTGTCTGAGGAGCCGGCCATTCGCCTGCCAGTGAACGTGTTTAGTGGTCTGGTAGCAGTTGCGGTTACTGCAGGGCGTACGGAGTCAGCCCGGGCTCATGGCCGAGGCGGGCGCGTTAGCCAGGATGTCGCAGCAAAGCACCCGCCGCTCGCCCTTGTTGCTGAAACAGAGTGACAGGGTTACGCACATATAGACGCCGGTTACGCACAGGTAGGGGGCTGTAATGTGCAAGGTGTCCGGTTGGGCCAGCGCTTGCCTGAGGTACTGCTGCCGATACCAGTCTGCCTTGGCCGTGCTCTCCAGAGGCTTGAAACGCGGATCCAGATCCCGGGCCCTGGTCTCTGATACGAGCGTATCATCAATCTGAACCCCGTTCTCATCAGCCAGATAGCAGCGGGACACCGTGGGGTGGCTCAGCAGGGTATTACACGCCTGTGCCATCCGCGCACCGGCCTGGAGGCGGGCAATTGCATCCTGGAAATCCTTCCAGAAGAAATCCACCAACTGGCTGGTCGGGTCCCGCGTGATCTGATGACGGGCTTTATAATCCTTCAGCAACTGGTCAAAGTCTGCCGTTGCATTACCAAGCCGGGCCAGGTCGGTGCTGGGCCGGCAAAAATAGAACCCCTGAACAAAGTCGACACCGGCATCAATGGCGATCATGGCCTGGTCGCTGGTTTCCACCCCCTCCAGTAATACCAGGCACCCGGACTGGTGCAGCAGTGAAACAATGCCATTCAGTATCTGTCGTGCCTTGTGATCTTCAGTAGCTCGCGTCAGCAGTTTTCTGTCGAGCTTGACGATGTCGGGTGACAGGTTCCAGATGCGTTCAAAGTTTGAATGCCCGGCGCCGAAGTCATCTATAGCAGTGAGACAGCCCAGCTTGCGGTAATAGGCGACGGTTTCGCGCAGGCGGTCTGCATCGTCGGTTGGCTGTTCAACAATTTCGATAACAATCCGGTGGGGCGGCAGCCTGGTTTGTTTTAACAGGTTTCCAAAAAACGAATCTGCCTGGCTGCCGCTGGTAACAACCCGGGGAGAAACGTTCAGAAACAGCCAGTTGAGCTGGTCCTGTATGCCGCTGTAGTTGCGGATATGCAAATAGCGACACAGCCTGTCCAGCAGGAGGGTTTCCGCATCGGATGCCGGCAGCTCGAAAAGGTGTATTGGCAGAACGTTAGCATCATCCGGATCCAGTGCCCGTATCAGTGCTTCGTAGCCCACCGTGCGTTTGTGGGAAATGCTGTAAATCGGCTGAAAAGCTGTTCTCAGCTTGAGTCCGCGAAAGTTGGCTGTCCAGAATTCGCCATTACTGTGAAGCATGGACGATATCAGATCCACTTCGGGGTCTCTTGGAGTCTCCGGGGTTGCTGGCTGCATAGTGTGTTTTAAATCATCGAACGAATACATCAGGTGCGAGTAGAGGTGCCCCTGAACTGATCACTGATCAAAGTCGGCTGAGAGCTGAAAACGTCAGATTAAACTGATAGTTGGAAGGAGATTGCCAAAAAACGCGAAGCATTACCACTGTTTCATGAACAAACCGGAAACAGTTCGCGGGTTTTGGAGGGTATGCACTGCGGAAAAGAGTGTGGCGGCCCGTTACGACAAGGGCCGCCGGATAATCAGTTATTACTCGGGATTACTACGGATTCGTCGAATTCAAGTTCCATGTCCTGTCCTCTAGTTAAGTCTGGCCCCACCTGGGTAATACAGCATGGTTAAAGCCTATCTGTTTTATATATTTCAACAATCCGTAAAACCCGTATGCGACCAAAGCCAAATCCGGAGGGAGCCTGACAGGGCGCGAGAAGGAATGGCGGATATGACATGGTCAGATTTTTTGATGAAGGGCGGCAAAACATTGCGTTTTTCTTTATGAATGCGGGTCCTTATACTCCGGCTCTTCAGTCACTGACAGCAAAACGAGGTCTCGGCTGTTATGCAAATGAGCAATACTTCCGCCGGTTACGGATTACTGGCGATCGTGATTCACTGGGTTGCTGCTGTGGCAGTTATCGGATTGTTTGCTTTGGGTTTCTGGATGGTGGACTTGTCGTACTACAACGACTGGTATCGCCGCGCTCCGGATATTCATCGCAGCATCGGCGTTTTGCTGTTTGGTTTGATGGCGCTTCGTTTGTTCTGGCGCATTTTTTCAGCATCGCCAAAGCCGATAGCAGGGCACAAGCGTTGGGAGACTCTCAGCGCACATGCCGCCCATGCATTGCTGTATTTTCTGATTTTTGTGGCCACGGTGAGCGGTTTTCTGATCTCAACCGCGGATGGCTCATCAGTGAGTGTGTTTGGCTGGTTTGACGTTCCCTCAGTGACCGGCCAGATAAAAGGCCTTGAAGACATTGCAGGGGTGGTGCACTACTGGAGCACCTGGGCACTGGTTGCACTTGCCGCCGTTCATGCCCTGGGCGCGCTGAAACATCACCTGGTTGACCGCGATGAAACGCTGCGCCGGATACTGGTTCCGGTGCGCAGGAATAAGTGATTTGTATGGCGCCGCCGGTACCCGGTGCGCCTGATTTAAATGATTTCGATGGGATCCAAAAGGAGAATGCTATGAAGAGAATACTGCTGGCTTCGGCTGTTGCCATGGCGGTGACAGGAAGTGTTCAGGCCAATGAACACAGCGGCACCTACGCGTTTGATAAAAAGGACGCCCACCAGTTTATTACGTTCAGGATTTCCCACCTGGGTTACAGCTGGCTCTATGGTCGTTTCAACGATTTTGATGGCCAGTTCGTTTACGATGCTGAAAACCCGGAAAACAGCTCGGTTAGCGTAACCATTGATACATCCAGCCTGGATTCCAACCACGCCGAGCGTGATAAACACCTGCGCGGAAAAGATTTCCTGCATGTAAGTGAATACCCACAAGCGAGCTTCAAAAGTAAGCGGGTAATTGTTGATGACGAAGGCGAGGCGGATATTGTTGGCGACTTCACGCTGCGTGGTGTAACCCGCGAGGTTACTCTGGACGTGGAAATGCTCGGCCACGGTAAGGATCCCTGGGGAGGTTACCGCATGGGATTCGAAGCGGAAACCGAGTTGCGTCTTGAGGACTTCGGGATACCAACGAACCTCGGAAAGGCGTCTGAAACTGTAGAGATCAGTATTTCAGTTGAGGGCATTCGCCAGTAACGTTTTCCAGTGCGGTGATTACAGGCCGCTTCCGGAGTTAGCTCCGGAAGCGGCCTGTAATTGTTTCCGGTTCTTGTGTATACCCGCAAAAAGCCGGGCTGGTCTGATTGCCGGGAAAAGATGAGGTGGGGGCGTCAGGCGTCGGGATGAAGGCCTTGGCGTGGCGGGGTTGCTGCTTCCCGATTGGTGTCGCAGGCGCGACAAAGACGCCGTTGGCGCCAGAACTGGGCAGCAAAGATAACCAGCCATATCAGCAAGCCTGCACCGAGATAGGCTGCAGAAACCTGGAAGCTCCCACTGATTGCAAATTCCACAAGAAGCATCAGCGCCACGGCTAATGCCGCATTGACCATTGCTGTAGCCATCGCTTGCCAGCAGGCTTTCAAATTGGGTGTCATAGTGGTCCGCTTGTTTGAGAGGAAAACGCTGTTCTACTCGTTAACGACAATGAGCATACGGCGCACCTTACAGTCTCTCCATGCGGGAATTCCGCTATTGGAATTGCGGGTGGCAGGTTCCGAAGGGCAGTTTAACCTAATAAATCCTCAGGTTATTGGTGTATCCGCCCGCCGCTCCATATAATGTCCCACTGCGCCAGGCCCGTGATTATCCGGGGTGCAAAAGGCAGCATCGCGAACTCCTTGTAAATTCAGGCAATTCAGGCAATAAAAGAGGCATCCATGCCAGAGTTTCAGACAACGGATGAAGGCTTTGAGCGGGTATCACTCAGGGACTACACGGAAAAAGCCTATCTCGACTACTCCATGTACGTCATTCTTGACCGCGCACTTCCCAATGTCGGGGACGGGCTGAAGCCGGTTCAGCGGCGGATCATCTATGCCATGTCAGAGCTGGGGCTCAAGTCCACCTCCAAGTACAAGAAGTCTGCCCGCACCGTGGGGGATGTTCTCGGCAAGTTTCACCCCCACGGCGACAGTGCCTGCTACGAAGCCATGGTACTTATGGCGCAGCCGTTTTCGTATCGCTACCCGCTTGTCGATGGCCAGGGTAACTGGGGTGCGCCCGACGATCCCAAATCCTTCGCCGCCATGCGTTACACGGAATCGCGGCTGGCGCGTTTCTCTGATGTTCTGCTCACAGAGCTTGGGCAGGGCACCGTAGACTGGGTGCCCAACTTTGATGGCACTATGGATGAACCCTCGGTGCTGCCTGCAAGGCTACCCCATGTGCTGCTTAACGGCACTACCGGTATTGCCGTGGGTATGGCAACGGATATTCCGCCCCATAACGTGCGGGAAGTCACCGCCGCCTGCATCCGGTTGCTGGACGACCCCGACGCAACGGTTGAGCAGTTGTGTGAGCACGTCAAAGGGCCGGATTTCCCGACATACGCAGAAGTCATTACGCCGCGAAAAGATCTGCGCCAGATGTACGAGACCGGTCGGGGTTCGCTGCGCATGCGCGCACGCTGGATTCGGGAAAGTGGCGAAATTGTGGTTACCGACCTGCCGCACCAGGTTTCCGGTAATCGTGTGCTGGAGCAGATTGCGCAGCAGATGCAAACCAAAAAGCTGCCCATGGTGGCAGACCTCCGGGACGAGTCCGACCATGAGAACCCGACCCGGCTGGTGATCGTACCGCGTTCCAACCGCGTTGATCTTGAGGGGCTGATGGCGCATCTGTTTGCCAGCACGGATCTTGAGAAGACCTACCGGGTGAACATCAACGTTATTGGCAATGATGGCCGCCCGGGGGTGAAAGGTCTGCGCCAGATGCTTACGGAATGGCTGGCGTTCCGGCGCACCACCGTGACCCGCCGTTTGCAGCACCGCCTCGATAAGGTACTGGCGCGCCTGCACATTCTGGAAGGCTTGCTGATTGCCTACCTGAATATCGATGAAGTCATCCATATCATCCGCACCGAAGACAAGCCCAAACCGGTGTTGATGGAGCGGTTCGGATTATCTCCGGATCAGGCCGAATCCATCCTTGAGCTGAAGTTGCGGCATCTGGCCAGGCTTGAGGAAATGAAAATCCGTGGTGAGCAGGACGAACTGGCCGCAGAGCGGGACGAACTCCAGGCAATACTCGGCTCCGAAGACCGCTTGCGTGAACTGATCAAGAGTGAACTGCAGGCCGATGCCGAAACCTACGGCGATGATCGTCGTTCGCCGATTGTTGAGCGTGAAGAGGCTCGCGCGTTCAGTGAGAACGATCTGGTGTCCAACGACCCGGTTACCGTGGTTCTGTCGGATAAAGGCTGGGTGCGCGCCGCCAAAGGCCACGATATTGACCCGCTTGGTCTGAACTACAAGGCCGGTGACAGTTTTGCCCTGGCAGCCCACGGTCGTAATAACCAGCAGGCGATCTTTCTCGACTCCACTGGCCGCGCCTACTCGCTGATGGCGCACAGCCTGCCTTCTGCCAGAGGGCAGGGGGAACCTTTGACCGGGCGGATCAACCCGCCCTCCGGTGCCGGCTTTTCCGGCCTGCTGATGGGAGACCCGGCCCGCAAGGCTCTGCTGGTGACCGATGGCGGCTATGGGTTCGTGACATCGCTGGGCGATATGATCAGTAAGAATCGCAACGGCAAAGCGGTGGTCAGTGTGCCGAAAGGGGCAAAGATCATGCAGCCCCTGTTGATTCCGGCGACTGAAAAAGCGCTTTACCTGGCTGCGATTTCCAATGAAGGCAGGATGCTCGTGTTCCCGCTGAATGAACTGCCGGAACTGAGCAAAGGTAAAGGTAACAAGATCATCAGCATCCCCTCTGCGCGGGTTCAGAACCGTGAGGAATATGTGGTTGCCGTGGCTGTCTTCGCAGAGGATGACCAGCTTGAGATACGCGCAGGCAAGCGCAAAATGGGGCTCCAGTTCGCCGATCTCGAGCATTATCTTGGTGAGCGCGGGCGTCGTGGACACAAGCTGCCCCGAGGCCTGCAGCGGGTTGACGCCGTTGATGTTATTCCTTCCGCTGCCCGTTTAAAGGAAGAGGAGAATCCCGACAGTGAGTGAACTTGTTCTGATCAATGTATCCGGGCGCGACAAGCCCGGGCTCACTTCGGAAATTACCGGCATCATGGGGCGGTACGATGTCCGGATTCTCGATATAGGCCAGGCGGTTATCCACGACCATCTAACCTGGGGAATACTGATCGAAATTCCGGATGAATCGAAATCCTCGCCGGTGATCCGTGATCTGCTGTTTCGTTTTCATGCGCTGGATCTGCAGGTCCGGTTTGCGCCCATCACCATCGAAGAATACGAACTCTGGGCTGAAGGCCGTAACCGGGCCTGTTATATCGTTACCCTGCTTTCCCGTGACATCAAGGCCGAACAGATTGCCCGGGTATCGGCGATTACCGCCCGTCATGGATTGAACATTGACAATATTTCCAGGCTGTCTGCCAGGCCATCGCTCAACACATCCAGTGATGGTATTGCCTGCGTGGAATTTTCAGTGCGGGGTACGCCATCGGACCTCGAACAGCTGAGAGCTGATTTTCTGCATATAGCGGGCGAGATGAATGTGGATATTGCGTTTCAGGAGGATTCCATTTTCCGCCGGAACCGCCGCCTGGTGGTTTTCGATATGGATTCCACCCTTATTGAAGCGGAGGTGATTGATGAACTGGCCCGGGAAGCCGGTGTTGGTGACCAGGTCGCGGAGATTACCGAGCGCGCCATGCAGGGAGAGCTGGATTTCAGCCAGAGTTTTGCCGAGCGGCTTGCACTGCTTAAAGGGCTGGATGAGTCTGTGCTTGAAAGCGTCGCCAGCCGGCTGAAGATGACAGAGGGCGCGGAACGCCTGATCCGGATCCTTAAGGCGCTGGGCTACCGTACCGCCATTCTCTCCGGTGGTTTCACGTATTTTGCGCGGCACCTTCAGAACAGGCTGGGTATTGATTATATTTATGCGAACGAGCTGGAAATACGTGATGGCAAGGTGACTGGCGAGGTTTCCGGCCAGATTGTAGATGGCAAACGCAAGGCGGAACTGCTGCTGGAGATTGCGGAGAAGGAGCACATAGCCCGTGAGCAGGTGATTGCTGTAGGTGATGGCGCCAATGACCTGCCAATGCTGAGCCAGGCGGGCCTGGGCGTTGCATTCCGTGCAAAACCCCTGGTCAAGGAGTCTGCCCGCCATGCCATTTCCACGCTTGGCCTGGATGCCATTCTGTATCTGATTGGTTTTCGCGAAAGTGAAACCAATCAGGGGTTGAAAAGCGCCGGTTTCTGAGCCCGCGTTTCCGTCCCGGGCCTCAGCTATCGCCGAAGTCGTAGTTCATTTCCGGAACCGGCGCCTGGAGATAGTAGCCCTGTATGTAATTCACACCGGCCTGCCAGAGTGTGGCAAGAACACCGGCATTCTCCACCAGTGGAATAATGGTGAGTTTGCCGGCGCTTTGCAGGCTCTTCACCATTTCCTTTACCTGCTCTTTGGCTTCGTCGCTCTTCTGGATTTCCTCCGTAAAGGAACCGTCGATTTTCACGTAATCCGTATCGATATGCTTCAGGGTGTTGAACGGATTCAGCGCGCATCCAAACTGGGCAATAGACACCTTGCAGTGCAACTGGTGCAGGGCTTTGGTAAATTCCCTGGCCTGCTTCATGTAGTTGTTCGCGTCGCCTTCGCGGATCTGGAAAATCAGTGAATCACCGGGCAGGCGAGCAGCTTTCAGCGCGACACTGAGCCAGGGAGTAAAGGTTTTATCCTGCAACGTCTCTGCCGTTACGTTTAGGAACATGCGGGTATCGTTGCCTCGGGAGCGGTGGCTGGAAAGCTGTTTTATGGTCTGCAGAATCACCCAGCGGTCGATCTTGATGGCGGTATCGCTTGGCCCCATGGGTGGCAGGAAGTCGTAGGGTGAGACTTCTTTGTCATCTTTATCGAGCATCCTTACGAAAGCCTCGTAGTGCTCTTCACCCTCGCCCCGGAGGTTTATGATGGGCTGGAAGAGAAGCCGGAACCGGTTTTCATCCAGGGCCTTCAGTATTGCCTCGATGGAATTGCTTTCATCCAGTGTTTCGTAGTCCGCCGGATTATAAACACGGACACCGTTACCCTGGGAATGCCCCTCCAGCTTGCGGACCTCCGAAGAAGCAACGTGTGCCCGGGCCAGAAGCTCTTCCGCTTTCGGCGAGTTTTCAGTAATGGCTGCAATGCCGATACTGACTGTCAGTGGAACGGTACGGCCATTGATATCAAACAGGTATTCATCCACCGCTTTGCGGATTTGCTCACACCGGCTGGCCATGGATTTTTCATCGCAGGGCAGGCACATCAAGCCGAATGCGTCATCGCTGAGGCGCGCCAGCATCAGCTCATCCCCGGCCTCCTTTTTCAGCAGGCTTGCCAGGTCGCCCAACAGCAGATCCGCGCCGGCAATGCCCACCTGGCCCTTCATGGCCATAAAGTTGTCGAGAGCAACATAGGCCAGAACACCGGTCTGATTATTTCTGCCGGCCCTGGCGATCGCCTGTTCGAGCTCTTTCATCAGGTATTGGCGGTTATAGAGACCAGTAAGGAGGTCCTGGCTGCTGATCTCGCGAAGTTTCTCTTCCAGTTCTGCGTCGCCATGCTCCGGCTGAAGCACAATCTGGGTGCAGGCTTCGCCGTCGTAGGTGGCAGCGGATACCGACATGGTTACGTTCAGCTCATGGCCATCACTGCGCCTGGCAGTGCAGTTCATGGTCATGCCATCTTCACCTTTCTCGGCAAAGGTCTTCATAAAGGCTTTGTAGTCGTTCTGGCTTTCCGCAGTGAGGGTGTCCAGAACAGGAATGCAGATCAGGTCATCTATGTCGTCGTAACCAAGAAACTCCATGTAAGACTGGTTTGCATAAATATGCATGCCGTCATTGATGTAGGCAATGGCGTCTTTGGAGCTTTCCAGGAGCAACTGGCACCGCTGTTCTGCTTCGCGCAGATGGGACTCCAGCGCCCGTCGCCGGCGGCGATCCTCAAGCGCGGCAAGCTCACGTTTCACCTTGAGAATCAGTAGATCACTATGTTCGAATTGCACGGTTCCCTGTGCCCCGGCTTTCATGACAGCCACGGTTCTTTCCCGGCTTTCTGTCTCTGTCAGGAACAGGCAGGGGATGTCTTTGTCCATGCGACGAATCATGGCCAGGGCTGCATCCGCGGTAAATTCCTGTTCCACGTCGCGAGCCAGCAGCAGGTCCCAGTTGTTGTTTTTTAGCGCCTCTTCCAGGTCTTCTTCGGAGGTTATGCGGTGTGCCCGTGTGGCTTTGCCCGCGTTCCTCAGAAGGCTTATCAGGGATTCGGCATCGTTCTGTGAGGGGTCGAGAATCAGGAGGTGTACGGTCGCGTTCTGTTTCTGCATTCCTAAGGCTTCTCGTCATACAGGTTGGCTGGGCCGGCCACAGCAAAGCTGCGCTCTGCATTGAATACAGTATGCTGCAGAAAACCGTGAGCAAGAACTGCAGGACCGGACTGTCACTAACGCTGAATGATGCAGGGGTTGAAGACTAATAACAAGTCTCCGGAGTTTTAACGCGGTACCCCGCCGGAGGTGTTTACAGAGACGGCCATAAGGAATCGAATTCGTCCTCACTGGCCCTGGATGACGATGAGGCATCGGTGTTCGACGCGGTTACGGCATTCTTCTGCAGTTTCAGCTCAAACTGGCTGATGCTGCCGGTGGAGGATACTTTTTTCGTAAGCTGGCCCTGCTCTTCGCGGCCATCGTACAACATGGAAACCCGGCTTCCGGGCTGGAAGGGCAGCCGCGGCGTAATCAGGGTCGCGGCCTGGTTGACCACACTGATCTCGGGAAGCAGGAGGCCCCGCAGATATTCGCTGCTGTTTCCAACTTTCTGGATCAGGCGTACACCACAGGGGGAGCCGCTGGGGGCCAATAGTTCGATGCCAATCTGGGTTCCCTGGTTGCGGATTTGCCGGATCCACCGAACCACAGCAACACTCCAGGGGTGTGAGCGATGTTCCCGCACTCCAAGCAATTCACCTGCCTGCATCGAAGGAGGGACGCTTGCCTCCCATGACACGCAATAACCACCCGGACTGGTGTTTACCAGTTGTGCATAGTGGGATCTGGGGCGGTTTTTACCGTTTGTTGATGCGGGTGTGTTTCCGAAGCTGCCACGAAAGTTGATTGGCGTGTCTGCAGCATGCAGGCGCTCGTCACTTGGCGCCACATCATGGGCGCTGGCCCAGGCATCTTTACGCTCCCGGGAAGACCGGATAAAAACGTTATCCTCTTCCTCCGGGCCATTGTCGTTGCCGGTTACAAACTCGGTGAAAGATTTTTCCCCGGCAATGAAATAGTGCGCGGCGGTGAGCCCGACACAGATCTCCAGTGTGCCCTGGCTCGCAATCCGGTTGAAATTCCTTTTGGCCAGAATGCCAAGGGCCTGGCTCAGGTGGGTGAGCAGGGTCTCATTGACGTTGCCGGGTATTTTCAGTGTTTCCGGCGCTGGTTGCTGGCGAAGCCTTGCATCCAGGTACTCGGAGACCAGGGACGCCAGGTCTCTGGTGTCAAATCCAAAGCTCTCTTCACCCGGCTTTTGCTCCAGAAGACTTCTGTAAACCGGAGAGTTGTCCCGCTC
>JACDJC010000768.1_pt1 | contig 33377 bp, 31 predicted proteins | sample 7454191 | NCBI WGS metagenome assembly JACDJC01 (sample SAMN14253291, study PRJNA609438) | sludge metagenome | isolation source: sludge after 25d culture with pyrite and EDTA | collected 2018-12-20
AGGGTCGCGAAGATGATGACGAGCCCGCCCATCGTCGGTGTGCCGCGCTTGCCCTGGTGGCTCGCGGGCCCCTCAGCCCTGATGATCTGGCCGATCTTGTGGGCGCGCAGCCGACGGATCACGGCCGGCCCCACCACGAAGCAGAGCACGAGCGCCGTGACCCCGGCGCCGGCCGCGCGGAATGCGATGTAGTTGAACAGGTTGAACAGGATGAACTGCTTGCCGAGCGGGGCCAGCCAGTAGTAGAACATCGCGCCTCAGGATCCGTGGGCGGTACGGGGGGTGAGCAGGGGAATAATACGCTCAAGCGCCACGCCGCGGGACGCCTTGAGCACCACGAACTCGTTCCCGTCGAGCCGTCGCGCGAGTGCCTGCCCGAGCGCCGGGACGTCCTCGGCCAGGATCAGCCGGTCGCCGAGCTCACCGCGGTACGCTTCGAGCACCGGGACGAACTCACCGACCGCGGCCAGCAGGTCGGGCTTCAGGGCCACCAGTTCCCGGGCGACGGCGGCGTGGAGCGCCGAGGACTCCTCGCCGAGTTCGCGCATCGTCCCGGCGACGAACACCAGCCGGCGGGCGCCCCGCATCGCCTGCGCCGTCGCGATGGCCGCCCGGAAGGAGAGCGGATTGGCGTTGTAGCAGTCGTTGAGGATCGTGAGCCCCCCCGTTTCCATCACCTGGCCCCGCCCCCCGGGCAGCTCCAGCCGCTCGAGCGCGCGCCCGACCGCCCGCGGGTCGAGCCCGAGGTGCAGTCCTACCGCCATGGCGAGCATGGCATTCGCCGCCAGGTGCCGCCCCGGCAACGGAAGGGTGAAGCGCGCCTGCTCGGTGACCACGGTGGCCCGGCCCGCCGCGTCGAGCGCGACCGACTCCGGGCGGACCTCCGCCCCTTCCAGGCCCGCCGTGACCACGCGGCGCGCCAGCTCGCGCGCACCCGCGGCCAGTGCCGGCGGGTCGGTCCCCACGACGGCAAGGGGCGCGCCCTCGACCAGCGAGAGCTTCTCCCGAAGGACGCCCTCGAGAGACCCGAACCCTTCCAGGTGACCCGCCGCGACGTTGGTGACCACCGCCACCGTGGGCTCGACGATCTTCCGGTACCGGGCGATCTCCCCCGGGACGCTCGCCCCCGCCTCGATGACCAGCGCCTCGGTGTCGGCCGGAGCCTCGAGGATGGTGAGCGGCACGCCGATGAGGTTGTTCAGGTTGGCGCGCGTCGCGTGGACGCGGAACCGGGTCCCGAGCGCGAGCGCGAGCATCTCCTTGGTGCTCGTCTTGCCGTTGGTGCCGGTCACGGCCACGACCGGGCCGGCGATTGCGCGCCGCCGGGCCCGGGCGAGCCAGCCCAGCGCTTCCACCGTGTCGGGGACCTCGAAGAGCTCCAGCCCGGCGACGGCGGGCGTGCCGGTCCGGACCACGGCACCGGGCGCCCCGCGTGCCGCCGCCTCCTCGAGGTGGGCGTGCCCATCGAACCGCTCGCCGGCGATCGCCACGAAGAGGGCGCCCGCCGGGAGCGAACGCGTGTCGGTGGCCACCCCGGTGTAGGGCTGCTCGGCACCGGGGCGCACCGGCAGGCCGAGCGCGGCGCGGATGCTCGAGCTGGTCCAGTTCACTGGCGGCCCTCGAGCGCCGCGCGCACGATGGTCCGCTCGTCGAAGTGGTGCTTGGTCTTTCCGATGATCTGGTAGGTCTCGTGTCCCTTCCCTGCCAGGAGCACCGTGTCGCCCGGTCCGGTCTCGGCGAGGACACGATGGATGCACTCCTCCCGGTCCGAGATCCGCAGGTGGTGGGCGCCGCCCATCCCGGACTCCATGTCGTCCATGATGCGCTCGGGGTCTTCCGTGCGCGGGTTGTCCGTGGTGATGGCGACGAGGTCGGCGCCTTCGACGGCGATCCGGGCCATCTCGGGGCGCTTGGCGCGATCGCGGTCGCCGCCGCACCCGAAGACCAGGACGAGGCGCCCCGGGGTGAGCGGTCGGAGCGTGGCGAGCACGCGGGTCATCGCATCGGGGGTGTGCGCGTAGTCCCGGAGCACCACCATCGGGCCGTCCGCCAGCCGCTCCATCCGTCCCGGCACCTGGGGCGAGGCGGCCAGGCGGGCGACGACGTCAGCGAGCGGCATGTCGAGCGCCAGCGCCGTAGCGGCGGCGGCCAGGGCGTTGGATACGTTGAACGACCCCATCAGGGGAATCCGCACGTCGGCGTTCCCGAATGGCCCCGTGAGGCGGAAGCTGCTCCCGCCCGCCTCGAGGAGGACCGCCTCGGCACGCACCGTCGCGTCGGGTGACTCGCCAAAGGTGACCCGCCGGGGGAACGGCGGCAGCGCGTCCCACGCGCGGTCGTCTGCGTTGACGATCTCGAAGCCGGCCGGACCGAGGAGAGCGCTCAGCCGCATCTTTGCGGCGAGGTAATCCTCCATCGTGCGGTGGTAGTCGAGATGCTCGTGGGTCAGGTTCGTGAAGACCCCTGCCGCGAAGGCCAGGCCGTCGAGCCGTCCCTGATCGAGGCTGTGCGAGGAGGTTTCCATGGCGACGTGCGTCACCCCCCGGTTCCGGAGCTCGGCAAAGGTCGCGTGCAGGTCTACAGGCCCCGGCGTCGTCAGGCTGCCCGCCGTCGAGGGGACCGACTGCCCCGCCCCGTCGAACGCGCCGAGCGTGCCGATGCTGCCCGCGGTGCCATTCGCGTTGAAGAGATGGCGCACCAGCCCGGTGGTCGTCGTCTTCCCGTTAGTGCCGGTGATGCCGATCAGGGTCATGGAGGCGGCCGGATCGCGATACCAGGCCCTGGCCGCGACACCGGCGGCGCGGCGGCCGTCGGTCACCAGGATCTCCGGGACGCCGGTGCCCATCGTCCGCTCACCCATCACCGCCACCGCCCCCTTGGCGACCGCCTCTGCGGCGAAGCTGTGCCCGTCGGAGGTGGTGCCCCGGACGGCGCAGTAGAGCTGCCCCGGGCCGATGGTGCGGGTGTCGACACCGAGCCCCGACAGGTTGACGCCCTCGGATGGCGCGGTGACCAGCAGCCCCTCACGCCGAAGCGCCGTCAGCAGTTCTTTCCAGTCCACGATGCTCACTCCACCTGGAGACGTACCGTTGTCCCGATCTTCGCGCTGGTTCCCGCCGCAGGATCCGACCCGCTCACCGTGCCCGGTCCGGCGGCCGCCACCTGGAAGCCCCGCCGGTGCAGGGCCGCCGCGGCCGCACGGACGCTGAGTCCGGCCACCTTCGGCACCACGACCGGTTCCGGTGCCCCGCTGTCGGCCGGCACCGGCCATGGCACCACGATCCGCGGCGAGGTGACGGGCTGGGCGGCGCTGCGCTTCGGAGGCGCCGTGGCGACCTCTGCTGGCTGCCCGCCCAGCAACCGTGAGCGGTCGATGGAGACCCGCTTGGACGCCAGCGCCTGCTCCAGCATCGTGCGCACCACCGGGGCCGCGACGTCGCCGCCGTAGTAGAGCCCGCCCTTTGGTCCGTCGATTTTCACCACGACCACCAGCTGCGGGTCGTCGGCCGGGAACATCGAGGCGAAGGACGCGACGTACTCGTCCACGTACGTGCCGTTCCGAACCCGCCGGGCGGTGCCCGTCTTGCCGAGCACACCGTAGGCGCCCACCTGGGCCCTGCTCCCGGTGCCCCCGATCCCGCTCGCGCCGCGCAGGAACTCCCTGAGCTGCGCCGCGACCTCGGGGGATACCGCCCGGCGAACCGGCTCCGGCTGGTGCCGATAGAGCACGGTCCCGTCTGGGGAACGGACTTCCCGGATCAGGGTCGGGGTGAGGAGGATGCCATCGTTCGCGATGGCGGCATACGCCGCCGCGAGCTGCAGCGCGGTCACCTCGAAATAGTAGCCCATCGCGACGCTGACCCGGCTCAGTTCCGGCTGCCACCGCTCCGGGCGATGCACCACGCCGCGGGACTCGGACGGCAACTCCACGCCCGTCGGCGAGCCGAACCCGAAATCCCGGAGCTGCTGGTACTGCTCCACGGGGCTCAGCCGGTCCGAAAACTTGGCCATCACCACGTTGCTGGAGACCTCGATGGCCTCGGCCAGGTTGAGCATCCCGGGTTTCGCGTGCTCGTCCACGATTTCCCGGACCCGGCCGTTCGAGAGCGGCATCTTCCACTCGCCGGCCTCATTGCTCACCCGGTCGCTCGAGTCGATCCGCTCGTGCGTCAGCAGCGCCGCGGCCGTGAAGAGCTTGGCGGTGGAGCCCGGCTCGAACGGCTCGGTAAAGGCCATCAGGTCGGGCTGGCCGTTCTTCTGCGACGCCACCGCCAGGATCTCACCTGTCCGCGGATCGAGGAAGACCACGTCTCCCCCCTGCGCCTCGAACTCCGCCACCGTCTCGGCGAGCGCCTGCTCCGCGATGTCCTGCAGTTCGGCGTCGATCGTGAGGACGACGTCGTTGCCGGCGATCGGCTCCCGGCGGAGCCTCCCAGGCGACTCGTACCGGCGCCCCCGGCGGTCTTTCAGCATCACCTGCTCGCCCGGGGTGCCGGTGATGAGCCCCTCGAGCGCCCGCTCGAGCCCCGACGCGGCGCGTCCGTCCGGGCCCATCCGTCCGATGACCCGCCCGGCCAGCCGCTGCGACGGGTAGGTCCGAAGAAAAACCCCCTCGATATGCACGCCCTTGAACTCGCGGAGCGGTTCGACGTCCGTGGCCGTGAACGGCCCGTAGAAGTAGATGTACGGCTTTCGGGAGGCGAGATCCCGCTTGAGCGCGGCGGAGGACACGCCCAGCTGGCGCGAGGCCACCCGAACGAGCGCCGTCCGCTCCACCACTTCGTTCGGCGCGATCCCGACCCGGTAGAGTTCCTGCGTCACCGCCATCGGCAGGCCGCTCCGGTCGTAGAGCGTCCCCCGCCGGGCCTCCAGCGTCCGCAGCTCGGTCCGGCTGCTTGCCGCTTCCTTCGCGTACTCCCCGCCGCGCACGATCTGCACCTGGGCCGCACGGCCCAGTACGACGACGAGGCAGAGCGCGAGCACCGCCTGGATGAGCCCGAGACGCGCCTGCACGCGCGCCATCAGCGTTCTCCGGGGGCGGGCGGGAGCGGCAGGGGCGCCTGCTCCGAATCCCGTGGGAAGTGGAGGTCGAGGTCCGCCTGCGCCTTCCGGCCAAGGACCGGCCGGCTCGACGCGTCACGGATCCGGCGCTCGAAATCCGCCTGCCGGGCCTCGAGCGTCGCCCGCTCCTGCCGAAGCGCGGCGACCCGGCGCGCCATGCGGATGCTGGCGGTCTGCCGCACCTGCACGACCGTGGCCACGAGCAGGAAGAGCGCGAGCCAGAGCATGACCCAGTGGCGACCCTTAAGCGTCATCGGCGACCTGGAACGCGCGGAGCCTCGCGCTCCGCGCCCGCGGGTTGAGGGCCAGTTCTTCGGCGGACGGCAGGACCGGCTTGCGCGGGGAGAGCTTGCCGAGCGCCCGACCCCGACAGGTGCAGACCGGCTGGATCGGGGGGCAGGTGCACGACGCCGACCACTCGCGGAAGCTGTGCTTCACGAGTCGGTCCTCCCCCGAATGATAACTGATGACGGCGAGACGCCCGCCGGGCACGAGCCGGTCGCGAAGCGCCGGAAGCGCCCGGGCGAGGCCGGGGAGCTCGTCGTTCACCGCGATGCGGACCGCCTGGAAGAGCCGGGCGAAGTCACCAGGTCCGGAGCGGGGTCCGAGCACCCGACGGATGGCGTTGACCAGGTCGTCGCTCGTCGCGAACGGCGCCTGCGCCCGACGGGCGACGATTTCTTCGGCCAGCCGCCGGGCCCGCGGCTCGTCACCAAACTCCTTGAAGATGGCGCCGAGCTCGGCCGCGGTCGATTCGTTCAGGAGGTCGGCGGCGGTTGGGCCGGACCGGGACATCCGCATGTCGAGCGTTGCGCCCCTGCGGAAGGTGAAGCCGAGCGTCTCGTCGTCGAGTTGCCGTGAGGAGACGCCGAGATCGAGCAGGATGAAGTCGGGACGGAACTCGGCGATCGCCGACAGTGCCTCCGCCGAGGCGTACGGGGCGGTGAGGTAGCGGATGCCGTCCTCCCCGAGGCGTGCACGGGCACGGGCGATCGCATCCGGATCACGATCGATGCCCAGGACCGACGCCCCGGCGGCGCGGAGCGCGGCGCTGTGCCCGCCGTCCCCGAGCGTGCAGTCCACCGCGGCCCGCGCGCCGGCGGCCAGGTCGAGCACGGCGTCGAGCAGCACGGGAAGGTGGAATTCGGTCACCGGGCATCCTGGGAGGGAGCGGGTAAAGCGAACACCCCGTCCGCCAAGGCGAACGGGGTGCCGGGTGTTCCGGGAGCGGGGCTGACGGGGCTCGAACCCGCGACCTCCGCAGTGACAGTGCGGCACTCTAACCAAGCTGAGCTACAGCCCCCGATGCAGCGCACCATAATAACCGGAGGCGGCTCCGGGTGGAAGTCCTTATTTGCAGTACGCCTTGATCATCGAAGCGACGCGCGGCTTGTACTGGGCGACGTAACCGAGGTACCGGTTGACGTCTTCCGGCTTGGCGGACTGGCCCAGGCGGAACGCCGTCTCCGCCTCGGTCAGCAAGCCCTCTTCCTTCCGTGCCAGTTCGCAGGACTTGTTGAACTCCGCGTCCTTGTCCACGTCCGGGATCTGGAGGAAGGTGGCCAGGCCCAGCACGTAGTTGGCGGTCGGGGCCACCGGCCCGGCGGGATTCGCGGCCGCCACGGCCCGGCGGAGCACGTCCGCCGCCAGCGGCAGGTTCTTCGCCTCGGCCTGCAGCAGCGGCAGGGCGCTGTTGGTGAGCACCGCGGCGGCGGCCTCGCGGGCCTGCTCGTCGCCGTGCTTGATGACGAAGTCCGCGAAGATGAGCGACTCTGCGACCCGCTTCTGCTCGGCGAGCGCCTTGGCGGCCGCGAGGGCCGGGGCGACGGCGGTCGTGTCGAGCACCATGAGCCGGCTCGTCACCGCGACCAGGCTGTCCGTCGGCCCCGCCAGGCTGTAGGCGGTGACCAGCTGGCCGAGGAGCGTGGAGTTGTCCGGGTACTTGTCCACGCCGAGCCGTGCCCACTTGAGGAGGGCGGCGGTGTCGGGCTGGACGGCGGCGAAGACCGTCACCTTCAGGAAGAAGGTGGAGTCGGCGCGGTCGGGCGCCTCGAGGTAGACGTGCTCGAGCGACTGGATGGCCTGGTTGTAGTCGCCGGCGGTGGCGTAGGCGTTGCTCAGGAGGTCCCAGAGGTCGGCGTTCGACGGATCCAGCCGGAGCCCTTCCTTCGCGACATCGACGGCGGCGTCCGGATGTCCGTACTGCAGGAAGAGCTTGAACGCGGCTTCGCGGAGCGGCTGATTGGTCGGGGCCGCCAACAGCATCCGCTGGAAGGCCTCGATGACCTGGGCGCTGTCGCCCTCGGCCTCGTACTCCTTGGCGAGCTGCGTCCAGGCGGGCAGGCTCTGCGGGTCGCCCTTCACCGCCTCCTGCAGGCTGGCGATGACTTCCTTCGACGGCGCCTTGCGGTCGAGCGCGAGCATCGCCAGGCAGTACTGGGCGAGGCCGTTCGTCGGCAGGATCCCGATGGCCTTCCGGGCCGCCTCCGCCGCCTTGTCCGGCTTCGACGCGCGGAGATCGGTGCACTCCTTCGCCTCGTCCGCCGACTTGACTGCCGGGACGAACTGGTCGGCGACGGCCTCGCCGAACTGCTTGGCCGACTGCCCCGGAGCCTGGCGGACGACGACCACGTTGCCGGCGTCGTCGTTCACCCCGGCGAGGCGGGCGGTGACGGAGTAGACCCCGGACTCGTTCTTGCCGAGCGAGGAGGTGAGGAGGACGCGCGACTGCAGCTGCAGCGCGAGCACGCGGGCGACGACAGGCGGCAGGATCGCGTCGGCCGGGTAGCCGAACTGGACCAGCGCCGACTGCATCTGCTCCAACGGAACGACCCGGTACGTCGTGCCGGCCACCCGATCCATGCGGGTCCGCATGGCGTTGCCGACCTGGACCGCGATGATCGAGTCACCTTCGACGAAGGCGAACGGCGTCGCGACCATCAGCTTCGGCGCCGCGACGGCCGGTGCGCCGAGGCGTCGGGCGCCGGACGGAATCTGGGCGCTCACGGTCGTCACGACGGTCAGGGCGAGGGCGGCGATCGGTGCGAGTCGGTTGAAGCGCATTTCCTGCGGTCTCCTGGGAACAAGACGACGATGCGAACTGCGTTGGGCCGGGCGCGTCCCCTACCCATGGGCGAAGAGGGACTCGAACCCCCGACATCCTGCGTGTAAGGCAGGCGCTCTAACCAACTGAGCTATTCGCCCTGCTTCCCGCGGGGTCGAGTGCTAGAGCGCGATCCCCAACGGGAGAAGGACGCAATAGCCCAGCACGAGCAACACGGCCGCGGCGCTGGTGCTCCCCGAAGAGAGGAGCAAGTAACCGGCCACGAGGGAAACCGCCCCGGCGGCGAGGAGAGCCAAGTTGCGCGGCCCCAGCGGGATAGCACGTGACTTCGAGGACCTGGGATTTTCAGGCATAAGCGAGTAACGCTAGCCGGGTGGCCCACGGCGGTCAAGTTCGGTGCCCTCTTCCGAGGTCACGTCGGCACCCCTTGCGTCCCCCGTCATCTCGGCGGAGGCGGCCTCAGGCAACGACTCCTCCGGCGGGACGACCCAGCCGATGTCCAGCGCCGCCCGTCTGGGTACGTCACGGCGACGGCGCGCCTCGTATGCGACCCCGACGAGGATCGCCAGACCGATCCAGAGCCCGGTACCGACCGCCCAGGTGACCATCCCGAAACGGGTCCGGACGCTCCTGCGCCATACCTCGTCGAAGCGGTCGAGAGTGAGGCCCGTGGTGGCCACGACCGCATCGTCGAACCGCTCGCCGGCCGCCAGACGCCCGAAGAGCGGCGCCAGTGTCCCCGCCGGATTGCGGCGCGCGAGCTCCATGACGGCGGTGGCGGCGAGGGCGTAGGCCGCATCGGCCGAAACCTGGGAAGCACGCAGCTCGGCGTCGAGGGCGCGGAGTTCCGGAATCGATCCTCGCGCCACCGCCAGGTTGATGGCCAGCCGGTCGAAGAAGTCCCACTGCCCGCTCGCCATGGTGGCGTAGCCCTCGTCGAACCAGAGGGGGACCCGCCCGCGGACCGCCTGATGCAGCGCCAGGTGGGCCAGTTCGTGCCGCAGCGTCCCGGCGACGTCGCCCGCGTCGGCGCGCAGCACGATCGTGCGGCCACCGGGGAAGGCCGCGCCGGCGCCCCACCCCGGGAGGCGGCCCCGGGTGAAGTCGCGAAACGCCTGCGAGTCCGGCGTGATGACGAGGCGAAGTTCGCCGAGGTCGCGCGAGCCGAGGCCGGGCCATGCGCCGGGCCGGTCGGCAATCTCGGCGAGCCCAACCGCCATTGCTTCCTGCGCGGGCCAGGCCACGACCGTCACCCGCCCCACGGTGGTGGCGGTCGGCTGGCCCTGCCAGAGCAGGAGGGAGAGTATCAGGCCGGCGAGCGTCGAGGGATGTCTCCACCCGCAGCCACGAGGTCGAGCAGCTCGCGGCAGCGCTTGCCCCAGGGGTTGAACTTGTTGGCCTTGTGCCCGTCGGTCCACACTTGCTTCGCCTCGTCCCGCCGCCCGGCGAGCCAGAGCGCGCGGCCCAGCTCGTAATAGGCCTCGACCAGGTTGGGCCCCAACGCGAGGGCCTTCCGGAAGAACGCCTCCGCGTCCTCGAACATTTCACGCTCCAGGTAGACGAGTCCGAGGTAAAAGTGGGCGTAGAGCGTGGCCTTCCGGTCGTTGTCGAGCCGGATGGCGCGGGAGAGGTGCTCGATCGCCTCGCCGAAGATCTGCTTCTTGAGGCAGATGTATCCGACATTGACCCGGGCCAGGGCGTTGGCCGGCTCGCGCATCAGCACCTTCGAGAAGGTGCCGAGCGCCTCGTCGTAGGATTCCGAGAGCATCTGCGCCCAGCCAAGCAGGGAGAGCGCCTGGATGTCGTCGGGGGAGAGGGCGAGCGCCTTCTCGAGCGACTGGACGGCCCCGGCGAAGTCGCCGAGGGAGATGAGGCTCCATCCCTTCTCGATGAAGGTGGAGGCGCCGAGGTGGTCGGCCTGCACCACGGGCCGGGCGCCGGCGAACTGCGGCGCCTCGCCGCCGTCGCCTTCCGCGGGAAGCTGCTTATAGCGGTCCACGAGGCCGCGGATCTGTTCCTTCAGCGCGGTCAGCCCGGCAAGCGCCCCGTCCACGCGCTTGAAGTAGGCGATGATGTCCCGCTTGACCGCCTGGCGCTCCGCACCGGTCGGCGCGTCGTCGACCCGGGCGGCGAGCGCCGCAAACTCCCGCCCGAACGCGGCGAGCCAGTCCTCTGTCACGTGGCGGCCGCCTCGAGCTGCAGCCGCTCCTCGGTGCTGAAGAGGCGACCGGCCTGCAGCAGCAGCACGGTCCGCTCCTCGAGCGTGAGCACGCCGAGGATGTACTTGGCCGCGAGCCCACGCACCATCGGCGGGGGGGGCGCGATCCGCCGGCTGTCCACGCGGAGGACCTCCCGGACGCCGTCGACGACCATCCCCACCCGCTGGCCGTCCATGGTGACGATCATCACGCGGGTCTCCTCCGCCTGGCCGGCGGGGAGCCCGAGCCGCTTCCGGAGATCCACGACGGGCACCACGCCCCCGCCGTAGGGAAGGACCCCTTCCAGGAAGTCGGGCGCGCTCGGGACCGGCGAAGGCGCCTGGTACCGGAGGATGCGATCCACCTGGGAGATCTCGAGCGCGAACTCCTGGGTGCCGCCCCGAAAGATCACCACCTGAATGTCGTCGCCGGTCGTCATGGACCGCTCTTCCCTCCCAGGAGACGTGCCCCCAGGGCTTTGAGGTCAAGTATCGGAACCAGCATGCCGTCGCGGTGCGCCACGCCGAGAGCCCACGGCAGCGACTCGCCGGCGGGCACCGGCACCACCTCCTCCGCCATCACCGCCGCCGCCCCGTCGACTTCCAGGCAAATCCGCTGTCGGCCGGCGCGCGCGAGGACGCCCACCTCTCCCATGATGGCGGGGCAGTCGCCGCCCCAGAGCACCGCCGAGAGGTTCACCACCGGGACCAGCCGCTCGCGGACGGCGACGACGCCGCGCACCGCCGCGTCGGTGGATGGCACGGCGAAGGTGGCGGCGAGATCCACGACCTCCAGCACCTCCGCCACCTCGAGGCCCACCTCTCGGCCTCCTGCACGCACGAGCAGGTACTGGCAGGTTCCCGTGGTGCTCATGCCTCGTTCATCCTTGCCAGCAGCTCGGACACCCGTGAGCCCACCTGGGAGACCGGCAGCACCAGGTCCGCGCCGCCGGCGGCCTGCGCCTCTTTTGGCATGCCGAAGATCGTCGAGCTCTCACGATCCTGGGCGATGCCCGTTCCCCCCGCGTCGTGAAGCTGCCGGAGTCCCTCGGCGCCGTCGCGGCCGAGCCCGGTGAGCACGACCCCGATGGCACGGCGGCCGAACAGGGCGGCGACCGACCGGAACAGCGGATCGGCGGCGGGGCGCACCCCCCAGAGCGGCGGCCCCTGGTCGAGCGCGACCGCGAGGCCGTCCGGCGCCTCGACGACTCGCATATGATAATCCCCCGGCGCAATGTAGGCGGTGTCCGACACGAGCGGCGCGCCGTGCTCCGCCTCGACCACCGACAGCTCGCTCTGCGCCGAGAGCCGCTCCGCCAGGCTCCGGGTGAACCGGGGCGGCATGTGCTGGACGATCACGACGGCCGCGTGATGCCCGCGGGCGATCCGGGGCACCACCTCGGCGAGCGCGCGCGGGCCGCCGGTGGACGCGGCGACGGCGACGCAGAAGCGCGCCCGCCCCGGAAGGGCGAATTGCGCCGCGGGCAAGCCCGGACGGTTCGGCCGGGCCAGCACCGGCAGGCGATGGATGTCGGCGGCGCGGGCGGCGCGGAGCGCCTCGAGCAGCCGCGCCGCGAACCGGTCCCGCGTGGCCTCGTCACGACCCGCCTCCTTGGCCACCAGCTCCACCGCCCCGAGCTCGAGCGCGCGGATCGCTCCCGCGGTGCCGGGGCCGGCGTACGAACTCACGACCACCACGGGACGCGGGGCTTCCGACATCAGGTAGCCGATGGCGCCGAGGCCGTCGAGTTCCGGCATCTCGAGGTCCATCGTCACCAGGTCGGGCTGGTACTCGTGCACCTTGCGGAGCGCGTCGAGGCCGTTGCGCGCCGTGGTCACGACGCGGAACTCCCCGGAGCCGTCGATGATCTCGGTGAGCAGGCGGCGGATGAGGGCGCTGTCGTCGACGACCAGCACCGTCGGGAGGCTAGAGATGCGTCACTCCCTGGCGGACCGTGGAGACTTCCATCCGCCCATCCCCCACGTAGAGGCGCACCGTCCGGCCGAAGTCGCCGCCCACCGCGCTTCCCACCAGCGGGACGGAGTGGTGGGTGAGCGCCGCGCGCACCGCGACCAGGTTGCGCTCGCCCATCTGGATCGTCCCCGCCGGCTGCAGGTTGCCGAACATGGACGCGCCCCCGGCGATCCGGGCGGTGATCCGGGACGCCGCCGCCCCCCGGGCGACCATGTCCTGCATGAGCAGCGGGATGGCGGTCTGGGGAAACTTGCCGGGACTCTGGTCCCGACGGCTCAGGGCCGGCGAGGGCAGCAGGATGTGCGCGAGCCCGCCGATCCGCGCCCCGGGGTCGTGGAGCGCCACCGCCACGCAGCTGCCCAGCCCGATCGTGAGCAAGACGTCCCCCGCCCCGCCGACCTTGAATTCCGCCACGTGGACCAGGATTTCGCCGCCGCTCATGCCGCCCTCCGGAAGATCCGTTCACGAGCGTCCACGAGCGTCAGCTTTTCGCGCGCGACGCCGAGCAGCGTCTCCACCTTGCCGAGCACGAGGATGCCGCCGGGCAGGAGCGCATCCGCGAACTGGGCGAAGAGCCGCTCCTGCATCGGGCGGTCGAAGTAGATGACAACGTTGCGGCAGAAGATGAGGTCGTACGCGGCGGCCGGGATCGCCTCCCGCGTCAGGTCGAGCCGCGTGATGGTCACCATGCGCCGGATATCCTCGCGCACCCGCCACGACTCGCCCTCGCGCTCGCAGTACTTCTCGGTGATCCACGCGGGCGCCTCGAGGAAGGAGGCCTGGGGGTACACCGCGTTGCGCGCCCGCTCGAGGCTTTCCCGGTCGATGTCGGTGGCCGTGATCCGCACCCGCTCCGTCCACGCCGCATGGCCGGCAGCCGCGGCGGCCTCGGCGCAGAGCATCGCGATCGTGTAGGGCTCCTCGCCCGAGGAGCAGCCGGCGCTCCACGCCGCCAGCCGGCCGTTCCTGGCCTGCAGGAGCTGCGGCAGGAGCTCCTGCCGCAGCCGGTCCCACGTCTCGGAGTTCCGGTAGAAGCGCGTCACATTGATGGTGAGCGCGTCCTTGAGCTTCTCCCACTCCTCCGGCTTCCGGTCGAGCACGCTCATGTACTCCGCGTAGGTGTGCACGCTGCACGCGCGCATCCGCACGAGGAGGCGCCGCCGGAGGCACTTGTCCTTGTACGCGTCGAGCGTGAGCCCGGCCTCCCGGGACACGCGGCGCGTGAGCGCCTTGAAGCCTTCCTCGTCGTCCACGATCACGCGGGCACGTCCAGGATCTCGAGATTGGATCGCGCCAGCTGGTGCCCGGGGTTGAGCTCCGCCGCGCGCCGCCAGCAGTCACGCGCGCGGTCCCGGTCCCGCTGGCGAAAGGCAAGGTTGCCCAGCTTGAAATAGAGGTCGTCGCCAAGATCGGGGGCCAGCTTGGCGGCGCGATCGAACGCCGCCTGGGCGTCCTCGTACCGCCCGGCGCGGTAGTGCAGGTCCCCGAGGTTCTTGGAGAGCTGCGGGAGGCTCGGCTCCTCGGCCAGCGCGGCGCGGAGGACCCGCTCGGCCTCCGCGAGGTCACCGGTGGCCTCCAGCAGGACCGCCAGGTTGTTCCGGAGCACCGGATGATGCGGCCATGCGGCGAGACCCTCGCGCGCGAGGGCGACCCCGCGCGCCATGTCCCCGGCCGATCCGGCCGCGAGCGCGGCCGCCCAGAACCAGAGCGGGGGCACCGGCTTGGTTCCGAAGAGCTCGCGGGCTTTGGTGAGCCGCCCCTCCGCGACCTCCGCGTCCTCGCGCTTCAGGGCGACAATACCCCAGAGCAGCATCGGTCGGGCGTCCTCGCGCGCGCGCGAGACGGCCTCGGCGCCGGCCGCCTCCGCCTCGGCGAGGCGACCCATCCGTTCCAGCGCGAGCGCCAGGTTGTGGAGGGCGGCGGGGCGCGCGCCGGCCTGTTCCACCGCGCCCCGAAACGACTCGACCGCGTCACCCCATCGCGCCTGCCGCAGCGCGATGAGCCCCAGGAAGAAGGCGGCGTTGCCCTCCGCCGGGCGCAGCTCCGCGACGCGCCGGAACTCGCGCTCGGCCTCGTCGAACATGCCGGTCTTGTAGAACGCGATGCCGAGGTTGCGGTGCTCCTCGACCCGGGCGTCGCTGACCCGCTCCGATTGCTGCGTGGCCGACGTGCCGACCCGGCGGACGAACCCCGCGGACAGGAGGCCGTAGATGGCCTTCCCGACCTCGAACTCGACGAGGCCCGAGGCGTCCACGACGTCCTGGACGTCGTTTCGCCCGTTGAGGAGCGGAAGGATGACCTCCTGTTCGTCGCTCAGCCGGACCCCCGCGGCATGCAGTCGGGCCTGGTCGGCCTCGAAGACGATGTCAAGCGAGGGAATCTTCTTGGCGATGAGGCTCCACTCGTCCACCCGGCGGGCCCCCTCCAGCAGGAGCGACTCCGGGTTGATGGACACGAGGAAGTCCTCCCGCTCCGGACGGACGCCCGCCTCGAAGTTGAAGGTGCCGCTGCTCCAGGTGAACAGGTAATACACCGCCTCCTCCACCTGCACCCGGATGTGCTCTTCCAGCTCCGCCCGGGTGATGTGCCCGAGCTCGACCAGGATTTCGCCGAGCTTCCGGTCCCGGTCGCCGGCCTGGCGGTCCACCGCGGCCCGGAGCTGGGCGTCCGAGATCCGGCCGTTCCGGACCAGCAGGTCGCCGAGGCGGTCCCGCCGGTTGACGATCGAGGCGAAGATGATCCGGCCGTCGTCGAAGTAGGTGTACCCGAAGTTCTGGCGGTCCGCGACCGCCAGGCACCCGGTCTTCCGGCCAAGCGCCAGGAGCTGGATGACGTCGGGGAGGCTGGCCTCCTTCAGGCTGCCCTTGATGGCCATCAGCGCCACTCCTCGATCAGGCGCTCACCGATGTCCGGCCACTCCCACAGTGCCTTCTCAGGACTGCGGAACCCGCTCGCCCCCACGCCGCTCGTGCGGACGCCCGCGGCGGGGCGCGGTGCGCGAGGCGCGGCGCCCTCCAGCACCTCGCGCGCGAGCGCGACGTCGGGCTCGGCGTGCCGGGCGTCCGCGGCGGCCTCGACGCGCTGCACGAACGCCTGCACGGCCCGCACCGACTCCGCCGGCCGGCCGGCGAGATACCCCGCAAGTTCGGCGTCGACCCGGTCGTATCGCGCCCCCAGCAGCCGCTCGATCACCGCCTGGCGCACCTCGCGCTCCGGCGGGGGCAGGTGCACGACGAGACCACCGGCGAGCCGGCTCGCCAGCCGCGCCGCGAGGCCCTCGATTTCTCCAGGCTCGGCCGATGCGGTGAACGCGAGCTGCGCTCCCTGCCCGGCGAGGTGATTGAACAGGAGATACAGCTCCTCCTGCGTGCGCTCCTGGCCCGCGAGCAGCTGCACGTCGTCGAGCAGCAGGGCCTGCGCCCGCCGGTAACGGGCCCGCCAGGCCCCGACCCGGTCCCGCGCGAGCGCCTCGCTCAGTTCCTCGGAAAAATCCTGGGCGTTCAGGCAGGCCACCACCGACCCCTGCGATCCGACGAGCAGGTTGCCGACCGCATGGAGCAGGTGCGTCTTCCCGACGCCCGCACCCCCGACGATGACGAGGGGGTTGTAGGCGGTGCCCGGCCGGAGCGCCGCCTCCCGTGCCGAGCGGAGCGCCACCCTGTTGCCTTCAGACTCCACGAGGTCCTCGAAAACCCAGATCGCTTCCGGAGGCGGCGGTGGCGAGGCACCTTCCGCGGCGCGGGCCAGGAATTCCTCGGCGGCCCTGATCGCATCCGGGTCCCGGAAGACGGCATTGGCCGCGAGGTCGTCGGAGAGTGCCGCCGCCTTGGCCTGCAGGGCCTGCAGGCGCTCGACGTCCGCGACGAACGCCGCGAGGGCCTCGCCGGGATCGCTGTCCACGCCGCGGTCGAGCAGCCCGGCGAGGCGCGCCGTACGGTAGCCCTGCCCCTCCCACCGTGCGACGGCTTCTTCGACACGGCGGCGCCATCCCTCCACCTGGCGGGTGAGCGTCTCCGCCACCTCGCTGAGGAACTCCCCGAACTCGTCGGCAGGCGCCTCGGACGCGGGCGCCGACGAAGTGGCGGCCGGTGCAGGCGGTACGTCCTGCGCCGTCGCCCGGACGCCGAGCACCAGCCTGGCCTGCTCCGGGTCCAGCAGGGTGTTGCCCACGGACTGGAACGCGACGAGGCGGTTGAGCGCGCCGACCAGTTCGCGAACGCTGTCCAGCGCGAGCGACGCGACGGTGTCGAGGACCCCGGCCTTGAAGGCGACCTGCCGCTCCTCCGCCTTCCGGCGAAGGATCGCCACGCGGGTCTCGTAGTCGGGCGCCGCGATGTCCACCACGAGGCCCCCCGCCACCCGGCGGAGGAGCCGCTCGTCGAACGCCTCGATGTCGGCCGGCGGCCGGTCGCTCGTAAGGACGACCTGGCGGCCGCTCGCCTCCATCTGGTCCACGAGGCGGAGCAGCTCGGCCTGGGTCTCGCGACGGTGGGTGACGAACTGTACGTCGTCGAGCAGCAGGATGTCCGCCTCCACGAACCGCCGCCGATACGTGTCGCCCTGCCCCGCGCCGACCGCCGTGTGGAACGCCTCGACGAAGTCGTCGAGCGTGACGTACTCGACGACCAGGGCGGGATTGATCGCTTGCGCCGCATGGCCGATCGCCATCAGGAGATGCGTCTTCCCGAAGCCGGGACGGGCGTAGATGAAGAGCGGGTTGTACCCGGTGCCCGGCGACTCCGCCACCGCGCGCGCGGCGGCGGCGGCGAGCCGGTTCGCCGGCCCGACGATGAAGCCGTCGAAGCGCATCTGCGGACTCAGCGGGGCGCTCATGCCGCCGAATTCCCCGCCGCGAGCCGCTGGAGCACGAGCTCGGAGATGCCCTTCAGCGTCTCGAACACGCCGTGGCCGTGGAGGCAGTCGGCGCCGAAGCTCCGGACGCCGCGGAAGTTCAGCGCGTCGTCGAGCTCGTCCGGGCTCAGGATCAGGTCGCGCGGCAGGTCCTGCTTGTTGTACTGGAACACCACGGGGAGCTGCCGGATGTCCACGCCCTGCGCCAGGAGGTTTTCCTGGAGGTTCTGCAGGCTCTCCACGTTGTCGTCGTAGCGCCTCGCCTGGCTGTCGCCCACGAACACGACGCCGTCGGCGCCCTGGAGCACCAGCTTCCGGGTGGCGTTGTAATAGACCTGCCCCGGGACGGTGTACAGCTGGAACCGCGTGGTGAACCCGCTGATGCTGCCCAGGTCGATGGGGAGGAAGTCGAAGAAGAGCGTCCGGTCCGACTGGGTGGCGAGCGAGACCATCCGTCCGCGGCGCCCCTCGGGCACGCGGCCGTAGATGTACTGCAGGTTCGTCGTCTTGCCCGACCGGCCCGGGCCGTAATAGACGATCTTGCAGGTGATTTCGCGGGTCGTGAAGTTGACGAGCGACATCCGTTACCGTCCGAACAGCGAGCGCAGGCTCGCGTTGAGTTCGTTCTCGAAATCCGCGGCGAGCACCTCGCGCGCGGGCACCTCGGCCGGGGCGACCTCCTGCAACTCTCCCACGAGCTGGTCGAAAAAGAGCCGCACCAGCCCGAGGGAACTGTCGCGGTCGTAGACGACCAGTCCGATCCACCGGCCCTGCGGCAGGTCGAACGCCGACAGGAAGAGCCCCCGCGAGGCTCCCTGGTGCGAGAGGGAGCGGGAGGCGCCGGACGCGGTCAGCCGGCCCAGCTCCTCCGTGCTCGCCATGATCGCGGCCCCGAGCGCCGCGGCGGACATCACGTCAAGCGCGCGGGTGAAGCCGTGCTGAGCCACAACCTGCCCCGACGACGTGGTGAGCAGCACCACGCGCGCGGCCGACTCCGCGAGGAACCGTTCCAGCGGCTCCGCCACCCACGGCTCGATGACGCGCATCAGGCGAGGTGCTCCGCCACGCGGCGCAGCTCCAGGCGGACGAGGCCGACGTTCACCTCCGCGTCGGTGACCGCCACCACCAGCAGATCGCCCGGTGCGGGGACCGCCAGCAGGGCGCCGCGCTCCGCCTGCAGGTGCACGAACGCCGGCGCCGCGCGTCCCGCGGCCTCCGTCGCCCGGGCCAGCCGGGCGACGACGCCCGCCGTGAGGGCGGCCACCGCCGCGCCGTCGATGCCCTCCATGGAGGACTCCGCGACGACCAGCCCCTCCTCCGCGGAAACGACCATCGCGCCCCGCACGCCGCGGACCCGCGTGATCGACTCGAGCGACCCCAGGATGTCCGTCCTCACGCGGTGCCCTCCAGCCACCGGCGGGCCGCCTCGGCGGCGCGATCGGCCTGCAGCGCGAGTCGCCCGATCGGGACGCTGTTGTCCCGCACGAGCAGCAGCAGCGATTCCGTGGTCGGGGCGCAGAGGAAGAGGTTCGTGTCCGTCGTTTCCGCGGCGACGCTCGTCCAGGCCCCGAGGTGCAGGAGGCGCGCGGCGCGCGTGGCGTCGCGGAAGACGCCGGCGAGGTGCGCCGCCACCGCGTCGCCCACGGCGGTCCCGTCCGGCGCCGACAACCCGCCGCCGATCCGGAGTCCGTTCGCGTCGAGCAGGAGCAGGCCGTCCTGGGCCCCTTCCAGCCCGGCGAAGACGGCCGGGCCGCGGGGCGGCGGAGCAGCTGCCGCCTCCGGGGGCTCGACCGCCGGGGGCGCTGCGGTCCGCGCAGGCGGCTCGCCCGGCATCGCGAGCGCTTCGCGCACCCTGGCTACCGCCGCCGCGACCCCTTCGGCCCCGGGATCGGCGGCATGCGCCGATTCGAGGTGCTCCAGCGCCTTCGGGAGGTCGCCGGCGACGTAATACAGGAAGCCGATCCCCTTGTGCGCGCCGGCGTGCCCGGGGTCGAGGCGCAGCGCGATGTCCCACTCGTCGAAGGCGCGCTCGAGGTCGCCCTGGTCGCCGAGGACGCGAGCCAGCAGGTCGTGGGCGTCGGCCAGGTCGGGGTACCGCGTCAGCCCGGCGAGAGCGATCTTCTCCGCCGCCTCGAGCTGTCCGCGGCGGCGCAGCGCCTCCCCGAGCGGCAGGAAGACCAGGCTGGACGGGTCGGCCGCGAGCTGGGAGGTCAGGACGCGGATGTCTTCAATGCTCACGGCGTCCTCCCAGTGCGTCCTTGAGGGTTTCCACGGCGTTCCGCCACCGCCGGACCGTCTCTTCCCGCCCCCGCTCGCTGTCCGCACGCGTCTCCAGCGCCTCCCATCGCGCCCACGCCTCGAGCGCGGACCCGAAATGGGCGCGACCCACCTCCGCCAGCCCCAGCAGCCGGAACGCCGCCGGCATCTCGGGCTCACAGCGGAGCGCCTGGTTCAGGCGGAGGATCGCCTCGTCGTACCGGGCCTCCGCGAGGAGGACTCGGCCGAGCACGAGGTGGGCCGCCGAGGATTCCGCGAACGCGAGCACCGCCTCCTCCGCGGTGAAGCGCGCCCGCGCCACCTCGCCGAGGAGCAGCGCCTCCTCGGCCGCGGCCACCAGCACGGCGAGGTCCTGCACCGTCGCCTCGGCGTCCCCGTCGATGGACGTCGGCTCGGCCATGGCGATGATGCCGGCCGCGGCGAGCCCGAACAGGGTGCGGGCGACGTCGAAATCCGAGCGGCCGATGCGCGCCGCAAGCGAGCGCACGTCGGTCGCGCCGTCGATCCCGGCGAGCACCTCCCATTCGAACGGGAGGAGGTCGAGTTGCGCGCCCTCGTCGTCGGGCGACCCGGTGAAGCGCGGGATGACCCCGAGATGCGGGACCTTCGCCTCGATCCGGGACCACTCGTCGATGCGGCGCGCCGCCTCCAACAGCAGCGACTCGGTCGGGATCCGCACCGTCGCCTCGCCGAGGGCGTCGGGCAACGGGCCGTCCTCGAATGAAAAATAGCCCTCCGACCAGCTCATCAGCTCGAAGATGACTTCCTCGACCTGGGCCCTGATCTGCCGCTCGAGTTCCTTCCGGGGGAGCGCCCCCATCTCGACGAGGATGTCGCCGAGCCGGTGCCCGGGCCGGCTCCGCTGGATGGCGGCCGCCCGCGCCACCTCCTCCTCGCGCACCTTGCCGGCCCGCACGAGCAGGGCACCGAGGGGATGCGGATTGCTGCGGATTTCCGCGGCGATCACGCCCCCGTTGGCGAAATACACGACCCCCGCGTTCTGCCGGAGCTCGGAGGTCACGCGAAGGACCCCCGTCTTCCGCCCCAGGTCGAGCAGCTGGAAGACATCGTGGATCTGCAGTTCCTTCAGCGGGCCTTCGATCGGCACCCGTTACTCCGCCGTGGCGGTGAAGATGTGCACCAGGTCCCGCGTCGATCGGAGCTGGTTTCGGGCGGTCGCGGCGAGCGGACTCCCCGGATCGGCCCGCACGACGGTCTCCCACTGATCCGTGGCCTCCCGGTACCGCCGCGCCCGCACCAGCGCGGCCCCGTAGGCGAGCCGGGCCGGGCCGGCCTCCGGGTCGAAACGCAGCACACGCTCGAACGCCTCGATCGCCTTTTCCGGGCGCCCGTCCTCCAGCAGGAGCTCCCCCAGGAGCGTGAGCGCCTCGAGGTCCCAGGGATCGGCTCCCAGCAGCGCGATGAGCGGCGCCATGGCAGCCTTCGGCGTGTCCACGCGGCGCAGGAGGCGGGCCAGCGCCCGGGCCGCCTCGGAGTAGGTCGGCAGGAGGTCGAGCGCCCGCTTGTACGCGAGGCGCGCGCCGGTCCAGTTCTGCCGCTCTTCCTCCAGCGTGCCGAGTTCGAGCCAGACCTGGACCAGCCCGCTGTCGAGCTGCAGCGCTGCCTGGTAGGCGTCGAGGGCCGCCTCCCGCTCACCCAGCCGGCGCGAGACCCCCGCCTGCAGCTGCAGGAGATCGGGGCGCCCGGGCGCGCGGGCCTGCGCCTCGCGCAGCGCGTCGAGGGCCCGGACCGGGTCGCCGGTGGCGAGCCGTACGCGGGCGCAGGCCACCAGGGCCTCGACGTGGTTCGGGGCCAGCTGGGCCAGCCCTTCGGCGCCCGCCAGGGCGTCGGCGGCGCGATTGAGGGCCAGGAGTGACCGCACCTCGCCCAGCAGGGCGCCGACGTCCGCCGGGTCCGCCGCGCGCGCCTCCCGATATCGCTCGAGCGCCTCACCGTGGAGGCCGCGCTTGCCGAAGATGTCGCCGAGGAGGACCGCGACGCGGCCGCGAGAGGCACCGCGGGCCACGGCCCGCGTCAGCTCGGCGGACGCGAGCTCGAGCAACCCCTTGCTGATGTAGTCGCGGGCGAGCGCGAGCGCCGCCTCCTCGGCCGCGGGTGGGGCGGGCGCCGGGGCCGCCGGGGGAGCGAGATCGTCGAAGATCCCCTCGAGCACGCTGGAGTCGAAGACGAAGGCGTCACCGAGGTCGGCCGCGGTCACGTCGGCGCTGAGCTCCGGCACGATCGAGATGAGAGGATCCTCGTACTGCAGGTCGATCGTGAGCTGGAACTTCTGCTGGATGTAATACGGCTCGAGCTCGAGCGCCCGTTTCGTGGCGCGAAGCGCCCCGTCGAAGTCGCCCAGCTGGCTCAGCGTGAAGCTGAGGTTGTAGTGCGCGGACGCGTTGGTGGGGGCGGCGTCCACGGCGCGGGCGAAGGCGTTCTTCGCGTCGGCGTACCGGTGCAGTTCCATGAGCACCAGGCCGATGCCGTTCCAGGCCGGCGCGTTGTCGGGATGATCGGCCAGCACGGCGCGGAAGGTCTCGAGGGCCGGCTGGAAGCGCCGCAGCTGGAACAGCAGGAGCGCGAGGTTGAGGCGCGGCGCGGCGAGCGTGCGCTGCACCTGGAGCGCCGCGCGGAACGCCGCCTCGGCCTCGCCGGTGCCCGGGTCGTGCGCGAGAAGGACGCCCAGGTTGTTCCAGGCGAGCGCGTAGTCGGGGTCGAGCGAGATCGCGCGCTCGTAGGAATCCCGCGCGGCATCGCGACGTCCGGCCTGGTGGAGGCAGACGCCCCGCTCGTTCCAGACCTTGGGGGAGTCGGCGTGCTCCTCCACGAGGGCGTCGTAGAGCTCGAGCGCGCTGTCGAGGTCCCGGCGCAGGAGGTGGACCTCGGCCATCGCCTGCAGCGTCAGGCGCCGGTCCTCGCCGTGGTCGAGGGCCAGGCGGTACTCGCGCAGCGCCTCCGGGTAGTAGCCCTTCTGGCGGAAGGCGAGACCGAGGTTGAAGTGGGCCAGCGTGCCGCCGTCGGCCAGCGCGGGACGCATGGAATCGGCGAGCGACTGCCGCCCGCGCGCCGACCCGTCGTCCGGGTGGTCGATGGTCAGGTTCGCCTGGGCCCGCCCGAGGGTGGGGTTGAGCGCGATGGCCCGCTTCGTGGCGGCGCGCGCCTCGTCGTGCAGGCCCATGTCGCCAAGGACGAAGGCGAGGAGGTAGTGCGCGTCGGCGTAGTCAGGATTGCGGTGGACCGCCTGGCGCAGCGTTTCGAGCGCGGCCTCGTTCAGCCCGCGGTTGTACAGCGCCTCGCCGTAATAGAAGAGGGCGACGGGGCTGTCGGGGTCCTGCTCGGCCGCGCGGCGAAACCAATCCTCCGCCACCTCGACCCGGCCCCGCGCCTTCTCGGCGAGCCCCAGCTGGAGGAGCGCGGGGATGTCGTCGGGGTGCCACGCAAGGAGCGCGTCGAACTCCGCCACCGCCTCGTCGGTATGCCCAAGGGCGGCGTAGGCCCGGCCAAGCTCCCACCGGGCCTCCCGGTCGCCCGCATTGCGGCGGAGCCGCTCACGGAGCTCCGCCACGCGGCGGTCGTAGTAGCCGCTGGCCCGGTAGGTGATTTCCAGGTTGGCCTGCGCGACCTGCATGCGCGGATCGAGCTCGAGGGCGCGGGAGAATTCGGCCACGGCCTCGGGGATGAGGCCCTTCTGGTAGTAGAGGACGCCGAGGTTGTTGTGGGCGCCGGCGTCGGACGGGTCGATCCGGCGGGCGAACGACCGCAGGACCGCGAGGTCCCGTTCGGGCAGCGCCGGACTGCCCATCGATCAGCCGACGCGGATGGCGTCGAAAATGGCCCGCAGCGACGCCAAGTCCGGCAGGAGAAGGAAGTGCCCCTTGAGGTTGGACGACTCGCCCTCGAACTGGAACTCGGACTCGACGCAGAAGACGTAGTCGCGTTCCGAGCCGAAGTTGAGGTAGGTCGAGGTCAGCACGGCGGCGCTGAGGTCCACCACGAGGCTGGGCACCGAGGGCACCAGCATCATTCCCATGAAGTCGCTGAGCGCGTTGAGGTAGGCGCTGCTCAGGATGTTCCCCACCTCCTTGATGCCCGACTGCTCCATCACGCCGAACTCGGTGGTGGTGCCGGCGGGCCGACGGAGGAGGATGTCGCACAGCGCGCGGGCCGACGGCTCCGGGAAGAGCAGCAGCGTGCGGCCGGTGAGGTCGCCCATCATGTGCATCAGGACGGCCGCCACCACCTCCTCGGGATGGCCCAGCACCTCGGGCACCTCCTCGAGCGGCGTGACCGTCACCTCCGGCACGCTGATCATGATCTTCTTGTTGGTCATCTGGGAGAGCGCCGTCGCGGCGTGCCCCGCCCCGATGTTCGCGACCTCCTTGAGGGCGTCGAACTGGAGCTCCTTCAGATCGCGCACGTCTTCCATACGGGTCTCCCTAGACGAGGGCCGCGGCATCCAAGATCAGCGCCGGGGTGCCGTCCGCGAGGATCGTGGCGCCGCTGAAGAGCGGCGCCGTTCCCTTCGGGGCGTCGAACGGCTCCACGACGACTTCCTGCTGTCCCATCAGCGAGTCCACCACCACGGCCGAGCGGCGGTCCCCGACCTCCAGCACCAATCCGGGCCGGCGGGGCGGGACCTCGCCACCGTCCACGCCGAGGAGGGCGCGGAGGTGCACGATGGGGATCACCCGGTCCCGCAGCACGATCGCCTCGCGGCCCTTCACGTCGGTCCGCGGCTGCACGTCGAACTCCACCGTCTCGGCCACGTAGGAGAGCGGCAGGAGGTACCGCTCCGTCCCGACCCTGGCCGTGAGCACCCGCAGGATGGCCAGCGTGAGCGGCAGCCGCAGGGTGAAGGTGGTCCCCTGGCCCGGGGTGCTTGCAATCTCCACCGCCCCACCGTGCGCCCGCACCTTCGTCAGGACCACGTCGATCCCGACCCCGCGGCCCGAGACGCTGCTGACCCGCTCGGCGGTGCTGAACCCCGGCCGCCCAAGGACCTTGAGCAGCAGGTCGTCCGTCAGGATCTCGACCTCGGGCCCGACGACCCCTTCGCGCTTCGCCTTGGCCAGGATGGCGCGCCGGTCGATCCCGCGCCCATCGTCCTGGATCCGGATGGCGACGCTGCTGTGCTCGCGGGCGGCGGACAGGACCAGGCGTCCCTCCGCCGGCTTCCCGTGGCGCTGACGCTCCTCCGGCGTCTCGAGGCCGTGATCCACCGCGTTCCGCAGCAGGTGGAGCAGCGGATCCCCCAGTTCGTCGAGGATCGCGCGGTCGAGCTCGATCCCTTCCCCTTCCATCTCGAAACGGACCTGCTTGCCGAGATGCCTGGCCAGGTCCCGCACCGCACGGGGGAACCGGTCGAACACCTGCCACACCGGCGTCATCCGGGCTTCGATGATCTCGGCCTGCAGGTCGGACACGAGGCGGCTGATCCGGGCGCCGAGCCCCTCGAGCTCCCCACCCGGTTCGAGCTGCGCGAGCTCGAGCAACCGGTTGCGGGCGACCACCAGTTCGCCGACCTGGCTCATCAGCGCGTCGAGCCGCCGCCGGTCCACCCGGATCTGACCGCTCCGGGCCGATGGTGCCGCCGCCGCAGGCACGTCCGCCGTCGGAATTCGCCACTCGGCCGTCTGGACGGTGTCGGCGTCCACCGCGACGCTCGCGATTTCGCCGGCCGCTTCGATGGCCGCCACGATCTGTGATTCGCCGACCGGGGCATCGAGACGGAAGGTGAACCGTCCGTCGAAGCCCTGGACATCGAAATTGGCCGCCGGCGGCATCACGCCCGTGACCTTCCCGAGCTGCTCCGCGCGGCGCAGCGCCAGGTGCGCCCGCGCCCCGAGGAGCGGCGCGTCCGGCCGGATTTCCACCCGCACCACGCGACCCGCCTCTTCCCGGAAGTCCGGCATCGGGAGCGGCGGAGCCGCGGCCGCCGGCGCAGCGGGCTCAGCAGGCTTCTTTCCCTTCCGGGCGCCGCCCTTGGCGGGCGGCGCCGGGGCAGTGGCGGCCGCCGCGGCCTCGAGCGCAGCCGGCAGGTCCCCGGGGTCGAATCCGCCGTCGGCGCCGGCCGCCGCCTCGTCGACCCCCCGCTCCAGCGCGTCGATCGCCTTGAGCAGGAGGTCCACGACACCCGCTCCGGCCGGCGCCCGCCCCGCGCGGATCGCGTCGAGCAAGTGCTCGGTGCGATGGGCCAGGTCGGCCAGCCGGCCGTAGCCCATCGTGGCCGCCATGCCCTTGAGCGAGTGGATGGCACGGAACAGCCCCGCCACCGCCTCGGTCGACCCCGGCTCCCGCTCCCAATCGAGCAGGAGGCGGTTGCAGGTGGTCAGGTGTTCGCGGCTCTCGGCAAGAAAGAGGGCGGCGTACTTGTTCAGGTCCATGGCGTCAGCCGAGGACGCGCTGTACCGCCTCGAGCACCCGGGATGGCTGGAAGGGTTTGACCACGAAGTCCTTGGCCCCTGCCTGGATCGCCTCGACCACCAGCGCCTGCTGGCCCATCGCGCTGCACATCAGGATCTTGGCGTCGGGAGACTCGCGGCAGATCTCGCGGACCGCGTCGATCCCGCCCATGTCGGGCATGACGATATCCATCGTGACGAGGTCGGGCTTCAGCTGGCGAAATTTCTCGACCGCCTGCACCCCGGTCTCGGCTTCACCCACCACCTCGAAGCCCGCCTGGGTCAGGATGTCGCTGATCATCGTCCGCATGAAGATGGCATCGTCGCATACCAGGACCGTGTGGCTCACAGGTCTGTCTCCAGGCGTCTAAGAGGTTCGTGAATGGAAGCGGTCGCCGCCGGCGGCGGCGCTGAGCAGCGGCGCCAGGAGCGCCTCGGTGTCGAGCACCACGAAATGGCGGCCGTCCCGTCGTCCTACCGCCTTGACCAGCCGGACGTCCACACCCGGGAGCGCCTCGCGCGCCTCGAGCTGGTCCGCAGGGATCTCGAAGAGGTCGTCCACCCGCCCGACCGCCAGCCCCAGGCGCCTGCTGCCGACGTCCACCACCAGGAGTGCGCCCTCGTGCTCCGGGAGCGGCACCCGATCCAGCAATCGGTGCGCATCGACGACCGTGAGGAGCGTGCCACGGACGTTGATCAAACCGATGACGGTGTCGGGGGCACCCGGGATCCGGGTGGTCGGGAGGGGCGCCAGAATTTCACGGGCCCGGCTGGCGAGCATCCCGCAGGCCAGGTTGCCCACCTGAAATACGACGACGCGCACCGCCTGGGAGTCAGCCATCTCTATTAAAGAAAAGAAGATAGCGAAGAGCTTCATCGGGAGCAACAGACACCGAGTCTCCTGCCGCCAGTTCCAGCGCCAGCCGCAGATCGGCCGGCCATTCTGACCGGAATTCGAGCGCCTCATCCGTCACCGGGTGCTTGAAGGCGAGCGATGCGGCATGGAGCGCCTGCCGGCCCGCGGCGCGTTCCACGGCTTCCGCAATCAGCCGGGCTGAGCCGGAGATCCGCCGGCTCCCCCCGGCGCCGTAGACCGGGTCACCCACCACCGGGTGTCCGATGTGAGCGAGGTGAACCCGGATCTGATGGGTCCGGCCGGAGTGCAGCTCGAGCCGGAGCAGGTCGGCCACCTGGAACCGGGCGACGCACCAGGCGTCGGTCCTCGCCGGGCGCCCCTCGGCCAGGACGGCCATCCGCTTCCGGTCGGTGGGGTGCCTGCCGAGCGGTGCCTCGATGCGGGTCGGGCTCTCGTCGAGGTGGCCCCAGGCGAGGGCCGCGTACACCCGTCGAATGCGCCGCGCTGCGAGCATCTGGCCAAGGCGGCGGTGGGCCAGGTCGGTCTTGGCGACCAGCATGAGGCCGGACGTGTCGCGGTCGAGACGATGGACGATCCCTGGCCGGCCTTCCGCCCCGCCCGAGAGCGTGGTGCCGCGGGCCACGAGCGCGTTGACCAGTGTGTCGTCCCAGTGCCCGGGGGCCGGATGCACGACGAGGCCGGCGGGCTTGTCGATGACGGCGAGGTGCTCGTCCTCGAAGATGACCGTGAGCGGAATGTCGGCGGGCCGGATCTGCCGCGGCGGCTCGTCGGCCGGGAGGGTGACTTCGACCGCATCCCCCCGGATGAGGAGGCGCGAAGCTCGCGCCACCTTGCCGTTGACCGTGACGCGCTTGTCGGCCACGAGCCGCGCGGCCTGTGTGCGTGAGTACTGCAATTGGTCGGCGAGGAACCGGTCGAGCCGCTCGGTGCCGTCCGCGAGGACGGTGAAGCGCTGGGGGGTGTCCATCAGGCCGGCCTCAGCGGGCCGACGCAGCTTCGTGGCGGGCCTCGCGGCTGTCCTCGATCCAGAGCGAAATGGCGAGCGCCACGGCTCCGCAACTCACGGCGATGTCGGCGACGTTGAAGGTCGGCCACCGTAGGTTGCCGATGCCGAAGTCCAGGAAGTCCACGACGCCGCGGTGGCTCCGGATCCGGTCCACGAGGTTGCCCGCCGCGCCGCCCGCCACGAGCCCGAGCGCAAGCTGGCGGAACCGGTCGCCGGCGGCCGCGGTGGCGGACATCCTGGCGAGCAGCACGATGGCCGCGAGCGCCAGGGCGAGGAAGATCCACCGGGAATAGGGCCCGAGGTGGAGACCGAACGCGGCCCCGGGATTGTACACCAGCCGCAGCTGGAACCACTCGCCGGCGACGGAGACGCCGGTGGTCCGCAGGAGGTAGGCCTCCGCGACGAGCTTGGTCAGCGCGTCGAGGACCAGGACGCCGAGAGCGGTGCCGACGAACAGCCGCCGCTCACCGGCGCTTGGCATCCTCTTCCTTTTCCTTGCAGCTGATGCAGAGGCGGGCGTGGGGCAGCGCGTCGAGCCGCTCGAAATTGATGGCGGAGCCGCAGCTTTCACAGGTCCCGAACTTCTCGGGATTGTTGTAGAGGCGGCCGAGGGCCTGGTTGACGTGCCAGAGGTACCGGCCCTCCTTGGACGCCATCAGGAACTGCTTTTCCCGCTCCATGGCGTCGGTGCCCTGGTCGGCCATGTGAAAGGAGTAGGAGCTCAGGTCACCGTCGGCACCCTGCAGCGTCGAGTTGAAGGATTCGTCGTAATGGCCGAGCTCCTTCATGACCCGGGCGCGCTCCTCGATGAGTCGCTTCTCGAAATACGTCAGCTGCTTCTTGTTCATGCCTCGTCCGTGTTGGTATGCCGGCCGCTGGGCCGGGCGTCGTCCTGCCGTTGAATGCCGATGGTCATCTCGAGTCCGTCGAGCGTCACCTGCTGCTCGCGGTCCGGACGGTCGGCCCGTGATCCTACCACCAGTCGTCGGGCGAGCGTCTCACCCTGGATGAACTCGGCGTGCGCCTGCGCGGCGGCCAGCAGTTCCGGGGCGCCGTCGACGGCGAGCGCCACCCGGGTGGAGATGTCGTACCCGGCGTCCCGCCGGAGCCGCTGGATCCGGTTGACCATCTCCCGCGCCAGCCCCTCCTGCCGGAGGGCGGGAGTCAGGAGCGGGTCGAGCGCGGCCACGTAGGGCCCGTCGCTCTGGACGGCCAGCGCGCTGGCCACCTCCCTGCTCACCACCACATCCGCGGAAAGATACTCAAATCGCCTGCCGTCCACCTCCACCACCGCCGACCCGCCCGCTTCGAGGGCCCGGAGCTGCCCCGCGTCGAGCCGTGCGGCCGCGGCGGCCGCCAGCGGGGTTTCTTTCCCGTAGCGGCTCCCCAGTGACCGGAAGTTCGGCTTGGCCCGGAGGGTGACCAGGTCCGCGTCGGACTCGACGACCTCGATCGCCTTCACGTTGACTTCCCGGCCGAGGAGATCCAGCAGCGACGTGAACGCGGGCCCCCGCACCGCCGACGGAACCGCGACCACCATCCGCGCGAGGGGCTGGCGGACGCCCAACCCGATTTCCTCGCGCGCCGCGCGCGCCAGGGAGGCCAGCCGCCGCACGGCGTCCATCGCCGCCTCGAGCGATTCGTCGCGCGGCACGCCGGGGGCCGGGAAGCTCGCGAGATGGACGGAGGACCCGGCCAGGCCGCGGTGCAGCCAGTCGGAGAGGAACGGCGCGGCCGGCGCGAGCAGCCGCGACACCGTGACCAGGCAGGCGTGCAGCGTGGCCAGCGCCGCCGGATCGGGGGCACGGTCGGGCGCCCAGAAGCGGGAGCGGTTGAGCCGCACGTACCAGTTGGACAGGTCGTCCACCACGAAGCTCATCAGCGCGCGGGTGCCGACGGTGACGTCGTACTGGTCCCACGCGGCGTTCACCTCGTCGACCGCGCCAGCCAGCCGGCTCAGGATCCACCGGTCGGCGAGCGCCTCCGGCACCGACGACCGCCCCTCGTCCGGACGCCAGTCGCCGGCGTACTGCGCGAAGAAACGGTACGTGTTCCGAAGCGTGTTGAGGAAGCCGCCCGCCACCTCGGGGATGGTGCGGACGTCGAACCGCTTCGGCAGCCACACCTGGCTCGAGGCCAGGAGATAGAGCCGCAGGACGTCGGCGCCGTGCTCCGCCAGCAGGTCGTTCGGGTTGACGACGTTGCCGCGGCTCTTGGACATCTTCTGGCCCTCGGCGTCGAGGACCAGCTCGTTCACGACGACGTTGCGGTACGCCGGCGCGTCGAACGCCGCAGTGGAAATGGCCAGGAGCGAGTAGAACCAGCCGCGCGTCTGGTCCACGCCCTCGCAGATGAAGTCGGCCGGGAAGTGGGCGGCGAAATCCGCCTCGTGCTCGAACGGGTAGTGCCACTGGGCGTACGGCATGGAACCGGAGTCGAACCAGGTGTCGATGACCTCCGGCGCCCGGCTCATCCGGCCGCCGCACGCGCACGCCCAGCCGTATCCGTCGATGAAGGGCTTGTGCGGGTCGAAGTCCGCCGGCAGCGCCGCACCCCACCGCTCCGCGAGCTCGGCATAGCTGCCGATGACGACCACGTGCGACGGGTCGCGGTCGCAGGACCACACCGGGAGCGGCGTGCCCCAGTACCGGTCGCGCGAGAGCGCCCAGTCCACGTTGTTGGCCAGCCACTCGCCGAAGCGCCCGGTGCCCACCTCGGGAGGCTGCCAGGCCACCCCGGCGTTCAGGGCGAGCATCCGGTCGCGGATCGACGAGGTCCGGACGAACCACGAATCGCGGGCGTAGTAGATCAGCTTGCTGCGGCACCGCCAGCAATGGGGGTAGCTGTGGACGTACTGCTCGGTGAGGAGATGCCGCCCGTCGGCCTTGAGCCGGCGGATGATCAGTTCGTTCGTGTCGTCGGCCGTGACGAGCAGGCCCTCGAGCTCGGGCCAGCTGGTGCCGACGAAGGTCCCGTCCGCCGCCACCGGACGGAGGAGCGCCAGGCCGTGGGCCTGACCGGCGGCGTAGTCGTCGGCGCCGAAGGCCGGGGCCATGTGCACGATGCCGGAGCCGTCGGTGGCCGTGACGAAGTCTCCGGTGATGACCACCCCGTGGAGCTTGTCGTCAGGCAGCGGCACGACATCGAGCGGCCGGCGGTACCGGAGCCCCGCCAGGTCGCTGCCGCGTACCACCCGCGCGGGCGCAGGCACCGCGCCCTCGCCGAAGAGCCGGCCGAGTATCCGGGGCGCCAGGCTCGTGGCGAGCACCAGCCGGCGTCCCGGACTCCTGGGGTCGGGATACTCGCCATACTCGAGCTCGGGATGCACGGCGGCGGCCACGTTCGACGGGAGGGTCCAGGGCGTCGTCGTCCAGACGACGAGTTCCCTGCCCGAGTCATCGTCGAGCGGGAAGGTCACGAAGATCGCCCGGTCGCGGACCTCCTCGTACCCCTGCGCCAGCTCGTGGCTGGAGAGGACGGTGCCGCAACGCGGGCAGTAGGGCAGCACGCGATGGCCGCGATACAGGAGCCCGCGGTCGTGCAGCCGGCGGAGGATCCACCAGACCGACTCGACGTACTCATTGCTGAAGGTGATGTAGGGATGCTCGTAGTCGAGCCAATACCCGATCCGGTCGGAGAGCGCCTCCCAGTCGGACTTGTAGGTGAAGACGCTGCTGCGGCAGAGCGCGTTGAACCGCTCCACGCCGTATTCCTCGATCGCCTTCTTGCCCTTGAGCCCGAGCTGCTTCTCGACCTCGATCTCCACCGGCAGTCCGTGGGTGTCCCACCCGGCGATCCGCGTGACCGATCGCCCCTGCATGGCGCGGAAGCGGCAGACGAGGTCCTTGATGGTGCGGGAAAAGACGTGGTGGATGCCCGGGCGCCCATTGGCTGTCGGCGGCCCCTCGTAGAACACGAACGGCGCGCCGGCGGCCCCTGCCGCCATGCTCCGGCGGAAGAGGTCCTCGGCCTTCCAGGTATCGAGGAGCTGCCGCTCGAGCTGGTCGGCGCCGAGTTCGGGGAGTGTCGGGAATCCCATCAGTGAACGCGGGGCGGCGAGGCGCTCACGCCTGCTTCTTCAGCACGAGTTCGGAGGAGGCCGACTGGGCGGCGGCCTGCGCGTAGGACTGCAGCCCTTCCACCTCGCCGAGCTGGCGTTCGAGCAGGGCGCGGAAGTTGGCGAGGAAGGCCGCAAACTGCCGCTTCCCGGCGTCGGTCCGCTCGCGCAGGAGCCGGTCTTCGCCCTGCGCCTCGTTGAGCTGCCTGAGCGCCTCGACCTTCGCCTCCCGGAGGATCAGGTCGGCGTCCTTCCGGGCCTGCTGCTCCGAGTCCAGCCGGAGCTGCTGCGCGGCGAGGAGGGCCTCGTTCATGGCGCGCTCCCGTTCCCGGAAGGCCCGCAACTGTTCTTGGAACCCGCGCGCCCGCTCCTCGAGCTGCGCCCGCTCGCGGAGCACCCGCTCGAACTCCTCCGAGACCCGCTGCTTGAACGAATCGACGAGCGCCGGATCGTACCCGCGGAAGGCGCGCGGGAACTCGTGGCCCCGGATGTCGTGTGGCGTGAGATGGAAGCTGTCGTCCGTCATCCCTGGCGTCCCCCGAACAGGATCGTGCCCAACCGGACCATCGTGGCCCCTTCCTCGACTGCGACTTCGAAATCCGACGACATGCCCATCGAGAGTTCCTGAAGGCCGTGGCCCGCGGCGACGGCGGTATCGCGGAGGCCGCGGAGCAGGCGGAATGCGGCCCGCTGGCGCCGCGTGTCGTCGGTCAGCTCCGCCATCGTCATCAGGCCGCGCACCTCGAGTCGGCGGCAGCCCCGGATCGCGTCCAGCAACGCCGGCAGCTCGCCGGGCTCCACCCCGCCCTTTTGCGGCTCCCCCGAACAGTTGACCTGGACGAGCACCGCCTGCCGGGCTCCCTCCGGCATCCGCCGGTCGAGCTCCTGGGCCAGCGCGATCCGGTCCACCGAGTGGATGAGCGCAAATCGCCCCACCGCTCGCCGTGCCTTGTTCTGCTGGAGCGTCCCGATGAGGTGCCAGTCGATGGCGAGGTCCGGCAGCGCGTCCTGCTTTTCCAGCGCCTCCTGGACCCGGTTTTCACCGACCGCCCGCAATCCGGCCCCGGCGGCGGCCCGGACGGCGTCGGGACCGAAGGTCTTGGTCACCGCGATGATCGTGACCGGCTGCCCCTGACCCGACCGGGCCTGCGCGGCGCTGATCTTCTCCCGCACCGACGCGAGCCGGTGCGGGAGGTCCGGGAATGTCATAACCGTGAAAAATACAACGAGTTGAGCCGGAATTGCAGGGACGATCAGGGGGAATCGACGGCCGGAAGGAGAGGCCGCATGCGCACTTGGGAGAGTGCGGAAGCGAGCGCTGGATTCGGGGAGAGTTCGAAGGCCAACTCGAGGTTTCTGACCATCCGCGCTTCATCACCGGCCGACTGGTAGGCATAGGCCAGCTGGGTCGGCGGGAGCGCCAAGGTCGACGCGAAGGACCGGCTGGTGATTTCCAGGTCGCGCGATGCGGTGGTCCGCAGGCCGGCGTACCGATAGGTCTCCCAGACCAGGCGATCAGTCGTCGGCACATCGAGCAGGGCTCCGGCGAGTCGCTGACGGTCGATGCCCGGAGCGAGCGAATCAGGCTCGGAGGGCTGCAACTCGAAC